>QMCE01000843.1_pt1 | contig 17549 bp, 17 predicted proteins | sample 1821851 | NCBI WGS metagenome assembly QMCE01 (sample SAMN09453174, study PRJNA476694) | Termite gut metagenome, whole genome shotgun sequencing project. | isolation source: worker | host: Odontotermes sp. | place: South Africa:Pretoria | collected 2016-01-28
ATTGAAAGCGGCGTGTCGACAGAAACCGTCAACGCGACCGGCGAGACTCCCTTGTTTGCCGCAGTCAAATTTGACGGAACATCGACAATCAGAACGCTGCTTGACGCGAAAGCAAATCTAAACGCGAGAGACAGCCTCGGCAATTCCGCGCTGCACGCGGCTGTGCGCTGGAACGCGGCAAACTCAGCGGCCGTTTTATTGGACGCGGGAATTGACATCAACGCCCATTCGCTCAGCGGAAAAACTCCCCTGCATGACTCAGTGCGGCTGGGAATAAGCGATCTGGAAACGCTCTTGATTGAAAAAGGAGCCGGGCTTGAAGTCCGCGATTCCGAAGGCAACACACCGTTCATGGAAGCAGTGATGGCCGGATACGTTCGCTCGATTGACCGCCTTGCCGAACACGGCGCTGATCCCATGACGCGAAATATCCGGGGCGACACTCCGCTTCATATCGCCGTTGCGGGAGAACGCAGCGATCTCGTGAATCCGCTTCTGCACATGGGAGTATCAATTCACGCCCGCAATACACGCAGCCGGACTCCCTTTCAACTCGCCCTGCACATCTCGTCCCGCATGGTATCCGTGCTGCTAACCAAAGACCGGATCAACAACCCCGATGACTTCGGCAATTCCGCCCTGCACATCGCTCTCCAGGAAAAAGTCCCGGCAAATATTTTGAGAGTAATTATCGATCAGGGATGCAGACTGACCGCCGTGGATTCAAACGGCCGCACACCTTTACGCTGCGCCATAGACGCGGGAATGTGGGAAAACGCGAAACTGCTCGCCGATTCAGGCTCCGATCCGTTCTCGACAGCCGCCGACGGCAAAACTCCCGCCGAAATAGCCCTTGCCGCCGGTGAAAACGGACTAAACGCGCTCTTTTCGGGAAAAGCAATAAACGCAAGAGATTCGTCAGGCAACACAATTCTGCATTACGCCGCCGCCCGCCGGGGAAACACCACAAGCATCGCGCTGCTCATGACACTAGGCGCTCACAAAGACATCAGAAACATCGCCGCCGAAAGCCCCTACGACATCGCCATCCGCTGGAATCTCCCCGACAACGCCTCCCTTCTGGAATAAGGCTGTCCGGCTTCGCCGGACAGCTCCGGAGTTTGGCTTTTTCAAAGCCAAACTCCACGCATTGATTTCACACATTTGTTGTAATGAAAGGGGGGCTGTTTCCAAACGGCCATCGGCACACAGCCGCATCCCCCGCCCGCCCCCCTTACGCTCCAGCCACGCTTCGCGTGTCTTGCGCTATCCCCGAATACAAGACTTTTCCGAAATCTTGAATAGACGAAAAACTGTATGCAAAGTACAATTTTACTAAAGAGGAAATTGCTTTTATTGAAAGTATGGTTAGGCCGATGGAGGTTGAAATCACTAATCAAGAACAGAAAAATGACAGTCAAGAAAACATGATAAAAAAGAAAGAGTATCTTTTAGAGAAAATCTATGACAAATACAATATGGAAATAGCCAGAAAAGACAGGCTTGAATCCAAAGCGATAGGATACTATACGGTTGTTGGTATTTCTTTTGCCGCTTTTTTAGTTGTTGAGCCCATTCTGCTTGCTCAAGAAAGTTTATCAAAATTTTCAATTAATGATATTCTTGTCATTTTGAATTTGCTCATCATTATTATTTATCTGGTAGTTTTTGCGCTTCTTGTCGCAAAGCTCCATCAGAGCTATATGCCTAAAACCAGAGAGGTATTTGAACCAATAAAAAATTGGGATACTCTGGTAGAATCACAATATGAGAGCTATATAGAGTCTATAAAAATCAACTTGAAAGATATTATCGAGAAGAATGAAAAAAGCAACGACAAGATAGCCAAAAATATTAAATCCATCAACAACTTGTGTTTAGCAAATATGTTGCTCGTTGTAGTAGCATTTATAATTTTATTTATTACACATTTGGTGTAGGAAAGGAGAGAAGTTAAATGTCAGATCAAAATGAAAAAGTGAATAAACAGCCTGTAAATTCTGAACAAGAAAATCCACCACAAAATTCTCTATCAAACATTTCGATTAGATCGCTTGAAACTGGGCAAACAACAGATATTGAGAATCGATTGGAAAATTCTCAATCAACTCCAGTTAAAAAACTTAAAACTGGGGAAACAGAAGATTTCATTGCGTGATAAATCCAGAAACGATGATAATTCGTAAAGTTGAAGTTCACAACTAAAGATTTCTTTTCACTCTACACCCAGAAATATCACCGTCAATTTTTGCCTATGAACTTATTAGAAAAACGCGCCCCCCGCCCGTTACACAAAAATCTCAACGGCTTCGGCGAGGGTTTTGTATTGTTTCCACGCAGTCGCCAGGGCTTCGGGTGAGGGGGTGGCTAAATCACGGATGAAAACCGAAGGGATGCCTGCGGCGTGTAGTCCCAGCAGGCCGGGGCCTGAGTCTTCAAAGCCGGCGCAGGCGTAAGGATCGGCGGAGAGTTTGTGCGCGGCGGCGAGGAAAATGTCCGGCGCGGGTTTTCCGTTTTTGATTTCATCGCCGCAGACTATAACAGGGAAACGTTCCCGGATTCCCGCTTTTGAAAGTTTCCATTCGGCGGTTTTTCGTCCGGTCGATGTCGCCACGGCAAATGGCACGCGCTTTTTTTCAAGAAAATCCAGCAAAGTCAACAGACCGGGTTTCAGGGCAATACCTTCCCGCTCGATCTTTTCGGAAATCAGGCGTCCGGCTTCGGCGTGAATTTGTTCGTAGGGAAAATCGCGCCCGAATTTTCCGGTAAAAAACGAGCGTTGGCTGGCCTGATTTATTCCGATTATGCACATGACGGTTTCCTGCGTAATTTCAACACCGAACTTTTGTCCCGCAAGCGGCCACAACTCAAGCGAGTGACACTCAGTATCCAGCATTAAACCGTCCATATCCAGTATCGCCGCAGCGGGGCGAAATATTTTTGTTTCAAGCAATGTAGATTCCTAGTTTGTCCCTGCGAGTCGGGTGTTTCAGGCGGCTGACCGCTTTTTTCTCGATTTGACGTATGCGCTCTTTTGTCAGATTGAAACGGTCGCCGATTTCTTTCAGTGACATAGGAGACTGATTGCCAAGACCATAACGGCAGCGGATTACATCGGCTTCTTTTTCATCGAGAGTATTCAAAATATTTTCAATTTCGCTTTTCAAGGATTCGTACAAGGCATCCTCAACCGGCGAATTGTTCCGCTCGTCCTCAATAAAATCCCCAATCACCGAAGCGTCTGTACTAGAATGAACTGGATTTTCCAGTGAAATCATATCTCTGGAAATGGCCATCAATTCAATCACCAAATCTTTGTCCATATTAAGAGTATCGGCAATTTCATTGATTTCCGCTTCGCTGTTTTGATGAGCGATATATTTCCGCGCTTGTTCAATTCTGATCAGCTCGTTGACGCGGTTCAGGGGCAGCCGGATCATGCGGGATTTTTCGCAGATCGCCTTGAGTATTGCCTGGCGTATCCACCAGACCGCGTATGAAATAAAGTGATAGCCTCGATTTACATCAAAACGATCCACCGCGTTCAGCAACCCGACATTGCCTTCACTGATAAGGTCTGAAAGAGGAAGCCCCTGTCCCTGATATTTTTTTGCGACATTAACCACAAAACGCAGATTGCTGTTAACCAGTTTATTGCGGGCGGCCAAATTTCCTTCGGCGGCGGCGCGGGCTATTGTGTCCTCCTCGTCTCTGCTCAGTAAGGGAACACGGTTTATTTCACGGAGATACATCGCAAGAATATTTTCATCGGAACTGCTGGCTTCAGTTCTATGTATTTTATTTTCGTTCATTGCGGCCTCATCCTCCTTAACACCTATATACAGCAGATACTGTGCCAAGAGCCGCCCGTTATGCACTAATTGCGGAAAACAGGTGAATTTTCATCATTTTTCTATCTTTTTCAGGTTTTTTTGTGTAAATTCAAATGTAGCATTGCGTCATTCTGAACGAAACTTCGGAAAAACAGCGTTTTTTTGGCATTTTCAGGGGGATAAAGTCTCATTTTGACTCACGCGCCTATTAAGCTCGATAAACTGAGTCTTTTTGACACTTTCATTTAACACAACTTGTATTTTTGTCCGGAAAGATTCTATCATTGAATGATGAAGAAAATACTGTATGGAGTTTTATGTATTATGATTGTAAACAGCGCCGCGTGCCGGACAAATAAAGGGGCGGATGCCGGAGTATCAGGCTCGCCGGACAAATTCATTGTGATGAGTTTTGATGACGGGCCGGCGGAAAAAACCGGCCGTTTACTCGAAACACTGCGGGAAAACCGCATCCCCGCGCTTTTCTTTCTCGTCGGACAGAATATCCGCGACAGACCAGATGACTCACGGCGTATTGTCGCAGACGGCCATGAAATTGGCAATCATTCGGACGGATTCGCCGGTTTGGGGACGCGGGGCGGCGCGGAAGAAAGTGAAATCCGGCGAAGTCTCAGCGCGGCTCAGGCGGCAATCGAGGAAATAACAGGCGGCGCGTCCCTGTATTTTAGAGCGCCGAATCTTGATTACAGTGACGCGCTGGGCGTTGTCACGCAAGAAATGGGAATGGCGTTTATCGGAACTACGGTCAGCAGCAGGGATTGGGAAGGCGTAATCACCACAGAGCAAATTATCGAAAATGTGTTAAATTCAGCGGAAGACGGCGGCATAATACTCATGCACGAACGTCATTCGGGCGACCTTGAACGAACAATACGGGCGGTTCCGGTAATTGCGCGGGAACTGCGTTCGCGGGGTTTCGAGTTTGTCAGTCTAAGCGAACTTGCGCGAAAAAAAGGAGCGACGTTTGAAGCGGGCAAACTGTACGATAATATCCGGTAGCGCAATAATTCTTTTTTTACTGATTTCCTGCCAAGCGCGAGATGTCAAAAACACCGCGTCAACAAAAAGCGGTGTCCGGTCAGCACAGGATATTCGCGTCAAGGAGGAATACATGATAGATAGTTTGAGTGATAATCTGCCCGCTTTGAAAGACAAGTACGCGGAACTTTTTTTGACCGGAAATGTTATTTCAGCGGGCGATCTTGACAGCAAGCGTTTTGACGTTTTGAAAAAACATTTCAATACATTGACCGCCGAAAACGCCATGAAGCCTTTGTACCTTCAGCGTGAAAAGGGAAATTTCACCTTTGAAGCCGCCGACAAAATTGTGGACGCAGTTGTGGCCGCCGGAATGAAAATGCACGGGCATACGCTCGCGTGGCACAATCAATCCGGGGCGTGGATGAATCCTGCGGGCATTTCCCGTGATGAGGCAATCGAAAATCTGGTCAACCACGCGAAAACAGTCGCCGCGCATTTTAAGGGGCGCGTCATTTCGTGGGATGTGCTGAACGAAGCCGTTATCGACAATCCTCCCAATCCAGAGGACTGGCGAGCGTCCCTGCGGCAGAGTCCCTGGCTGCAAGCTATCGGCCCGGATTACGTGGAAATTGTGTTCAAGGCCGCGCGGGAAGCGGACGGTGACGCGCTCTTGTACTACAACGATTATAATCTGGACAATCAGAGCAAAGCGCAGGCCGTCTACAACATGGTAAAGGAAATCAACGAAAAAAATCGCGGCGCGGACGGGCGGCCGCTCATCGACGGCGTTGGAATGCAGGGACATTACCGGGTCAGCACAAACATCGACAACGTGGAAAAATCTCTTGAAAAATTTATCTCGCTGGGGCTGGAAGTAAGCGTCACCGAGCTTGATATTCAAGCCGGGGCAAACGGGACATTGCTCGAAGCGCAGGCTCTGGAGCAAGGAGTTGTTTATGCCCGCCTGTTTTCGCTTTTTTCCCGTCACGCAGATCATATCGGCAGGGTGACAATCTGGGGACTGGACGACGGCAAAAGCTGGCGCTCCCAGACAAACCCCACGCTGCTTGACGCAGAACTCAAGACAAAGCCCGCGTTTTTCGGCGCGCTTGATCCTGAAAAATTCCTCGCGGAAAACGAAGCGCAGCTGGTCAGAGAAACGAAAGAAGCCTTCGCGCCGCATGGAAGTCCCGCGCCCGGCAGATTCGATGATCCCGCGTGGGACAAAGCCCCGGACATTCCCATCGATCAATATCTTATGGCGTGGCAGGGCGCGTCGGGAACAGCGCGGGTGCTTTGGGACGAACGCTGTCTGTATGCGCGGATTACCGTGCGGAACGCCGAACTGAACCGGACAAACTCTTCCCTGCACGAACAGGATTCCGTGGAAGTTTTCATCGATGAACAAAATCAGAAAACGCGCTCCATTCAGAATGATGACGGGCAATACCGCGTCAATTTTGAAAACGAACGCAGTTTCAGCCGCCCGGAGCTTGAAGCGGGTTTCGATTCCGCTGCCAGCGTTTCGGAAAAATCATATACAGTCATCATGCAAATCCCCTTCCGAACAATCACGCCGCAAGCGGGTATGCGTATCGGCTTTGACCTGCAAATCAACGGCGCGTCCGAACGCGGTCTCCGCCAAAGCATAGCCGTCTGGAACGATGTCAGCGGCAATTCCTTTCAAGACACCTCAGGCTACGGTCTGTTGCGTCTAGAAGCTAAATAGGGAGTGGGGATTCTATTGTACGTAATTTGATCGTGAAAGTAACGTGATCAGATTTCTAACAAAAATATTAATACAGCAAATGCGCGGAGTTTTACCGCTGGTAAAACTCCGGGTCTCCTCGTCAAGCGCATTTTTCGTTACATGGGAATATTTAGTTTGGACAACAACTCTTTTTTCATAAACAAACTTATAGAAACATATTTATCGTCAAATGCTCCATCTGCTTTTAAAACGATATTATTATTGATACATAATGCATTTATTGCTTCAGTCCAATTGATTTCGTTATTTCTTTTATCAATCATTGAACAAGAAAAATAGTGAAGTGAATTATTTATGGCGCATTGGTGATTTTAGACTATGCGAAGACTGCGCTATTATTGACTTTCCAGAATCCCTATTCCCCACACGGGGATAGCGCAAGCCGCTTGCGGCTGGAGCGTAAGGGGGGCGGACAAAAAAAATGCGGCTATGTGCCGGGGAATGTTTGGAAACAGCCCCCCTTTTCTAATGTGAGAAATGCGTGGAGTTTTCGCGTTGCGAAAACTCCGAAGCTGTCCGGCGAAGCCGGACAGCCCCCCTTTCATTGGGAGAGGTAATCGGCGGGGGCGGAGAGGGATTTGAGGATTTGGCGTTTTACGGTTCCGGGGCTGAGGCCGGATTGGGCGGTGAAGGCGGCGATGCGTCCGCGCATGTCTCTGCGTTTGGAGTTGACGCCGTAGGGGCAGGTGCAGGCGGCTTTGAGTATGTCTTGTTCGTCGGCGCAGGCGATGATTTGTCGTTCTTCGAGGTACGCGAGGGGGCGGATTAGGGTGACAGGGTATTTGCGGTATTTGAGGCTGATGGGCATGGTTGAGAGTTCGCCTTTGACGCAGATGTTCATAAAAAATGTTTCGATGATGTCGTCAAGGTGATGTCCGAGGGCGATTTTGTTGTAGCCGTTTTCTACGGCGTATTTTATGAGTTCGGTGCGGCGTTGGGTGGAGCACCAGTAACAGTTCATTTTTTCGCCGGGTTTGAGTCTGCCGATGACGGGGACGAAGAGATCGGTGAAGGGTATGCCCCATTCGCCGAGTCTTTGCGCGAGGAGGCTTTTTTTGCAGCAGGCGCAGAAGTCGCTTGATATGTGCAGAGCGGCCAGTTCGTAGTTGATTTTGAGGGCGGGGCGTATGGCGGCGAGTGCCCACGCGAGGACGGTTGAGTCTTTTCCGCCGGATGCCGCGATGAGGATTTTGTCGCCTTCATCGATGAGGTTTCTTTCCATGATTGCCTTGACGCAGAGTTTTTGCGTTACTGTTCCGGCGGCGGCTCTGCGTAAAAAACGTCCGCTCATTTTTCCTCCGTATGGGTCGTTATGTCGCGTAACACGAGGCTTGCGAGGATCATTCCGGCGCAGGCGGTTACGGTGACTGCGCTGCCGTTGACTTGTTTGCCTGAGGGCGGCGCGTTGTTTTGTGGTGTGTTTCCGGCGGCTGTCTGCCCGCATGGTGGCTCATCGCTGTAAACGGCGGTGAAGCTATCCTGAAAGCCGCATTTTCGTAAGCCTTCGCGGACGCGGCGGGCGAGAGGGCAGCCGTGGGTGTCCCAGATTCCGGCGGTTTTAATGAGGGTGGGATTCATTTTACGCGCCATTCCCATTGACGAAAAAAGCGTAACACCGGCAGCGCGGGTAAATTCGATGAGGGCGATTTTGTTGTCGAGCATATCTATCGCGTCGATAACGTAATCGGCATCCGCGATGGCGAATTCCCCGGCATTTTCCCGGCTGAACATTTTTTCCAGCGCGGTGACTTTGCAGTCCGGGTTTATTTCAAGCAGGCGTTCCCGCAGTACCCGCGCTTTGGGAAGTCCGGCCGTGCGGCTTGTCGCCTGAATCTGCCGGTTGATATTGCTCGCGCAGATTGTGTCGAAATCAATAATGCCGATTGTGCCGATGCCTGAACGAACCAGCGCTTCGGCGCACCAGCTCCCCACGCCGCCGAGACCGAACACGAGAACGCGGGCGTGAGCGATTTTTTCCAGCGCTTCATTTCCGGTAATGAGGGCAAGCCGCTGAAAAGGAGAATCTTCGGCGGGCGGTGTTTCAAGCGGTGTCTGCGGGAAACTCACGATTGCCGCCCGTTCCCGGTTGTGCCGCGTTGTCCGCCGGGTAAATTGCGCGGCGGGCGGCAGTAACGTTCTTCCTCGCTGTACACGCAGCCGCAATATTTCTGCGTGTACAATCCCCGTCCCCGCGCTTTTTCCTGACCTGCCCTGAAACCGGGGCGAAAATCGCGGTAAAAAAACTCCACGCCGTATTTGTCCGCCAACTCTTCGCCCAGCGCGCGGATTGTGTCGTGTTTCTGATACGGGCTGACAAGCAGGCTTGTGGAAAAAGCGTCACAGCCTTTTTTAGCGGCGCGGGCAGCCGTTTTTTCCAGCCGCTCACGGTAACAGACAGCGCAGCGTTCCGCCCCGGCGGATTGCGGGCCGTTTTGCATAACGGAAAAAGTTTCCCGGATAAAGCCGCGCAGTCCATATTCGTCGACTATTTCCGCCTCAAGATTTTCGAGCGCGGCAAATTGTCTGAACGCGCCGAGTCTGGCGGTATATTCCGTGTACGGGTGAATATTGGGATTATACCAGAACAATTCCGGCCTTATATCTTCGCCGGCAAGAAAATCAAGGCAAGACACCGCGCACGGAGCGCAGCAGCAATGGAACAACAGTTTCATGCGAATTGTTCAACGGCCTTTGCGAGCTGATCGGCGCAGGAAGTATTTTTGCGGCCGCATGTAATGCCCTTGAGTTTCCGCGTAAGTTCCTCCGTGTCCATTCCCTCCGCGAGAATACTTATAGCTTTCAGATTGCCGCCGCAGCCGTTCTCAAACGAAAGATCGCGGATTTTGCCGTCTTGTATATCAAAACGAATTTTCGTAGCGCAAGTTCCGCTGGTTTTGTATTCGTACATAATGCCTCAATAAATGCCTCAATTTTTCAGCGGCAATGTTACCGGAGCGCCGCTTTTCGCGCTGCGGTAAACCGCTTCGATTATTTCCACCGGCTTGCGCCCTTCCACGCCGTCAATTTCAAACGGCGTATTTTCCCGCAGCGATTTTACAAACGATTCAAAAAGCAGCTTGTGCCCGTGATGCCCGATAGCCGCCGGGTCTGACGCGCCGCCCCCGGTTACAGTGGCGCTTCCGTACAGCCGCCTGATTTCTTCGTCACCCGGCAATTCATCAGCGAATTTCCATGTGGTGATACTTTCTTCTTCCATTGTGATACAGCCCGCCGACCCGCAGATTTCGATCTTTTTCAAAAACCCCGGATACGCGGCGGTTGTCCCTTCGATAACCCCGATTGCCCCGTTTGCGAATTTCAACACAGCGGCGGCGGTGTCCTCGACTTCAATGCGCTCACGAACGAGCGTAGCGCTTCGGCCAAAAACTTCACTGACTTCGCCCATAAACCACTGGAGCAAATCCACCGCGTGAATTCCCTGATTCATCAACGCGCCGCCGCCGTCAAGTTTCCATGTGCCGCGCCATTTCCCCGAATCATAATATTCCTGACTGCGATACCATTTGATCTGCGCGTCAGTCATGACGATAACACCAAGACGGCCTTTCTCAATAGCGTCTTTTACAACTCTGGACGCGGCGTGAAAGCGCGAAGGAAAAACCGTCCCCAGTTTAACGTTCCGCGCTTTTGCCTCGGCGATTATCGCGTCACAGCGGGCGGTAGTTATTTCCAGAGGCTTCTCGATAATAATATGTTTGCCCGCCCGCGCCGCCGCCAACGCTCCGTCAAGATGAAGACCAGACGGCGTAGCTATTGTCACAATATCGACATTTGAGTCCGCGAGAAAATCGTTCAAATCATCGTAGGCTTTCCCGCCGTATTTTTCGCAAAACCCGGCAGCGCGGCCGGGAACGGTATCAAACCCCGCGACAAAACGGCAGCCCGCCAATTCCTGAATTGCCTTTACATGAAAATCGGCGATCATTCCCAAACCGAGAATTCCAAAGCCGGTGATTCCCCGCGCGTCCATGTCCCTACAATAAACCTTTCGCGCTTTCTCCGTCAAGAAAGAAACGGCAGTCACGATGCAGTCGCAAAATTGACGCCGGACATTTTTCACTGACCGGCCCCTTCAGCGAATTTTCTACCGCCAGAGCTTTACTCGCTCCCGGCACAGTACACACAACATGCGCCGCGCTCATCAAAAACGGAACAGTCAGCGTCAACGCAGTCTTTGGCACTTTATCCAGCGAAGGAAAACAGCCGTCCCGCACCTGCTGCAAACGGCACGCCTTATCCAGCGTCACAAGCTTCACCGTTGCGCTGTCATTGAAATCGGCAACCGGCGGATCATTAAAAGCAATATGCCCGTTCTCCCCAATCCCGCACAACAAAACATCCACCGGAGCTTTGACAAGAAGCGCCGCGTAACGCTCACATTCTTTTTCCGCGCCCGCATTCCCGTTCAAATAATGCGCCGCCTTAAAAGGCAGTTTCCCAAATATTTTTTCCCTCAAAAAATTCCCAAAATTCTGAGGCGCATTTTCAGGAAGCCCAATATACTCGTCCATGTGAAACGCCACAACCCGCGACCAGTCAATAATTTTGCTAGCCACCAGATATTTCAGCATTTCATTCTGCGAAGGCGCCGCCGCAAAAACAACACGAACCGTTTTTTTCCTCTCCAGACAACCCGCAATAAAAGCTTCAGCCTGCCTCCCCGCCGCCACCCCCATCTCTTTCCTCGTCCCAAAAACCTCAACAACCAGCGCAATCCTTTTAATAACACCCATATTTCGCCCCCAAAAAATAATTTCCCCACCCAACAAATTTTACACCTTTCAAAATATTTTGCAATTATTGATTAGCCACACATTTATCATAAAGAAAGGGGGGCTGTTTCCAAAAATTTTCCGGCGCATAGAAGCAATCATCGTCCGCCCCCCTTACGTCTCCGCCCGCTAGCGCGGGCTGCGCCTATCCCCCGGCTATCCGGCTTCGCCGGATAGTTTCGGAGTTTGTTGTCACACTGGAAGCGCCCACCCGTCATTGCGAGCGAAGCGTGGCAATCCTGCATGGGATCGCATGGGTGACAGTCATGTTATGTCATTCCGGGCTTGACCCGGAATCTCGCGTCATTGCGAGCGAAGCGTGGCAATCCTGCATTGTCAAGATTGCTTCGTCGCTAACACTCCTCGCAATGACACACTGGCTTCCGCCAAAATGACAAATTATCTGGGGGATAGCGTCAGACTTGCTCCGGGTTGAAAACCCTCCGCAAGTCTTTAGGGAGTTTTACGCTAGGCGTAAAACTCCATGCAATAATGGGAGCAAGGCTGGAGCGTAAGGGGGGACACGATAAATGTTTCTGTATGCCAGAAACCGCGTGGAAAGTGTCCCCCCTTTTGAACGGTATAGCTTAATTCGGCGGAAATTATTATATTGAAGCTGGGCGGCCTTTGCATGTGGTCTGCGGTTCAAACGGGAAAGAACTCTGGATCATCACCGCGTATTTTCCTGATCCCGGCGAGTGGACAGATGATTTCAGGCAGAGGAGGAAAACATGATTTGTTTTTTGTGCAAAGGAACTTTGAAAGACGGATTTTCTACCTTTACTACCGGTATGGGCAGCCGCATTCTCATCATCAAAAATGTGCCGTCTCAAATCTGCGGGCAGTGCGGCGAAGTCAGTTACAGCGATGAAACGGCCCGGCGGCTGGAACAAATAGTCCAATCCTTTACGGGCACGGTCAACGCCGAAATTGCCGTGGTGAGCTATACCGAACAAGCCGCCTGATTTTTTTGCCTTAACGCTCGCCGAGCAGGGCTTTAAGTTCTTGAATATCGCTGATGATTTTTGTGCGGGAAAGCAGGCGGAATTCTTTGGGGATCATTTCTTTGGACGTGCACTCCAGAACGGCGACAAGATTTTGCAGTTCGACTTCGTGGGGATAGGCCGCCGGAACAAAGTCGCCCATCGCGGCTTCCATGTCTTCGCGCTTGACAAAAATCCTGTCTTCCATTGCGGCCAGAAGTTTTGCCCGCACCAAAACCGCTTCCAAATCCGCGCCCGAATATTCATGCTTGTATTTTTTGAATAAATCCGTGATGGGAAAATTCCGTATATCAAGATCGAGTTTACGAACCAGCGTTTTGAAAAGGTCTTCGCGGTCGGCATCCGTTTCAGGATAAAAAAGGGCAAGATGTTCCTCGGCGCGTCCCTGCCGTTTCAAGTCGATGGGAATCAAGTCCGGGCGGCAGGTTATCAAAAACCAGATAATTTTTCCCCGGTAATCGGTGTTTCCCATAAAGCTGGCGATCTGCGCAAACACGCGGTTGCTCGTTCCCGAATCCCCTTCTTGAGAGCGGTCTCCCAGAAATGCGTCGGCTTCGTCTATCATCACCGCGACAGGGGACATTGCTTTCAATATGCTCAAAACTTTTTCAAGATTTGACTCGGTTTCACCTTGCCATTTGGTGCGAAAATTGCGGAATTTCACCATGGGGATTCCAATCTCGCCGGCAAACGCGCTGACCATAAAACTTTTACCCGTCCCGACCGGCCCGGCAATCAAATAGCCCATAGGCAAGACATCGGGGCGTCCCATTTTAATTGCCCGCGCCGCGTTTTTGAAACGTTTTTTTACAAAGTCGTGACCCGACACATGGGAAAGATTGAAAGACGTTTCCATGAATTCCAGAAGGCCGCAGGCTTCGTTTTCGATAATTTCTTTTTTCTTCTGCCGCATAAAATCCAGCGACAGGGGTTTGTCCTCTTCAAAACTTTCCGAAACCAGCCTGTTCAAATTCATCAGATTGACGCCGCTCGTGATAGCCGCAAGCCGCTGGGGATTCAAAGTCCGCTCGACAAGCAGCTTGCCTTCGCTTTCTTTGAATTTAAGAAAACTCTCCCGGACTTTTTCGTCAGGAAATGGCACGCTGATTTTTACCGTAGAGGGAGAGCTCACCAGCCGTGACGCAATGTCCGCGAGATTTTCGGTCAAGAGAATTATCGAAATATCGCCCCGGATAAATTTCGGGTCTGTCGCCCAGCGGTTGAATGTCACAAGGCAATACCTGTCGGAATCTGACAGCCGGATTAAATCGCCTGAGGGGACTATGGTTTCCGCATAATCAATAATAAAGACCATGCGGCACTGTTCCCGCTTGTCGGAGGGCACGCGAGACAAAAAATATTTTTCAAGGCAAGGGAAACTTTTTTCGGGATCAGTCGAAACAAAATCATCGGTTTCGGCGGCGGGGCACAGTTCGGGCACGGCGGCAAAATAATTACGCGCCATTTCATCCGTACAGAAACTCACGCCGCCGGAACGGTCGTAAAAAACAATAATATCCTGATTGCCGAAAAGAACTTCGGAAATATATTCCTGCACGCGGGTAAAAGTAAATTCGTTTTCCTTCTTCCGGTGGGGCAGATAATCCCTGATATTGCCGTATAAAATGTACAGATTGGCTGTTTTGCCGCCGTACTTAGTGGCCAGCTCTTGTGCCCAGGCCGGAAGTATTTTGATGTATTCATTATGTCTGTAAATATATTGATCCGGCATAAGTCCTGTTTCGCCTTGTATTACACGGAATTGCCCGGAAACTTTGCGTACGCGCTGTTCCCGGACAATTTCTAGTGTTTATTTTTCCGGCAGCAGCCGGGAAAGGTAATCTGATAAAAGCGGCGCGTACTCGCTGCCGATTTTTCGCTCGGCGGCGGCGACAGCGCGGGTCTCCGCTTCGGCAATTGTTGAATGCCCTTCACGCCCATTGATGTTATAGGGAACAAGCACGGCGTTTGTTTCGGTATCAACCAAATTTGCGTCAATCACATAACGGGCAAATTTGTTCGGATTGTTTAGCGGTACTTCCGAAAGGGTGAGTTCCACCTCGATCTGGTAACGGCTGTTATTGCCGCCGCTTCTGAAGCCCAAATCGGCAAGAGCTTTGGCGAACGCGCCTTGAATTCTTCTTGAACGGTCATTGGTGACAATTACCGCCACCGGAATTGTTTTGGCGATATTGACCGCTTCAAGCCGGTAGTCATTGCCCGGCTTGACACCTTCGGGAATGGGCGCGTCTATTACCTGCAGCAAATTTCCGTAAGCGATGTTGATGTCCGCTACAGCCGCGGCAAACTGATACCGGGAATATCCTTCCATAGAGTTTTTTTCAGCGTCACTCATGGAAACAAGATTTGTTATCATGTCCAGATTGGCATTAATCATTTCGGTATACAGCTGGGCGGTTCTGGCTTTTTCCATAACGGCCGCCGCATAGTAAGTGCTTTTGGAATCGTACCACACTTCTTTTATTTCCGCGCCGACAAGCGTATCCATAGATGCCGATGTTTCGATGGTGTTTTGCATGGCGGTATTATCCGTCCAGCCGGCGGTAACGCCGTTGCGGATAACTTCCTGATAAGTGTTGGTAATGGTTTGATCCGCGTGTATTGACTGCCCGAAAATGCTGGTCAAATTTGCGAGGGCGTTTTTCTCCGCCATTGCGCGGTTGGCGGCGACACCGACAGCCGCGACATACCGGCCTCTGTCATACGATGATTCCACCGAATCGACCCACGCGGGCCGGCTTTGAGAAGTATTCACAGTTACTTCACGCGGCTGCTGTGGCGCGGCGGCGTTTTGTCCGCCTGAGGGCGCGGGCTGGTTTTGACTGCCTGCGCTCTGTCCGCCTGAGGGTGCTTTCCCGTCCATTCTGTCCAGCGCGGCCTGAGCCAGAGCTATCGCGTCATTGGACGATGATGTGCCTGAGCTCTCTGCTGCGGGAGCTGGTGCGGCGGAAGAAGCGCACGCCGCAAAAAGCAGACATGCGGCGCAAACGCAAAAAAACAATAATCGTACCTTGTTCATAAAAAATAACTCCTTTAAGCGCCGGACTAATCCGCGCAACCGCGTTTCACAATTTAACGCAGGCCTAATCCAGCAAACATGTTGTTACAGCTTTATCCCCGGCTGCTGAATCACTCTTTTGATTTCGCTGTTTTGATCTTCATCATTTATCCCCATTTATTCGCAATGGAGCTTAATATCCCGCTTTTTGGCGGGGAAGTTCATTAGACTTCCTCGGAAGTCTGTGCATTTGCTCCCGTTTTGTTCCAAAACGCTGCGCAAAATGCAGTTTTGCTATGGAAGTTCCTCGAAAACTGAAGTTTCGGAGGAACTTTATTCAGACTTCCGGGCTATCGCCAAAGTCCAGACCGATTTATTGCTGGGATCGATCCATGTATCCAATACATAGAAAAAATCCAGAGAACCGGCCGCGTAAATTAAATGATCATTCGAGGTTTTGTAGTCAAATAGCCCGCTGCCCTGAAATTGTATGTCAACATTACGTGAGATAACGCTTAAATTCCTGATGATGGCGAAAATCGCGTTGTCATACGAAACAAGACATGTGCTGGCGAGGGTGGAATGCCGTCCGGCATATCCGATACCAACTTCATAACCGTCAATACGCAGCGAGGGATTGTCTACCCAGTCGGGCTTTTTGTCGTCTCCCGTGTAAACCGGGCGATAATTGACCGGATTTGGCAATGCCGCGTTATACGCTGCGCGGATGATGCAAGTGTTATCCGTTTCAAAGACATCGGTGTCGGCATCGAATGTTAACGAGTCGACATATTGCGCCGCCCCTTCTCTGTCGTAGTACAGGGCTGTTCTGACATTGTTGCTGTAGTCAAATGCCCCGGAACCGACACTGGTTTCGGCAAGATATTCACCGGAAACTTTGTGATAGACGGCAACCCGCCGGGCGGCGTCCTCTAGGGCGAATTTGATAGTTTCGTTCGGATTTGATCGTCTCCCGGCTATGCCCAAAAAAACAAGGCTATTATTCACGGGCAAGGTCTGAAAAGAAGATTCTACGACTGGTTCCTCGGCGGGGGCGGTATTGCCGAAAATTTTACCGGTGATTTCGGTAAGCCCGGCAAACGAGGGATTACCGGCACATGATATAAAAAAAAAACATACCGGTACAAGCGAAAAAAATTTCTTCAATTACGGTAACTCCGTTCGTCAATAAAAAAACCAGCCAATTCCAAAACAGGTCTGGAATTGGCTGTGAGTCATTTAGTTATTGACCACTTCCGCTTTTTCGGATTTGGCAAGCTGTGTGTCCAGCATATCAAGCGCCTGCTGGGCTTTGAACTGGGCAAAAGCCGCTTCTTCATTTCCCAGAATGCTGGCTACCGCGCTCTTGGCATCGGATTTCTTGAATTCAACCAGATACCACCATGTTCCGTCGGGGGACTTCCACCGTTGGATGGGGCGCGCGCCGGAAACGTCCATATTGGTAATCTGGCGGCTGACATCTTCCTGCATGGAGCTGCTGGCCTGAGAGTCAACGTTACCCGCGTCGAGGTTATAGTCGGTAAACATCGCCTGAACTTTTGTGTTCATCTGGCGGGCAATTGACACTCTGGCTCTGGCTTCGGCCGTGGTCATGGACATACTTTCACTTGATTGTTTCGCGCTTCCAATGCCCCAAATGGCATCTTCCGGCGGGAAGTCATTCAACCACGCGGGGGTGGTTTCCGGGCCGCTGGAAGTAGCGGCAGCGGGAGCGGGAGCTGTCCCACAAGACACGGCCATAACAATCAGTGCCAAGACCAAAAGAATCGAACATGCTTTTTTCATCATTCATACTCCTTCTTAATTTTACCCAGCGTACAGCAAGGGTTCAAAGACTACTATATCACAGTAAAAAAAAAAAACAAGGTTTCATTCAAAATTTTGAAAAAATAGTCAAAAGCTGGAATGGGGGACTGGGGACTGGGGAGTAGGGAATGGGGAGCGGGGTTAGAAATCTGTTCGTGGAAGAATGGCGGGCTGCGGTTATCCTCCAGATAATTTGTCATTTTGGCGGAAGCCAGTGTGTCATTGCGAGGAGCGTTAGCGACGAAGCAATCTTGACAATGCAGGATTGCCACGCTTCGCTCGCAATGACGCGAGATTCCG
>QMCE01000735.1_pt1 | contig 17543 bp, 14 predicted proteins | sample 1821851 | NCBI WGS metagenome assembly QMCE01 (sample SAMN09453174, study PRJNA476694) | Termite gut metagenome, whole genome shotgun sequencing project. | isolation source: worker | host: Odontotermes sp. | place: South Africa:Pretoria | collected 2016-01-28
CCGGTGATGGACTGACTGGCACAGCGATCAAGGCTGGTGGCCAGGTTGGCCGTCCGAGCCGCCAGCCTTGATGGCTGTCCACCCCAGGGAAGGAGATGTCATGACCGGTTCCAGTCGTCAGTCCTCTCGGATGGTGGCCCGCGCCGCCCTGTTCGCCACCTTGGTGATCGGCGGGGCGGCCGCCCTCGTCCGCAGGTGCTTCAGTTCCTATTCGGTGACGGTCGATCCACTGGTGACCTGGCTGGGTCTGTGAGCAGGGGACGGGGCGGTTCCGCCCCGGTTGAGCGTCCGGGAGCGTCCGGTCCGGCGGTCCAGGCCGGCTGAGTTCGCCTGAACCTCGTCGGTTCGCTATGATCGTTCGCGGAGGATTCGCCTAGAGGCCTATGGCGCTCGCTTGGAAAGCGGGTTGGGTTCATCGAATCCCGCATCCTCCGCAGAGGCACGACCGAGTGGCCGGTTCGCCTCTGACAGGCCCCTTGCGAGCGTGGTTCAATGGTAGAACATCAGCTTCCCAAGCTGATAACGCGGGTTCGATTCCCGTCGCTCGCTCCACTCGCTGACGTGAATCGAACCCGGCACTTACTTCGGCCAGGCGCTCTCGCGCGGCCTCAGTCCGTTCTGTTCGGAAGCCCACTGGGCTTCCTCTCGACGATCCGACCCGTCGCTCGCTCCACTCGCTGACGTGAATCGAACCCGGCACTTACTTCGGCCAGGCGCTCTCGCGCGGCCTCAGTCGGCCGTCTCCTTGCGCCCGGCTTGGCCGGTCAGGAAGATGGCGAGGACGGCGACGGCCAGGAAGGCGCCGCAGGGGAGGAAGAGGCATTCGGCCATGGCCCGGGAGTAGCCCAGGGCGGTCGGCCCGGTCAGGCCCGAGGTGCCGCTGGAGGCGGCGATGGCGGGGTCGAGGCCATGGGCCAGCAGACGGGCGTTCATCCAGGTGCTCATCAGGGCCGAGCCGAGGACGGTGCCGATCTGGCGGACGGTGTTGTAGACGCCGGCCCCCGCCCCGGCGTCGGCCCCAGGCAGGTGGTGGGTGGCGCTGAGCGAGAGGGGGCTCCAGAGGCAGGCGTTGCCGACTCCGAGGACGAAGCCGGGCAGGAGGGCCAGCCAGATGGTGGAGTCGGGGGTGAAGTAGACGGTGTACCAGGCCAGCGGCACGGCGAAGGCGACCGCCCCGAAACAGGCCACCCGGTTGGCGCCGAAGCGGGCGGCGAAACGGCCGCCGACCAGGGGCGCCAGGATGGCGCCGACCACGGCCGACGGCATCTGGAAGAGGGCCGAGGCCATCGGCTGGAAGCCTCGGGCCACCTGGATGAAGTAGAGCACCGGCAGCATCATGCCGGAGATGCCGACTCCGACCAGGAAGATGGAGCCGTTGGCCAGGGAGAAGTCCCGGTCACGGAAGAGTCTGAGCGGCACCAGGGGGTGACGGGCCCGGCGCTGGTGGAGCACGAAGACCACCAGGAGGACCAACCCGGCGGCGATGATCTCGGGAATGGTGACCGGCCCCCAGACCCGGCCCCAGTGGCGGTCGACCCCCTCCTGGAGGCCGTAGACCAGCAGGAAGATGCCGAGGGCGGAGACGATGACGCCGGTCCAGTCGAAACGGGGCCGGCTGGTCGGCAGGGCGGGGATGTGCCTGGCGGCCAAAATCAGGCCGATGACCCCGACCGGCACGTTGATCAGGAAGATGGCCTGCCAACCGGCGGTCTGGACGAGCAAGCCGCCCAGCACCGGGCCGACCAGGGTGGCGATGCCGGCCACCGACCCCCACAGCCCCATGGCCGCTCCCCGCCGGTGGGGCGGAAAGATCCGGACGATGATGGCCTGGGTCTGCGGGGTCATCAGGGCGCCGCCGACGCCTTGGACGGCCCGGGCCGCGATCAAGGTGGTGACGCTCGGGGCGATCCCGCAGACCAGGGAGGCGGCGGCGAAGATGGCCATGCCGATCATGAAGACGGTCTTCTGGCCGAAGCGGTCGCCCAGGCGTCCCGCCACCAATAGGGGTGTGGCCAGCCCCAGGAGGTAGGCGCTGGTGACCCAGATGGTCTCCGTCAACGAGGCGCCCAGCCCGTGCTGGATGCTCGGGTTGGCCACCGTCACGATGGTCTGGTCGAGCATCAGCATGAAGAAGCCCATCAGCATCGACCAGACCGCCGCCCAGGGCCGGGGGCAGAGAGCCTGGGTGTCGACCGGCGGGAAGACCGTCGGCGAGGCGGGGGAGGTGACCGGTGGGACGGGGGAGGAGACCGGCGCAACGGGGGCGTCGGCTGGTGGGACGGAAGTGTCCGTCGGTGGGAGATCGACTGCCGGGGCTGAGGGACCGGCCGGGGCTGAGGAAGGGCCCATCGAGGGGGTGGGGAAGGCGGGAACGGGGGGTGTTTCACTCATGACCCGCCGAGTCTACCGGAGGCGTCCGTCAAGAATCCTGGCCTCGCGCCCGGTGGTCGCGCGCTCCCGGCCCGCACACTGTCGGTGGCCGCACGGTCCTGGCGCCCACCGTTCTGGCCCCCACGTCCTGGCCTGATCCACCCGGCCCGATCCACCCGGCCCGATCCACCCGCTCCTGGCCCGCCCCTTCCCGGCCTCAGCTTGGTCAGGCCTTGACCGCTCCCGACACCAGGCCCTCGACCACGTTGCGCTGGAAGACGATCGCCAGGATGACCGGCGGCAGGGCGGCCAGGACGCCGCCGGCGGCCACCAGGCCGAAGTCGGTCGAGTGCTGGGCGGAGAACTCGGCCACCGCCACCGGAATGGTCTTCGAGGCCTTCGACGAGGTGAAGAGCAGGGCGTACATGAACTCGTCCCAGGCCAGGAGGAAGGCGAACATGGCGGCGGCGAAGATCCCCGGCCGGGCCGACGGCAGGACGATCCGGAAGAGGGCCCCCAGCCGGGAGGTCCCGTCGATCCAGGCCGACTCCTCCAACTCCAGGGGGATGCTGAGGAAGTAGTTCGACAGGATCCACAAGACGAAGGGGACGACCAGGGAGCAGTCCACCACGATCAGGCCGCCGACGTTGTCCAGCAGGTTGAGCTTGCTCAGGATCAGGTAGAGCGGGATCAGCAGGGCGATCTGCGGCAGCATGTAGGTGAAGAGGAAGGTCATGAGGACGGCCCGGCGGAACCTGAACCGCATCCGGGCGAAGGCGTAGGCGCCCAGGACGCCGACGACCATGGAGACCGCCACCACCGCGACTGAGACGATCAGGGAGTTGCGCAGGGCGTAGCGGAAGCCGTCGTCGTTGGGGTCGGTGAAGATGGAGATGTAGCGGTCGGGGTAGAACTGGGTCGGCCACCATTTCAGCGGCAACTGCACCAATTCGGCTTGCGTGTGGACCGAGGCCAGCAGCATCCAGACGAAGGGCGCCAGCATGAAGACGGCGACGGCCAGGGCCGCCAGATAGAGCAGGACTTGCTTGGTCGTCGAGGTTTTCACAGCAGGCTCATTTCGCTGCGGCGCAGGGCCCGCAGGTAGATGGCGGACAGGAAGGCGATGACGATGACGATGATGTAGGCCAGGGCCGACCCGATCCCGAACTGCTGGTTGGAGAAGGCCTCCGTGTAGGTGTAGTAGGCGATGGCCATGGTGCCGTCGGCCGGGCCGCCCCGGGTCATGGCGTAGATGACGTCGAAGACCTTGAAGGCTTCGATGATCCTCAGGATCAAGACGATCGAGATCGAGGGCAGCAGGAGGGGCAGGGTGATCGACCAGAGCATGCGCCCGGAGCCGGCCCGGTCGATCCGGGCCGCTTCATAGACCTCGCCCGGGATCGAGGTCAGGCCGGCCAGCAGCATGAAGGCGACCATCGGCACCGTCTTCCAGACGTCGGCCAGGATCACCATGTTCAGCGCCAGGAAGGGGCTGCCGAGCCAGATGGGGGCGTCTGAGTACTGGTCGATCAGGCCGACCTGGTGGAGGAAGGCGTTGAAGGCGCCGTACTGGGAGTTGAGGATGCCCTTCCACAGGGCGCCGGAGACGACCGTTGGCACCGCCCAGGGGATGACGACGATGGTCCGCAGGAGCCACCGGCCCTTGATCTTGGAGTTCAACAGGCCGGCGATCCCCAGGCCGAGCAGCAGTTCGACGCTGGTGGAGACCACTGTGAAGTAGAGGGTCCGGCCCATCGCGGCCCAGAAGCCGGCGTCGGTCAGGGCCTTGATGAAGTTGCCCAGGCCGACGAAGGGCGCCGAGGTCTGCATCGACGACTGGACGTCGGTCAGGGCGTAGATCAGGGTCTGGACCATCGGGTAGACGATGATGCCGAAGACCACCACGATGGCCGGGATGAGCAGCATCAAGGCGACGAAGCCTTGGCTGTGCCGAATCGATTTCTTACGTCGAGGTGACGTCATTGTTCCTCCATTCACCATCAGGACAGGGGTCCCGGGGCGGTGGGCGGGCGCCTGGCTCTCTTCCGCCCCCGCCCACCGCCAGGGAGCCGACGGCCGGACTGCGCACGGCCGACCGTCAACTCCCGGACCGGCTCACTCGCTCGCTGCCGCGACCGCGTCGTCCATCGCCTGTTGGGGCGACTTCTGGCCGATCAGAGCCGACTGGATCTCGGCCTGGAGGGCCGAGGAGGTGGCGTTGTAGTTCGGGACCATCGGGCGCTGGATCAATTCGGCGTAACCGGTCGCCGCTGCCTTGAACAGCTCCGGGGCCGCCGCGGTGACGGTGGGATCCTCATAGCTCGACTTCCAGTTGGGCAGCCAGCCGGTCGGGTACTGGTCCTGCACGTCCTGGCTGGTCAGATAGGTGATCAGGTCCCAGGCCTGGTCGGGGTGCTTGGCCTTGGTCGGGATGCTCAGGGCCATCGAACCGTTGATGCCGGGACGGTCCCCGTCCGGGCCCTCGGGCACCGGCAGGATGCCGATCTTGCCGACCACGTTGGATTGCTCCGGGTCCTGCAGGGCGGCGAAGGTGGCCTCCCAGTTCAGGCCGAAGGCGGTGTTGCCCTGGGCCAGGGCCTTTTGGACGTCGTCCTCCAGGAAGGTGGTCGAGGCCGGGTTGGACAGGCCGTCGTCCAGGGTCTTCTTCATCCAGGTCAGGGTGTCGACCCCGGCGGGCTGGTTGACGTCCAACTTGCCGTCGGCGTCGGTGAACTGACCGCCGAAGGCGCCCAGCAGGACGCCGTAGTCACAGATGACGGCTTCGGCCTGCGACCAGCTCCAGGCGATCGGGAACTCGGCCAGCCCCTGGTCCTTGATCTTCTGCGCGACCTTGAGCAGGCCGTCCCAGGTGTTGAGGTCGGCCTCCGTCGCGCCGACCGCCGCGACCATGTCCTTGTTGTAGTAGAGGAACTTGGAGGAGGGGCCCCAGGGGACGCCGTAGAACTTGTCCTGGTACAGGGCGGTCGTGTAGGCGCCGCCGATCATGTCGTCCTTCCAGGAGGCCGGGTACCGGTCGGTCACGTCCATCACGACGCCGCTGGAAGCGAACTCGGCCGGCCAGATGACGTCGATCAGGACGACGTCGTAGGTGCCGGCGGGGGCCGAGGTCACGATCTTGTCGTGGAGGGCCTCATAGGAGACGAAGGTCGGCTCGACCTTGATGTCGGGCTTGGCCTTCTCAAAGCTGTCGATCATTTCGGTGATCTGGTCTTGGCTGTAGCCGGCCTGCTGCATGAACAAGGCGTTGATCGTGACCGGGCCGCCGTCGGCCCCGTCCTCGCCGCCGCCGGAGCAGGCCGCCATGGAGGCCGTCATCATGAGGGCGACCGCCGCCACGATGCCTGTCCGTGCTCTTGTCTTGAGTGTCATGTGGGGTAACTTCCTTCTGTTTGACCGCTGTGCGGAGGACCACTTTCGCTGTGGCGCGCCGCGGATGATGAAGATGTGTGGAGTTGTCAGGGACGCAGCGATCGGGCGATGGCCACTGCGCCATGGACGGGCGCCTCATGCAGGACATGGACGCGGACCGTCGGTTCGAGCTGGGCCAGCGCCTGGGTGAAGGCCTGCCGCAGCAGTGGTTGGGCGGTGATGACACCGCCCGCTAGGACGACGTCGGTGCTGTCGACGTTCTTGCCCCTCAGGGCGTGGACGTCGGCGGCCAGCCGGCCACCGTCATTGTCGATGACAGCGATGGCCACCTTATCGCCGGCATCGGCCGCTTGGAAGACCAGGGGGGCCAGACTGCCCCACTGGGTGACGCTCAGATCGTCGGTGAAGTCGTAGCTGAGACCCACCGGGTCGGCTGAACCGTAATGGTCCATCAGGAGATGGGCCAGGACGCCCGGGGCCTCGCCGCGGTCGTCGGCGTCCAGGATGGCCGTGACCGACTCGCGGACCAGCACCGGGGCCGCTCCCGGATCCCCCAGCAACCAGCCGTGGCCGCCGACCTTGACCAGCTGGCCCTCCCGGTTGCGTCCCACCACGATCGAGCCGGTGCCGGAGACGACGCTGATCGCCTGCGGCAGGCCGATGGCCGGGCCGAAGAGTTCGGCGTCGTTGAGGACCCGGATGGGTCCGGGATGGGTCCGGGCCAGCCAGGCCGTCAGGGTGTCGCACTGGTCCTGGGTGTCGCAGCCGTGGGCGCCGATGACGATCGGGACGTCCGCGCGGCCGACCACCTCGCCGGGCACGACCGCCAGCAGACGATCGGCGTTGGCTTCGTCGGACAGGAGGCCGCCCTGGCGCCACTGGGAGGTCGGCACCTCGGCTTGGGCGAGGATCCGGTCGCCGTCCGCCACGACGACGCGGGTGCGGGTGCCGCCGACGTCGACGCCAACCTCCATGATCATCTCCTCCGCCCTGACCGACTTTTTTTCTTTTCTTCATAGTCACAATAACTTAAACCGGGGGGAGGCGCCAGACCCTGACTGGAATCGTGACCGAAACGTGACCTTGGGGCCAGCCCGGAATCACCGATCCCCACGGTGCCCTTGTCAACGCCAGACCCCGCCTGGTCGGGCGCCGGGTCCCCGGACACCTGGAGGACCAGTCGTGGGAAGGCCAAGGGCACCAGGGCACTGACCTCGCCGGACCACTGGGACCAGTCGGGGGGGCCGGGCTCGACGGTGGCGGCCGGATCGGCGGTGGGGGGATCAGGCGGCGGGAGGACGGATCTGGCGGACGGCCGACCGCCCGCCGGTGAGGCCGACGCCAGGCGGGAGGCCAGGCGGGCGCCCGCTCACAGCGGCATCGCCAGTTGGGCGGCCCCCACCATGACGGCGTCGGCGCCCAGGGCCGCCGACTCGATGCGGGGCACTCGGAGGATGCGGCCGAGCAGACGCTCCCTGACGCCGGCGATCACCCGGGACATGCCGGGCTCGTCGTCGGTCCCGCCGATGACGACCAGTTCGGGGTCGAGCACGACGCAGATGGCCGCGATCGCCAGGGCGGTCAGGTCGAGCAGTTCGTCGGCCAGCTCCCGGTCCGGCCGCTCGCCCTGGCTGACCAGGTCGATCAGGAAGGGCAGGGTCGCCTGGTCGGGATTGGGCAGGCCCAGCCGGGTCGCCTCGCGTTCCAGCCGTTCGGCCCCGACCTGCTGCTCCAGGTCGCCCCGGGTGGGGAAGAGGCGCCGCAGGGAGGACCGGTCGGTCATGAGGTAGCCGATCTCGCCGGCCTCGTGGTGCAGCCCCCGGTAGAGCTGGCCGTTGGCGATGATGCCGGCTCCCAGGCCCTTGCTGATGACGAAGGCCACCAGGTCGTCGATCCCCTGACCGGCGCCGCGGACCTGCTCGGCCACCGCCAGGCAGTTGGCGTCGTTGTCGAGCACCACCGGCATGCCGGTGTGCCGTGAGAGCAGATCGCGCAGGGCGAAACGGTTCCACTCCAGTTCGTGGATGGCCGTCACCACCCCCGAGGTGGACACCACCCCCGGCACGGCCACGCCGAGGCCGCCGATCCGGCCCGGGGGATCGGCCAGCGTCCGGTCGAGCAGGCCCAGGGTCTTCTTCAGCCGGGTCTCCGGGTCGTCGCGGCGCCCGAAGCTTTCGGCCTGACGAGCGACGATCTCGCCGTCCAGGCTCATCAACACCGCCTGGACGCCCCGGTCGGTGACGCTGGCGCCGGCCACCACCATGCCGTCGCCGTTGTAGGCGAAGAGCTCAGGCGGGCGCCCGCCGGTCGAGGGCTCATACCCGGCCGAGCGGACGACCCCGCTGGCGGTCAGCCGGGCGAGGGAGCGGTTGACGGTCGCCGCGCTCAGGCCGGTCGCCTGGATGACCGCGGCCCGTGTCAGGGTCCCGTGCTCGCACAGGGCCCCGATGATGAGGGCGTCCGGGTTCTCGGCCACGACGGTCATCCCCGGATGCGCCCCACGGTCGACAAGGCGACCCGGGTCGGTCGGCTGAAGCGCCCAGGAGTTGTCATGTTTCTCAGCATAGTGGACGCCAGGATCGGGCAGGACGGGCCGGAGGCGTCAGCCCCAGCGCGGTCGCACGGCCTCAGCCAAGCCGTTGGGGGCCGGCCTGGGCAGTGCCAGCGGCTCGCCAGGCCTGGTATGCCTGATGGTTCTTTTTGCCGAGGGTGGCTCGCAGAGTGAGCAGGGTCCCTAGGGTGAGGACTGAACACAGGTTGGTGGCTGCGCCCTGCATGAGGCCTTCGACGAGGACGTCGGCCCCGAGCAGGAGGTCAGAGCTCGTCCAGGGCCAGGTTGAGCTCGACCACGTTCACCCGGGTCTGGCCGATGTAGCCCAGGTCGGGGCCGGCGGTGTGCTGGTCGACCAGGGTCTGGACCTGCTGATCGCTCAGACCCCGGGCCTGGGCGACCCGGTGGACCTGGATCTGGGCGTACTCGGGGCTGATGTCCGGGTCGAGGCCCGAGCCGGAGGCGGTCACGGCGTCGGGCGGGACCTGGTCGGGATCGACCCCGTTGAAGGCGGCGATCGCGGCCCTGCGCTCGGCCACGGCCTCGGCCAGTTCGGGGGAATTGGGTCCGAGGTTGGAGCCGGCGGAGGAGTCGGCGTCGTAACCGTCGCCGGCCGCCGAGGGCCGGGGCTGGAAGTACTGGGGCAGGGGGTCGCCGTCGGCGTCCAGGAAGGATTGGCCCAGGAGGGAGGACCCGACCGTCTCGCCCGCCTGGTCGGTGACCACCGAGCCGTTCGCCTGGTGGGGGAAGAAGAGCTGCCCGGCCCCGACCATCAGGAGGGGATAGGCCACCCCGAGGACGACGGTGAGGACGAGCATGACCCGCACCGCCGTCCAGACCGGACGGAGGACCCGTTGGGGCGACCAAGTCATGAGCGGCCCGCTTTCACACGATCCATTGTCCACCAGTTCTTTCAGTACCCAGGGAATAGCATGACGACCAGGTCGATCAGTTTGATGCCGGCCGCGGCGACCAGGATCCCTCCCAGGCCGTAGTAGATCAGGTTCCGGCTGAGCGACCGGTTCAGGTCGGCCGGGCTGTAGGGGACCCCGAAGAGGGCCAGGGGGATCAGGATGCCCATCACCGCGATGGAGAAGATCACGGTGGACATGATGGCCGAGGCCACCGAGTGCAGGTGCAGCAGGTTCAGGGCCTCCAGGCCGGGGAAGACGCCGGCGAAGAGGGCGGGCAAGAGGGCGAAGTAACGCACGACGTCGTTGGCCATGTTGAAGGTGATCAGGGCTCCCCGGGTGGCCTGCTGGCGTCGCCCGATCTCGACGATGTCGACGATCTTGGTCGGGTCGTCGTCCAGGATCACCATGTTGGCGGCCTCCTGGGCCGCCTCGGTGGCGGTGCTCATGGCGACCCCGACGTCGGCCTGGGCCAGGGCCGGGGCGTCGTTGGCGCCGTCGCCGCTCATGGCCACGAAATGGCCCTGGGCCTGCTCGGCGATGATCCGGGTGACCTTGTCCTCCGGGGTGGCGTCGCCGACGTACTCGTCGACCCCGGCCTCGGCGGCGATCGCCTGGGCGGTCAGAGGGTTGTCGCCGGTGATCATCACCGTCTTCACCCCCAGGGCGCGCAGGTGGTCCGCCCTCAGGGGGACCCGGTCCTTGACGACGTCCTTCAGGGGGATGACGCCCAGGATCCGTCCCGGCCCCTCGGCCGGTTTGACGGCCACCACCAGGGGGGTGCCGCCCAGGCGGGCGATGGCGTCGGTCTTGGTCCTCAACTGGTCGACGACCGGGCGGGGCTGTTGGGTGCCGGCGTGTTTCAACCAGCCCAGGATGGCCGACTCAGCCCCCTTCCGCACGCTCATGCCGTCGGGGGCGTCCCGGCCGGACAGGCGGGTCTGGGCGCTGAAGCGGATGAGGGCGCCGGGCTCCTCGGCCCCGTCGAGACCGAACCCACGGTTGTGCGCCAACTGGGTGATGGTCCGGCCCTCGGAGGTGTCGTCGCCGATCGATCCGAAGAGGGCGGCCCGGGCCAGCTCCTCCTCGCTGACGCCGTCCAGCGGTTGGAAGCCGGTCGCCCAGCGGTCGCCCTGGGTGATGGTCCCGGTCTTGTCGAACAGGACGGTGGTGACGTCGCCGGCGGTCTCCAGGGCGTGCCCGGAGTCGACCAGGACGCCGCGCTGGAGGAGCTGGTACATCGAGGCGATGCCGGTCACCGACATCAGGGCGGCGATCTCGGTCGGGATCAGGGTGATGACGATCGCCGCCAGGACCGGGATGGAGACCGGGGCGGCGTCCGGTCCGACGATGACGTTCAGGGTCAGCGCCACCACCACGAAGGAGATGGAGAAGGAGGCCAGCAGGGCGGAGAGGGCCAGTTCCTTCGGCGCCTTCTGGCGGTGGGTGCCCTCAGCCAGGGCGATCATCCGGTCCATGGCGGTCTGGCCCGGCGCGACGGTCACCCGGACCACGATCCGGTCGGACAGCATCCTGGTGCCAGCGGTGACCCCGGAGCGGCGGGTGCCGGCCTCGCGGATGACGGGGGCGGACTCGCCGGTGATGGCCGACTCGTCCACCAGGCCGATCCCCCAGACGATCTCCCCGTCGGCCGGGATGGTCTCCCCGGCCTGGACCAGGACGTGGTTGCCGGTCCTGAGGTCGGCGGCGTCCATCTGGCGCAGGTCGTTGTGCTGGGCGCTGGCGTCGTGGCGGGGGTCGTAGCGGCGGATCCGCCAGGCCTGGGTGCTGGCCCGCATCCGGCGCAGGGCCGAGGTCTGGGTCCGGCCGCGGCCCTCGGCCAGGGACTCGGCGAAGGTGGCGGTCAGCAGCACCAGCCAGAAGGCGATCGCCAGGGTCCAACTGAAACCGGGGGGCAGGGTGGTGCCGCCGGAGGAGGGCTCGCCGCCGACGAAGGGTTCCGCGATCGCCACCAGGGTGGTCAGCACCGAACCGGCCCAGGTCAGGAGCAGGACCGGGTTGCCCCAGAGATAGCGGGGGTCGAACTTCTTCAGCGAGCTGACCAGGAGGGGGCCGATCGGCAGGAAGACCCCACGGTTCTCGGACCGGCCCGAGGACCGGCGTGAGGACCGGCGTGAGTCGGGATGGGTGGGGGCGGACCCGGCGACGGGGCTGGCGGCGGCGGGGCCGGCGGGAACCGGGTGTTCGGTGTCAGGACTGGAGGCGACGGGACCGACGGCGGGGCCTGAAGCGGGACCGGAGATGTCAGAACTGGCGGTGGACCCGACGGCGGGACCGGCGGTGTCAGGACCAATGGCGGGACCGGCGGCAGGGGCGGAGGCGGGACCGGAGATGTCAGGACCGGCGGTGTCAGGACCGGCGGTGTCAGGACCGGCGGCAGGCGTCGGGGATGTGACGGCGGTCTCCTGGGGGGCGACGCCGGGGCGGGGGGTCTGGGTCATGGCAGGCCTCCGGCCAGTGGGCCGGCCAGCAGAACGGGCAGGAAGGTCGGGACGGCGATGAAGACGATCAGGGCCACCAGGAGGATGACGAACTGGGGACGGTGCAGGGGCAGCTCGCTGACGGCTGGCACCGCCCGCTCCTGGTCGGCGAAGGAGCCGGCCAGGGCCAGCACCAGGGCGATGACCAGGAAGCGGCCCAGGAGGATGATGATCCCCAGGACCGTGTTCAGCCAGGGGGTGTCGGCGTAGAAACCGGCCATGGCCGAGCCGTTGTTGATGGCGGCGGAGACGAAGGCGTAGATCATCTCGGTCATGCCCTGGGAACCGGGGTCGCTCATCGAGTGGGCCACGATCTCGTCATGGATCGGCGGGATCGCCATGCTGACCGCCATGCCGCCCAGGGCCAGCAGGGGCATCACCAGGATGATCAGGCTGGCCAGCTTCATCTCGCGGGCGCCGACCCGCTTGCCGAGCAGGGCCGGCGGGCGGCCCAGGAGGAGGCCGGTGATGAAGACGGTGATCACCACCAGCACCAGGATGGTGTAGAGCCCGGAGCCGACGCCGCCGGGGGAGACCTCGCCCAAGACCATGTGCAGGATGGCCACCAAGGCGCCGAGGGGGGTGTACGAGCCCAGGGTCGAGTTGGTGGCCCCGCCGGTCGTGCCGGTGGTGGCGGCCGTGAAGAGGGTCGAGCCGATGAGGCCGAAGCGTTCCTCCTTGCCCTCCATGGCCGCGCCGGCCAACTGGGTGGCGGAGCCGCCCCCGGACAGTTCGGCCCAGGTCAAGGTGGCGTAGGCGGCCAGGAAGAGGACGGTCATGGCGGCCAGGATGGACCGGGCCAGCCGCAGGTCGTCGACCATCCGGCCGAAGGCCCGCACCGAGGCAAAGGGGATGACCAGGAGCATGAAGACCTGGAAGAGGTTGACCCAGGCGGAGGGGTTCTCGAAGGGGTGGGCCGAGTTGGCGTTGAAGAAGCCTCCGCCGTTGGTGCCCAGCATCTTGATCGCCTCCTGGGAGGCGACCGGACCGCCGGGCAGGACTCCGGTCGAGCCCGCCACGGTCTGGATCTGGCTGAAACCGTCCAGGTTCTGGACGACCCCGCCGGCGATCAGGATCAGGGTGGCGACGATCGACAGGGGCAGGAGGAGCCGCAGACAGCCCCGGACCAGGTCGACCCAGAAGTTGCCGATGGTGCCCTGGCCCCGCCCGGCCAGGCCCCGGACCAAGGCGATGGCCACGCCCAGACCGGCGGCCGCGGAGACGAAGCTCTGCACCGTCAGGCCGGCCATCTGCACGGTGTAGCCCATGGTCTGCTCCGGCGAGTAAGCCTGCCAGTTGGTGTTGCCGACGAAGGAGACCGCGGTGTTGAAGGCCAGGTCGGGCGGCACCGCCGGCAGTCCCAGCGAATAGGGCAGGAAGGCCTGGAGACGTTGGAGGAGGTAGAGCAGGACCAGGCCGACGGCGGAGAAGACCAGCACCGCCCAGAGGTAGATCTGCCAGCGCTGCTGGTGGCCGGGCTTGACCCCGATCAGGCGGTAGATCGCCCGCTCAGCCTTCCAGTCCTTCTTCGAGGTGAAGACCCAGGCGATGTAGTCCCCCAGGGGTCGGTAGCACAAGGCGATGGCCAGGGCCAGGGTGGCCAGGGCCGTGAGGGCGTTCAGCCAGGCCATCAGAGCCGGTCCGGGTGGAGGAGGGCGAAGAAGAGGTATCCGATCGCCGCGAGTGAGAGAACCGCGCCGATCACACCCAGCACAATCACAGTCGTCCCATGGCCTTTCCCATTACCCCCATGCCGCCGAGGAAGATGACAGTTTTGAGCATATCGAGCACATTCACCACCGATTACTCCTCTCTCGCCCTGTCTCTCCCCTCCAATCTAGCGGTTGGGCGCCCGGGCGGGCCAACCGGCTCGGAGACTGGCTTGACAGGACTCTGTAACGCGTTATAGAGTTCAAGCTGTCACGGGCCGGAGCGAATCGGTTACCAAGTGGCAAATCTCCCCGAGAGGGGGGAGAGGCGGTTCGAATCCGCCGTATGACGATCCGGTCCGCATCGCCATGCCCGTGACGCCTCAGAACTTCATACTGATGCGGGCCGAAGCGGCTCGGTCGTCGTCAGACGAGGGGGCGGTCTCATCGGCCTCATCGGCGGTTTCGATCGCCGAGTCCCGGTCTGGCGGTCCCGTCCGGACCTGGCGCCGGTCCGCATGACCTCATCAGGCGACATGGGCGCGGGCCGAGGGTTATCCGGTTATCTTAGGGAATAGGACAGGCTGCGGGTTCGAATCCCGCCGGCGTCCGCGCCGTAGCTCAATGGCAGAGCGGTCGCCCCCTTCGAGGGGGCTGTCCGGAGCCAGACCATGCCCGCGCCCTTGCCGCCTGATGAGGTTTTTCTCAGGCCCTCCCAGTGACAGGAAAGAAGGTGACCCCATGGGGATCCGTGACGCTCTGCGCGCGATCAACCTCCGCGCGACCCCGCAAGACCGACCGGCTCGTCCCGGCCAGGTCCCGAACCACGCCGGGGGCTTCGTCTTCGCCGTCGACGACCTGACCAGGCTGCGCCGTTTCCTCACCCTCGGGGCCGAGGGCGGGACCTATTACGTGACCGAGTCCGCCCTGACCAGGGAAAACGCCGGCCTCCTCCTGCGGCTGGCGGCCAGCGACCCCCGATTGGTCGTGGACGAGGCCGTCGCCGTCTCGGTCTCGGGCCGGGCCCCGAAGCAGAACCCCGCTCTCTTCGCCCTGGCGGCGGTGGCCGGCCTGGCCGACGACGAGGGCCGGTCCCACGCCCTGGCCCAGCTGAGCCAGGTCGCCCGGACGGGCACCCATCTGGCCCTCTTCGCGGGCTACGTCCAGCAGTTCCGGGGCTGGGGGCGCGCCCTGCGCCGGGCGGTCGGCGACTGGTACCTCGACAAGACCCCGGAGGCCCTGGCCTACCAGGTGCTGAAGTACCGCGACCGGGAGGGCTGGACCCACCGCGACCTCCTGCGCCAGGCCCACCCCCAGACCTGTGACCCGGCCCTGGCCAAGCTCTTCGACTACGTCTGCCACCGAGCCAAGGCGGCGGGGGCCGGTCAGACCTACGACCTGACGGGGCTGCCGGGCCTGGTCGGCGCCTTCGAGGAGGCCCGGACCGCCACCCCGGCCCGGCTGGTCGAACTGATCGGGGCCGAGCCCCTCTCCTGGGAGATGCTGCCGGATGCGGCGCTCGGCTGGCCGGAAGTTTGGGAGGCCCTGATCGACCGGGGCATGCCGATCACGGCCCTGATGCGGCAGCTGCCCCGCCTGACCCGGCTCGGCGTCCTGACCGGCGACCGTCGCCGGGCGGTGGCCGAGCGGCTGTCGGATCCCGCCGTCCTGGCCAAGGGGCGGGTCCACCCGATCTCGGTGCTGGTCGCCCTGCGAACCTACGCCTCGGGCCACGGCGCCCGAGGATCGGGCGCTTGGGAGCCCCTGCCGGCCATCGTCGACGCCCTGGACGCCGGCTTCTACGCCGCCTTCGCCGGGGTCGAGCCGACGGGCAAGCGCACCCTGCTCGCCCTGGACGTCTCCGGCTCGATGACCGCGCCGATCAGCGGCCTGCCCCTGACGGCCCGGGAGGCCTCGGCCGCCCTGGCCCTGGTGACCGCCCGGGTCGAGCCGTCCTGTGAGATCCTCGGCTTCACGGGCAAGGGGCGGTCGACCTTCCGGGCGGACAAGTCGGACGGCTGGTTCAGCTCGGCGGTCTCCCGGCTGCCGATCAGTCCCCGTCAGCGGCTGGACGACGTCCTCAAAACGACCAGGGACCTGCCCTTCGCCGGGACCGACTGCGCCCTGCCCATCCTCTGGGCGCTTGAGCGCGGTGAGGCGGTCGACACCTTCGTCGTCTACACCGACTCCGAGACCTGGGAGGGCGAGATCCACCCCTGGCAGGCCCTGCGGCTCTACCGGGAGAAGACGGGGATACCGGCCAAGCTGGCAGTGGTCGCCATGACCTCGACCGACCTCTCGATCGCCGATCCCGACGACGTCGGGATGCTCGACGTCGCCGGCTTCGACGCCGCGGTGCCGACGGTCGTCTCGGACTTCTCGAAGGCCGAGATCCAGCAGGCCTGACCATGAGACGAGAGGGGGAGGGGATGCTGGACGGAGAGGAGACGACCGCCCGGTGCGCCCCGACCAACGGCGCTGTGGAGGGTCCGCCTGACGGGAGGGGGACGCCCGACCGGCGGAACATGGAGTCCCCGAACCGATCGGAGGACCGGTCAGAGGGGACGGGGGCACCCGGTCGGCGGCTTCCCCTGCCCCTCGACGATCTCTCCCTGAGGCCCCGGCGGCGGGAGACGGGCGACGGGAAAGGGGGTGCCGGCCTCGTGGCGGCGTCGCGGTCCCGGGGTTCTGGAGCGGGCCGGCCCCCGGTCAGCGACATCCGGGTCCAACAGGCCCTGGAGCACGAGCGGGCCGCCGACGAGGCCCGGGCCCTGGTGGCCAGCCATCTCGCCCAGCGCGACGCTCTCGTCCGTCTCCTCTACGCCGAGGGCGGCTGGTCCTACTCCCGTCTGGCCGCGGCCCTCGGGCTGACCCCAGAACTGATCGCCAAGATCATCCGGCCACAACGGCGGTGAAGCGACTCAGCCGACGAACTCGGATCCGACACCCGACCGTTCCACTTCCCCCAGTATCGCGGAAGACCTTTTTGCTTGGATGCATCGTGAAAGAACCACGGGCCTGGTTGGCGCCGGGCCTGTGATCGGAGGGGTCGGGGAGGGGACGCGGTCAGGAGAGACGGGGCCAGGACCGCCTCGCTCTTGGACTGCGGAGGTTGGCGCCGGGTCCCTGGCCGAGGGCCCGAGGCCGCCGCAGGCTCCAGGCGGCGGGCAGTCCGGGGTCACATCCCCAGACCGGCCCGGACCTTGGCGGCGATGACCGAGCCGTCAGCACGGCCCTTGACCCGGGCGTTGACCGCCTTGATGATGAGTCCCATCTGCTTCATGGTGGCGCCCTCGACGGCGCCGATCTCCTCGGCGACGATCTGATCCAGTTCGGCCTCGGCCAGGGGGGCGGGGATGTAGCGGGAGAGGACCTCGGCTTCCGCCTCCTCTTTCTCGGCCAGCTCGGGGCGCCCGCCGGCGGCGTAGGCCTCGGCCGACTCGTGGCGCTGGTGGACCGCCCGGGCGATGACGGTCTGCTCCTCGGCCTCGGTCAGCTCCCGGGCCGCCTTGCCGGCCACCTCCTCGTTGCCGATGGCGGCGACGGCCATCCGCAGCACGCCGGTCGTGAAGGCGTCCTTCGCCTTCATCGCCGCCGTCAGGTCGGCGCGCAACCGGTCCTTCACCTCAGCCATGGTGCCTCCTTTTTCCTGGGGTCCCTGGGCGGTCCCCTTCCCTCCACTGTATCCAATGGTCCCACAGGGGCGGGAAGTGAGGCGGGGCCAGGGGCGGTGAGGGGCGCCCCGTGAAGGTGCTGGCACCGGTCAGCGGTCGCCGCGGCCATGAGGAGTCCGACGCCCGTCCCTGATCCGGCCGGCCGCTTGACTGATCTTCCCCCTCGGTCCCGCCGTCTGGTCCGCCCCTCACCCGACGACCAGGGGCAGTTGGAGCCGGACGTACCTGCCCCGGGTGATGTAGACCCCGCGTCCCGGGGGGTATTCCCCCTTGCCAGCGCGGGGCAGGGGGACCCGGAAGATCTGGTCGCCGTCCGCCGCCTGGGGCTGGAGGAGGAGGCCGCGCCGGGAGTTCTTGACCTCGGTCAGCAGAGGCCAGGTCGAGGACCAGGCGGCCGTCTCCGCCTCGGCGACCAGGAGGTGGCTGGAGTTGCGGACGGCCTTGACTAGGTCGACCAGGGTCTTGTCTGCGACCGCCTGGAGGTACTCGGCCATCGC
>QMCE01000701.1_pt1 | contig 17539 bp, 15 predicted proteins | sample 1821851 | NCBI WGS metagenome assembly QMCE01 (sample SAMN09453174, study PRJNA476694) | Termite gut metagenome, whole genome shotgun sequencing project. | isolation source: worker | host: Odontotermes sp. | place: South Africa:Pretoria | collected 2016-01-28
TAATCTGTTAACGTCGTTCATTCATGCCTCCTATCTTTTGAACTTTGAGCGGTTCACTGATAGGAGAGCGTGGTCTATACTCCCGTAACTGTCAAACTTTTTTAGTCGCCCCGGCTAAGCCGGGGGATTACCTTTTATATTTACGTCCTGCGTTGAAAACAGATTCGGCTTCCAGTGAAAATTGAAGAGGCGCACTTCTTTTTATTTCATCGAACAAATAATCATTTTCTTTCTCAAATTTCATCTTTCCAGCGATAACAATCTTTGATTTTGAAAATCATTGCCTACGCCTATTATTGTAGCCATAGATTCAGAATTTGAATATCTAAATGTTTTCATCTAGTTGTTTATGAATCTTGCATTATCATAAGACTGAATTATTTTTGTTCCTATAAAATTTTTATTTTTATCATAAACTTCTGCTGTAATTTTTTCAAAAGCTTCTTCCTTTTCCAAATTCCAAATCTTAAAACCAATCGGGAATTTTCCTTTAACATTATCAAATGTATCTGCAAATTCGCAGAGTTTGCAACATTTTAGTTCTTGATAAATTCTTGTGAAAAATTGTAAATAGATTTCTCTTCTAGAATATCCCATTGAATTAGCATATTTCTTATGTTTCATTGATTCCGCAACACCGCTTCGTCCTTCGCCTCTTCTGTTATCAGCTTCCGCATATGGTGGATTAATGTAAATTATCAACTTTTTGCGTTTTTCTTCATCCTTGATTATAGCCTGCAATTTTTTAGGCAATCTATCGAAATCATCATTCAAAAAATCAAATTGAAAACAATGCTCTTGTAATAAATTAGCACCGTTTTCTATTCTTTCGTGCATAACATCGACATCTGCTTTATCGAGCGTTGATGCCCAAATATTGTATTTGTTCGTTAAACCTGCCAGCAAGTTTCCTGTACCGGCGGCGCAGTCCCAAATATAATACTCATCCTGCCAGTCCTCTCCGAAAACATCGGCAATATATTGCTGCGATAATTCAACCCACTGCTGCGGGGTAGAAAAGAGCCTTTGCGTTCGCGTATGTCCTGCGGAACAAGCAAATCACGGCGGTTTATGATATAATCCCAATACTCCTCAAGCGGCGGGCGTTCGTGCTTATCCCAAAATTCTTTATGCGCTTTCTGGTTGTCGTTGAAGCCGACTTCCTTGTAGAGGGAAAATCCCGCTTCATCAAATATTTTGTCAAACCTGTACTGGTTATTCTGCAAAATAACAAATAGTTTATCGCGCAAAGTAACGTTATCCCGTCCGTGATAGAATATCAGCAAGGATAAAATCACCGTCAATAATGTTTGAGCGTTTAACGATTTGCCAGTCTATAGCGATAGTTTTTTTGACTTTTTGAAGTCACTTGCTATAAATTATTACAAAGTTGTTTTTGTTTATCTGAAACCGTGATGTGATATTTCCAGCAACCAGATTGTTTTTTATGAATGTTCTTATTTCTTCCGCGTCTTTGTCAAAATTGAAAATGACAATATTCTTTTGCGCCAGTTTTTCAATTTTTGCTTTCGCTTTCAGAAAATCATCGCTTGTATGATTGCTCGGTGTTTTATTCCAGTTAAAATCATTATCGTGAAAAAACGGCAGAATGTCATGAAACGGAACAAAGGCTATTTTCACGGTATCAATACAGGCAATAAACGGCGGTGGCAAATGTGTGGCTTTCTCATAGGTTTTTTTGATGGTTAAAACAAGCTGGGTAAACATGGCGTGAATATCCGCTGTGCCCTTTTTACTTTCTGCCCACAGAAAATGACGCACCCACAAATTACCTTTTAATGTTTTCGCTTCGGTAACGATAAAATCAATGTTGTCTATATTGGGTTCATAGGCATATTGAGTCTTGTTAAAAAAATCACGGAAAACAGCCGCCTTGAAAGTTTCCTCTTTCTGAAAATCGCCGTAAACTGACATTGTGATTTCACGCTCCTTTTACTTTAACGCTCGATGATAACAGGCAATCACACTTTCGGCAATGATGGCGTTTTGAGGTCTGGGGAGCTTGGTTAGAAATCTGATCGTGAAAATATAGAACAAAAATCTTAATTCTCCGATCCCCAGTCCAGATTCTCCATTCGGGGGATAGCGCAAGCCGCTTGCGGCTGGAGCGTAAGGGGGGCGGGCGGGGATTGCGGCTGTGCGCGGGTGGCCGTTTGGAAACAGCCCCCCTTTCTGAATCTAATCAACAAATGTTTGGGAGTATTGAATATTCTGGGGAATTGCGGTATAGTGTTTGTTCCATGTTGGATGAGCCTTTTTACGCGCGCGGACTTTGTTTTTCTTGTACCCGTTGTTCTTCGTGCTGCAGACATGATAGCGGGTTTGTGTTTCTTTCCGAAATAGATGTGGCAAAGCTGACTCAGGCGTGTGGTATGCGCTATAATGAATTTGTGAAGACCTATTGCCGCTGGGTGTGGGCGGAAGCGGGGGAGTGTTTGTCTCTCAGGGAAAAATCAAATTTCGATTGTATTTTCTGGGATAAGGGCTGTACGGTTTACAATGCGCGTCCGCTGCAATGCAGGACTTTTCCTTTCTGGGATTCGATTACTGTTTCATCTGTTGCGTGGGAAGCGGCGGCGGCGGAATGTCCGGGTATGAATAACGGTGTTTTACATGGCCGGGAAGAAATTGAGCTTGCTTTGTCCCAGAGATATGCCGAACCTTTGATTACTAGAAGCGGCGATGGAGGAAACCGATGAAAGTCCGATTTTGGGGTGTGCGTGGTTCTTTGCCTGCGCCGCCTCTGCCTTCGCAAATAAAAAGCAAAATATCCGCGATACTTGCCCGGTTGACGCCTGAAGATATTCAAAGCCCGGAAAACCGGGAGCGTTTTCTTGCGGGATTGCCGCCGTGGCTGTTCGGAACTGTCGGCGGCAATACTCCTTGTGTCAGTGTCAAATGCGGGAAGGAATTGCTGGTGTTTGACTGCGGCTCTGGTCTGCGGGAATTGGGTATTTCTTGCGGAAAAGAAAAGCCGAAACCTTCGCGCTACCGTATCTTTTTTTCGCATTTTCACTGGGATCATCTTCAGGGGCTGCCGTTTTTTAATCCTGCTTACGATCCATCGGTTAGTATTGATTTTTATTCTCCTATGCCGAATATGGAAAATGCGCTTATCGGGCAGATGACTTCCCCTTATTTTCCGGTTCACATGGAATCGATGACTTGCAAAAAGGCGTTTCACACGATAGAAAGCGCGATTAATCTGGGAACGGTCAGCATCGACTGTAAAAAGTTGAATCATCCCGGCGATTCTTACGCATACATGGTGACTGACGGCAAAAAGCGTTTTATTTATGCGACCGACACGGAATTGTCCGCCGCCGATTTTTTGAAAACTGATGAAAATACGAGTTTTTTCCGTAATGCCGATCTTATTGTTATTGATTGTCAGTACACGCTGGGAGAGGCGATTGAAAAATACAATTGGGGGCATAGCGCGTTCAGTTTAGCGGTTGATTTTGCCGCCAACTGGGGCATAAAGCACATGGTAATGTTTCATCATGATCCGACCTACAATGACCACAAGCTTTTTAATATCCTGCAATCGGCGCGCTGGTACATGGAGCGCATGAATATCAAGGGTATTGAGCTGACTTTGGCGCAGGAAGGTTTGGAGATAGAGCTGTAAAAAACATAAGTTGCCCGAAAATGGCGTTTTTTGGGTAACTTCCACTGGAAAACGAGTTTCTGTCTTAATGCGGAGACTGCGTATTTTGCGGGGCGGCTGACGGCTGCCTGAAAAAGTCCGATGGGTATTTAATTGGCTGAAAAAAAGCGTAAAAAAATCTCTATAATGCGTAGGATTTTGGGCGTTATGGGCGCGTTGGCGGGATTCTGTGTTGTCGCCGCGCTGGTGATTCTGGGCGCGATGATATATTTCAATAGGCCGCCTTCTCTTGAGCCGAAAGAAGCTGAAGGGATCAGTCTGAACGAGGACGGCTCGGCGCTTATGGAAGTGAGGAAAGGCGAAAGCGCGCAATCGGTTGGGAGGCGGCTTGAACAGGCGGGCTTGATCCGCAGCCGCTATTTCTGGTTTGCGCTGTCCCGTTTCAGCCGGGAATTTGTGAAAAGCGGAACTTATCGTCTGGAAATTCCCCAGAGCCAGATGGCAATACATCAAACACTGGTAACGGGCAGACAGATGCTTATCCGCGTAACAATCCCCGAAGGCGTTACCCTGAAAAAAGCCGCCGCAATTTTTGAGGACGCGGGTATTTGCGCGGGGGATGATTTTTTGCGGGCCGCTAGTGACAAAGAGACGCTTGCCCTGTACAACATTCCCGGCAGCACAATGGAAGGCTATTTGTTTCCCGACACATACCTGTTTCCTGTGGGATTCCCCGCCGAGCGCGTTGTCAGCGTAATGGCCGACAATTTTTTCGAGAGGCTTTTTAAGATCGATCCTGACGCGCTTACTATGCGCCCGGACGAATTAAACCGCAAAATAATCATTGCTTCAATCGTGGAACGGGAATACCGCGTTGAGGAAGAAGCTCCTCTGATGGCGGGAGTTTTTTACAACCGGCTGGGTATAGGTATGGCTCTCCAGTCATGCGCGACAGTGGAATATGTCATCACCGAAATTCAGGGGCGGCCTCACCCTGACATTCTGTACACCAGAGATATAGAGATTCGCGATCCGTACAATACTTATATCAGACCGGGTTTGCCGCCGGGCCCGATTTCCGCCCCCGGAGCCGCCGCGCTGAACGCCGCTTTTTTCCCGGTTTCAAGCAACTATCTGTATTTCAGGCTAACCGATCCGGATTTGGGAACACATTATTTTTCCAGAACTTTGGACGATCATATCAAAGCCGGCCTCTTGTATGTAAAGCGCCGGTCTTAATCCGCCGTATTTTTAAGAAGAGCGCGAAGGAAGGAAGAGGAAGGGAATTTGAGTCTTATTGCAAAAACAAGTATTCAGGAATTAAACGACCGTCTTGATGCTGTTGCCGTAGTAGAGGAGTATGTCCGCCTTGAAAAAAAGGGCGGGCGCTGGTGGGGGCGTTGTCCGTTTCATGCCGGCGGACAGGAAAAAACAGCCTCGTTTACTGTTGATCCCGACAAAAAAATGTATCACTGTTTCGGCTGTGGAAAAGGCGGCGGCATTATCGGCTTTGTCATGGAAATGGATAAAATCACGTTTCCCGAAGCGATAAAAGCCCTTGCGCGAAAGACCGGCGTTTCCCTTGTATACGAAGATTCGGGTGTGGAAGAAAAAGAAAATCCGGGGGACACGCGCAAAGAGCAACTGTATGAACTGTATGGCAGAATGGCAGTCACTTACAACTATTTTTTGACAAAAAAAGCTGATAATGCGCCCGCTTTTCAGTATATTATATCAAGAGGTATTAATACTGAAACGATTGAACAATTCAAACTCGGATTTGCCCCGGCGGACAGGAATTGGCTGTACCGTTTTTTGTCGGAAAAAGGTTATTCCCCTGAATTTCTCGATAATTCGGGATTGTTTTCGGCAAATTACCGGAAAATGGCTTTCTTTACCAATAGGATTATGTTCCCGATAGTTGACCGGCAGGGTAAAACCCTGGCGTTCGGTGGCAGAGATATGCCTCTGGACGGAAAAAGCAGCGGAAAAGACGTTCCCCGTTACCTTAATTCCAGAGATTCGGATATTTTCAAAAAGGGGCAGACATTATTCGCAATAAATCTCGCGCTGGACGAAATCAGGAGGTCAAAAACCGTATATCTTGCCGAGGGATATATGGACGTTATTGCTCTGCATCAGGCGGGCATAAAAAACGCGGTAGCTCCTCTGGGAACAGCTTTTACTGATGATCAGGCAAAATTACTCAGGCGCTGGGCTGAAAAAGCGGTTTTGGTCTTTGATTCGGATACCGCCGGACAGAATGCCGCGTTCAAAGGTATACTCACTTGCCGGAAAAACGGGCTTTCCTGTTCGTTGACCGTCCCCGCAGGCGAAAATGAGGCACAGGAAGGAGAAAAAATCAAAGACCCCGCCGATATTTTGCAAAAATTCGGCCCGGAGGCATTGAATAAAAGCATGAAATGTTTTATAAATGACTTTGAATACCTGATTTCTCGTTCAAAAACGCTGTACGATGTTTCTATTCCCGATGGGAAAAGAGCGGCGATGGTGTTTTTGTTTCCGTATCTGGAGCTTCTTGATTCAGAAATGGAACGGAATGACTGTATCGCCATTGCGGCTGACTCCTTTGGGGCAGACCGGGAAGCGGCGCGGAAGGATTTTGACCGCAGGCACAAAGAAGATAAAGCCGGGCGTGTCGAGGCAGCAAGCGGAGGAGAGGAACCGGTACGCATGAACGATGAGCTTTTTTTGCTTACCGTGGCGGCGGTGAACCCCGCGTTGTACCCCGAACTTCGCCGTTCGCTGGAAATAAGGGAAATTGAAAATCCCGACGCGAAGGAACTTTTTGTTGCTCTGGAAGAATGTTTTGTTAATGAAGAAAGCGGTATGGATGCGCTGTTGGCCAGAATCGGGTCACAGCGGTTGCGGGATTTTGTTATCCGCCGGGGCGCGTCCGGGGAATTCAGCGATGACGCTGCTTCCGGGCGTAATACCGCTAAATTGGCCGAAGATGGGATCAAGAGGATAAAAGGAAAACGTCTCCGCGCAAGGCTCGCTGAAATTGTCGCCGAGCTTCACCGGGGGGGGCGTAATCCTGGGGAATTATCCCCGGACGATCTTGACGAGCTGCTGACTGAAAAGATGCGGATTGATGCGGATATACGCAAACTGGAAGGAAGATAAGGCATGGTAAAGACGCGCAAGACGGAAAAATCCGCGGAAGCCAGAACCGCGCCGGCAAAATCCGCCGTAAAAAAGGCAAAAACTACGGCAGCCGAGAATCAAACGCCCGCCGTGGCAGATCAAGCGGAGCAGGACATATCCCTAGACCCCGCCGTGATCAAATTGATCGAATACGCCAAAGAAAAAAAGACTCTGTCCTATGAGGAGCTTTCCGACTATCTCCCCGAACATATTGCCAATTCGGATAAAATCGAACAAGTTCTTGTTCTTTTGGAATCCAATAATGTGCAGCTTACCGAGGAGGAAAGCGCCGGCGATGATGACGGCGAAATTGATGGCCGGAAGAACGCCGAAGCGGGAAAAAAGCGCGTTATTTACAATGATAAGGAAACGCTTGTTGACGATCCGGTCAGGCTTTACCTGCGGGAAATAGGCCGTGAAAACCTTTTAACCGCCGAACAAGAAGTCGAGCTGTCCAAGCAGATGGAAGAAGGGGAAAACATCATCAAAGGGGTGATAAAAAAATCAGGAATGATAATCCCTGAATTTTATCATCTGGGACAAAAAGCTTTTTCAAAAAAAGACCTGCGGGAGCTCAATCTTTCCAAAAAAGAAATTACCGAGCACATGACCGAACGCCGCCGGCTTAATCAGTTTTACAAAGATGTTCTCAAGACAATAATGGGCGACCTGAAAAATTATATTGAGGTCAAACGCAAACTTATCGCGCGCGGCGGGGATTTTTTGGAAGACAAAGAGCTGGCGACTCTCCGCAAACGGATAATGAAAAATGTCAAAAACGCGGAAATTCACCCTGAAGAAATTTCTATTTTTTCTGAAAAATTTATTCAAGCCGCGAAGAAAATAAAACGCTACAAAAAAGAACAAGAACGGCTCGAAAAGCATTTGCAAGTAACGTCCCTGAAAGACCTGCGGACTTTGGGGCGTTTTCTTACTATCAAAGAAGAACGAATCAAGCTTGAGGAAGAATTGGGCTTGTCTTCCGATGACATAAAAGAAAAAATACGCCTCGTACAAGTAACCGACAAAAAACTCCGTTCGATGGAAGCGGAATTCGAGGAATCAATCGACAGCATTAACCTCATGGCTAAAGAGATAAATCGCGGACGGGTAATGCTGAAAAACGCCAAAGACAGGCTGATCAAGGCAAACCTGCGCCTTGTAGTGTCTATTGCCAAAAAGTACACCAACCGGGGCTTGCAATTTTTCGATCTGGTTCAGGAAGGGAATATTGGGCTCATTAAAGCCGTTGAGAAATTTGAGTATCAAAAAGGATTCAAATTTTCGACTTATGCGACATGGTGGATACGTCAGGCAATTACCCGTTCTATTTCCGATCAAGCGCGGACTATTCGTGTGCCTGTTCACATGATCGAGCAGATAAACAAAGTTGTCCGGGAATCGCGGCAGCTTATGCAGGTACTGGGCAGAGAACCCAACGATGAAGAAATCGCCGAACGTTTGGGCTGGACGGCTCAGCGGGTAAAAAGCGTCAAAAATGTTGCGCGTGAACCCATTAGTCTTGAAACTCCCATCGGCGAAGAAGAAGATTCCCTTTTGGGAGATTTCATCGAAGACAAAGATGTGGAAAATCCCGCCAATCAGACAGCGTTTACCATTTTGCAGGAGCAGCTTTCGGGAGTGCTTTCCACGCTTCCGGCGCGGGAACAGGAAGTGCTGAAAATGCGTTTTGGTCTGGATGACGGATATTCTCTGACTCTGGAAGAAGTGGGGTTGTATTTTAATGTAACTCGCGAACGGATACGGCAAATCGAGGCAAAAGCGCTCAGGCGGCTACGGCATCCCAAACGAAGCCGGAAACTGAAAGATTATCTGGATCACTAAATTTACGGGAAATATGTTACGCCGCCGTTGCGCGGTGATATTCGATAGAAGGAGTTAGCGTTACCGCTTACGCGATGACGTTCGATTATATTTCGCCGCTCACGCGGTGTAAAGGGGTTAAGCATGGCAAGTGAGAACAATCTGGATAAACTGCGGGAATTGCAGGAAATACTCTCGGAAAAAATCAATTTGGAACACGATATTCAGGAAATCCCTAAGCTTCTGGTAACTCAGGAAGAAATGCTGACACGTCTGAAAAAGACTTTTATCGAAAAAAATCTGGATTACGAAAAAGTCAAAAATGCGGAAACCGAGATTCGCGGCCTTTTGGGAGATGCCGAATCCATGCGGGAAAAAGCCGAAAAAAACATGGACGTTATCAGTACCCAGCGTGAATACGAGGCTCTGGACAAGGAAATCCGTGATGCTGCCGAAAGGGAACAGCAATATCGCAAGGAACTTCAGCAGCGGGAAAGGCAACTTGTGGAACTTAACGAGCAGCTCAAGCAGAATACCGCTTTGATCGAGCAGCAGGAAGCCGATATTGCCGAACGCCGCGCAGGAGTCGAAGCGGAAATCGCGGAAAAAGAAAAGCAGAAAGACGCGCTGGTAAAGAAAGAGAAAAAAATAACGGCTGATCTTGATCCGGAACTGGTTTTCAAATTTGACCGTATAATTCGCAGCAAGAAAGTGGGTATTGTCGCGCTTAAAGGCAATGTCTGTATGGGCTGCCACATGATACTTCCCATACAGTTTGCGAATGTGGTACGTCTTGGCGGCGATGGCGAAGAAATTATTTTCTGTCCCTATTGTTCCCGCGCATTGTACTACGAAGAATCCGCTGAAGGCGAAGTTGAATTTTTTGACACCGAAGATTCGGGCAGTCTTGCCGATCTCGATGATATTGACGATGATGAAGCTGACGATGATGAAGAAGAGGAAGAGAAAGTAAATATTGATTATGAGGAGTAAATTAATCGGGGAGTGTTTTATTGACGAACGGAGCGAGATCGCGACCGCGCTTGCGCGGGCATGATCGAGCGAGTGAGGAAACGAAAGGTTTTATACCCCCGCAGGACAGAGCCCTGCGGTATAATACCTTTTATTGTTGTTGAGTAATTTATAGCGATGGATCAAGACGCCGCCGGGCAGTTATTCTAAGCGGATAATGTCCCGGAGGAAAGTCCGGGCTCCGCAGGGCATGATGCCGGGTAATACCCGGGGCCGGTAATTTTGCCGGAACAGAAAGCGCAACAGAAAGTATACCGCCAGAGTTAGAAAACTTCGGTTTTTTGGCTCTGGTAAGGGTGAAATGGCGGGGTAAGAGCCCACCTCGGCAGCGGCAACGCTGCTGGAAAATGGCAAGCCTCATCAGGAGCAAAGTCAAGTATGCGTAGCCGGAAACTTAAGTTTTCAGGTGCCGGCGGCCCGCCGGTTTAACGCGGGTAGACTGCATAGAGAAAACCGGCGACGGTTTTCCCAGACAGATGGCGTTACGGAGACCCGCCTCAATGCTGAGGGATTTGCGTTGCAAACTCAAGGCGTGGCGCGGTTTGCGACAGAACCCGGCTTATGATACATCGCTTTTATTTACGAACGAAACGAGGAAGCGAAAAGTTAAACCTCGCAGTAAAGCCGCAATATGATACGGAAATCAATTTGCGGTTAGCCCGTGAGGAACGCAAGGGATAGAAGCGGAAATCCCGCAGACTTTGCGTTAGCAAAGTCGAGGAATTGGAGCGGATAGCCCGGTTTTGCCGCTTGGGGCAAGCGGCAAAATGCGCCCATACTGAAATTAGCTTTTTTGGTAATTGATTTCCTTGCAATGTGACACACTTCATTGACTTTATACTCCTAAATATTATACGATGACGTAGGGCCATGATGAACGACAAGCCGTCTTCCAATTATAAGTCGCGTTTTCGGCGCGTAAATGCGTTGCATACTGTTGCGGCGTTTATTGTGGTGATTCTGCTGCTGGGAATACCGGTGTTTTTGGCGACTGGGACGCGAAGCCGCGCAAGCGGGGAACGGAAAGAACTGCTGGAAGCGTGGAATTCGGGTGATTATGATACTGCTTACGCCATAAGCCAGACGGCTTTGTCCGCCAAACCATTGGATTATTTTTCATTGACCGTGCATGGTTTTTCGGCTTATCAGCTGGGAATTTCGCAGGTCAATAATTTTGATACGCTGCGTTACATTGACGATTGTATTTGGTCTTTGCGGAAAGCGCTTCTTCTGAAGGATTCCAAAACAGATGGCCGGGTGTTTTATGTTTTGGGAAAAGCCTATTCAAATAAAGGGGATGATTACGCTGATCTTGCCGTAAAATATCTGGAGGAGGCGCGGAGTCTTTCTTTTACAGCGGCGGACATTCCCGAATATCTGGGGCTTGCTTACGCGGCAACCGGCGATTATCGAAGCAGCGTGGAGGCGTTCTCTCAGGCGCTTGGTCCCTCGAACGCGGAACCGTCGGATTTGCTGCTCTTGTCCATAGCCCGTTCCTATGCGGAGCTTGACGAATTTGAGACTGCCCGCGCATACCTTTTGCGCTGTCTGGAGCTCTCTCGTGATTCAAAAACCATCGTGACGGCGCGGCTTTTTTTGGCTCAAGTTTATGAGGAGTTGGGAAACGGACAGGAAGCGGAAAACCAGTATTTGCTTGTTCTTGACGTGGCGGGTAACAACGCTGATGCGCGTTACCGGCTCGGCGAGTTGTATTCAAAACGCGGGGATATAGCCAGAGCCCGCGCGGAGTGGAGGCAGGCTTTGCGATCCGATCCGGCCCATCAAGAGGCCAGAGCGAGATTGAACTGAACGGTTAGTAGGTATTTTGCGAGATTTGTTTGATAACTGCGGGCTTTTTGTCCGGCTGAATTATCGAATAAGTCCATTGTTAAGAATGAATATTTTTTGCGAATCTTTTGCAAAGCATATTTTGTAAAAAGATTTACACAGGGGGATTTATGTTTGGCGCTGGTTCATCAGACCTTGGTATTGATTTAGGAACTTGTAATACGCTTATTTGTATCCGGGGTAAGGGCATCGTGTTAAATGAACCTTCGGTAGTCGCGGTGGAGCGCGGCACTAAAAAGGTTGTCGCTGTCGGTACGGACGCAAAGCGTATGCTGTGGAAAACGCCGGGGAATATTATCGCTATACGTCCCATGCGTGACGGAGTGATCGCTGATCTTGAATCCACTGAGAAAATGATCCGGTATTTTATTTCAAAGGTGCTTCCCCGTTACCGTTTTGTCAAACCGCGCATGGTAATCGGAATTCCTTCTTGTATCACCGAAGTTGAAAAGCGGGCGGTTGAGGAAAGCGCTTATAAAGCCGGCGCGCGCGAAGTGCACGTTATTGAAGAAAGTCTTGCCGCTGCTATCGGAGCAGACATTCCCATACACGAACCGGCGGGTCACATGATCTGCGACATAGGCGGGGGCACTACTGAAATTTCGGTTATCTCGCTGTGGGGTATGGTAGTTACCAACGCGATCCGTTTGGGCGGGGACGAATTCGATGAGGCGATTATCAAACATGTACGCAGTGTGCACAATCTGATTATTGGCGAGCAGATGGCTGAAAAGCTCAAAATTGAAATCGGAAACGCCGCGCCGGACAAGACTATTGAAAAAGTTGAGGTCAAGGGAACTGACGCGATCACCGGACTTCCCCGGCGGCTTGAAGTCGATTCTGTCGAAGTTCGTGAATCGTTGAAAGACCCCATAACGCAGATTATTGATGAAATAAAAGCCACGCTGGGACAAACGCCGCCGGAACTTGCCGCGGATATTGTCGAACGAGGAATTGTAATGACCGGCGGCGGCTCGCTTCTGAAGGGTTTAGATAAGCTTGTCGCAAACGAAACCGGCGTTCCCGCGTTCATCGCCGAACATCCGCTTGACTGCGTGTCAATGGGAGCCGTCAAATATTTTGACTATTTCAAAGGTTTTGACTCGAAAAATATCTACGACAGCCTGAACGGATAGCGTTATGCGTAAGGAAGGGGGAGGCAGGTTTGCAAAAAACCGTTTTTCCGCGACTGCCTATGTTTTTGCGGTTCTGATGGTTTTTTCTTTTTCGCTTCTGCTCTTTTCTGTCCGGGGTTTTGCGGACAACTTGAAAGGTCTGGGATTTTCGCTGTTTTCAGGAGTTAGAGGCGGGATTCACGGTGTTTCGTCGTTTGTATCCCGAACCGCGCTTTCTGTAAAAGAGCTGGCCGATCTCAGGCAGGAGTACGCCGAGCTGGTTGACCGCGTGGCGCGTTATGAACAGCTTGAGCGCAGCGCTGCGGAGATAGGGCAGGAAAATATCCGTCTGAGGGAACAGCTTAAATTTTCCCAAACCCTGCGTTACCGCCATATTCCGGCTGAGTTTATTGGGCGTGATCCCGACAATCTTTTTTCCGCGCTGGTAATCAACAAGGGGCGGCATTCGGGAGTCTATGACGGCATGGCGGTAATTGCCTGGCAGGATGGCGTTCAAGCGCTGGTGGGCAAAGTTATTCAGGCGGGCGCGTTTGAAAGTCTGGTGATGCCGCTGTACGACACGACTTCTTTTATTTCTTCCCGGCTGGCGGTTTCGCGTTATGAGGGTATTGTCGAGGGGACGGGGAGTCCATCTTCACCTCTAGTAATGAGGTTTATCCAGAAACGGGCGCGGGATGACCTAAACCATGGTGATATGGTTGTCTCATCGGGAATAGGCGGCGTGTATCCGGCGGGGATAAATATCGGCAGAGTTAGCGCGCTTGTCTATCAAGATTATGAAACTTCAATGCAGGTGGAGCTGGAGCCTGCTATTGATTTTTCCCGGCTGGAATATGTTTTTGTTATTGCCTCGGAAACGGAAAAATGATAAAAAAAATCCTGTGGACATCAATTTTTGCCCTGATTGCCGGAATACTTCAATCGACTGTGCTTTCCCATCTTGCCCTGTACCGCGCCGTGCCGGATATTGCGCTGGGAATTATTGTATATTCCGCTTACGTGAACGGTTCGATGACCGGTCAGCTGGCGGGTTTTTCTTCTGGGATTCTGCTGGATTTTCTTTCCGCCGCGCCGCTGGGACTGAACGCCCTTATCCGTACACTGATAGGCGCGTTGGCGGGGTTATTGAAAGGGGCATTTTTTCTTGACTTTTTCTTTCTGCCCATGATTTTATGCGCTGCGGCAACACTGCTCAAAGCTATCATTCTGTTTTTGCTGCATCTGCTTTTTTCAGGCGGGATTCCCGCTTACCCTCTGGCTTCGCCGGTTTTGTGGGTTGAACTGGCAATGAATGTCATAAGCGCGCCGCTGTTGTTTGCTCTGCTCAAACGTTTCAAAAACCTTTTGATAAAAGGAGCGGCAGCCGATGTCAAATAACGGTTTTGACGATCCCGAAGGGATTCCCCTCCGGCGAATTAACTTTCTGGGCATTTTTTTTATCGCGCTTTTTATCATATATGCGATCCGGCTGTTCAGTATGCAGATTCTTTCCGGGGAAATGTACCGTTTGCGGGCGCATACGATGTCGCGCAGAGTTACGGTTCTTCCGGCGCAGCGGGGAGAAATCTACGACCGCAATTTTAACCAGCCTCTTGCGCTTAACGCGGATTCTTTTGCTGTCAGCATAACGCCTGCCGAAGTTCCCCGTGACAAAATTTCCGCTCTTTTTGATGACGCGGCGCGTATACTGAAAATGCCCGCCGAAAAAATCGAGCAGAAAATTCCCCCGCAGTCTTATAACTCATATCAGCCTGTGGAAATAGCGTCGAATGTGCCTTATGCGGACATTGCCGCCCTTGCGGAACGAATGGACACGCTGCCTGGCCTGTCCTATAAAAGCAAGCCTATTCGAAATTACGCAAATCCCCGCAGCCTTTCTCATGTTTTGGGCTTTGTCGGTGATATTACCAGAGACGAACTGACAATGCTGTACAACAGAGGGTATCAGCAGGGTGATATAATCGGCAAAGCGGGTATCGAGCGTCAGTACGACGAACTTTTGCGCGGCAAAGACGGACATGAAACACGGACGGTCGATGCGCGGGGCAGGCATGTATCGGATCAGATAAACAGTCTGCGTCAGCCACCTGAAATGGGAAAAAACCTGGTGTTGACGGTTGACCGGAGTATTCAAACTCTTGTGGAAAAAGCGTTAGGCGAAAGAATCGGGGCGGCAGTGGTAATGCGTCCTTCATCTGGCGAAATTCTCGCTATGGTTTCTTATCCCTGGTATGATCCGAATATTTTTATCCGCGATTCAGGCGGCGAATATCAGGCTCTTGCCAGCGATCCGAACAAGCCGTTTTTGAACCGGGTGATTCAGTCAAGTTATCCTCCGGCATCAACATTTAAAATTGTGATGACCACCGGAATTCTCGCGGAAAACGCTTTTCCGCCCGAACAGACCATTGACTGTCTGGGAGAAATCAATTACGGCGGCCGTGACTGGCGTTGTCATATACGCCGTCCCGGTCACGGCAGAGTGAATTTGCGTCAAGCGATGGCGCAGTCGTGCGATATTTATTATTGGGTTGTGGGCAGGGATCATCTGGGAGTTGAGCGCATTATTTCTTATGCGCGTGAATACGGTTTCGGCGAATCTTCAGGTATCGATCTTCCCGGCGAAATTTCCGGTTTTATTCCCAATCCTCAATGGAAGGAACGGCGTTTCCACGAACGCTGGCTTGATGGGGACACGATGAATATGTCCATAGGTCAAGGCTACACGCTTACCACTCCGATTCAAATGGCCAATATGGTTTCCATGGTGATAAATAACGGCGTAATATACAAACCGCATATTCTGAAAGAAGTGCGTGATCCTGTTTCGGGAGCTGTCGAATGGAGTCCTTCTCCGGAAGTATTGCGTGAAAGCCGGCTGGATACCAAGATATTTGAAACTGTACGGAGGGATATGCGGGGGGTTATCAGTGAAGGCACAGCGCAATTTCCGCTGAATATCAAAACCGTGGAAATAGCCGGAAAAACTGGAACTGGTGAAGTAGGGTTCAACGACAGGTGGCATTCATGGTTTACCGCATTTGCCCCTTATGAAACCGCCAATCCCGAAGAACGGATAGTGGTGTCCATTATTGTTGAAGCCGCCAACAAATGGGAATGGTGGGCTCCATACGCTTCGGCGATTATTTTTCAGGGAATCTTTGCCGGACAGAGTTACGAGGAAGCGGTACAGACGCTGGGACTTCAGCACATGATACCAGTGCAGGGGCGGCGCGAATGAAAATCCGGGATATTCTTGAAATTGATTTCTTTTTACTTTTACCAGTGCTTGTTTTGCTGATCTGCGGCGTGATGTTTATTTATTCTTCGGGCATTACCTCTGCGGGAGTGCTGGTCTCCACAGAATATTTCAGGCAGATTATCTGGGCTTCTTCGGGATTAGTCATCGCGCTTGTTCTGGCGATGGTGAACTACCGGCGGGTTTATAATTTTTCCGTGTATGTGTACCTCATTACGCTCCTGCCACTGCTCTATACCTGCGTTTTCGGCAGGGTTATGTATGGAACACGCTGGCTGCGTATTGGCTCGCTGGGATTGCAAGCTTCTGAATTTGCCAAAATAACGACTATCATTTTGCTTGCCCGCTATCTCGCCGATACCAAGCGGGGGACTAACAGCTTTGTCCGTTTTCTAGTATCGTGCGTCATAGTTTTTGTTCCTATGGGAATAGTCTTGATGCAGCCCGATTTGGGAACGGCTCTGGTTTTTATTCCCATTCTGCTGTGCATGACTTTTATCGCCGATATACCGCCCCGGTACATTATTTTCCTCGGTGTCTGTATCATACTTACCGGAACACTCATGGTGCTCCCTTTGTGGCAAAGTTACATTCTGCAAAATAATATCCCCGTTTTGAACAATCTAGATAGTCTCCGTCTCGTTGGCGGAATAATATTGGTGATGAGTATTATTGCCGCGGTAGCGCTGTTTGGTCATTTTAAGTACAAAAAACGTTATTTTTTCTGGATTTTTTACTGTGCGCTGATTGTCATTTTTTCCCTGGGCGCGTCTTTTTTGGCCCGCAAAGTGTTAAAAAATTATCAGATTATGCGGCTGATTGTATTTCTCGATCCCGATGTAGACCCACGCGGGGCCGGCTGGAATATCATTCAGTCAATTACCGCCATCGGTTCGGGCGGGTTGACCGGTAAAGGTTTTTTGCGGGGAACGCAAAGTCATTACCGGTATTTGCCTGAACAGAGCACGGATTTTATTTTTTCGATTTTCTCCGAGGAAATGGGTTTTGCGGGAGGGCTCGTGGTTTTCGCGTTGTATCTTGTTTTGTGTCTCAGGCTGGTTAAAATAATGAAAACAACAGCCGACCCGTTTGGAGCGTATATTTGCGCGGGGCTGGCCGGACTGTTTATCTTTCATTTTATCATCAATGTAGGAATGACTATGGGTATAATGCCGATAACGGGGATTCCCCTGCTGCTGATGTCTTACGGAGGTTCCTCCGTTATTTCCGCAATGATCGGAATTGGACTTGCGCTAAGCATTCATGTCCGAAGGTTTACCCGCTGATGGCAGCTGTTTTGGAAAAATCACCTCACACGCGCCGTTATATAAATCCCGTGGAAGATATAGGTGCTTCGCTGCTTAACGTAGAAAAACCAGCCCGCTATTCGGGCGGCGAATACGGCAGGCTCGCGGATAAAAATGCTGGTTTTCAAATGCTGATTGCCTTCCCCGACTTGTACGAAATCGGCATGAGCAATCAAGCCCTGAGAATTCTCTACAACGGGTTGAACGCAATCCCCGGCGTTTCCTGCGACCGCGCGTTCGCTCCCGCTCCCGACTTCGAGCGTTTTTTGCGTGACGCGAAACTTCCGCTGTACGGGCTTGATACCGGAATAAGCCTTAAATCACTTGACGCGCT
>QMCE01000703.1_pt1 | contig 17529 bp, 11 predicted proteins | sample 1821851 | NCBI WGS metagenome assembly QMCE01 (sample SAMN09453174, study PRJNA476694) | Termite gut metagenome, whole genome shotgun sequencing project. | isolation source: worker | host: Odontotermes sp. | place: South Africa:Pretoria | collected 2016-01-28
GTGTCCTGGATGACGACGGAGTTGGGGGTTTTGGCGCTTTCGGCGCTGGCGAGGCGGACGGCGTCGTCGTAGTTCATGTCGACGATGGAGGCGCGGGCGCCTTCCTTGAGGATGTTTTCGAGGCGGGTCTGGGAGGAGCCTTTGGGCATGTAGACCACGGACTTCTGGCCTATCTGGTTCGCCGCCCAGGCGACGCCCCGGCCGTGGTTGCCGTCGGTGGCGGTGAAGAAGGTGTATTCGCCCAGGGCTTTTTTCACTTCGGGGGAGGTGAGCTGCTTGTAGCCCAGCTCCGATATGTCTTTGCCCGTCTGCTTGGCGATGAAGCGGGCCATGGCGAAGGAACCGCCCAGGACCTTGAACGCGTTCAGGCCGAAGCGGTAGGATTCGTCCTTGACGTAGATGCCGCCGACGCCCAGGCGGGCGGCCAGCTTGTCCAGCGCCGCCAGCGGCGTGCGGTCGTACTGCGGGAAGGACGCGTGGAAGTCGCGGACCTTCGCGATTTCTTCCGGCGCCATCAGGGCGAGTTGCCTCTTGGCGTCCGGCTTGGACATTGTGTTCCCGACCCACTTCAACTCGGCGCTCATGCCATCTCCTCCGGGCTGCGATACGGAATGCCTCGACGTCATCGCCAGGGGACTGCCCGGGTCTTCCGGGGGCCGGAAACGGGGGCTAGTCCTCGGCGCTCATATAGTTGTACAGCGTGTATTTGGAAATATCGTAATGCCTGGAAATCTTGTCCCCGGCCTTCTTGATGAGGAACGCGCCCTTGTCGTTCAGGAACTGGACGGCGCGGACCTTGTCCTCCTTCGTCATCATCGCCACCGGTTTCGCCACGAACGCGTCGGCCTCGGCTATCAGTTGATCCAGAAGGTCGTTCACATTGTTGGTGATGGTGTTGATGTCGCCCTTGTCCTCGTTGGCGTTGACGATGGCGTCCAGGGCGCGACGGGCCATGATCAGGTCGGTGATGTCGTAATTGATGCCGAAGAGCGCGACGAGTTTGCCCTTTTTGTCGCGCAGATACACCGAACTCGACTTGACGATTCGGCCCTCGCGGGTGCGGGCGAGGTAGTTGTAGTCGTCCCGGACGTTGGCCGGATCCTCCTTCAGCGCGTGCAGCACCACCTCGGAGGAGCCGTCGCCGACGCGCCTGCCGGTGACGTGGCCGTTCTCGATGGCGACAATCGAACTTTCAAAGCCGTGGCGCAGATCATGGACCGTGACTTCGCAGTTGTCGCCGAAAAGGGCGGCTATGCCCTGGGCGAGCCGTTTGAGAAAATCGTCTTGTTCCGCCGAGCTCATGTCTTGGGCCTCCATCTGTCTGTTCCACCGGGCGCTTTCTTATGGAGGTCGCCGCATCGCCATGCCTCCAGTATACCCTAACGAATCCTGAATTGCAAAATAATTTTTAGGCAAAAAGAAAATATTTTAGGATGCGGGCCGACGCTAAAAAATAATCAGCCCAAAAAAATATCTTTCAACTATACGGGATGCCTAACTCCTTGTCAACACAAGCCGGTCATCCCGCCCCATTTCCATGCGGCGGGCGGGATGGCGGGAGGGCGGGCGGCGCCGGGAATGCAAAATAATATTTTTTTTAGCTAAAAAAATATTGAAATACACGGCGCCATGCGTTACAGTACACATAAGGATCGATCTCACTCTTCCGCCTGCCCTCAACCCCCGACGCGATCCTTCCTATCCCGCTGTGTGTCGTCTCACGTAAAATACCACTCATACAAGGAATGCGCCATGAAAAAGCGAATCGTCCTCGCCCTCGGCGGCAACGCCCTCGGCAACACCCTGGATGAACAGATGCGCGCGGTGAAGACCACTTCAAAATCCATCGCCGGACTGATCCAGAGCGGCAACGAAGTCGTCATCGCCCACGGCAACGGCCCCCAGGTCGGCATGATCAATGTAGCTATGGAAGAGGCGCACAAGTCGGCCGCCCATACCCCCTTCATCCCCATGTCGGTGTGCGTGGCGATGAGCCAGGGGTACATAGGCTACGATCTCCAGAACGCGCTCCGCGAGGAGCTTCTGGAGCGGAAGCAGGACAAGGCGGTGGCGTGCATCATCACCCAGACGCTGGTGTCGGAGGACGACCCGGCCTTCGCCAGCCCGACCAAGCCCATCGGCGGATTCTGCACCGAGGAGGAGGCGAAGGCGATGACCGCCCGCGGCTACGACATGATGGAAGACGCCGGCCGCGGCTGGCGGCGCGTGGTGGCGAGTCCGGAGCCGGTGGACATCGTGGAAAAGGACGTGGTCAAGGCCCTCCTGAACGAAGGCCAGGTGGTCATCGCCTGCGGCGGCGGCGGCATCCCCGTCGCCCGGCGCGGCAACCATCTGAAGGGCATGAGCGCGGTGGTGGACAAGGATTTCGCCTCCGCGAAGCTGGCGGAGATCATCGACGCCGACTGGCTCATCATCCTCACCGCCGTCGAGAAGGTCGCGGTCAATTTCCGCAAGGACAACGAGAAGTGGCTGGACGGCATGACTCCGGCCGAAGCGCAGAAATACTGCGACGAGGGCCAGTTCGCCCCCGGCAGCATGTTGCCGAAGGTGCAGGCCGCGATGCGCTTCGCCGCCAGCCGCCCCGGGCGCAAGGCGCTCATCACCCTGCTGGAAAAAGCCGAGGAAGGCATCGCCGGCAAGACCGGGACCGTTATCGCGCAGTAATCACTAATCACATGTTCCAAGGACTGATGTAAGGAAAAACGAGAGGGTTTCGGGGAAGAAATAAAGGAAAAACGCAAGGGGTTTGGCGACAGGGGGTGAGAGGGCATTTTGGATGGAGGGGATATGATCTATCGTTCCCGGCGGTTCGGGAACGATAGCGCATGTCCCCGGAATCCAAAATTCCCGACGCCCCCTGTCGCCAAACCCCGGCTCCCAGGCTCTCCCCAAAAGGAGAAAGGTTATGTTGCTCATAGGAAACGGCCCGCTCGTGACCCGGGATCCGGCCAATCCCTTTTTCGCCAACGGCGCGGTGCTTATCGACGGCACGCTGATAACCGCCGTCGGCGACGCGGCCGAACTGCGCCGGGCGCACCCGGACGCCGAATTCATCGACGCCGGGGGCGGCGTCATCATGCCCGGCTTCGTGAACGCCCATATGCACTACTACAGCGCCTTCTCCCGGGGCTTCGGCGGCAAGGGCGACGCGCCGCCGGCGGAGAATTTCGTCGAGGTTCTGGAACGCCTGTGGTGGCGGCTGGACAAGGCCCTGATGCTTGAAGACAGCTACTACAGCGCGATGGTGTGCATGATCGACTGCATCAAAAACGGCTGCACCACCGTCATCGACCACCACGCCAGCCCCAAGGCGATCAAGGGAAGCCTGTTCCGCATCGCCGACGCGGCGAAAGAGACGGGCATCCGGAGCTGCCTCTGCTACGAAGTCTCCGACCGCGACGGCGAGGCGATCATGCGCGAAGGCATAGAGGAAAACGTGGATTTCATCCGCCACGCCGCCGCCGACGGCAGCGGCCTCCTGGCCGGCATGTTCGGCCTCCACGCCTCCATGACCCTCTCCGACGCCACCCTCGAAGCCTGCGCCAAGGCGATGGGATCGCTCGACGCCGGCTACCACGTCCACGTCGCCGAAGGCCCGGGCGACGAGGTGGATTCGGAGAAGAAATACGGCAAGCGCATCATGGAGCGCTTCCGCGACTACGGCATCGCCGGCCCCCGCTCCATCGCCGTCCACTGCATCCACGTCGACGGGCGCGAACTGGACATCATCAAGGACACCGGCACCGCCGTCGTCCACAACCCGGAATCCAATATGGGGAACGCCGTCGGCACAAGCCCCGTCCTCGACATGCACAAGCGCGGCATCCTCCTCGGCCTCGGCACCGACGGCTACGTCAGCGACATGCTCCAGTCCTTCAAAATGGCGAACGCCCTGCACAAGCACCACAACCGCCACCCGAACGTCGCCTGGGCCGAAATCCCCGCCATGCTCTTCGACAACAACGCCGCCATCGCCGCGCGGTATTTCAAGACGCCGGTGGGAAGACTCGCCCCCGGCGCTTCCGGCGACGTCATCGTCTCCGATTATCTCCCGCCCACGGCCTTGACCGACGCCAATATCAACGGCCATCTGCTCTTCGGCGCTTCCGGGCGGAGCGTGGTCACCACCGTCGCCGCCGGCAAGGTCCTGATGCGCGATCGGAAGCTGCCGGGCATCGATCAGGAAGCGGTCGTCGCCAAGGCGAGGGAATGTTCCAAAAAGGTCTGGGAGCGTTTTTGATGTAGCGAACCATAATCGCCGCACACAACAACCACACAGGAGAGAACCATGTCCCACCACATGAGGCCGCAGGCGTTTGCCGAGTTGCTGACCTGGATACTCCGGGAGTACAAGGAAAACGACAGCATCTTCGGCATCCATAAGTCGTTGTTCCACCGCCCCCGCCCCGGCGCTCCCTACGCCGGAAAACTGTTCGGGAACCGCCTGGGCTCCCCCATCGGCCCCGCCGCCGGTCCCAACACCCAGCTCACCCAGAACATCCTCGCCAGTTGGCTCACCGGCGCCCGCTATATCGAACTGAAAACGGTGCAGATTCTGGACGAACTCGAATTCGGCCGCCCCTGCATCGACATGGAGGACGAGGGCTACAACGCCGAATGGTCGCAGGAGTTGAAGCTGGAGAAATCCGTCCTCGAATACGTCAAAGCCTGGGTGCTCATCCCGGTGCTGCGCCAGCTCCTCGGCTGGGACGACGACGCAAAGGACGGGACCATCTTCAACCTGAGCGTCGGCTACAACCTCGAAGGCATCCAGTCCCCGCGCATGAGGAAGTTCATCGACACCATGCTGGACGCCTCGGAGGAGATAGACGAATACAAGAGCATCATCGTCAAGAGCTTCCCCCGCTTCGCCGATATCCGCGTCCCCGCCGCCCTGACGAACAGTTGCACCCTCTCCACCATGCACGGCTGCCCGCCGGACGAAATCGGCCGCATCGCCAAATACCTGCTTGAGGACCGCGGCTTCCATCTCTGCGTCAAGCTGAACCCGACGCTGATGGGCCCGGAATTCGTCCGCTCCACCCTGAACAAAACGCTCGGCTACGCCGGCATCCACATCCCCGACCCCGTCTTTGAACACGATCTCAAATACCCCCAGGCGCTGGAAATCATCAAGACCATGCAGGCGTCGGGCGAAAAGCACGGCCGCTTCTTCGGCGTCAAGCTGTCCAACACCCTGGCCATGCACAACTACCGCCGCCTCATGCCGGGCGAGGAAATGTACATGTCCGGCCGCTCGCTCTATCCCATCACCATGAACCTGTGGAACAAGCTGAACCGCGACCTGGGCGGCAAGCTGAACGTCTCCTACTCCGCCGGCGCCGACGCCATGAACATGGCCCGCATCTTCTCCTGCGGCGCGCTGACGGTGACGATGGCCTCCGACATCCTGAAGCCGGGCGGCTACGCCCGCTTCCTGCAGTGCCTGGGCAATCTGGAAATCGACATGCGCGAGGCCGGAGCCAGGACGCTTCAGGACTTCGCCAGGGGCAAGGACGCGGCCCTGGAAGCCGCCGCCGCCGAGGCGCTGGAGAATCCGCGCTACAAGAAGCAGTACTTCGCCGGATCGCCCAAGGTAGCGTCGCCGCTCGGGCTGTTCGACTGCATCACCGCGCCGTGCATGGCGCAGTGCGCGGTGTGCCAGGACGTGCCGTCGTACGCGCTGCAAACGGCGCGGCGCGATTTCGACGGGGCGCTCCGGACGATCCTCCTGAAAAACCCGCTGCCCGGCGTCACCGGCCACATCTGCACCCATCTGTGCGAGACGCGCTGCACCCGCGCCAACTACGATGAGGCGGTGGGCATCCGCGACATCAAGCGTTTCGTCGCGGCGAAGGGCAAGGTCGCGGCGCCGGCGACGGCGAAAAACGGCAAGAAGGTCGCCGTCATCGGCGCCGGGCCGGCCGGCCTCGCCGCCGCCGCCCGCCTCGCGCTGGCCGGCGTCGAGACGACGGTGTTCGAGGCGCGTTCCCGCGCCGGCGGCATCATGGCGGTCGCGCCCGCGTTCCGCCTGCCGCCGGAGGTGATGGACGCCGACGTGCGGCGGATCCAGGACCTGGGAGTGGAGTTCAAACTGAACACGAAAGTGACCGAAGCCCCCGAATCCTTCCTGAACAAAGGCTACGACGCGGTTTTCGTCGCCTGCGGCTTCCCGAAGGACATGCCGCCCGAGCTTGAGGGCGACAGCGCCAAGGGCATGTGGACCAGCCTTGACCTGCTGAACCGGGTGGCGGCGGGCGAGCGCCCGGACCTGGGGAAGAAGGTGCTGGTCATCGGCGGCGGCAACACCGCGATGGACGCGGCCCGCACCGCCCAGCGCCTGGTCGGCGCCCCGGTCACGGTGGTGTACCGCCGCACCCGCGCGGAAATGCCGGCCATCGAGGAGGAGCGCGTGCTGCTCTTCGAGGAGGGGAACGTCCTTGAGGAACTGGCCGCGCCGGTCCGCGTCGTGGTCAAGGACGGCAAGGTCGCCGGCCTCGAATGCGAGCGCACCCGCCTGGGCGAACCCGACGCCAGCGGCCGGCGCAGCCCGCAGCCGACGGGCGAGAAGTTCACGCTGGAGGCGGATTCGATCATCGCCGCCATCGGCCAGGTGTCGGACATGGCCTGCTTCGCCGGGCACAGCATCCAGCTCGGGCGCGGCGGCCGGGTCAAGACCGAGGTCAACGGCCGCACCAGCAAGTGCGGCGTCTACGCCGGCGGCGACGCCGTCACCGGGCCGGCCATCGTCATCCAGGCGTGCGCCGACGGCCGACGCGCGGCGGACGCCATCTGCTCCGAGCTGGGCGTGGCGATCCCGGAAGCCCCGCTCCCGCCCCAGCCGGTGGCGGCGGAGCTGACCGAGGCCCGCATCGCCCGGGCCAGAAAGACCGAGCCGTGCCGCGAGAAGCACCTCCCCGTCGCGCAGCGGAAGGGCTTTGAACTCGTGGAGCAGACGCTCGGGGAAGAGGAGGCGGTGGCGGAGGCGAAGCGGTGCCTCCAGTGCGCGGCGGTGTGCGGCAAGTGCGTCGAGGTCTGTCCCAACCGCGCCAACTACAGTTACACCGTCCCCTCCTTCAGCGTCACGCTGCCGCGCCTGGCGGTCCGGGACGGCAGGCTGCAATCGGTGGGCCAGGAGACGACAGCCGTCTCCCAGGGGTCGCAGATCGTCCACATCGACGACTTCTGCAACGAATGCGGCAACTGCGCCGCCTTCTGCGTCCACGAGGGCCGTCCCTACATGGACAAGCCGCGCCTGTGCCTGAACGACGCCGATTTCCGCTCGCAGGACGACAATGTCTTCCGCATCCACGGCAAGGTCATCCGCCGCCGCGAGGGAGGGCGCGATCAGAGCTTGTCGCTCCACAGTTGGGGCTGGCAGTACGAAAACGGGAATGTGGTCATCATGCTGGATCGCGGCTTCGCCATCCGCGAGATGGAACTGAAGCGCCCGTTCGAGGGCGAGCTGTCGCTCAAGAGCGCGGTGGAAATGGCGACGCTGTACCGGGGCCTGCGGAATTCGCTGTCCTGGCTCGTTCCGTAATGAATCGCACGACGCCTCCGGCGGCGGCCGCTCGGAAGGCCGCCGCCGGGGAAAGAACATTTTTCCGTTACGGCGCATTGCTGATGCGTATGGCAGCAGGCCAAACTCTCTAGAGAGGGGGTTCCCTTGGCAACATCCAACGAAGCAATTGACCAAAGTGCGGACAAATCAAATCCGGTGTATTCACTGTATGGGCGGCCGCCCTTCTGGGAGGCGTTCCCGCTCGGCCTCCAGCATGTGCTGGCCATGTTCACCTCGAACCTGGCGCCGTGCTTCATCCTCGCCGGCGTCGTGGGCCTGGGGTCGGAGGATCGCATCGTCATGGTGCAGTGCGCCATGCTGATTTCCGGCATCACCACCTTCTTCCAGTTGTATCCGCTGCACATCTTCGGCAGGAAGAGCGAGTTGCCGCGCATCGGGGCGGAGCTGCCCATCGTCATGGGCACGTCGTTCGCCTTCGTGCCCACCGCCATCACCGTCGGCAAGGCCTACGGCATAGCCGGCGTGCTGGGCGGGGCGCTGGTCGGCTGTCTGGTCGAGTTCGTCATGGCCTTCTTCATCAAGCCGTTGCGGCGTTTCTTCCCGCCGCTGGTCATCGGGGCGGTGCTCATCGCCATCGGCATCAACCTGCTCCGAGCCGGCACCAATTACTTCCTGGGCGGCGTCGGCAAGCCCGACTTCGGATCGGCCGGGAACATCGTCCTCGGCTTCGTCGTGTTCCTCACCATTCTTCTTTGCCAGCGTTTCGGCAAGGGTCTTTTGCAGTTGTCGTCTCTGTTGATGGGCATTGTCGTCGGCTATATCGCCGCGCTCATCATGGGCAAGATGAACTTCCAGCCGCTCATGGACGCGCCGTGGATCAGCATTCCTTCGCCCTTCCATTTCGGCATGGAGTTCCACCTGGACGCCATCCTCACCTTCGCGGCGCTGTATGTCGTCTCCGGTCTTGAGACTATCGGGAACACCTCCGGCATCACGGTGGCCGCCTTCAACCGCGAAGCCACGACCAAGGAAACGGCCGGCGGCATCATGGCCGATTCGTTCGGGTCGGCGTTGGCGGCGACCTTCAACACGTTGCCGAACACGGCCTTCGGGCAGAACGCCGGCATTGTGGCGATGACCAGGGTGGTGAACAAGTTCTGCATCGCCACGGGTGCGGGGACGTTGGTGTTGTGCGGATTTCTCCCGAAGATCGGGGCGATATTCTCGCTCATGCCGGACAGCGTGTTGGGCGGCGCGGTGATCAGCGTTTTCGCCATGATCACCATCAACGGCATCAAGTTGGTTGCCAAGTCCGGTTTCAGCCAGCGGAACATCACGGTTTTGTCGACCACGCTGGCGTTGGGCATGGGGTTGGGGACGGCGGCGCCGGGGTCGTATGATCAGATGCCGATGCTTTTCCAGTATTTGTTCAAGGATTCGGTGGCGACGGTGTGCGTCATCGGCATTGTTCTCAACATCATTTTCCCGCCCGACAAGGAGCAGCACAAGGAGTCGGTGGTTATTGAAGTGGATTGATGCGTATGTGAAGGGAAGCGCGGTTTTCTTGCCATAGGACCGCAAACCGCTGTAAATGCGGTTTGCGGTTTGCTATTGTCTCGGTTATAATGAATGTTGCCAGTGGAGGAACAGGAAATGACAACATCGACCAGACAGAAAAAAGCACCGTCCGCGCCGAGAAAAACGACCTCAGCCGCCGCGCAAAAAGCCCTGGTGGATTCTTTCCGAGCTTCAATGCCTGATTTGAAAATCAGCGTCGATGAATATTTGCGCGACAAGTATAGCGCGACCGACGCGGAGAACCGAAAGTGAAATATATCCTTGACGCAAGTGCCGTGATAGCCTTTGCCAAAGGGGAAAAAGGGGATGATGTCGTCGCCAAGATCCTTTGCGCGCGCGGTTCATGCTGTATTCATCCGGTCAATTGGATTGAAGTGCACTACAAAGTCCGCCAATGGGATAGTGAGAAAAGAGCAGACGAAATCACCCTATTCCTCCGTAAAGCCGGCGTTGTCGTGCCGGAAGTCGGTGGGGAGGAATTTTGGCGGCGGATCTCATCCATCAAAAATTCTTTCCGCCCGCTTTCCCTTGCCGATTGTCATGCGGTTGGGCTGGCCGAGTGGCTCGGCGGTATCGTCGTTACATCAGACCAGAGGATGTCGGAAGCCGAAAAAATTGTCAGAGTCAGGCAAATTAGGTAAAAAGGAACTGTGATGCCCAGTTCCTTCATCCTAAAAGGCGACATCTGCCACAGCCAAAGCCCCACCGCCCTGCATACCGTTCCCGCCGGCAGTCTCGTCTGCGTGAACGGCCTCTGCCAAGGCGTCTTCGAGCGCCTGCCCGAACGCTTCGCCCAACTGCCCCGCATCGATCACACGGGAAAGCTGATCCTCCCCGGCCTCGTCGACCTCCATACCCATGCCCCGCAGTACGCCTTCCGCGCCCTCGGCATGGACGCGCCGCTCCTGGAATGGCTGAACACCCACACCTTCCCCGAAGAAGCCAAATACGCCGATCCCGACTACGCCGAAAAAGCCTACGCGCAACTCATTCACGATTTGCGAAAAGGCCCGAACACCCGCGTCTGCCTCTTCGCCACCATCCACCGCCAGACGACCATCCGGCTCATGGAAATGCTGGAGGACTCCGGCCTCGTCGCCATGACGGGCAAGGTGAACATGGACCGGAACGCGCCGCCCGACCTGTGCGAGACCAGCGCCGACGCCGCCATAGCCGACACCCTGCGCTGGCTGGACGAGATTGACGCCCGCTTCGCCAACGTCAGCCCCATCCTCACCCCGCGCTTCATCCCCTCCTGCTCCGACGAACTCCTGCGCCGTCTCGCCGCCGTCCGGCGCGAGCGGAATCTGCCGGTCCAGTCCCACCTTTCGGAAAACCCGGACGAAGTCGCCTGGGTCGCCAACCTCCACCCGGACAGCGCCAATTACGGCGACGCCTACGCCCGCTTCGATTTGTTCGGCGGCGACGCGCCGACGGTGATGGCGCACTGCGTCTGGTCGGGCGCGGAGGAGACGGACCTGATGCGGCAACGCGGCGTGGTTGTCGCGCATTGCCCGCAGTCGAACGCGAACCTCGCCTCCGGCATAGCGCCGGCGCGGCGTTTTCTCGACCGGGGTCTCCGCGTCGGGTTGGGGAGCGACATGGCCGGCGGCTGTCACAGTTCCATTTTCCGCGCGATGGCGGACGCGATACAGGCGTCCAAACTGCGCTGGCGGCTGTGCGGCGGGGACGAGCGGCCGCTGACGGTGGAGGAGGCGTTCTGGCTTGGCACGGCCGGCGGCGGGGCGTTTTTCGGCAAGGTCGGCCTGTTCCGGGAAGGGTATGAATTGGACGCTCTGGTCATGGACGACGCGCCCCTCGCCGCGCCGTTCGCCATGACGATCCCCGAGCGCCTGGCGCGAGCGATCTACCTGTCGGACGACCGCCACATCGCGGAAAAGTACGTCCGGGGAAAGCGCATTCGTTGAAAAAGGAAAAGGCATGATCTTCCATCGCCTCGCCGTCCGCCACTACAAAGGCATCCATGCCCTCGACATCCGCTTCGCCCCCACCGGCATCACCCTGGTGGAAGGCCGCAACGAAATCGGCAAATCCAGCCTCGTCCAAGCCCTCACCACCCTCTTCGACGAACCCGTCACCCGCACCCGCGCCAAACTCGGACACCTCATCCCGAAAGACGGCAGCGGCACGCCCGACATCACCCTCGAAGGCGAAACCGGCCCCTACCGCTTCTCCTTCCGCAAGCGCTTCATCGAAAACAAAACCGTCGAACTCCGCCTCGCCGCCCCGCACGACGTCTTCCTCACCGGAAAAGAAGCGCAGGAACGCTTTGAACACATCCTCAACGAAACCCTCGACCGCACCCTGTGGCGCGCCCTGATGCTGCAACAAGGCGTCGGCGTCGGCCTCCCCGAAGTGGAAGATCAAAAGGCGTTGATGACCGCCCTCGACACCGCCGTCTCCGGCCCCGTCTCCGCCCCCGACGGCGAAAGTCTCTACGCCCGGGTCGAAGAAGAATACGGAAAATACTACCACGCCGGCCACGGCGGCGAATTGCAAACGCTGCGCAGCCTGCGCGAACGCCGCGACGCCGCCGACGCCTCGGTCCGCGAACACGAAGAACGCCTGCGCGAACTGGAGCGGAAAATCGCCCGCGCCCGCCAACTCCGCCAAACCCTCCGTACCTTGGACGACCGCGAAACCGTCGCGCGAAACGCGCTGCGGGACGCCGCCGAACGCCTGACCGAAGTCGAACGCCTCGAACGCGTCGCCGACGCCGAACAGCGAAACCGCGACCAGACCCGGGAAACCCTCGCCGCCGCCCGCCGCGAGCACGACGCCCGCCGCCGCCTCGCCGGCCTCACCGAAGCGGCGGACGGCGAACTCGCCCGCGTCGCCGGCCTCGCGGAAACCGCGACACCCGCCGAAACAGCGGCCGAGGCTGTGGCTTCGGAAAAAAAAGCCGCCCTGGACCGCCTGCTGGCGGAGCAGGAACGGCGCGAACGCCTGGCCCGCCTCCGGCAAAACGATGACGACTATTTCCGCGACGCGCAGGAACTGGAGCGCCTGCGCCAACGCCGCGAACGCGCCGCCGCCGCGCTCGCCCGCGTCGCCGAGGCGCAACGCGAACTCGCCGGCAACGCCGTCACCGAAAGCGTCGTCCGCGATCTCCGCGACGCGGAAACCGCCGTCGCCGTCGCCGCCGCCCGCCTCGAAGGCGCGGCCCCCCGGCTCACCCTCGCGGCGCTGGAGGCGTGTTCCGTCGTCATCGACGGCAACGCGGTCGGCCTCGCGGCGGGCGAAACCCGGGAAATGCCGGTGCCGGACGCGACGACGCTGGAAATCCCCGGCATCCTGCGCCTGGCGGTGACGGCGGGCGAAAGCGGCGGCGTCCACGCCCGGCAAGTGGACGACGCGAAAACACGCCTCGCGGCGCTCCTGGAAACGCACGGCCTGACCAGCGCCGCCGACGCCCTCCCCCGCCTGGAGAAGCGCCGCCGGGCCGAGCGCGTCGTGGCGGATAGCCAAAACGCCGTGGCGGAAACCCCGGACGGACGTGAATACGGCGATGACGCCGACGCGCTGGCGGCGAGAATTCTCGAACTGGAAACGACGCTCCCCCGCTATCTCTCCTCCCGCCCGGCCGAACCGCCCCCGCCGCCCGACGCCGACGCCGCCCGGCGCGAACGCGATCAGGCCGAGACGATGCTGGCCGAAGCGATCGCCCGGCGAACCGAAGCGGAAACCGCCTGGACCGAAGCGGACGCCGCCCGCCGCGCCGCCCGCGACGTTCGCGCGCGCCTCGATGCCGAGCGCGGCAGCGCGGCGCGGGAGCGGGAGAGTCTCTTGCGGCTTCTGGACGGCGCGAGGCAAAGCGCTCCCGATGATCAGCTTGAGCTGGCTCTTGCCCGCGCGGACGCAGCCGCGGCGGACGCAGCCGCCACCCTCGCCGGCGTGCGGGACAAACTGAAGGCGCTGGACGCGGATCGGGTGCGTGAGCGCCTGAGCACGTGCGACGCGGCGGTGAAGAAAATCGATCAGGAGCGGAGCGCGGCCCGCGAGGAGTTGGCGCGTCTCGGCGGCGAATTGGACCACCTGGGCGGCGACGGTCTGGACGAGCGTCTGGAGGAAGCGCGGGCCGAGCGCGAGCACCGGAGCCAAGCGCTGGCGGCGGCGGAGCGCAAGGCCGGGGCGGCCAGACTGCTGCATACGGTGCTGTCGGCGGCGCGGGAGCGGGCGGGGCGGGCGTATATGCTGCCGCTCACGCGGCGGATTGAGGATTTGGCCAGAAGCGTCTACGATGCCGAGGTGCGGGTGACGTTGACCGACGACTTGCGCATCGCCAGCCGCGCCATGCACGGCATGGACATCGCCTTCGGCGAATTGTCCGGCGGAGCGCGGGAGCAGTTTTCGCTGATCCACCGGGCGGCGTGTTCCTTGGCGGTGGCGGCGGGCGGCGGGGTGCCGTTGATTTTGGACGATGCCCTGGGCTACTCCGACAACGCGCGTCTTCTGGGGATGAACGAGGTTCTCTCCCGCGCCGCCCGCCAATGCCAAATCATCATCCTGACCTGTATGCCCAGCCGTTACGCCTATCTGGAACCGGCGGAGCGCATCAACCTGGAGGAGTTGAACCCGAAACCGCACACCGCGTAACCTCATCCCCGGGCGCCAACCGGGCGAGAAGCAGCAGGGCGTCCCGGGCGGTCGCGGCGTCGGGGCTGTCGCCGGCGGCCATTTCCCGGAGCGTCTGGGCCGCGTCGCCGGCGTAGCCGGACAGGTGGGAGCAGAGAGAGCGGGTGTCGACGGGGTTGAGGCGATAATCGCCGTCCCGGATGTCCAGACCGGCGAAGAGAAGCGAGAGGTCGTCAAGGCCGTCGCGGAGGCGCTCGTCGTCGGCGAGGCCGAGATTGCCGGAAAGATCGAGGCGGAGGACGGTGGTGGTTTTCGCCGGCATGGCTTGGAGATCGCGGAGCAGGGTGTCGACGTCGTCGGCGCCGACGAGTTCGCGATCCTGCTTGGTGAAGGTCCAGACGCCGATTTTATGCTCATGGACGGCGACGGCGTCCGGCGACAGATCGACTCTCAGAACATACCCCGGCCGCGCCTCGTCGAAATCCGTCGGCTCGGGCGTGCCGGAGTAGCGGATCCTTCCGTCGCGGTCGAGGGTGTCGCTGGAGTGGCGGTCGCCCAGGGCGGCGAAGTGGATTTTGCCGTCGGCGACGGCCTTTTCCAGAAAATCGACAGGGATGAGGGCGGCGCTCTCTCCCGCGTAGGCGCGGATGTCGGCCGGCCCGTGGGCGAGGCAGACGCGGCAGACGCCGGCGGGAGCGGGGGAAAGATCGTCCACGGCGTTGATGACGGGATTCCCGGTCGGGTGTTTCGAGTGCCAGGGAGCGCCGACGATCTCCAGATCGTCCGCGACGCGGACCGGGGCGGAATCGGCCAGGACGACGACGTTTTTTGGGCGGTTGTGCTGGAATTGCGAAGAGGCGTAGACGGAGTCGTCGTGGTGCGGGTCGTGGTTGCCGGGGAGCAGGAGGAAGGGGACACCGGCCCCCCGCATGGCTTCGAGGGCCTTGGCGACGGTGGCGCGATCCACGCGCTCGAATTCAAAGATGTCCCCGGCGACGACGACGCAGGCGCAATGCTCGTCCCGGGCGATGTCGGCGATGCGTTTGACCGCGTCGATGCGGGCCTGGGAAAAACGCGCCTGGGCGTCCGGGTTCAGAAAACGCCGCGTCATGCCCAGTTGCCAGTCGCTGGTGTGGAGAAATCGCGGCATGGGATTATATCACCGCCTGTAAAAACGAGCCCAAACGCTCGCTCGCCGGATTGTCGAACATGTGATCCGGATCGCCCTCCTCGACGATCTTCCCGTTGTCCATGAACACCACCCGATCCGCAACCTCGCGCGCAAACCCCATCTCGTGCGTCACCAGCACCATCGTGTAGCCCTGCGTCGCCAATTCGCGGATGACCCGAAGCACCTCGCCCGTTATCTCCGGATCCAGCGCCGACGTCGGCTCGTCGAACAGCAGCACCGACGGCCGCATGGCGAGCGCCCGCGCGATCGCTATCCGCTGCTTCTGTCCCCCGGACAACTGCGCCGGATACGCCGCCGCCTTCTTCTCCAGCCCCACCATGCGCAGCAGCCCCATCGCCCGATCCCGCACCTCCTCCGGATTCTCGCGCTTGATTTCAATCGGCGCTATCGTGATGTTTTCCATGCAGGTCAAATGCCCGAAGAGGTTGAAGTGCTGGAACACCATCGCCGTCTGCATCAAGATCCGCCGCACCTCCCCCTCCGACCGGTAGCGCACCCGCCCCTCCGCCGTCTCCGCCAGCGTCTCGCCGCCCACCGCGATCCTGCCGCTGTCGATGACTTCGAGGTTGTTGACGCAGCGGAGCAGCGTCGACTTCCCGCTGCCGGACGAGCCGATGATCGACACGTGCTCGCCCCGCGCCACCCGCAGAGTGACCCCGTCCAGCGCCACGACGTCGCCGTAGCGCTTGTGGATGTCCTCCAGTTCGACGATGTGGTCGGTCATGGCGCTCCCCGTTCATGCCGCGAATAATGCACTTCCAGCTTCTTGTACACGAGCGTCAGGAAAAAGGTGATGATGAGGTACACCGCCGCCGCCAGCACATACGCCGTCGGGTTGGTGTCGCGGTTCGAGGCGTCGCGCGCGGCCTTCAGGAGTTCGCCCACGGCGATGACGATGACCAGCGCCGTGTCCTTGACGAGGGTGATGGTTTCGTTCGCCACCGCCGGGATGACGCGGCTGATGGTCTGGGGGATGATGATGCGGAACATGGTCCGCGTCCGGGAAAAGCCGAGCGTCTTCGCCGCCTCGTATTGCCCGCGGTCGATGGAGAGGATGCCGCCGCGGTAGATTTCGGCGAAATAGGCGGCGTAGTTCAGGGCGAAGGTGATGACGGCGGCGGGGAAGCGGTCGAGGCGGAGAAAGGTCATGCCGCTGTTGTTGGCGATGATGCCCAGGCCGTAGTAGGTGAAGAAGAGCTGGAGCATCAGCGGAGTGCCGCGGAAGAGCCAGACGTAGAGGCGGCAGACGGCGCGTATGGGGCGGAAGCGGGAAATGCTGCCGAGAGCCACGGGAAGGCCGAGGGGGATGGCGAACATGAGGGTCAGGGCGAAGAGAAGGAGCGTCACCCACAGGCCGCGCAGCAGGCCCGGCAGAAGGGTGACGATGTAGTCTAGGGAAAAGTCCACGGGACGGGCGCCCTTTCCGCCTGGAGTATTTCTTGGCAAAGGCAATAACGCGTGCACCGCAAGGATTATGATCATGCACAGCGGGCATTCGGCGGTTCGAATGCCCGCTGCGCAAGACTTCATTTCATATCGAGGAGCAGATTCGCGCCGAACCACTTGTTGCTGATCTCGGCGCCCTTGCCGCTGTCGATGACGCGCTGGATGGCGGCCTCGACGGCTTTGCACAGTTCGTCGTTCGCCTTGTTGTCGGCGTCGCGGCGGAAGCCGATGGCGTAGAAGTCGTCGCCGAAATCGACGGGGGCGAACACGAACATGCCGTTCAGGTTGTTGTTCTTGTATTTGCCCAGGACCTCGTCCACCACCATCGCCTGAACGCGGCCGGCCTGCATGTCCAGGATGCATTCGTCATAGGTGGAGTATTCGTTCAGGTTGTCCTTGATCATGTCGTAGACCGGGCTTTTCTTGACCATTTCCAGGCTGGACGATCCGGCCTGGGTGCCGATCTGGAAATTCGCCATGTCGCCCATGTTCTGGAGCGCCACGCCCTGGTTGGTCATGACGACCAGGCGGTTGTTGAGATAATCCTTGGACAGGGTCATGCCCTTTTCGCGCTCGGGGGTGCGGGACATGCCGTTCCAGACGCAGTCGATGTTTTTGTTGGCCAGTTCCATTTCCTTGGCGCTCCATTCGACGGGCTGGAAGACGACTTCGAGGCCGAGTTCGCGGCCGACTTCGCGGGCGAGGTCGATATCGAAGCCGACGAGATTGCCGGCGGTGTCGCGGAAGCCCATAGGCGCGAAGGTGTCGTCGAGGCCGACGATGAATTTCCCCGGTTGGGCGAGGCCGGCCATTTCGCCGGCGTTGGCGGCGGAGGCGACGCAGGCGGCCGCGACGAGGAGGGCGGTCAGAAGAGCCGTGCGGATGACGCGGATCGTGTTCATGAGTTCTCCATGCATGGTCTGGGTACAAGTCATTGGGCGGATTTGCCGTTTTTCCCCTATGGAAGCAGCGTGGCATTATACATCACAACCGGGTGTCGCGGCAAAGGCGGAAAAGCGAATTTGTGAGAATTCCGAACCGCGTTGACGTCACTGTAAAGAACGGTATACTACAGGTGAACGAATAAGCTCCCCCGGAGATAGCATCTCCGGCCCGACGCCCGTCTTCATGACGGGCGTTTCTGTTTTTTAGGGTCTGTTTTTAGTTTCGC
>QMCE01000704.1_pt1 | contig 17527 bp, 15 predicted proteins | sample 1821851 | NCBI WGS metagenome assembly QMCE01 (sample SAMN09453174, study PRJNA476694) | Termite gut metagenome, whole genome shotgun sequencing project. | isolation source: worker | host: Odontotermes sp. | place: South Africa:Pretoria | collected 2016-01-28
TACGCCCACGAGCGCGAGCAGTTCGGCCACCCGATCATCGAATTCCCGGCGGTCTACGAGATGCTGACCAACATGAAGTGCAAGCTCCACGCCAGCCGCGCCATGCTCTACGAGACGACCCGCTTCGTGGCGATGTACAAGGAGTACGAGGCGATCGGTCGCGAGCGCAAGCTCGAACCGGAGGAACGTGCCGAGATGAAAAAGTACAGCCGACTGGCCGACGCCTTCACGCCGATGCTGAAACTCATGGCGAGCGAATATTGCAACCAGGTGGCCTACGACGGCATCCAGGTCCACGGCGGGTCGGGCTTCATGAAGGATTACCCGATCGAACGCCTTTATCGCGACGCGCGGATCATCAACATCTACGAGGGCACCTCGCAGTTGCAGGTCGTCGCTGCGATCCGCCACGTCACCACGGGCACCTACGCCGAGCAGATCAAAGCCTACGAGGCGATGGAGTACTGCCCCGAAGTGTCGCATTTGAAAGCGACTTTGGTCGCGATGCGAGAGGAGTACGAAAAGGCCGTGGCGAAAGTCGAAGCGGCTCAGAATCAGGCGTATCTCGATTTCCATGCCCGCCGTCTGGTCGAAATGGCGACGCACATCATCGCCGTCTATCTGCTGATGACCCAGGGCATCGAGGACGACGAGTACCGCCGTTCGGCGCTCGTGCACCTCAAGGTCGTCGAGGCGGCCAACCACGACAAGTACGAGTACATCTGCAACACCGATCAGAGCGACATCGACCTGTATCGAATGGTGACGGTCGAGCATTCGGCGGAGTAAAATTCAGGTGAGATTCAGACAAAAAAGCCGCCTGAAAAGGCGGCTTTTTTATGGAAAAGGGTGGGGATTTATTGATTGTTTCTGCGGTAGGCGAGCGGCGTCTGGCCGGTCGTACGGCGAAAAACGGTCGAAAAATACTCGGGATTCTCGAACTGAAGTTCCATCGAGATCTCCTTGACGCTCTTCTGGGTCGAGACCAGCATCGTTTTGGCCTTTTTGAGCTTCAGCGCAAGGATGTACTTGCCCGGCGCGAAACCGGTGTAATCCTTAAAGGCCTTGCGGAACCACGAATAGCTCAGGTTCAGCCGCACGGCGATCTCCTCGGGCGTGATCGAAGTGAAAATGTTCTCCTGCATGACGACCTTCGCGCGGTCGATGCGTCTGGCAACCTCGCTGTCGCTGAATTGCTGGTTGCGGAGCACATATTGCATCTCCCCCAACAACCGAAAGACCAGACCGCCCAACATCTGCTGAAAGCCGATGCGCTCCTGTTGGGCCACTTCGAGGATGCGGTTGTAGAGCGAGACGAACTGCTCGTTGACTCCAACGTGATAGATCGGGCGATCGACCCTGAAAAAACCGCGCTTCACCAACTCGTCGATGACCAACCCCTTGAAGCCGACCCAATATTCGTCCCATCCCGTGCGGGCGTCGGGACGGTAGGTGTGCCATTCGCCGGGGTGGAGCAGGATCATGTCGCCCTCGTGCACCGTCGTCGGCGCTGTGTGCTGTGAACGAAACGTGCCGTGGCCGCGCGTGATGTACAACAATTGGTATTCTCCGAGGCGGCGGCCCTGGTCGCTGTCGAAAAAGTACTCCGTCGGCTGGTCGCGCGGCGGATAGACCTCCGCCCGGCTCATACGCCGATGTCCCGAAGCGGCAACGGCCAATCCCCACTCCAGATCGGATTCGTTGATGACCGGGTATTTCGATACCGAAACGTGATCCTGCGCGAGAGGTGTCGATCTCATAGAAAAACGGGTTGGATTAAAAAAATCAAATATAGCGAAGATATTTTATTCCCCGTTGACTTTGTTCAAAAAAAGTGTATCTTTGGGTGCATTTTATAACACAAAACCATGAATATCCCGTCAAATTTGAAGTACTCGAAAGATCACGAGTGGATTGAAGCGGAGGGCGATACGGCTCGGGTCGGTATTACGGATTTTGCGCAGAGCCAGTTGGGCGACATCGTTTTTCTGGACGTCGATACCGTCGGCGAGACGCTCGAAAAAGAGGCCGTCTTCGGGACGGTCGAGGCTGTGAAGACCGTGTCCGATCTCTTTTTGCCGGCAGCCGGCGAAATCCTGGAGTTCAACGAGATGCTGAACGACGCCCCGGAGTCCGTCAACAAAGACCCCTACGGCGAAGGATGGATCGTGCGCATCAAACTCAAAAACCCGGCGCAGCTCGACGAATTGCTCTCCGCCGAACAATACGCCGAATTGATCGGGTAAAAACTTAAAACTCAATACTCAATACGAAAATGGGAAACAAAGTAACCATAGTCGGTGCGGGCAATGTGGGCGCCACGTGTGCCGATGTGATCGCCGCCCGACAGATTGCCGGCGAGCTGGTGCTGCTCGATATCAAAGAGGGGTATGCCGAAGGGAAAATGCTCGATATCTTCCAGACGGCCACCCTGTTGGACTTCGACACCAACCTGCTGGGCGTCACGAACGACTATTCGAAGACGGCGGGATCGGACGTGGTGGTGATCACCTCCGGCATCCCGCGCAAACCGGGCATGAGCCGCGAAGAATTGATCGGCACCAATGCCGGGATCGTCAAATCGGTGGCCGAGAGTATCCTGAAATACTCGCCGGACGCGATCATCGTCGTGGTCAGCAACCCGATGGACACGATGACCTACCTGGCGGCCAAACTGCTCGGACTGCCGCGCAACCGCATCTTCGGCATGGGTGGCCTGCTGGACGGCGCACGTTTCAAATGCTACCTCAGTAAGGCGCTCGGCGCCAACTCGAACGAGATCGAGGCATTGGTGATCGGCGGGCACGGCGACACGACGATGGTGCCGCTGGCAAGCAAGGCGACTTACAAGGGTATTCCGGTGAGTGAGTTTGCCGATGCCGAAACGCTGAAAAAGGTGGTGGCCGACACGATGGTGGGCGGAGCGACGCTGACCGGCCTGCTGGGGACCTCGGCGTGGTACGCGCCGGGAGCCGCCGCGGCGTATGTCGTCGAGGCGATCCTGAACGATCAGAAGAAGGTCATCCCCTCGTGCGTATTGCTGAACGGCGAATATGGTCAAAAAGATATTTGCATCGGCGTTCCGGCGGTGATCGGTAAAGGCGGTGCGGAGAAGGTGCTGGAGATTCCGCTCACGGCCGAAGAGAAGGAACTTTTCGCCAAGAGTGCCGACGCCGTCCGAAAGACCAACGACGTACTTCGTGAAATAAACGTGCTATAAAGATTCGCAACGATAAAAAAGGCACCGAAAGGTGCCTTTTTTTATTTCACTTTTCCGTCGAGCGGATACTTAAGCCCCTGATAGCTTGTCAGATAGCCCTTGATCGAGCCGACGCGGATCGGGGACTCGACGTACATCGGGATATGGTTTTTGTCGTCCGAGAACCAGATGAAAAACTCCGAGCCGTCGGCAAACGCCTCGCGGTCGTTGCCCGCGTTGGTGAGCTGGCATGAAAATTTGAGCGTCCGGTAACGGCCAAAACCCTCGATGTCGCGCTCCTCGGGGCCAATGAAGCGATATTGAAGCCGTTTGATCGTGTCGCTCATCACCACGTCGATGTAGTCTGTCTCGCCGGGTTTCATCTCCGAAATCGTGCTCCGCAGGTTGTAGAGCATTGCCACGCCGTCGTAGCTTCGATCCTCCAGCGGCATCACCTTTTTGTGGGGAATGTTGATCCTCAGGTTCTTATACTCGCTGGTGACCTGCATCGCCGGCCAGTCGTAGAGGTAGCTGCTCGTGAAACGGTAATTTCCCTCCCGGATGTTGTTGGAAAAATAGAGGGGCCGCAGTGTGGAGCGGTCGAGCCAGGTGTTGTACTCGTCGCGCATGTCGAAAAACCACTTCCATTTCGAGTCGACCTCCGCCACCGCTGTCACCCGATAGGCTGGTGTGCCGCTCACGTTGCTGTTGATCGTCCTGAAAGTCACCGTAGCCACATTCGGTTGCAGGAAAATGACGCTGTAACTCACCCGGTAGGTCAGGTTTTCGCCCGCCTCGAATGCAGCATTCTGTGCGTAGGTTTTGGCTGTTACCGCCAACAGCAAGGCGATATATAGGATTGTTTTCATACTATTTTTATCTTTTATAGCGTGCAATGTAACGGTTTTATTATGAAATCATGCTGAAATCGACGTTACTTTTCGGTGAATTTTTGCGGCTCAACTCCCGAAGCAGCCGGTTTTCCGGCGCCGTGAGCAGCGGATCGGCTTTCAGCACCTGCTCCGCGGCATTTCGGGCCAACTGCAAAATCTGACCGTCTTTGCTCAAGCTCGCGATCTTCAATTCAAACGGCATGCCACTTTGTTGCGTTCCCGTCATGTCTCCCGGGCCGCGGAGTTGCATGTCCAGCTCCGAAAGCTCGAATCCGTCCGTCGTGTCGACCATCGCCTTGAGCCGGGCACGAGACTCCTTCGACAGCTTGACGGAACTCATCAGGATGCAGTACGATTGCTCCGCCCCGCGCCCCACGCGGCCGCGCAGCTGGTGCAGCTGCGAAAGGCCGAAACGCTCCGCGCTCTCGATCACCATCACCGAGGCGTTGGGCACGTCGACCCCCACCTCGATCACCGACGTGGCCAACAGAATGTGCGCCCGACCCGTCTTGAAGAGCTCCATACCGTAATCCTTGTCGGCGGGTTTCATCTTGCCGTGGACGACCTGCACGAAATAATCAGGCGGAGGAAACGTAGCGACAATGCCCGCGTGACCCTCCTCCAGATTGAGGTAGTCGAGTTTCTCGGACTCCTTGATCAACGGGTAGACAATATATACTTGCCGACCCTTATCGATCTCCGATTTTAAAAAACCCAACATTTTCAGGCGCGAGGAGTCGAAAAAGTGGACGGTTTTGACCGGCTTTCGCCCCGGCGGGAGCTCGTCGATCACCGAGACATCGAGATCGCCGTAGAGCGTCATTGCCAGCGTGCGCGGGATCGGCGTGGCGGTCATCACCAACACGTGGGGCAGGGTCTCGTTCTTCGTCCACAGCCGCGAACGCTGCTCGACGCCGAAGCGATGCTGCTCGTCGATCACCATGTAACCCAAATTCTTGAATTGTACCCGCTCCTCGATCAGCGCGTGGGTGCCCAGGAGGATATCTATTTGTCCGTCAGCCAGTTCCGACAGGATGCGCTCGCGCTCCACTTTGCGCGTCGAGCCGGTCAGCAGGGCGACACGGATGCCGGAATTTTCCCCCAGCAATTTTGTGACGGAAGCAAAATGCTGATGAGCCAAAATTTCCGTCGGGGCCATCAGGCATGCCTGATAGCCGTTATCGAGGGCGATCAGCATCGTCAGCAGCGCGACGAGCGTCTTGCCGCTCCCCACGTCGCCCTGTAACAGGCGGTTCATCTGTCGACCACCGCCCATGTCGGCCCGGATCTCTTTGATCACCCGCTTCTGCGCACCGGTCAACGGGTAGGGCAGGCGCTCGTAAAGGCGGTTGAATCGTTCGCCCACCACCTTGAATATCAGTCCCTTGCTCTTCATCACCCGAATGTTGCGCTGGGCGAGGATATTGAGTTGAATGCCGAGCAGTTCCTCGAATTTGAGGCGCAGTTGGGCGGCCTTCAGCGCCTCTTCGTCGGGTGGGAAATGGATGTTGTAGAGGGCGTCGCGCAGGCCCATCAGGCGGTACTCGCGCAGGATTTCGGGCGGAAGGGTCTCCTCGATACGCCCATCGGCCAGATGCCAGGCGTTGCAGACGAGCGTGTAGAGCGTTTTGGTGTTGATGTGGGCGTTGATGAGCGCCTCGGTCGTGCTGTAAACCCCTTGCACGCCGGGCTGTGGGCGCGGCCGCTCGCCGCCGATCGGTTCCATGTCGGGATGGACGATGTTCAACGTACCGTTGAAAAAGGTCGGGCGGCCGAAAATAATGTATTCACGGTTGGGTTCGAGCCGCTTCTGGATCCACGGGATGCCCTTGAACCAGACCAGCTCGGCGCGCCCCGAGCCATCGCTCACCAACACCCGGAAGCGTTTTTTGGGCCCCGCGCCGACGACCTGCATCCCCTCGACACGTGCACGGAGTTGGATGTAGGCCGCCGCATCGTCTTTTATTTCATCGATGCGGTAGATACGCGTGCGGTCGATGTAACGGAACGGGAAGGTGTAGAGCAGGTCGCCGACCGTGCGAATACCCAACTCCTTCTCCAGCAGCTTCGCCCGGCGTTCCCCGACACCAGGGAGGAATTTTATTTCATTATTTAATATATAATTCACTATACAAAGTTACTTTTTTCTTTGTTACTTTTTGCTTGATCAAATTTCGCCAAACCGAGCGCCATGTGAGCTTGCTCACAAATGGCCGAGGCGCGAAGAAAATTATGTAAAAAGTAACCAAAAAATCAAGAAACGCCACCCCTCGTCAGAACTATGACCCATGTGATTGAAATGACATAAATGACAAATTAATAAAAGATCATTCAAGTCATTTCAATCACATGGATCATAGTTCAGACAAAGGGCCGGGCCATTTCGCCCCTTGGGGGCTTGTTCGTTACTTTCTTTGGGGCCCCAAGAAAGTAACAGAAAAACATGATCAGTCGCTATATCCACCCAATGCTTTGGCTGTCAGGTTTTTGACCGTGCCAATCTCCATGTAGGAGGCCCCTTTGGCAGCACCGAAACTGCCGCCGACCACCACGATCATGTCGCGCGGGTGGATCTTTTTCTCGTTCTTAAGGTCGGTCATCAGGTTCAACGGGAAGTCGTTCAGATAGCCCACCGGCTCGCGGTACTCGGCCTCGATGCCGTAGGAAAGTGCCAGAATGCGCATGGCGATCGGCGTGTAACACACCGCGTAGACCGGCTTCGGGCAGCGAAAAGCGGCGATGTAGCGTCCCGTACGGCCGCTCATGCTGTCGATCAGGATCGCCTTTACGGGCAGGTTCATCGTCGCCCGAACGGCCGAACGCGAGAGCTGCGCCGTGATCTCGTTGTTGATCTGCAAGAAATTCATGTCGGCCAGCGGCTGCGTGTCCTTCTCGATCTCGGCGGCGATGCGCGCCATCGTGGAGACCGCCTCGACCGGATAATCGCCGTTCGCCGTCTCGCCGCTGAGCATGATCGCGTCGGCCCGTTGGTAGATTGCGCTGGCGATGTCGCTCACCTCGGCTCGCGTCGGACGCGGATTTTTGATCATCGAATGGAGCATCTGCGTGGCCACGATCACCGGCCGCTTGCTCACCATGCATTTGTGTACCAGGTTGCGCTGCGCCACTGGGATCTGCTCCGCCGGCAGCTCCACACCCAGGTCGCCGCGCGCCACCATCACCCCGTAGGTCACGTCGAGGATGTCGTCGATGTTGTCGAGACCCTCCTGATTTTCGATCTTCGATATGATCTTGATGGGACTTTTCCGCTCGTCCAACAGCCGTTGGACGGCCAGCACGTCGGCCTTTTTGCGCACGAACGAGTGAGCGATGAAGTCGATTTGCGTGTCGATCGCCCACTCGATGAAGAGGCGATCCTTGTCGGTCAGCGAGGGCAGGTGGATCTTGACCCCCGGGATGTTGACGCTTTTGCGCCCCTTGATCACCCCGTCGTTGTTCACGCGACAGATCAGCATCTCGTCGCGCTTGCCGATTACGCTCAGCTCGATGTCGCCGTCGTCGATCAGAATGACAGCTCCGACAGGCACCTCCTTATAAATATGGTCGTCGTTGACGTAAATAAATGTACTGTTCGACACCTCGCCGTTGTTCGTGCCTTTGATGCGGACGACGTCGTCCGTGGTAACTGCAATGCCCTCACAATGAGGCTCTTCCATTGCCGTGATCCGTAGCTCGGGCCCTTTCGTGTCGACCAGAATGGCGATGCGGTCGGAGACGACACGCACGTTCCTGACGATCTCCGTGGCACTCTCGGGCGTCACGTGTGCCGAATTGATGCGCACCACGTTCATCCCCGCCTCGTAAAGCGACCGAATAAAGTCCACTCCGCAACGCCGGTCGGATATCGTTGCGACAATTTTTGTCTTTTTCTGCATGATAATCAGTGAGTTACTTTAAAAAGGCAAGCACCCCCAACCGGTACGAATCGAGGCCGAAACCCATGATCGAACCCTTGGCTTTGGGGGCAATAAACGATACATGGCGGAATTCCTCGCGCGCCAAAATACACGAAATGTGTACCTCGACCACCGGAACGCTCACGCCACCCACCGCGTCGGCCAACGCCACCGAAGTGTGTGTATAACCGCCGGCGTTGAGAACGATCCCGTCATAAACGCCTTGTGCAGAGTGGATTGTGTTAATTAACTCACCTTCTACGTTAGATTGAAAATAATCGAGCGTCGTCTCTGGGAAGCGCTTTTTCAGTTCGTCGAGGTACGTCTCGAACGTCTGTTCGCCGTAGATCGTCTTTTCCCGCTGGCCCAGCAGATTGAGGTTGGGGCCGTTTATAATAAGGATTTTCATAAGCGTCAATTTGGGTGCAAATATAGTGCAAGTTGAGTGCCATTGCAAACAAGTTTGCAGAATGGCCGAAACGCAGCCTGTATTATGTAAAGTTAGGGCGCAAAAACGATAAATTAAACTAATTTTGCAAATATATGAACAGTAAAAAATCGGGAGAGTTCGGCTGGATCGGGCAAATCCGCGAGCGATTTGCCTCGTCGGTGCCTGCGGGCGCGGTGGGGATCGGCGACGATGGGGCCGTGATGCCCGTCGGCGGTGGCCGATTCATCGTCGTGACGACCGATATGCTGGTCGAAGATGTCCATTTTGTGCGGACAGTAATATCCCCTAATGATCTGGGATACAAATCTTTAGCGGTCAACCTGAGCGATCTGGCGGCGATGGGTGCCGAGCCCCTTGCGTCGTTTCTCTCGGTCGGACTGCCGAAAGAGGTCGATGAGGCGTGGAGAGAGGGCTTTTTGTCTGGCTATCAGGAACTTTCGGAGGAATTTAACGTCCCGTTGCTGGGGGGTGACACGACGGCGGCGGAGAAGATTGTCGTCTCCGTCACGGCCCTCGGCAGCGTGTCCGACGCACACGTCAAGCGGCGCAACGGCGCACGGCCGGGCGATATCGTCTGCGTCACCGGCTCTTTGGGGGACTCGGCGGCCGGGCTGTTGCTGCAATCACAAACGCCTGAAAATGAGGATGAAAGATCGTTGATCACCGCGCACCATCGCCCGAAAGCGTATGTGAAAGAGGGCGTTTGGCTGGGCAGACAGGCGGCTGTGCACGCGATGATGGATGTTTCGGACGGGATCGCCTCGGACTTGGTGCATATATTGGAGAAATCCGGCGTTGCGGCGCGCATCGAACTCGACGCGCTGCCGCAGTCCGACGCTCTGCGCCGGGTGGCGGCACACAGGGGTTGGGATGCCGGAAGATTGGCCGTCACGGGTGGGGAAGATTATGTATTACTGCTTGCTGTACAGCGAGATGCGTTCGATCAACTAAACCAACGATTCAGTTCAGAATTTGACACCAACCTGCACTCGATTGGTGAGATTTTATCCGGCGAACCGGTCATTGAATGGCGGCGGGACGGGAAAGTGCAAAATGTTGAATATGAGGGGTTTGAACATGAAATATAGAACCATGCTCTCGATCGCCGGGTCGGACAGCGGGGCAGGGGCCGGCATTCAGGCCGACCTAAAAACCGCATCCGCCCTCGGTGTCTACGGGACAACCGTCATCACCTCGTTGACGGCACAAAATACGCTGGGTGTCAACGATATACAAATCATACCGGCCAATTTTGTGCGGGCGCAGGCCGAGGCTGTATTGAGCGATATCGGCGCCGATTCCGTCAAACTGGGCATGCTGCCCACGCCGGAGATCGTCGACACAGTGGTCGAATTGATCGGGAAATATAAATTACAACACGTTGTGTTAGACCCGGTTATGGTCGCCACCTCGAGTGATCGGTTAGTTTCGGACAGTGCCATCGACCGCATCGTCGAACGACTGCTCCCGTTGGTGGAGGTAACGACCCCTAATATCCCTGAAGCCGAGGCGATTACGGGTTTGAAATTGGGCGATGCCCGGCCGGAAGACTACGCCCGGCTGGCACAGGCGTTTTTTGAGCGGGGCGCGAAGGCTGTGCTGCTGAAATCCGGCCACTTGGAGGCGGAAGAAGCGACCGATCGGCTGTATGTGCAATCCGTTGATAATCAGTATGTTTTTCCCTATAAAAAAGTGAATACGCCGAACACCCACGGCACGGGCTGCACGCTGTCGTCGGCCATTGCGGCGCATCTGGCGCTGGGTCGGAGCCTGTCGGAGGCGGTTGGGGCGGCTGAAGATTTCGTCCACGCCGCCGTCGCGACCGGGGCGAAATACGCCCTCGGCCGCGGAAGAGGGCCGCTGCACCACTTTTTTGAGTGGTGGAAATGATTTTTTTGTACTTTTGATGCCGAACTACTTAATCCCATGAAAAAAAAATCTGTTTTTTTGCTTTTGATGGCTTTGGCCGTTGGTCTTTCTGCGTGTAAAAAGGACGAAGTATCACCACCTGAAATCACGATCTCGACATCTTCTGTTCGTTTTCAGGCGGCAAGTGGGTTGGAGAAAGAAATTACGTTCTCGACCAATGTCGACTGGACGGTTTCTGTCGACTACGAAGGGGAAACAAAAGGGTGGCTGTCCATCGCCCCGGAATTTGGGAAATCCGGTGAAAACCAACATATTACGTTAAAAGCAATCGAGAATCCCCAGGCTGTGGAACGAAAGGCCCGTGTAACCATTACCTACGAAGATCAACCCCATCGGATTACCGTGACACAAGAGGCTGTCAATTCCATGTTCTCGATCGACAAAACTGCTTTTAGATTGGGTGCGGAGGAAAATCGGGAGGCGAAAGTGACTTTTTCCACCAATGTCGAATGGACGGCATCGGTCGGTTATGCTAACGATCCGACCGATTGGCTTACTGTTTCGTCGACCGGAGGAGGACCCGGCGAAAAGATCGAACTCACGCTGACGGCGGACGAAAATACCGTCACCATCGGCCGCTCAACTCGCGTGATCATTAATTATGGAGGCATAGAGCAAACGATCACTGTTTCGCAGGAAAAATACGACCGCGACGTCACGGCCGATTTCGATCCGCTCTTTGCTGCCCGTCTACAAGCAAACGGATACATCCCCGATGCGGACAAGATTATGCTTTCGGAGGTGGATAAAATTGTCCAAATAAATGTATCCAGTGATTACATAGAAGTGGAAGGGATGTTAACATCGCTTGCCGGGATCGAGCATTTTGCCCGACTGGAAATATTGGACTGCGCTTACAACGAAATCAAATCACTCGACGTAAGCAACAACACTCAACTGTCTAAGCTTTATTGCGGAGGAAATTTTAATCTTACAACGCTGGATGTCAGCCACAATACGGCGTTGACAGAATTAGACTGCCATACGAATCAAATTAGATCGCTTAATGTCGCCCATAATACATTGTTGAGAATTTTGAACTGTGAGTGGAATCAGTTGTCCTCGCTCGATGTGCGTAATCTTTCTCTCCTGGAAGAATTGAATTGCGGTTCAAACTCAATTCGAATGCTCGACGTGAGCGAAAATCCGAAATTGGTACATTTGTCGTGTTATAATAACCTACTGTCCTCGCTCGATGTGTGTAATCTTTCTCTTCTGGAAAGTTTGAGATGCGATGAAAACTCAATTCGAACGCTTGACATAGGGGAAAATCCGAAATTAGTATATTTGGTGTGTTCTTATAACCGACTTACATCGCTCGATGTGACGAAAAATACTCAATTGGAGCAGTTGGCGATTTGGGTTAATGAAATTTCTTCATTGGATGTCAGCAAGAATACGAACCTGTCCAATTTGCAATGCAATAATAACAAATTGTCTGTGCTCGATGTGAGTCAATGCCCCAAGCTTACTATATTAATCGCTTCTGACAATCGTCTGACTTCGCTGGATATCAGCAACAATAGGAATATAGAATACTTTCTTTGCTATAATAATCCAGGCAACGGCATTAGTTTTCTTCCTGTTCGCGCCTGGTTCGATAATGCTCATGTTCCTGCTTATTTTACTACGCCTTCCGAACCATGGGATTACAATTCTACGCGGGTGGTGGTCGATTATCAGGATGTGGTGGATTAGTCTATGTGGGCCGTCGTTAAAAAATACCGGTTTTTTGTCGTGGCGCTGATCGCGTTTCTGGTGCTGGTCACCTTCTTCGACAAGAACAGCCTGATCGACAACCGAAAACTGCGCGGGAAAATTCGCGAACTCGAACAACAACGCGAATTCTACCTCGAAAAGATTCGGCAGGACAGCCTCGTGATCGAAAACCTGCACGATTCGGCCTTTCTGGAACGGTATGCGCGCGAACACTTCTACATGAAACGGCCCGAAGAGACCCTATACATCGTCCGATAATGGTTCAACGCCTCCTCCTCGCCGCTCATGGCGCACTGAGACCCGCTGTCAGGACCATCGTCTGGATACTCAAACTGATGCTGCCCATCACCCTCGGGGTGGCGTGTCTGAACTACCTCGGAGCCATTGAGTGGCTCTCGGGGCAATTGGCGCCCGTGTTCCGATTCCTCGGACTCGGAGGGGACGCGGTGATCGTCTTTCTGACCGGCGCGCTGGTCAATATTTACGCCGGGATCGCCGTCATAGCCACCCTGGGGGTCGATTTTCGGGCGGTGACGATCCTCGCCGTGATGTGCCTGATCGCACACAACCTGATCATCGAGACTGCCATCCAAAAGAAAACCGGTGCATCGGCTCTCTACACGGTCGTACTGCGACTGGCGGCGGCGCTCTTTGCCGGGGCGATGCTCAATCTGCTGTTGCCCGAGGATTTGCAGGGGACGTTGATCCTCGATCACATCACTCCCTCCGAATCACCCGCCTCGTGGAGAGCCGTGCTGGCCGGATGGGCGCGCTCCATCGGGTGGCTATCGCTCCAAATGACCGTTTTTATCTTCAGTCTGAACATCCTCCAAAATATCCTGCGCGAATTCGGCGTTATCGATCTGCTGATCCGTCCATTGCGGCCGCTGATGAAGGTTCTCGGATTGCCGGAGTCGGTCTCCTTTCTGTGGATCGTGGCCAATTGCGTGGGACTTGCCTACGGAGGGGTGCTGATGATCAACGAGATAGAACGCGGAGAGATTCGCCGCAGCGATGCCCGGCTGCTCAACGCCCACATCAGCGTTTCGCACAGCCTGTTGGAGGATACGGTGCTCTTTGCGACGATCGGGGTGGGGGTGTTCTGGCTTTTCGTGCCCCGATTGGTGATTGCCACGGCTGTCGTGTGGGCGCAACGGTTTGTTTGCAAAGCAAAAAAATGTACTTTTGCAGTATGAAAAAATTGATTCTACTGTTGTCGGCATGCACGACCCTCGTCGCCTGCAAGAGCGACAATAACGGCGTCAGCGACACACTGTCGTCATACCTCGACGTCTATGCCGCTCTGGCGGCGAACCAGCACACGGCGATGGATCCGTTCTTGATCGCATACCGCTACCACCTTTATCAAGCAGCGGGAGAGACTGCAACGGCAAAAAGCCAGTACCTGCCTGACGCCGAGATTACAAAAAGCATTGACGGACAGACCGTTACACTGGCATTTACACCCCCGGCCATGCCGCCGACAGACGATTTCATGCGCGAGGGCGAGGTGACGATCCATACCTTCGGCACTTCGCTGCTCGATCAGGATGCCGTGTGGCAAATCACTACCACGGGCGACTACAACCTCACCGATCTGACCATGGTCGATGCCGGTCTCGGCATTCAAAGTGACGATGAATACCTGATCTCCCACCTCGGCGAAGGGCGATGGCGGGTGCAGGCCGATGCAATCTATCTGAGCTCGTATTTTTGGGGCATGATATGGAATTGGGACGTGGATGTGATCGCAACCCGCTCGTCCGACCGGATGACCGTCGAAGGCACGAACGCACCCTTGGCGGGCGGAGGCGTGAGCATCAATGCCGAGACCGCGGCACGCTATCGCTACGAAATACTCGATCCGCTGGTCTATGACTTTGATTGCGGCCTGCTTGTCAAAAGCGCCGGCAAGGAACGGATCGTGCGCACGGACATGAAGGATTACCGGGGACTCGACTCACTCGTGCTCGATCGCGGCACGTCTGCCGCCAGTTGCACGCCCGGATTCTCTTTCTCGGTGCGCGACGAAGCGGACAGCCTTTGGACGACCCATCAATATGGGCCCAACGGCGAATGGCTTTATTAAAGCCATTTAATCATTACGTAATAATAAAAAAATGAAATTAAGCGGAGGACGAACGAAAATTTCGGTATTGCTGGCGCCAGGTGTAAGCCGGCTCTCGGGCACGGAAGTGACTGTCAAAGGGTGGGTGCGCACCAAGCGCGGAAATAAAAACGTGGCGTTCATCGCCCTGAACGACGGTTCGACGATCCACAACATACAGGTCGTGGCCGATGTGGCACGCTTCGACGAAGAGCTGTTGAAATCGATCACCACCGGCGCCTGCATCCGTGCCACGGGACGGCTCGTGGAGTCGCTCGGATCGGGACAACCCGTTGAAATTCAGGCCGATGAGTTGGAAGTGTACGGAACGGCAGACCCCGAAACCTATCCGTTGCAGAAAAAGGGTCACTCGCTCGAATTCCTGCGCGAGATCGCCCACCTGCGCCTTCGCACGAACACCTTCGGTGCCGTGCGAAGGATCGACCACGCGATGGCTTATGCTATTCATAAGTACTTCAACGACAAGGGGTTCGTCTACCTGCACACGCCCATCATTACCGGCTCCGACGCCGAAGGGGCGGGGCAGATGTTTACCGTCACCACGTTCGATCTGGACAATGTGCCCAAAAACGAAGACGGGAAGGTCGATTTCACGCAGGACTTTTTCGGCAAACACACCAACCTGACCGTCTCCGGTCAGCTGGAGGGCGAGTTGGGGGCGATGGCGCTCTCCGAGATATATACCTTCGGACCTACGTTCCGCGCCGAAAATTCGAACACGCCGCGGCACCTCGCCGAGTTCTGGATGATCGAGCCGGAGGTCGCTTTCTTCGAAATCGGGGACAATATGGACCTCGCCGAAGACTTTATTAAGTATTTGGTACAGTACGCGTTAGATCATTGTGCGGACGACATTGCGTTCCTGGCCAAGATGTACGACGAGGAGTTGGTCGAGCGCCTGAAGTTCGTTGTCGAGAACGATTTTGTGCGGCTCGATTACACCACGGGCATTGAAATCCTGAAGGCCAGCGGCGAAAAATTCGAGTTTCCGGTGAGTTGGGGCCTCGATCTGCAGAGCGAACACGAACGCTATCTGGTCGAAAAACACTTCAAAAAACCGGTTATCCTGACCGATTACCCGAAAGAGATCAAGGCGTTCTATATGAAACAAAACGCTGACGGAAAGACAGTTAGAGCAATGGATGTACTCTTTCCGAAGATCGGCGAGATCATCGGCGGCTCGCAGCGCGAGGAAAACCTCGACAAATTGCGTGCACGCATCGCCGAACTGGGGATTCCCGAAAAAGACGTGTGGTGGTACCTCGACACGCGCCGGTTCGGTTCCGCCCCGCACAGCGGCTTCGGCCTCGGGTTCGAACGATTGCTGCTCTTCGTGACTGGCATGACCAACGTTCGCGACGTGATCCCCTTCCCGCGGACGCCGAAAAACGCGGAATACTAAGCCAAACAGTGGCCTTTGTTGAAATAATTTATTATATTCGCCGTACCTATGGCTATCCTCTCCCAGCGCAACATCCAAAAAATGTTGCAGAAACTCTCGCCGCAGCAGATCCAGATGATCAAGCTGCTGGAGCTTCCTGCGTTGCAGCTGGAACAGCGGATCAAGCGGGAAATCGAAGAGAATCCTGTATTGGACGAGGAAATCGAAGCCAAAGAGGAGGAGGGCGGCGAAGAAAAAAAGGAGTTTTCGATCGACGAATACATCCACGACGACGTGCCGGCGTATAAGTCGTTCGCCAATAATTTTTCGAAGGAAGATTCGTCCGACCGACCGATCTACATCGCCGACCGGCTGACTTTTCACGAATATCTGGAGGAGCAATTAGGTTATAAGTCGCTGAACGACAGGCAACGAGCGTTGGCCGATTACCTGATCGGCAGTCTCGACGACGACGGCTATCTGCGCCGCGAACTCGAATTTCTGGCCGACGACATCGCCTTCAGTACCGGCATCGAGACCGATGAAAAAGAGTTGGAGGAGGCCCTGAGAGTGATTCAGGAACTGGAGCCGGTCGGGGTGGGGGCACGCAACCTGCAGGAATGTTTGTTGCTGCAAATCAATGCGATAACTGATCCGACACCTACCCAAAAGTTAGCCAAAACGATCCTGACCGACTACTTCGAGGAGTTTACCAAGAAGCATTACGAAAAAATGCAACATCAACTTGGAGTCTCGCTCGATGATTTCCGCAGCGCGATCGAAGAGATTGTCGGCCTCACGCCCCGGCCGGGAAACATGTATACCGGTGGAAATGTGAACGTTACACCCACCATCACTCCCGATTTTCTGCTCGATTACCAGAACGGCGCCTTCGACCTGCAACTGAGCTACGCCAATGTGCCGGAGATGAAGATCAGCCGCAAATACATCGACATGGTGCGGGAGTTGTCGGCGAAAAAAGATCGGCAGAGCGAATCGGAAAAGGAGACCATCCAATTCGTCAAGCACAAGATCGAGTCGGCCAAGTGGTTCATTTCGGCCATCAAACAGCGCCATAACACGCTGATGCAGACGATGAAAGCCATTCTGGAGTACCAACGCGACTACTTTGTGGATGGCGACCAGACGAAACTGCGCCCGATGATTCTAAAGGATATCGCCGACCGAACGGGCCTCGACGTGTCGACGATCTCGCGTGTGGTGAACAGCAAGTATATCCAGACTCATTTTGGTATATTTTCTTTAAAAACACTCTTTTCCGAGGCGATGCAAACCGAGTCCGGCGAGGAGGTTTCGTCGTACGAGATCAAAAAAATCCTGACCGATTGCATCGAGGCAGAGGATAAACACAAGCCGTTGACCGACGAGACGCTGATGGAGGTGCTGAATGAAAAGGGTTACCGCATTGCTCGTCGTACGGTGGCTAAATACAGGGAAATGTTGAATATTCCCGTGGCACGGCTGCGAAAAGAGCTGTAATGACCCACGAAAATTACATCCACGTCAAGGGCGCACGCGTCCATAATCTGAAAAATATAGAGGTTAAAATCCCTCACAATCAACTGGTTGTGATTACGGGATTGTCCGGCTCCGGGAAATCGACGCTGGCTTTCGACACCATTTTTGCCGAGGGGCAACGCCGCTATGTCGAGAGCCTGTCGGCTTATGCACGCCAGTTTTTGGGGAAGGTCGACAAGCCCGACGTCGACCTGATCACCGGCATCGCCCCCGCCATTGCCATTGAACAAAAGGTCAACACGCGCAATCCGCGCTCGACCGTCGGCACGACGACCGAAATTTACGACTACCTGAAGCTGCTCTTTGCCCGCATCGGCCACACGTTTTCACCCGTTTCGGGGCAGGAAGTGAAGGCGCACAGCGTCGACGAC
>QMCE01001502.1_pt1 | contig 17525 bp, 13 predicted proteins | sample 1821851 | NCBI WGS metagenome assembly QMCE01 (sample SAMN09453174, study PRJNA476694) | Termite gut metagenome, whole genome shotgun sequencing project. | isolation source: worker | host: Odontotermes sp. | place: South Africa:Pretoria | collected 2016-01-28
AAAGGTAACGGATTCCCACAAGTTCTTTAAGATAGCCGTACCTGGACGGCCCGTGAAACGCGAGAAGGGCAAACAGGAGAAACTGAAGAACAAACAAAAGCGGCCACCAGCCCCGGTAAAACACAAAAACCGAAAGCGCAAACAGAGGAATCGAAAGAAGCACGGTAAACGATAAAATGCGCTCCTTCGGGTATTTATCCGAAAAATATCCGGCCGGTGTCGGAAAGATCACCGCCGGTAAAAGCATCAAACCGATAAGCAGGTAACGGTACTCCCAAGCGGCAGAAGAAAATGCGGCACTGAAATAAAGAAAAATGAGCGTCGCAAAAATCGTAACGGACGCAATTTGAGTAAAAACAAGTCCCAGGAACGGGAAAAAACCGTGAATATTTTTCATATTCCTAAAAATAACCTTTTGAATTTATTAAACCACACTTCAATCGAATTTTAAATAATTTTGAATGAAAAAGAAGAATCATTTGAAAATCGGCGCATTTTAATCTATATTTGAAGTTCCCAGACCCTGCGCAATGATTGTTTGCGGGCAAATCGCCAGGGCGAGAGCAGCAACGAACTTGCAAGTTTTTATGTGCCGTAGGTCGTCTGGGAACTCTTTAAAAAGACACGCTGAGTGTCTTTTTTTGTTGGGGGAAGCCTCCCCCTCGCTTCAGCCCGTGTACTCGCGGTTTCTTAATTCAAGTTCTTCGGGTATGGGTTTGGGGATAGGGGACAAGGGATAAGGGAAACGAAAAATCAGTTTACCGAATTCTCTTATCCCATGAAGAACATGTCGGAATCACCGATTCTTTCGGCTTCCTCCGGTCGCCGGAAACCGCTCCCGGTCTTACGCTCCCCCCTCAACCCCGGTTCTTCGTGCGGTTAATATATCACAGGAGATACGAAACGATGGAGGAATCACAAAGAGACTTGATTTCCGGACTTTTTCTGGAATATTCCTGCAAGCTGCAAACATCCATGACCGGATTTTTTTTGACGGCCTCCAAACCTTCTACGGCGTGCTGCAATCCATGCAGAGTGGTGGTGATGGAGATTCCGTGCATGAAGCAGTTGGTGCGAATTTTCATTTCATCGCTTGCCGGTTTCTCTCCTTTGCCGGGGGTGTTGATAATCCATACAAGGCCGTTTTCCTCAATCAAATCCAAAGCATTGGGGCGGCCTTCCGAGACTTTAAACACGGCGTTGGTGGAAATGCCGTAATCCCTGAGTGCGGTACTGGTTCCTCTGGTGCAATAAAAACGGTAACCGAAATCAGCCAGTTTTTTTACGTATGGAATCGCGGCTTCGCGATCTTCTTTGCGAAGACTGAGGAAAATATTTCCGCCTTGCGGCAGTCTGTTTCCGGCGGCAATTTGACTTTTGAGGTATGCCATACCTGGGGAGCGGTCGATACCCATCACTTCTCCGGTGGATTTCATTTCGGGGCTGAGAATGATGTCGGTGCCCGAAAAGCGGGCAAAAGGAAATACCGCCTCTTTAACGGAAAAGTGATCCGGAATGTATTCTTTAGTAAACCCGAGTTCCTTTAACGTTTTACCGGCCATGCAAAGTGAGGCAATCTTCGCCAGCGGAACGCCGATGGCTTTGCTTACAAAGGGCACGGTTCTGGAGGCCCTGGGGTTCACTTCCAAAACATAAACCGTTTCGTTTTGAACGGCATATTGAACATTCATGAGCCCGCAGACATTTAATTCACGCGCCATCGCCTTGGTGTGTTCCCGAATCATGTCTTGAATGCCGGATGCTAAACTTACAGGCGGTATGGTGCAGGCGCTGTCTCCGGAATGCACTCCCGCAAGTTCCACATGCTCCATAATACCGCCGATCACCTGAGTTTCGCCATCGGAAAGACAGTCCACATCCACTTCCGTCGCATTTTCCAAAAAGCGGTCAATCAAAACCGGACGGCCTTCCGAAACGTCCATGGCTTTAGCCATATATTCGCGTAAACCGTTCCTGTCGTAAATAATGACCATCGCTCTGCCGCCCAAAACGAAAGAAGGGCGCATTAAAACGGGATAACCGATTTGTTCCGCGATTTGTTCGGCTTCTTCTGCGGTTTTTGCGATACCGTTCGGCGGTTGTAAAATATTTAATTTGTTCAACATTTCCGAGAACAATTCCCTGTCTTCCGCCATGGAGATACTTTCCGGCGAAGTGCCTATAATATTCACGCCGTTTTCCTTTAAACTTTCCGCCAAATTAAGCGGCGTCTGCCCGCCGAATTGCACAATGGCACCGAAACACTGTTCCCGTTCATAAACTTCCAAAACATCTTCCAAAGTCAGGGGCTCAAAATAAAGTTTATCGGAAGTATCGTAGTCGGTGGAAACGGTTTCCGGATTTGAATTTAACATGATGGTTTCAAAGCCCGCTTTTCCGAGTGCAAAAGAGGCGTGAACGCAACAATAATCAAACTCAATCCCTTGCCCGATGCGGTTTGGGCCGCCGCCTAAAATCAGGATTTTCTTTTTTTGTACGGGTACCGCATTTTCTTCATGTTCGGAAACGTCCGCCCCGCCGGAATAACCGGAATAGAAGTAAGGAGTGAAGGCTCTGAATTCCGCGGCACAGGTATCTATTTTATGGAACTGCGGCCTTAATCCGATTTCTTTTCGTTTGTAACGAACCGCTGTTTCGGTTTCACCGAGAATCCATGCGATTTGTTTATCGGAAAATCCGAATTCCTTCGCCTGTCCGAAAAGAAGCGGATCTTTTGCCAGGCTTTCTAAGTTTTTCGCAGAGCGAATTTCCTTTTCATACTCCACAAGTTCTTCGAACTGCCGTAAAAACCAGCGGTCTATTTTTGTGAGAGTATGAATTTTTTCCACGTCCCATTCACGCACAAGAGCTTCACGTACCATGAAAATCCGGTCGGCGCTTCCAATGCCTATTTTATCTTCTAATTCTCCATCGCTTAAATTCTTAAACAAATTCTCTTTATTGTCGGCACCAAAGCCCGCGCGCCCTGTTTCCAGCGAGCGGAGCGCCTTTTGAAAAGATTGCTTGAAGGTGCGGCCGATAGCCATGGTTTCGCCGACGGATTTCATTTGTGTACCGAGTTTATCATCGGCCCCGCTGAATTTCTCAAAGGCGAATCGGGGAATTTTAGTCACAACATAATCGATGGAAGGTTCAAAACTCGCTTTGGTCTGCCTGGTGATATCATTTGGAATTTCATCGAGAGTATAACCCACGGCCAATTTGGCTGCAATTTTGGCAATCGGAAATCCCGTCGCTTTGGAAGCCAGCGCAGAAGAACGGGAAACGCGCGGATTCATCTCGATAACCACCAGGCGGCCGTCACTCGGATTCAAAGCGAACTGCACATTGGAACCGCCCGTATTCACACCGATTTCCCGCATGACCGCAATACCGGCATCTCTGAGCTTTTGATACTCGCGGTCGGTGAGTGTCATTGCGGGAGCCACGGTAATGGAATCGCCCGTGTGAATGCCCATGGGGTCCACGTTTTCAATAGAGCAAACGATCACGCAATTGTCTTTGGAATCCCGCATGATCTCCAACTCATATTCTTTCCATCCTTCAATGGATTCTTCAATAAGCAATTCCTTAGTGGGAGAGTAATACAAACCTCTTTCGCAAATTTCCCTGAATTCTTCTTCATTGCGCGCGATACCGCCGCCCGTCCCCCCCATGGTAAATCCGGGGCGAATCACCAGCGGCCAACTACCGAGCGTTTCTCGAATGCGACAGGCATCTTCCAGGGAATGCGCGATTTCGCTGCGGGGTATATCAAGCCCGATCGATTCCATCGCTTTCTTAAACAGTCCGCGGTCTTCGGCTTTGCGGATTACGCCGGGGGTGGCACCCAGCATTTCCACTCCGTAATAATCCAGCACACCGGATTCCGCAAGTTCCATGGCGAGAGTCAAAGCCGTTGGCCCGCCGAGAGTCGGCAAGAGAGCATCGGGGCGCTCCCTGCGGATAATCTCCGTAAGGGCAATTTTCGTCAAAGGTTCTATATAAGTCCGGTCGGCAAAATCCGGGTCGGTCATAATGGTTGCCGGATTGGAATTGACGAGAATCAGTTCGTAACCCTCCGCCTTCAATGACTTGCAGGCCTGTACACCCGAATAATCAAATTCACAGGCCTGACCGATAACGATTGGCCCGGAACCAATCAACAGAATTTTTTTAATGTCGGTACGTTTTGGCATTGTTTACCTCTCTAAAATCATTTCACGAAATTGATCGAATAACCCAAAAGAATCGTGCGGCCCCGGTGCTGCTTCCGGGTGAAATTGTACGGAAAATACCTTCGCGTTTTTCAGCCGCAAGCCTTCCACACTGCCGTCATTCAAATTCGTATAAGTGATTTCCCCTTGATCTTCCATTCCCTCCGCCGTTACCATGTAATTATGGTTTTGAGAAGTGATTTTCACGCGGCGTGCAGATAAATCCATTACCGGATGATTATTGCCATGATGCCCGAATCTCAGTTTTTGCGTTCGAGCACCGAGAGCGAGCCCGAGAATCTGATGCCCCAGACAAATTCCCATCACGGGAATCTTACCGATCAGTTTTCGCGCGTTCTCCACGGCATAGCCCACAGCCGCCGGATCGCCGGGACCATTGGAGAGCAGCACGCCATCGGGTTTCATGGCAAAAACAGTCTCTGCGGCTGTTTGCGCCGGAACAACGGTAACCCGCATTCCGGCACGCTGCAAGCACCGTAAAATATTGTATTTCACGCCAAAATCATAAACCACGATATGCAAATCGCCATCCGTATTCCATTCGTAACTTTTTTTGCAGGAAACGACACTCGCGTAATCCCGGTGATCGATTCCCTGCCAGGCGTTCGCCCTGGCTTTTGCGAACCGCTTTCACGCAACTCCAAAGTCAGCGCACGGGTGTCTATGCCGGCGAGTGCGGGAATGTGGTGGCGCACGAGCGCTTCCTTTAATGACATTTCGCTCCGCCAGTTGGAAGGTTCGTTCATTTCCCGCATCACAAAGCCGGCGGCAAAAAACTTTCGGGATTCCATATCTTCCGAGTTAATGCCGTAATTGCCGATTTCGGGAGCCGTCATCACCACAAACTGCCCGGCATAAGAAGGGTCGCTTAAAATTTCCTGATAACCGCTTAATCCCGTATTGAAAACCGCCTCTCCACAAGCATCCAGTTCGGCACCCACCGAATAGCCGCGGAACACCTTACCGTTTGCGAGGGCCAGAAAGGCTTTCCTCTCTCTGCGTTCTTTGAAGTTCATTATGAATTCTCCTGATGATGAGCCTGAAACACCAGCCGCGAGCGCTGTTTACCAAGGCGGCTTTCCGAAACAAAATATCCCGTAACAAAAACAGATCCGGTCACGATTTACCTCCCTCCAAATCATCTTTTTTAGTGCGCGAACAGGGATCGTTTCCGGTAAAACAGGCAGTGCAGAACGGCAAAACACACTTTCCGCACGCTTTTTTTAACCCCTCGATACTGATATACCCCAGGCTGTCCGCACCGATACTGCGACAAATTTCATCCAAACTCATTCTATTGGCCACCAGGTTTTCTTCATTGTCGATATCGGTTCCGTAATGACACGTATAACGAAACGGCGGCGAGGAGATGCGAACATGAACTTCTTTTGCCCCGGCATTCTTGAGGCTCCGCACTATTTTCCCGCTTGTGGACCCGCGTACAATGGAATCGTCCACAAGCACGACCCGTTTACCGCGAATGTTCACCGCGAGCGGATTGAGTTTTAATCGAATCGTGTTGTCCCGTTGCGCTTGAGTCGGATAAATAAAACTTCTGCCGATATAGCGGCTCTTCACAAAACCGGCCGAAAGCGGAATTCCGCTTCTCATACTGTACCCGCTTGCCGCATCCAGCCCGGAATCCGGCACTCCGCATACCACATCGGCTTCTACCGGATATTCTTCCGCAAGTGTAACTCCCATATTGTAACGAGCTTCATAAACACTAAGTTCATCAATCACGGAATCCGGTCTTGCAAAATAAACATACTCGAAAATACATAACCCGCCTGTCTTCTCTCTCGTGCCGAAATTTTCCCGGTGAACGATTTTTCCGGATTCGATCACGACAATCTCGCCGGGCATCACATTTCGGATAAACTTAAAACCGCACGTATCCAGCGCGCAGCTTTCCGATGCGACAGCACAGCCATCTGCATTCTGCCCGATACAAAGAGGGCGGAAACCGTTCGGGTCGCGAACCGCAATCAGTTTATTTTTACCGCTTGCAATCACAAGCGAAAAGGCCCCTCGAAGCATGCTCGCCGCCTGAATAATTCCCGACACGGTATTTTGCTGTTTTGTAATACAATAGGCAATTAACGAAGACACCACTTCACTGTCGCTGGTGGCATTAAAGCGGACCCCGAATCCTTTTAATTTTTCCCGTATCTCTTTTGCATTGGTAACGTTGCCGTTATGAGCCGTCGCAATCCGCCCGGTTAAATAATCCGTTACAAAAGGCCCCACATTTTCCTTTTTATTGCTGCCGGTAGTGGAATATCTGGTGTGCCCCACAGCGACATTTCCCCGGGGCAAACTCTCTATTTTCCGGTTGGAAAAAACTTCGCTCACCAACCCCGTATCCTTATGGCAAAAAATGCCGCCGTCATGAACTACGGCAATCCCCGCCCCTTCCTGCCCGCGATGCTGCAGTGAAAGTAAACCATTGTTCGCCACACCAAATGCTTCGCCGGTCGTTAGATTCACGCCGAAAACGGCACATTCTTCATGGAGTTTTTCACGGACTCTCATCACATTCTCCTTAAAAACAAAAAAGGCGCGTGCTTCTCTCCGCAAGGCAATCGCCCGGTGAAGAAAAGCACACGCCATTGTGCGCCGGCAGTCTGTTTTTTGACTACCGGGAAAAAATATAGTAAAAATTCAGAGCATATTCACTTTATCCGAAATATTCGGATTTTTAAAAAGCTCGAAAGTCAACCAACTTGAGCGTTATTCCGGAATCCACGTCAATCCCGGCATCCTCGCGTTTTTACGCGGTCAGGATAATCGCGAGGAATGGCTCGTCAGGGATAACGAGGGTGCGGTGCGTGCGAAACACAGTCATCCCGCACTTGATGCGGGATCCAAAGAGGATTAGGCTCAGATTTATTCTTTTCTTGGACCCTCCGATCGAGTCGGAGGGTGACGGTGGTGTCGAGTATCTTTGGATTCTCGGGTCAAGCCCGAGAATGACAATGACAGAAGCCCGGGGTGACGGAGGAGAGGGTCTAAAACCAGATATGCACGGCGACACCGCCGGCGAGTAATACGCCGCCGGCAATTAACGCGATGTTGCCGGTACTGCGAGCATCGTTGGCACGCTTTAACTCATCATCGTATTTCTTACGGTAAGCCGCTTCGTTTTCAGGGGTCACTTTGCCCTTGTATTCGGATAGTTTGTTGTCGTTACGTATTTGAACGGCTTCCACTTCTTTGTAAATGCCGAACCCTAAGACCGCCGCGCCGATTATATCGAGCCCCAAAGCCACATAGAAAGGAACCTTGCTCTTTTGGCTTTTGGCCGTAGCGGGCATGGCCTCTATCTTTTTCGGAGCCTCCTCTTTGGGTTTCGGTTTTTCAACTACGGTAGTGATGACCACCGGTTTTTTCGCTTCCGGTTCTTTGGGCTTGGCTTCGGCTTTCGGTTTCTCTTCCGCTTCGGGTTCTTCGACATATTGAGCGGTGTAATCGGGTGCGGCGGGTTCCGTTTTGGGGATAATGCCGAACAGCGAAGGCGCTTTTTCCCGAATGGTGCCGAGCAGGCCCCTCGCGTTTTCACTTTCCGTGACGAAAGTGCCGAGCATTTTGCCGGTCCTGACATCGTAAAGTTCCACCGTCAGCGAAAACAGCCCCTGAAAATTCCCGACCACGCCGCTCACCACATATTCGGCGCCCATGGCTTTGCCCGCATCAATGGCGGTAGAAATATTTTCTTTGGATTTGGAAAGGTTGGAGATGATGGAATCGCGGGTGAAAACGGAGGTGGTGTTCGGTAAAATCAAAATGGCCTGCCGGCGGAGTTCGTCGGTTAGGTACTGGGTTTCATGAACGGTGAGTTCCACATCGTCGTGTACCGAAACCATAATATCCAAAATCGCGAGGCTGTTGTTCGAGGCAAAGCTAACAGGAACGATCAGGGCGAGGAGAAAAAGAATTTTGCGTAATTTATTTATCATTGTTTAATCCATTATGCAACGGACGGGAAAGCAACACAAAAGTGATCATGAAAAAGAAAGCAATTTTCATGACATAAATATAAATTATTTTACCGGATTCAGCTACAAAATACTTGGGAGGATCAACGGGCTTGGACCCTCCGGTCGAACCGGAGGGTGATAAAAGAGGAGCCGGAGAGTGACGAGGGAGATCTCCTTTTGTCATCGCGAACACGGAGCGCCTGCGGCGATCCGGTGAGGCTTGTTTTTCGTGCCTGTAATTCCCCGACTTGACCGGGGACCAAGTGGCAAAGTCTTACATGCCGGATCGGACTACATGGGTGCGCAAAACCAAAGAGGAACTACGGGCTTAGACCCTCCGGTCAAGCCGGAGGGTGACAAAAGAGGAGCCGGGGTGACGGGAGAGGGATTGTGTGGGGTGACGAAAGGGATGTTCCCGGATAATGTGAACAGGCACTAAATGTTATCGCGCCCTTCTCGCAAACCGGCTTTTGAACAAACGAATTAATTCGTGATTGGCATTTTCGGGGTTCACCGGTCCGCCGTAACCCTTAAAAATCCCGAACGCGTCTTCGTGCCAGCTATGGTAGGTAAACGCAATACGCCGTTCTCCGAGAATGGAAAGCATATCGGCAACCCAGCGCACGCCTCCCTTTTCTTCGGTCATGGTGTAATTGATCGCTCCGAATTCACCGAGGTAAACCGGTACTTTCCGCGCCGCCGCTACTTTATAAAAGCGATCGACTTCCCATTCCAGATAACTCCGGTCGCGACGCGGAGAGAAAAACGGCGTGCGTTCCAAATCGAGCCGCACCTGGCAATGCGCACCTTCGGGAACATCATCGCCTTTCATTTTCCCGTTTGCCCGGTAAGAAACCCCCGGTTCCAACGCAAAAAATAAGTCCGTCGCGGCGTAATTGGCATCCGAAACCGTTTCCGTAATTCCCACGTCACTTTCTCCGGTGATCGTCCGGCCGCCCGGCATTTCCGTCCAGAAATACCAATCCCCTTTGAGCGGCAGGTCGTATCCGGCAATTTTTGAAATATTCCCTTCCCGGTCTCTTTTCTCCACCGTTAAACTGTCGAACCAAACGGTACCGGCGCGTACATTTTTACAGACAAGTGTGGGGCGCGCGATGTTGGTCCGGGCGGAATCCGCAATCGTCACCCAAGTACCTTCATACCATTTCCAGCCGGAATTCCCGGGAGGTGCCGCTAGGTTCCCGTGCGTGGCATCCACCCAGTGGTGAGATGAAATCTGAATCCGGACCGAATCCGGATAACTGCCGCCGTCACTTTGCGCGAGCCCCGTCCAGCTTGCATACTGGTGCGTAAATTCAAAAGGCGTGTAAAAATGAAATGTGAGCCCTGTTCGCCGGTAAGGGTCATGAAATTCCACAAAATTCATTTCCGCATCATTGTCGTAACCCGCCCCGATAATCCCGTTGATGCGTTCCACAAAAATCAAATGCGCCGTATCTGCCGTGCGGATCGTATCGATCAAACGCTGGGCGAGATGCTGCCACTGAAGTTTACTTTTCGTAACCACAGGTTCGTTGATCAAATCGTAACCCGCAATCATGGGGTTTTCTTTGTAGCGTTCGGCGATGGCATGCCAAAGCGCCGTGACACGGTTTTGATTTTCCGCATTGTCCCAAAGCGCACCGCCTTCGGCGTTCGACTGAAAACCGCCCTGCGGTACATGCATGTTCAGAAAAAGATAAATACCGTGTTTCTCCGCCCACGCCAAATTCCGGTCCAGAAAATCCCAGCCGCTTTGTTTGTATTCGTAGGGTTTATCATCATCTTCAAAAAACCGGTAACTGAGGTAAAAACGAATCGCATTGAGCCCCATTTCTTTCATACGGATAAAATCATCTTCGCTGTGATGATCCGGGTTCGGCTCTTCGGCGCTCCAAACATCATTGCCGAAAGCCACTCCCTGAAACGTGACCGGATGCCGGCGCGGATCGAAAAAACCTCCCGATACTGTCCAGGAAACCACGCCGAAAGGCGGTGCGGATACTTCGGGCACTCCGGGACCTGATTCCGTATTTTCCGGAAGTGTTTCCGGATTTTTAGGGGCACAGGCCAGGAGCAGAACAAAAAATACCGGCAAAAAAAATTTAGAAGCCATTTTTACCTCCTCCGGAAACCTCCGGTTTTCCCGTTAAAAGTAGTTAATTTGTTTCATTATGGGGCTTGGGGGTTGAGGTGTGTCAATTACGACTCCACAGCGATAGCGAAGGACCCCGAAGTGTGAATAATCAATTACGAGACAAGCCTCGGCATTGCATTCATTTACGAATTACGTAATTGAGGTTTATACGAAATGGTTCAACCGGCTTGGACCCCGGCTCAAAGGCCGGGGTGACGAGGGTGTGTAACACCGTTATTCTCGGGCAAATCCCTCCTGTCATCCCGCACGAGCGTCCTCGCGATTGTTTTGACTGCGTAAAAACGCGAGAAATGCGGACAAAGTTGCAAACACAAATTGAACAAAGAACCTCGGTAACTCGCTCCTTCTTATTCACCCCTCATAAGTCTTTAATATTCCCTCGGCAATTGTTCTCTTGGAAACGCGCATATCCATCGCCTGCTTTTCAATCGCTCTGTGAGCATCTTCTTCGCTTAATTTCAAGCGTGAAATGAGCTGACATTTGGCGCGGTCAATGATTCGTATATCTTCGATTTTCTGTTTCAGTTTACTGTTTTCTTTTTGAATATGCCGAAGTTTACTTTGTGCTGCAATCGCGAGTTTGAGAGCCGTCCAAAAAAGAACTTTATTGACCGGTTTGGAAACGGTCAAAACGCCGTCGTCTTCGCACGCGGCGGAAACCGATTCAAAAATTTCACTTTTGACGGCGAGAAGCACCTGCGCAATGCTCCCTCCGGCAATGTGCCGTGCCAGAGTTTCTCCGGATTCATCCCGCAGCGGAGCGTTAATAAGCACGAGATCAAAGTCCTGCTTCAAAAGAAGTCTCCTCGCATCCCCACAAGACTCTACAACGGTAATTTGCCGAATAGAAGCATCGCGCAGTTTCTCCGAAAAAAAAGTCGACCCTTTTTCCGAACAGGAAACAATCAATGCTTTTTCCGCTGTCATGGTATGGCGGCACTCCTAGAGGACACGAAAATACCGTTCTTCATAAAATTTTGCCTTATTTTCGGCGGCGGCAAATTCGGATACTTCGATTTTTTTGAGGGTGATATATTTGGCGAGCAGTTGTTCTCCGGTCACCTTCTTTACAAAATCGCTTTGTTCCGCAAGGGTAATCGCCTTTTCAAGATTCTCCGGCAACCGGGCGATCCTCTCTCCGGCAAGCGGAAGAACCATACCGTTTTCAATTCCATCCAACCCGGCAGAAAGAATCAGGGCAAACGCCAAATACGGATTCAGCACCGGGTCGGGAGAACGCAGTTCCATTCTCACCTTTTCTCCGATAGCCGCAGGAATTCGAACGAGTTGCGAACGGTTCTGATGCGACCAGGATACATATTCCGGTGCTTCAAACTTGCCTAATCGCTCGTAGGAATTGACGATCGGATTCAGAAACAGAGTGATCTCCGGTGTCCTTTCAAGAATCCCCGCAATAAAACTTTCCGCGGCTTTGGAATGCTCTCCGGATTCCGCATTTTTGAAAATATTTTTCTCATTTTGTGCCAGAGAAAGGTTGATATGCATCCCGCTGCCCGGCGCAGAAAGTATCGGTTTGGGCATAAAAGAAGCAAACAGACCATTCCTTGCGGCAATGGCTTTCACGGCAAATTTAAACGTTTGTAAGTTATCCGCACAGGAAAGCGCATCGCTGAACTGAAAAGAAATTTCGTTCTGCCCCGGCCCTTGTTCATGGTGCGATTTTTCCGGGCGAATTCCCATTTCTTCAAGAGTTAAACAAAGCTCCCGGCGAATATTTTCACCTTTATCCAGCGGTGAAATATCCAAATATCCGCCTCTATCCAATGTGACATTTGTCGGCTCGCCGTCTTCTCCCGTTTTGAAAAGATAAAATTCACATTCGGCACCGATTTTGCAAACGTAACCCATTTTTTCCGCCCGGACGGCAACCTGTTTCAACAACATCCGGCTATCGCACGAAAAAGCGGAACCATCCGGATTCTTAATATCGCAATAAAACCGCGCCACTCTGCCCGAACCCGGTCTCCAAGGGAGCACCGTGAGTGTGGCGGGGTTCGGAAACAGCAACAGGTCGGAATGCGCCACATTGTGAAAGCCTTTGATGGCGTTTGCATCAAAAGAAACGCCGTTCTCAAATGCGGCCGGGAGTTCGCTTGCCATAATGGCGATGTTTTTCTTTAACCCGAACAAATCGCAAAAGCCAAGCCGAATGAATTTCACATCATTTTCTCTCACAAATTCCAGTACTTCTTCTGTCGTATTCATGGCCGGAGCTCCTGTCAATTTGCCGTATATAACTGCTTATACGGATTTTTCGCGTTCGGTTTCAAAACATAAAATTTGTCGTTCATCAGCGTACTCATATCCATACCAAAATTTTCGCCAAACTCCATAATATAAGGTTCTATTTCCCGCAAATCCTCAGCAGAAGCCACCTCCGCCATGACCTGTGCGGGAAGTCCGCTCAGTTCCCGGTTGGTGCGGATAAAAATTTTACCCCCGTGCATGCCGGTTCCCGTAAAATTTTCTACCGGAGTTTCTTCCGTTCCTATGCCCAGCACCACGATGATTCCTCCGGCAAGATACTCGCCCAAAAAACTGCCGGCCCGGCCGCCAATGACAATCACCGGTTTTTTGTCTTTGTATTCCTTTACATGAATACCGGTTCTGTATCCCGAATTACCGCGGACAAAAATACAGCCGCCCCGCATGGCATAGCCCAGCGCATCTCCGGCATTGCCGTGTACGATAATTTTACCATCATTCATGGTATCGCCCACGGCATCCTGTACATTACCGTTTACCCGGATAACACCGCCATCCAGATAAGCGCCAAGAGCATTGCCGGGCGTCCCGTTGATAATGAGCGTTCTGCCGTTGAGAGCCGTACCGATAAAACGCTGCCCGCAGCAATTGTCTATTTGAACATCGCTGCTCGCTGCTCTCACCTGTTCGTTCAGGTCTTTGAAATAAAGGTCTTGTGCAGGTATGTTTATCATGCGTTTTCTCCTAACCTGGCCATTCTTTCTTCTTTCGCAAATGCCATCAATCCGGTCTTTTTACAGAGGAGCGGAAAATCAATACTGTCGAGAGCCGTGCGTTCGCGAATTAAACCCGTGTAAATCCCCACTCTTTCCGCATTGCCGATGAGAATATAACCGTTGAGTTTACCCGCACCGTAAAACAGGCGTTTGTAATTCCCGTTGTCATTTTCGGCATACACATCTCCGCGATAGTTTCCTGCCGTGAAAATCGGCAAACCGAAAAACCCGATGGCATTCATGGGAATCGCTTTATCGAAAGTTTTTTCGCCGCCGGCCATATTCACTCCCGCACATTCGCCCTGCATACAGGCATTGGGCAACAGCGCCATAATTTTCTTTTGCCCGTCGGACACATCCGGTATTTGTGTGCAATCGCCCGCCGCATAAATATCCGGCGCGTTCGTTTCGGATTTTTCATTGACGATGATACCGCGCTCAATCAGGGCAATATCTTTCAGCAAAGCGGTATTGGGCCGCACGCCCACGGCCAAAACCAAAACATCGAAATCCGTCTTTTCTCCGCTTTCCAGAACGGCGGTATTCTTCTCAAAACGCCGGATACCGCTCGAAAGTTTGAATTCAATCCCCTTGCCTTCCAGATGTTTTTGAACCCGCCGCGCTCCGCCTTCATCAAGAATGCTGGATAAAATTCTCGGCGCAAGATCCGCGACCGTGACATGCGCTGTTTTTTTCAAAATGCCTTCGGCGCATTTAAGGCCGATCAACCCCGCCCCTATAATCAATACACGCTTGTCCCTATTCAATGCCCGGCCCAATTTCTTCGCATCGTCCAGGCTCATGAAAGTGAACTTTTCCTTCACCGAATCCAAACCTTCAAACGGCGGAACCCATGCCGAAGAACCGGTCGCCACCAGGAGTTTGTCGTAAGCTATTTTTTCGCCGTCCGATAAAATCACCTGTTTGTCTTTTGCATTGATTTCCGCGACATTCGCGTAAAGCAGGCGAATATTGTTTTTTTCATAAAAATCGCTGTTGCGATATTTCATTTTTTCCTGTGTCACTTTGCCAAGCAGGAGATAAGAAATCAACGGACGGGAATAAGTGTGGTACGGTTCCTTGCTGATGATCGTGACTTCGCCCGACCGGTCTATTTTCCGAATCCCTTCCGCCGCACCGATACCTGCCGCCGAATTCCCGATAATGACATATTTCATATTACCCTCTTTCCTCAAAAACGATGGCTCCATTGGGGCACCCCCTAACGCACGCGGGGTTTCCTTCGGGCGTCTTTGTACACAATTCGCATTTTTGTACCGCACCGTCTTCGGAAGAAAAGATCGCTCCGAAAGGGCAGCTTAAAATGCAGGTATAGCAACTCACGCATTTATCCCTGTCGATAGAAACAATACCGTCTTTCACATACAAAGCCCCGGTAATGCAGCCTTTCACACATAAAGGATCACGGCAATGCCGGCAGGAAACGGCAAAACAGGTTCCGTCTTTTTCTTCCACCCGGATTCCCGCAGAACGGCAGTAGTGCTCGCACAAGCGGCAGCCTAAACACCATTTTTCATCGGCATACACTCTCTTCATAGCGCTATTCTCCTGCGTGCTTAATCTCCAGAATATCCAGTTCCCTTTCATTCAAACCGATACCGCGGAGCATCAGCCGGTTTCCCTTAAGGCTTTCAATGGAATTGATTCCCATGCCGCCCATCATTTCCTTAATTTCATGCTGCCAGGCCGTCAGCAGATTCACCAGGCGCTTGTAACCAATGTTCGGATTGAGTCTCTTTACAAGTTCAGGCACTTGTGTGGCAATGCCCCAGTTGCATTGCCCCCCATGGCAGTTTCGGCACAAATGACAACCCAGAGCCAGGAGTGCCGCCGTTCCGATATAAACAGCATCGGCACCGAGGGCAATGATTTTTACAATATCGGCGCTGGAACGAATACTGCCTCCCGTAACAATAGACACATTGTCGCGAATACCTTCATCCCGCAAGCGTTTATCGGTGGCGGCGAGAGCTAGCTCAATGGGGATCCCCACATGATCGCGAATGCGCGTGGGAGCCGCACCCGTTCCTCCGCGAAAACCGTCAATCGCAATGATATCCACTCCGCTTCTGGCAATACCGCTCGCAATCGCGGCAACATTGTGCACGGCCGCTATTTTGACGATGACCGGTTTTTGATAAGCGGTCGCTTCCTTGAGAGAAAAAACGAGCTGCCGCAAATCTTCAATCGAGTAAATATCGTGGTGCGGAGCGGGAGAAATGGCATCGCTCCCTTCGGGAATCATCCGGGTGCGGGAAATATCGCCGACAATTTTTGTCCCCGGCAAATGCCCGCCGATTCCCGGTTTGGCCCCTTGCCCCATTTTGATTTCTATGGCCGCACCGCTATTCAAATACCTGGGGTGAACGCCGAAACGCCCCGAAGCGACCTGTACAATGGTATTTTTGCCGTAGCGATAAAAATCTTCGTGCAACCCGCCTTCTCCGGTGTTATACAAAATACCGAGTTCTTCGGCGGCGCGCGCCAAACTTTCATGAGCATTGTAACTAATAGAACCGTAACTCATGGCCGAAAACATGATCGGCATGGACAGGGAAAGTTGCGGCGGCAAAGTATTGATGATTTTTCCGTTCCCGTCACGACTTATATTTTTCGGCTTCGAACCGAGAAACACTTTCGTCTCCATCGGTTCGCGCAGAGGATCTATAGACGGATTCGTAACCTGCGAGGCGTTAATCAAAATCCGGTCAAAGTAAACGGGATAGTTTTCCGGATTACCCATTCCCGAAAGCAGCACGCCGCCGGAATCCGCCTGACGGTAAAGTTCGTTGATCGTTTTATTGCTCCAATTCGCGTTTTCCTTGTAAGTATTGCGGCTCTCGACAATTTTCAGCGCGCGGGCCGGGCAGAGCGATACGCAGCGATGGCAGTTGACACACTTCGCATCATCGCAAATCATTTTTCCGGAACCTTCGATGCAGCTGTGTACCTTGTTGGCACATTGCCGTTCGCAAACCCGGCAGAGCGTACACTTGTCCGGGTTTCTCACCACTTCATAATCGGGGTATAAAAAATTTATCGCCATCAAAAACGCCCTCCGTTTAACCCGACAATCACCGGCTCTCCGCCCTTGGGTGCCCATACTTTATCCAGATTCGGCTCAATGATGCGAATGGCCGCTTCTTCGCTTGAAATGTAAACCATATCGTCACGTTCTCCGACAACCATACTTCGCAATTTCAACCTGTCGTTCAGAGCCATTAAACCGCCCTCAAAACCGACGAGAATAGAGAAAGGCCCGATCACAAGCTGCGATGAAAACGCCACGCGCAGATACTCATGTATCGCCTTTTCTTCGGGTTTCATTTGTTCGATCGTCTGCCAAAACGGAGCCGCAATCACCGATGCAATTTCGCGAAACGAAAGCCCCTTTTTTCGGTGCAGATAATCAATGATATAAGTGATCACTTCCGTATCGGTTTGGAGAGTACATTTGTAGCCGTACATTTCAATCGCCCGGCGATTCGCATCGTAAGAAGAAATCTCGCCGTTGTGCACCACCGAATAATCCAGCAAGGCAAAAGGATGCGCCCCGCCCCACCAGCCCGGAGTATTGGTAGGGTAACGCCCGTGAGCCGTAAAACACCAGCCTTCATATTCCTCCAGGCGATAAAAACGCCCCACATCTTCGGGGAAACCGACCGCTTTAAACACGCCCATATTTTTTCCGCTGGAAAAAACATACGCTCCCTGAATTCCCGTATTTACACGGAACACGCATTTTGCGGTAAATTCTCGCTCGTTCAGCTGACTATAGGCGAGCTTTGTCGGCAACGGTGTCAGAAAATAACGCCAAATCAGCGGTTCATCGGTAATTTCCTTAATCTTTCGAGTCGGGATTTTGGAAAGATTGATAATATCAAAGTGCTTTTCCAGAAAATCTTCACATTCCTTTTTTGCGGATGCCGAATCGTAAAAGATGTGGAAAGCGTAATAATTTTTATACTCAGGATAAATCCCATAAGCCGCAAATCCGCCGCCAAGACCATTAGAACGGTCATGCATCACGGCAATGGATTTAATGATAGCTTCGCCGTTCATGCGTTTTCCGGACTTATTGATCATCCCGGATATCGCGCAGCCGGAGGGAATTCTTGTTTGGCCT
>QMCE01000724.1_pt1 | contig 17515 bp, 13 predicted proteins | sample 1821851 | NCBI WGS metagenome assembly QMCE01 (sample SAMN09453174, study PRJNA476694) | Termite gut metagenome, whole genome shotgun sequencing project. | isolation source: worker | host: Odontotermes sp. | place: South Africa:Pretoria | collected 2016-01-28
GTCACCTTGTCCATCTGCGCCACGGCGGTGTTGACCTGATCGACTCCCTGGGCCTGTTCGTTGGTGGCGGAGGCGATTTCGTTGATCAGCCGGGCGACGGTATGCGAGCCGTCCTCGATTTCCTTGAAGCTGCTGGTAAGCTCCTGGGCGATTTCCGAACCGTTCCTGACGCGCTCGATAGTGGTCTGGATAAGCTGGGTGGTGTCCCGGGCGGCCTGGGCGGAGCGGCTGGCGAGGTTTCTGACCTCGTCGGCGACCCGGCCCGGGCCGCCTCGACGGCGGCGTTGAGGGCGAGGAGGTTGGTCTGGAAGGCGATGTCCTCAATCGTCTTGATGATGCGGTTGATTTGCTCGGCCGAGTCGCTGATTTCGGACATGGCGGAGGACATGCTGGTGACGGCGGCCGATCCGGTGGCGATGAGCTTGTTGTTGTGCTGGGTGGTTTCGTTGGTCTTGGTGGCGTTGCTGGCGTTCTGGCGGGTCATGGAAGCCATCTGCTCCAGGGCGGAGGAGGTCTGTTCGAGGCTGGCGGCCTGCTCGGTGGAGCCTTCGGCCAATCCCTGGGAGGAACCGGAAATCTGGCCCGCGGCCGAATTGACCTGCGCGGAGCTGTCGGTCAGGCTGGCGATGATCCCGTTCAGGCCGCGGACTATGCTCCGGACGGTGAAGAAGGCGATGACGAGCGAGAGGACGATGCCGGCCATCCCCACCCCCGCCATGACGGTGAGCATGGTGCGGCTGAGGGTGATGGAGTTCCGGACGGCGTCCTGCATGAGGCGGGTTCCGGTGGCGAGGAGGTCGGCGGTGTAGGTGGCGAGGGCGGCCCGCGTCGACGCGCCTTTCGTCTCCAGGAGGGTTGCGGCGCGGACGTTGGTGTCCTGCTTGACCAGGTTGATGATCTCCTGAATCTGCGCTTCCGCAGCCCTGATCCTGTTGTTCAGGGCGGCGGCGCGCTGTCCGCCGCCGCCGGCGGGAAGGTGATCGGCCAGATCGGTGAGGGTGGCGTGGCTGAAGGCGAGGATGTCGTCGATCTCCTGGAGATAGGCCGCGGACAGGGAGGCGTCGCGCGTCGGGATGTAGCGGAGCATCACGACGCGGTAGCGCATGAACGCCCGGCGCAGCTCCAGGGTCTCGCGCAGGTATTTTATGGTTGCCGGGTTTTTCGCCGAGAGTTCCGCCAGGGCGTCGGCCAGGGAGGTCATTTCGGCGTCGGATTCGTCCCAGAAAGCCTGCATGCCGTCATGGATCCGCTCCGCTTTCACGTTGGTGTTCTGGAAAGACAGATCCGCGACTTCGTTGCTGACGGCGACGTAGTCGTTCCACAGGCGCCGGAGATTCCCGAGATACTCCTGCTGGGTCGCGGTCGGCGGATCGGAGAAGTACGACGCGTATGTCGCAAGTTCGCCGTCCATGCCCTGTTCCAGCCGGCGCAGATCGGTGTCGATGGCCTGGCGTATCTGGTCTTCCCCGGTCATGTCGATGATGGCGTTGACGAGGACGTGCCGCTGGAGGGCGATGGTGTCGGCGTTGCCCACGGCAATGAGCCGGCTGGCCTGCCCGATGAGCAGGGTCATGGAGTCGTTGATGCCGAGGATGCTGTAGACGCTGATGCCGAGAATGGCGACGGCGACGACGAGGAGCAGAAATATGATCGAGAAAAACTTTTTTGTCAGCGACATTCGTATTCCTCCCGGAAACATGATCGATGGTTTTCCGCTCTCTCCAGCAAACGCACGCGTTACTGCAGTGTGTCCCGGCGCGTATCCGGCTCCCGTTCTCTGATGACCACGCCCCATCGTTGCGGGAGCACGGTCACGCGGAATGAGGCGGAATCTATTTCCCGCTGCACGTTGTCCTGCACATACGTGAATGTGGCGTGTATCGGCAATTCTATCGGGTACGGCGTGACGTTCTCGAACGAGACGGGGAACAACCCCGTCCAACTGCTTACCCCCTCCACGACGCGCTGCGGCTTCCCGTGCGGAAAGCCGCCGGGAGGCGACCCCAGACGCAGAGACATCTCCCCGTTGCCGGGAATGCCTGAAATGGACACGCTGTAGTACTCCACATTCCCCACACGCGCCGTCCGCTGCCCCATGATGCCGATGAACGTCTCCCCCGCCCCGGCTCCGAGCACCCCGCCCAGCAAAACAAGAACAACCGCCACGCATCCCCTCCGGACAATGCCCCGCATCACTCCTCCTTGATCGTGCCGTCGTATGAATAGACAGACGCGCCCGTCCCCGCAGGGGAGCGCGACCCGGGAGAGCAGTGTGCCGGTTTCGGGAAATCCGACAAGAGGGGGAAATGACCGGATCGTGTTTATAACAGATTGAAAGTTTCAGGATTGAAAAGTATTTTCGGGAAAATTCATCTTTTTCACGGCGCGACGCTCTTCGAGTACAGGCAGATCACGACCGTGCCCGCCCCTATCAGCGCCATGCCGATCCATGCCGGAGCGTCAAGGATTTGCCTGTTGACCACGTAGCCGATCCCCCCCATCAACGCAATCCCCACGCCGCACCAGAGGGCGTACAGGATGCCCACCGGCATGGTTTTCAGAATGTGCGCGCCCAGAATGAACGCGGCCGCGTGGAAGCACAGCGAAATGACGACGGGGAGCGCGCGCGACAAGCCGTCCGACTTTTCCAGAAACGACGATCCAAGGGTTTCGCACACAATCGCCGCAAGCAGCAGGCCGTAGGTCGTGATCGTCATGTCCCCGCACTCCTTTTGTATTCCCTCGCAAACCACAAAGACGCCTCGACCCGGTTCGAGACGCCGATCTTTCCGTAGATCCTCGTCAGCGCGCTGATGACGCGGGAACCGGAAACCCCCAGCCCCAGCGCAATCTCATGGTTTGACTTCCCCTGGGCGGCCTGCTCCAGAATCTCCCGCTCGCGCGGCGTGAGGACGCGCCGGCTCGGCGCGCCGCCGCCCCCGTTCTCAAACGATGCGCTCCGGTATTTCCGCAATGCAAACGCGGCCACCCGCTCGATGTGGCCGCCGGGGTGCTCGCGCTGGAGACGCCGGAGAAGCGACAGGACGTGCTCCCGGTATTCGGCGACGGGAAAAACCAGGCCGTCCGGGCGGGACAGCTCCACCGCTTCGGCGAGGCGGGCAAGCGCGTCGTCCTCGCGGCGGAGGTTCTTTTCCGCCGCCGCCTCCAGCGCCTTCGCGTGGATGCGCCCGAGAAGGCTGCCGAAGCCGCCGAAGCGCGCGGGCATGGCCCGCGCCGCCGACCGGAGCCGCGCGAAATCGCCCGCCGCGAGGAGCGACTTCCCGTACACGACGCAGGCGAACGGCGTGCGCGCCGCCGCGCCGTGCGGCAGCGTCGCCGTCCTGCCGGAACGAATCCAGGACGGCACGCTTTCAATCCGTCTCGCATGCGCGTACACATAGCCAAGGGCGAGGTCAAGGCTTTCCGCATGCTCGAACGATCGGAGCGCGCGGACGCGCGGGGCAATGTCCTCCAGGGCGGCGACAGCCAGCGCCGGCAGGCCGTCCGCGAGGAAGAGGCGCGCGCGGGCGAAGGCGGAGACGATGCGCGCCTGCATGTCGTCCTCCCCGCGGCTCTCCAGCCGGGAAAGGAGGGCGCGCGCCTCGGCCAGCTCCCCCCGCTCAAGATGCCGCTCCATGCGGAAGGCGGCGTCGAGCGAGGCGAACTCCCCGCCCGACAGCGCGGCAAGCGCCGCCGACGCGGCGGGCGTCTGTTCCGCCAGCCGGCCGAAGTCGCCCGGCTCGCGGACGGCGACAAAGGCGCTGTGCGGGTTGCCGAACGTCCACGACGCCTCCCGCGAATGCAGGCGCGAGGAGCCCCCGATCAGTTCGGCGGCGGCGGCGAAGCCGCTCCAGAGCGCCTCCGCGTCGTGCGCGCGCAGGAGGCCCCGGAGGAGCGCGATTTCCCCGGCCAGCCCGCCGCCGTCCGTCCCCGTCTGCGACAGGCGGTACGCCGCCTCGTCCAGATCCACCCCCGACGTCCCGCGGTCGAACGCCCGGAACTGCCGCCACAGAAACGCCAGGTACGCAAGCGGGTTCTTCAGGCGAACCTCCCAGGGGAACGTCTGCACCGCGTCGCGGATTTCCCGGAAGTGGAACGCCATCGTCTCTCCGCTCCCCCCGCCCGCGCCGGAAAGGCCGAACAGATCCAGCGCCCGCGTCAAATCCTCCTCCCGCCCCGCGCGCAGGAGCGCGCGGAACGCGTCCATGCGTTCGTCCCGGGTTTCCGGCGCGGCCGCGGAAGGGGCTTCCTCCTTCTCCCGCCCGGAGACGTCATGGAAAAGGCGGGCCGCTTCGGTGCGGTTTTTCACGCCCATTTTTTTATACAGCCGCGTCAGGGCGTTTTTGACCGAAGGCTGCGTGCAGCAGAGTTTGTCCGCGATGGCGGAGGCGGATTTGCCCTTCGCGACCAGCCGCATGATGTCCCGCTCCCGGTCCGTGAAGGAGCGGGCGGCGCCGCGTTCCCGGCTCCTCCGGAGAGCGGCGACGCGCTCCGCCATGTCGATAATCGCGCGCAGGTGGGCATCCCCGGGGCTTTCGCCCGCGAGGCGTTGCAGCACGGGGAGAACGTGTCCGCCGTATTCCGCCACGGGAAGAATGAACCCGTCCGGACGGGAACATTCGACCGCTTCGCGCAGGCGGCGCGCCGCTTCCGCCCCGTCGCCGCGGCGCCACGCCGGAATCGCCCCGAACACGGCCGCATGGATGCGGTTGAAGAGGAGTTCGGCGGCGGCGAAGGCGTCCGGCTCCTCCGACAGGAGCGCTTCAAAGCCGTCCATGTCGTCCCGCGCAAGCAACAGCTTCCCCCGGACGACAGCCGTGAATCCGATTTTCACGGCGACGGGCCGCCCCGGCGCATCGCCGCCGAGCAGCCATCGCGGCGCCGCGTCCGCGAAGCCGAGGTGGGCGAGAACAAAGCCAAGCGCCAGCTCGGCGCACCGGGCATGCTCGGGGGAGGCGGCCGCCCTGATGTCGCGGAGAAGGCGGAAGAGGGGGAGGACGGCGTTGTCCGCGCTCTCCGCGCCGCTCTGCAGCGACAGGATCCGCGCGCGGAGAAAGCGCGCCATGATGAGGGAGGTCATGTTCCGGGGAAAGTCGAGAAGCTGGTCCAGCTCGTCCACCAGCCGCAGGGCGGCCGCGCATTCGCCCCGTTCGAGACGGTACTCCGCGTCGGCGATGAGGGAGGTTCCCTCGGCGACGTACCCGGTCAGCGCCCGCACCGACCGATGCCCCGCCTCCATCACCTTCCGCAGTTCGGGATAGCGCATTCCCGCCTGCAGGTGGGCGCCCAGCAGATGGGGCGTTCCGTAGTTCCAGCAGCGCTGTTCCTCCCGGATGACGGACGGGCCCTCCAGCAGTTCCCGCGCCCGCCGGTAGCGCGGCGCGAGCAGGTGCGGCTCGTCGTCGAGGTAGAGCCAGCCGCGTATCTGCTCCATCTCGCCCGCGAGGCGGCGCGCCGCGTGCGGCGGGATTTCCTCCGCCGCCGCGAAGCGCTCCGCCATTTCCTCGAACAGGGCGGCGCGGGCGGGGTCACCGCCGTTGTCGAGGCAGAGCCAGACGCAGTGGAAATACCCGAAGGGATGGCGCAGCCGGATGCTCCAGGGGATTTTTTCGATAAGGGGCAGGATGTCGTCGCGGTGCATGTTGTAGATGCTCTGCTCCCTGTCCGACGCGATGACGTCCAGGATGCGGAGGAGATCCCCGTCCCGCCCCGCCCTGACGAGGAGGCGGAAGGCGGGGAGGGAATCCCGGCGGCGGATGTGGCACTCCGCCGCGCGGCGGTAGAGATCCGGCGTGTCCAGATCGCGCCGCGCGGCGAGCCGCTTCGCGAGGAAGTCGCGGAAGATGCTGTGAAAAACGTATTTCCCGGCGGAGTCGTCGCGGCGGATGAGGGCGTTGCCGCCCGCCATGTCGCGGAGGAGCGTCTCCGCGTCCGCGCGCCGGGAGAGCGCTTCCGCCTCTTTTGCCGTGAAGGATTCCAGAACAGACAGCCGCAGGAGGAAATCCCGCTCCTCCGCGGCGTATCCGGCGAAGACGGCGTCGTCGAGAAGGTGTTCGACATCTCCCGACGGATCCGCTTTTTCTCCCGTCTTCCGGTTGAGGAGGCAGAGCCAGAGCGCGGTTATCCAGCCCTCGCTGTACCGCCATGCCCGCGCCGCAGCCTCCCTGTCGGGCACGCCGTTCAGGAAAAAGAACCGCGCCGCGTCCGCTTCGGAGAATTCCAGCAATGCCTGCGTGTGGACGGCCGCCAGACCCGAGCGTTCCAGCTCGTCAAGGCGCATCCGGGGAAGGGTGCGGGAGAAGAGGACGAAACGGTGCGCCGGGGGTTCCGCTCTGACAAGCGCCTCCAGAAACGCGTCCACGGCCGGGTCCGCGACGTTGTGGAAGTCGTCGAGAATGAGAAGGAAGGGGGAGGCGCTTTCCAGCCGTTCGACCGCCTGCCGCGTCATGGAGGCGGTTTGCGGGAATCCGGCGCGGCGGATTTCCCGCGCGCCTTCCAAGCCCTGGTGGACGAGGCTCGCGAACAGCGAATCCCACCACTCCCGCGGACCGGAGATTTCCTGCGGGACGGAATGGAAAAAGCGCCGGCGCGGGCTGCCGTCCGGCAGCTTCGGGCCGGTCAGCTTCTGCGCCATGACGGTCTTGCCGTAGCCGGCGGGAGCGGCGACGATGGTGAGGGCGCGCGACGCGATGGAGCTGTTCAGCGTCCGGAGAATCTCCTTGCGCGGGCATTCCCGCCAGTATCCCTGTCGCATTCCCCTTTTCCCCGCCCGCGCTTCCCCATCCCGTGCCTGCGGCGCCGTGCCGGGCTTTCGGCGTTGTATGTATCTTTTCCCGTTGCATCCGTCAAGTATAGGAAAGTCTGCGTATAGATCATAAGTGTATTTATTTTCAGAGTTATGGGATTTTTTGCATTTTTTTCCTGACACATCCCGCTCTACCACGATCTCCCCCGCATTGCTGCGTTTTGGATCGTGTTGCAGCACAGGCTTCTCAACCTTGTCCCGGCTTTACATCGTTCGGGGTGCTGCATAGGCTGCACCGCCGGGATGACGGATGTTGGATTGTCTGCTCCAAATTTGCAACTGGAGTATTCGGCCATTGCGCGGTGCATGAAAAAGCCGGCGCGCTGCATGCGCGCCGGCCGGATTGCGTCATTTCGCGCGGAAGAGCTACTTCGCGGCCTGCGCCTTGCGCAGGCTCGCCGACGTCCGCTTCTCCATCCGCGCACGCTCCTTTCCGCGCTTCCAGTGCGCGAACTCCACCAGCACCGGGCTCGCGATGAAGATGGACGAGAACGTCCCCACGACAACACCCACCAGCAACGCGAACGAAAAGCCCCGCATCACGTCCCCGCCCCAGATCAGGAGCGCGACGACGACGAGGAGCGTCGTCAGGCTGGTGATGATCGTCCGCGACAGGGTTTCGTTGATCGCCGCGTTGATCGACTCGTCCGTCGGATGCTCCGAATCCCCGATGTGCTCGCGGATGCGGTCCAGCACCACAATCGTGTCGTTCAGCGAATACCCCATCACCGTCAGCACCGCCGCCATCACCGTCAGATCAATCTGCCCGTTCAGGATGCCCAGCTGATCCGCCAGCGCCAGCGCGCCCACGACGAAGAGCGTGTCGTGGAACAGGCTGATCAGCGTCCCCACGCCGAACCCGACGCGGAACTGGAAGCGGAGGAGGATGTACAGGAAAATGCCGACCGCGGAGAACAGCACCGCCAGCGCCGCATTCGTCTCCATCGACCGCGCCACCGTCCGACCGACCGAGGTGAAGCGGGGGAAGGGATCCGTGAAGTCGATCGCCCGCGCGCGCCGCAGCTCCTGCAGCGCCTCCCGGATCACGCCCCCCATCGCCGCGTTGTCCCGCGCCGCGCCGCCGGCGTCGACCGCCGGGACGGCGAGGACAATCGCAAACTCGTTGACCGCCGTCTCCGCGTTCGCGACAGGCGTCCCGATCGCGCCGTCCGCGATGTCGGGCGCGCTGCCGGCGGGGCCGACGAAGACGGGCGCGACGTTCGGCTGATCCCGCAGGAGCGTGTCCAGCTCCGCCGGCGTCTTCGGCTGCTGGAGGCTCAGCTTGACGTTGAACGCCCGCGCGCCCGCGACCGAAACCTCCGTGTTCGCCCCCTCGACCGTGAAGCCGTCGGGAACGAGGTTGAAGGATTTCCGGAGCGCTTCGCGGAAGTCGTCCGCCGTGAACTTCGGCGTCCCCGCCCGCCGCGCCTCTTCCAGCGCGTCGGCGTCCAGCTCGACCAGCTTCGTGCGCACGACGAATTCGGCGAAGCGGCCGTCCCCGTCCGGCGCGCCGTAGGACTGCATCGTGTCCCGCGCGTCCGGGAAGTCCGCCATGCCCGCCCCCGCGGCCGCGCGCGCCTCCTCCATCGACAGCGGCTGCGCCGGGACGATGTTCGCGAGAACGCCCCCGGTGAAGTCCTGCCCGAGGTTCCGCTCGCCCCGCCAGACGAAGAGCGCCATCAGCGCCGCGACGACCAGGAAGGAAACGACGAAGACGGGCCGGCGGATTTTGACGAAGTCGAACTTCGTGCCGCTCAGCATCCGCTTCATTTTCAGATCGGTGACGACCCTGATTTCAACCAGGTAATCGATGACCCAGCGCGTCACGAAGATGGAGCAGAACATGCTGGCGACCAGGCCGAAGATGAGCGTCAGCGCGAAGCCCTTCACCTGTTCCGTCCCGAAGTGGTGGAGGATGAGCGCCGTGAGGATGGTCGTGAGGTTCGAGTCGACGATCGTCGTGAACGCCCGCTCGTAGCCGATGGCGATCGCCCGCGCGAGCGGGTTCCCGCGCTCCCGCTCCTCGCGGATGCGCTCGAAGATGAGCACGTTCGCGTCCACCGCCATGCCGATGGTGAGGACGAGGCCCGCGAAGCCGGACAGGGTCATCGTCGCGCCGAAGACGGAGAGGATGGCGAGAATCAGGAGGATGTTCAGGACAAGCACCAGATCCGTGACCAGGCCGGCGACAAGATAATACCCCGCCATGAAGAGGATGACGGCGGCGGCGCCGATGATCATGGCCTTGATGCCGGCGCGGATGGAGTCTTCGCCGAGGGTCGCGCCGACGGTGTTGTCGTATTCCTTTTCAATCCGCACCTTGAGGGACCCGGACTTCAGGACGACGTCGAGCTGCTGCGCCGAGTGCTGGTCGAAGTTGCCGCTGATTTCGGCGTTGCCGCCGGCGATGCGCGCCTGGATGACGGGCGCGGACTGGAGCTGGCCGTCCAGGACGATGCCGAGGCGCTTCCCGATGTTCGCCGCCGTGACCCGCTCGAACTCGCTCGCGCCCGCCGTGTCGAAGGTGAGGGAAATCCGCCACGCCGCGCGGGCGGGGTCGGGCTCCGCGCGCGCCCCCGCGATGGAGTCGCCGCGCATTTCCACCCGCTTCGCCACAAGCTGGAAGGGGCGCTGCGTGATTGCGCCGCCGGCCGACACGTCGTCCGGCTCCTTCAGCCAGTCGAAGAGCATCCGGCCGTCCGCCGTGGACGTGCCGTCCTCCCCGACCTGATCGGCGGGGACGGATTCGAGGGTGTCTTCGTGGATGTTCAGCTTTTCCTCGGTCAGCCCCATCTGGCGGATGCGGGTGACGAGGCGTCCCCAGTTCTCGTCGTCTTCGGAGACGACCATGCGGAATTCGAGCTTGCCCTGCCTCTGGATGACGTCCAGCGCGTCCTGCGCCTGGGACTGATCCATGCCGGGAAGCTGGACGAGGATTTTGTCCGCGCCCTCGCGGTTGACGGGGATTTCGGCGAGGCCGGAATTGTTCAGGCGGCGGCGGACGACGTCGACCGCGTTCGCGAGATCCTGATCGATCTGGGAGCGTTCGTTTTCGAGGCGTGTCCGGAGGGTCGCGATCTGGTCTTCGATTTCCCGCGCCGCCTGGGCGTTCCCTGCGGAGGTTTCCTGGGCGGCGAGGGTTCCGAGCCTGTCCATTTCCCCCTGGATGCGGGAGATGCGGGCGGGGTCGAGGCGGAGGGCGAGGCGGATTTCCGTGCCGCCGCGCAGATCGAGGCCGAGGTTGAAGGGAAGGCGCTCGGGCCAGCGGCGGGGATCGGCCTGCACGTCGCCGTAGAGCTGCTTCGCGTCGTCGAGGTTGCGGCGGAGCGCGGGGAGCGCCGGGTCGTGGGGCGCGTATTTCTCCGCGTTGGCTATCTGCCTGTCGAGGCTGAAAATCCGCTTCGTGAGCGGCGTGTTCATCAGTTCCAGCACGCAGAGGATGAGGAGACCCGCCGCGACGAGAACCTTGGACAGCGTCACCCTGCTTCGCAGCATAAGGAAGGCGCAGCCGAGGACAATGGCGGCGATGACGACGATTTGCGCTATCGAGTAGTTGAACATGCCTAGTGCTCCGCTCACTGGTTCAAAGAAAGGGTTGTGGTGGTGTCTATTTCTTCCCGGCGTCGGCCGCTTCCTCCTCCTCGCCCGGGCGGGGGAGGACGCGGTAGATGGCCTGCCTGTCGAAGGTCATGGTGTATTCCGCCTTGAGGTCGGGCTTGATGGTGACGGTGGCTTCCGTGAAGGCGACGACCGTGCCGTGCATCCGGCCGATCGTGACGATTTCATCGCCCTTCTGGAGGGAGTCGCGGCGGAGGCGGTCTTTCTTCTCCTGCGCCTTCTGCGCTTTCCGCTTCTTGTTGCCGAAGATGAACCAGATCCAGAGCGCCGCGACGATCCAGAGCAGCGGATTGGAAAAGAGGGAAGGCTGCTCCACCGCGGCGGCGGCTTCCTCCGCGACGACGACGGCTTCGGTGTTTTCACCGGCGGCGGTGGTTTGTCCCTGGGAAATGACGGGGGCGGCGGCCGCTTCGGGGGCGGCGGCGGGGGCGGGGGCGGCGGCGGTGTCGGCCATGTTGTTTCCTTTTTTTTATGAATAGAATGCAGCGCGCCGTCATGGGAGGGCGCGCCGCGAAGGAGACAATGGTACCGGGTGTCGCGATCGGGCGCAAGGGGTTTCGGGGGGAGTTTTGCAAAACTTCGGGAAATGCGTATACTGGTCGCGGCATGGGGTCGCGAAAATGAATGAGCGCAAACAATCCAACCCGTCATCCCGGCGGGGAAGCGTGTGCTGCACCCCGAACGAACTAAAGCCGGGACAAGGTTGAGAAGCCTGTGCTGTAACACGATCCAAAATGCGTCAATGTGGGGCAGATCGTGTTACAGCAAAGGCTTCACAACTTGGTCCCGGCTTTAGTTCGTTCGGGGTGCAGCATAGGCTTCCCCGCCGGGATGACGAGTGTTGGATTGTTTATGATGGGAAATACACAAATATGAACCAGTGGGGCGTGGCTCTGGGCGGCGGCGGCAGCCGGGCGTTTGTTCACTTGGGCGTGCTCGCCCGCCTGGAGGAGGCGGGGGTGGCGGTGTCGCATATCAGCGGCTCCAGCATGGGCGCGGTTCTCGGAGCGCTCTACGCGGAGGCGCCCCGCGCGGCGGAGACGCTGCCGCGCGTTCTTGAGTATTTCCGGAAATCCTCCCTCTTCGGGGGGCTGGCGCGGAAGGAAAAGACGGACGGGCTGCACAGGCGGCCGGGGCTGTTCGGCGCGTTCGCGCGAAAAATGGCGACCGCCTCCGTCGCGGGCGTTGTTTCCTTCCGGAAGGGGCTGCGCCGGTTCCACCCGGTGAACCGGGCGATTGATGACTGTTTCGGCCGGAAGGGGACGACCTTCGAACAACTCGCCCTCCCCTTCGCCGCAAACAGCCTGAACCTCACGACGGGGGCTTTGGAAGAGCATGCTGCCGGGCTCCTCGCGCCGGCGTTGAAGGCGGGGGTGGCGATTGGGCTGGTGTTCGCGCCCTTCGAGTGGAACGGGTGCCAGCACGCGGACGCGGCGCCCATTGCGCCCGTTCCTGTCGCGATGTGCCGGCGGCTGGGGGCGGAGCGGGTGCTGGCCGTGGACATTTGCGCGCCGTTGGAGCGGCCGGCCGAGTGTTCCTCCGGCTTTGACGTGGTGCGGCGGATTGTGTCCGTGCAGTCGGAACTGTTGAACAATGCGGAAACCGCCGGCGCGGACGCGATCCTCCGGATTGACTGCTCGGACGTGTTCTGGGGCGACTTCAGCCGGATAGACGAGCTTGTGGCGCGGGGCGGGGCGGCGGCGGAGACCATCCTCGGCCGCTTGGCGGAGGGGTAGGGGCATGGACAACGCGGGCTTTGTCGGCCGGGGCGGCGAGAAGATGGCGTGGGCGCTGGAATGGTGCGGCCTGAAGCCGGACGGCTGGGTCTGCTGCGACCTCGGGTCGCACGTGGGCGGATTCGTCGACGCACTGTTGCGGGCGGGGGCGGCGCGGGTATACTCTGTCGACACCTGCTACGGGACGTTCGCCTGGACGCTCCGGAACGACCCGCGCGTGGTGCTCCGGGAGCGGACGAACGCGCTCCATGTGGATCTGCCGGAGAAGGCCGCGCTCGTCACCTGCGACGTCGGCTGGACGCGGCAGGAGAAGGTGCTGCCGAAGGCGCTGTCCCTCGTGGAGCCCGGAGGGTATGTCCTGAGCCTGCTGAAGCCGCAGTACGAAGCGGAAAAAAGCGAAATGCAGAAGGGGAAGGGCAGGGTGCGGGACGAGGCGCTTGCGCGGATCGTTACGGATGTTTCCGCCCTTGCGGCCTCCTTCGGGCATCCGGTGAAGGGGCCGGAGCGCACGCCGTTCCTCGGGGGGAAGGGGAAGAATCCGGAGTACTTCCTCCTCATCGGGCCGGTCAATGAGAGCGGTTGAACCGCGTTTTGAACCACAGAACCACAGAACCGCAGAGACACAGAGGCACAGAGGTTTCACAGAGAACCACAAACCGCTTTTTTTGGGTAAAAAACTCTGTGAAACCTCTGTGTCTCTGTGCCTCTGTGGTTCAAAAAGCGGTAAAAGAAAAAGAAAAAGGAGGCTTCATGCCGACCAGAAGACAGGAACGCGTCGCGAAACGCGTCATGCAGGAACTTGTGGAAGCGACGCGCGATCTGAAAAACGTCGATCTCGGGTTTCTCACCCTTACCCGCTGCGAAATCTCCCAGGATCTCCGCCACGCGAACGTGTTCGTCTCCGTCTTCGGCGACGACGCGGCGCGGGACAGAACCCTCGCCCTGCTCCGGAACAACGCGAACAGGCTGAAAACCATGATCGCCCGCCCCCTCGGCACAAAGGTCGTCCCCGCCCTCCATTTCGAAATGGACGAAACCATCGCGAACGCCGACAAAATGAGCCGGCTGATCAAGGACGCGCGCGCGACGGACGCGAATCAGGAACCGATGACGGAAGAGGAGGCCGCCGCCTTCGCCGCCGCGGCGTCGGGCCGGGCCGGAACAGGGACGAAAGCGGCGGACGCGGAGCAGGATCCCTTCGACGCGGCGCGCATGGAGGTGGAGGAGGAAATTCTGGACGACGGCGCATTCGACGACGACGACCCGGACTGGAAGCCGATCGACCTGGACGGGCTGCCCGAAGACGACGGGGAGGAACCGCCCCTCACCTGACCGCGTCCAGGCGCGCGACGTGATCCCGGAACGCCTCCGTCGTCCTGAACAGCATGGCCGGGGCGCGCCCGCGCAGCGCCTCCGCATCCGCCGTCTCCGCCCACGCCGCGGCGTAGCAGCCCATCCCCGCCTCCCGCGCAATGTCGACGTCGCTCGGGGCGTCCCCCACGTACACCGCCTCGTCCGGAGACAGGCCGTGCTTGTCCAGGACGGCGCGCATGCCGGCCAGCTTGCGCGATCCCGCGGCGGCTCCCGTCTCCAGTTCGGTGAAATATTTGCCGAGGCCGTACCGCTCGAACGTGATGACGGCCGTGCCCAGCCCCTTCCCCGTGACGATGGAAAGAAGGAACCCCTTTTTCGCCAGCAGGTCGAACACCTCCGGCAGGTGCTCGAAGGGAGCGGGATACCGATCGTGCAGCTCGCGGTAGTGCCGCTGGTACGCCTCCAGCGCCTCTTCAAGCCGACCGGGAACGAACGCGGCCAGGACGCCCTCCTCCGACGGCCCGAAGAAGGCGGCGATCGCCCCCTCCGACGGGACGGCGCCGGTCAGCGGGGCAATCGCCCGCTGGAAGGCGGCGATGCAGAGGGGGAGGGTGTTGCCGACAGTGCCGTCCAAATCGAAAATCATCGCTTTGAGCATGGGAATGTCCTTTTTTGGAGCATTTCGAGAAAACTCTCCCCGCACGCCGGCGCGGGCAGGGAAAAATTGTCGGCGACCGTCGCGCCGACGTCGGCGAACGTCCGGCGGACGCCGAGATCGGTTCCGCCGGAAAAACGCGGGGAATACGCCAGAAGCGGCACGCGCTCCCGGGTGTGATCCGTCCCCCCGTGCAGCGGATCGTTCCCGTGGTCGGCCGTCAGCAGGAGCAGATCGTCCGCCCCGAGGCGCGGCAGCAGCGCGGACAGCTCCCCGTCAAACCGCTCCAGCGCCGCGCCGTAGCCCCGCGCGTCCCGGCGGTGGCCGTACTCGGCGTCGAAGTCCACGAGATTCAGGAACGCGAGGCCGGTGAATTCTTCCGCGAGGAGGGCGGTCAGCTTCGCCATGCCGTCGCTGTTGGACGCTGTTTTGACGGATCGGGTGATGCCCTGTCCGTCGAAAATGTCCGTGATCTTGCCGAGGGCGACAACGGCGAGGCCGGCGGCTTTCAGCGTGTCGAGCACCGTCGGCGCGGGGGGGCGCGCGGCGAAGTCGTGGCGGTTCGCGGTGCGGCGGAACGCGCCCGGCTCCCCGGCGAAGGGGCGGGCGATGACGCGGCCGATCGAATACGGCTCCCCCAGCGTCAGTTCCCGGCAGGCGCGGCAGACGGCGTACAGCTCCCCGACGGGGACGACATCCTCGTGCGCCGCTATCTGCAGGACGGAATCGGCGGAGGTGTAGAGGATGATCGCGCCGGACGCCATGTGCCCGGGGCCGAGTTCCCGGATGATCTCCGTGCCGCTGGCGGCGCGGTTGCCGAGGATGTTCCTGCCTGTTTTTTCCGTGATGGCGGCGAGGAGCTCCGGAGGAAAACCGTCCGGCCAGGTGCGGAAGGGCGTCTGCGCCGCGAGCCCCGCCAGCTCCCAGTGGCCGGTCAGGGTGTCCTTGGCGTTCGAGGCTTCCCGCATGGCGCCGAAAAAGCCGGCGGGTTCGGGGGCGGGCGGGACGCCCCGGAGGGGGAGGATGTTGCCGAGGCCGAGCGCGTGCAGGGCGGGGAGGGCCAGGCCGCCGCAGGCGTCGGCAATGTGGGCGAGGGTGTTGGCGCCGGCGTCTCCGAAGGCGTCGGCGTCGGGGGCGCCGCCGACGCCGAGGGAATCGAGGACGATCAGGTGTATTCTTTTGAAGGCGTCCACGGCGGATCCATTCTCCCTGAACGATTTCACTCAATGAAGACACGGCAGCAATGCGCTGTCAACACGAATTTTAGGGAATTTCGAGGTGAAAAGCAACGAAGAAGTATTTGACTTTGATTGATTTCGGTCATATACTGATCTGAAGAGGGCCTTCGTGATTGCATTCGCCCACCCCGGAGGACGCCCCATGACCGCGGAAACGACGCGGCAGCAACGGTTGCTGAAGCAGCTCAACGCCAGCAATTTCGTCGACATCAATACCTTCGCCCAGGAACTGGGCGCGTCCATCTCCACCATCCGGCGCGATCTGTGCGAACTGGAGGAAAAAGGACTCCTCAGGCGAACCCACGGCGGCGCGGTCCGGCTCGACCAGGTGTCGCGCGACTCCGAGGCGAATGTCCGGGAAGGCATCAACACGGAGGAAAAACAGCGCATCGGCGCGCGGGCGGCGGAACTGGTCGTCGACGGCGACACCGTCATGATCGACAGCGGCACCACGTCCCGGCAGGTGGCCCTGCGGCTCGCCGGCAATCCGTCCCTGACCTTCGTCACGAACGGCATCGACGTCTTCTCCGCCCTCGTCGACGGGGGGGCGCGGAACGTCCACATCATCGGGGGCGAATACATCCACATCAACCGCTCCCTCGGCGGGCCGGCGGCGGTGGAGGATGTGCGGCGGTTCAATGTCGACAAAGCCATCCTCAGCATCATGTCCCTGGATCTGCGGCGGGGCTTCATCTGCACGCTCAACCCGCAGATAGCCGCGGTGCAGCGCGCCATGCTGGAGGTCGCGCGCTCGGCCGTCGTCGTGGCGGATCACGGGAAGATAGGGAAGGCCGCCTTCTCCGTCATCGCCCCCGTCGACCGGCTCGACCGCATTGTCACCGACGCCGGCGCGAAACCGCTCTTCGCGAACGCGCCGGAAAAAATCAGGACGAAATGCCTTTTCGCGTAGACGCGCAGGAATGAATGGAGAACGCGCATGGCGGGAATACGGGTGGAGAACATTGTCAAGCGCTGGGGGACGTTTTACGCCCTGAACGGCGTCAGCTTCGAGACGGGCGCGGACGAGTTCGTCGCCCTCCTCGGCCCCTCCGGCTGCGGGAAGTCCACCATGCTCCGCCTCATCGCCGGGCTGGAAACAGCCACCTCCGGCTCCATCCACATCGGCGGCAGGGACGTGACGAACCTGCCGCCGTCGAAGCGCAACCTGTCGATGGTGTTCCAGAGCTACGCGCTCTTCCCCCACCTCTCCGTCGCGAAAAACATCCTCTTCGGCCTGTCCGTCCGGAAGGTGGCGCCGGCGGAGCAGGAGGCGCGGCTGAAGCGCGTCGTCGACCTGCTCGGCCTCTCGCAACTGCTCGACCGGAAGCCCAGCCAGCTCTCCGGCGGGCAGCAGCAGCGCGTCGCCCTCGGCCGGGCGCTCATCGCGGAAACGCCCGTCTGCCTCCTCGACGAGCCGCTGTCCAACCTCGACGCCCAGCTCCGCGCCGAAATGCGCAACGAAATCCGCGCCCTCCAGCAGCGCCTCGGCATCGCCATGATCTTCGTCACCCACGACCAGATCGAGGCGATGAGCATGGCCGACCGCATCATCCTCGTCAACAGGGGGAAAATGGAGCAGTGCGGCGAATCGGTCGAATTGTACGAGCGCCCCGCCTCCACCTTCGCCGCGCGCTTCATCGGGACGCCCCCCATGAACATCCTCGATCTCGAACCCCGCGCCGGCGGGCTCGGCATCGCCGGGGACGAATCGCCCCTGCTTCCCGGGCACGCCGGGAACGATCTCCTGCTGGGCGTCCGGCCGGAGCACATCCGCTTCGCCGCCTCGGGGCACAGGGCGGAAGTGACGGGGAAGGAATACTTCGGCGCCGACACCATCACCGCCTGCGCCGTCGGAACCCAGCGCCTCTTCGTCCGGACGCCCGGCAGGCCGGGGCTGGAGGCGGGGCAGACCGTCCACCTCGAATGGGACAGGGGAAACGAGCACTTTTTCGACAGGGAAACCGGCCTGCGGAGCGCAATCGGGCGGCCGGCGTCGGTGTGAAATCCAGTGGATCCTTTTTTTACTTCCGGAGGAACATCATGGTAAAAGGAATGCGCGCCAGGCTCCTGCGCTGCGCCGTCGCCCTCTGCGCCACGCTGGCGCTGGGCGCCGCGCACGCCGGGCAGACGACAGTGACCTTCTTCTACC
>QMCE01001868.1_pt1 | contig 17498 bp, 21 predicted proteins | sample 1821851 | NCBI WGS metagenome assembly QMCE01 (sample SAMN09453174, study PRJNA476694) | Termite gut metagenome, whole genome shotgun sequencing project. | isolation source: worker | host: Odontotermes sp. | place: South Africa:Pretoria | collected 2016-01-28
ATTTACAAACGATTGCAAAAAATGATGTTTCAAATCAATCAGAAATTAATACTCGTAATCATTTGAAAATTAACATGTTACTCGTTACAACAAAGTCAATTTAATTGGAAATGAACCAAAAAGAAAAAGAGATTTTTATCTATAAATTGCACCGGAAATTCAGAAAAGCGGTTGAGTTATACGGGTTAATTGAAGAAAATGACAAAATTTTAATCGGACTTTCAGGCGGAAAAGATTCGCTGGCATTAATCGAATTTCTGGGTGAAAAGCAAAAAATATTTCATCCTCGATTTTCGTTAGTGGCGGTTCATGTTACGATGACAAACATTCCTTATCAGTCAGATTTAAACTACTTAAAAGAATATACGGAGAAATACGGAATTAAGTTTATACACGCTGAAACCTCATTTGATATAAGTACGGACCACCGCAAATCGCCCTGCTTCCTCTGTTCGTGGAACCGGAGAAAAACCCTTTTTACGGTTGCAAAAGAACATGGATGCAACAAAATTGCCTTGGGACATCATCAAGATGATATTTTGCAAACAATGTTGATGAATCTTACGTTTCAAGGTTCCTTCAGTACGATGCCTCCATTGTTGAAAATGGATAAATTCGACCTTTCCATTATCCGCCCAATGGCATTATTAAAAGAAAACGATTTGATAGAATTGGAAAAAATACGTCAATTTCCGAAACAAAAGAAAAACTGTCCGTATGAAAAAGATTCCAACCGTTCGGATATGAAAGAGGTATTGAGACGATTGGAGGAAATCAATCCTAATGCACGCCATAGTATATGGGGGGCATTAACAAATATTCAGACGGAGTATTTGCCGAAAGAAGTTGATAAATAACAGGTTTTATCTTATCCGTAATCATACCACTAACAAGATTGAAGAAAGCCCTTTTAATAGTGTATGGGCGTGTCTAATACGCTAAAGTAGAAAGAATGAAGAAAATCCAACGAAAAAAAGGTTTCCTGCTTAATACAAGAAACCTTTTGTACTTATTTTCAAGGCTACATTTATTTTGCCAAGTGTGCTTTTACATCATCATTGTGTACGATTTGTTCTTCAAATATGTAAGCTCCGGTTTTCGGAGATTTTACCATTTTGATTACTTTTGCATACGCACGCCCTTCTCCTTTTTGCATGGATGCTACTGCCTTCTTTGCCATAATTCAAAAATTATTTAATTTCTTTGTGAACAGTTACCCTTCTCAAAATAGGGTTGTATTTTTTCAACTCCAAACGATCGGGAGTATTTTTTCTGTTTTTTGTGGTAATATAACGAGAAGTTCCCGGCATTCCACTATCTTTATGCTCTGTGCATTCAAGAATTACCTGTATTCTGCTTTCTTTACTTTTTTTTGCCATTTCTTTTTATGCTTAAATATTACAGACAACCTTTTTTAGCGGCATCAATTAACGTAGCGTTAAGCCCTTTTTTATTAATTGTACGAAGTCCTTTTGCTGAGAGCTTCAAGCTGATCCAACAATCTTGTTCTGCCCAATAAAACTTTTTGGTAAACAAATTTACGTCAAATGATCTTTTGGTTCTTCTCTTAGAGTGAGAAACATTGTTTCCAATCATTGACTTCTTACCGGTAATTTGACAAATTTTTGACATCTTTTTTAGTATCTTAATTTTGATTACTGATAGAAATTGGCATTTTCCAAATCTGAACTTTCCTAATGCAATCAGAAAGAAGCGTAACTTTCAGATTTTGAAAAAAACACCTTGTCTTTTTCTTATTAAATGATAAACCGTCTGCTTGCATTTTATCGCAAAAGATTAATCGGGTGCAAAGGTAATCCTTTTTTATTTTTCTACAAGTTCTTTTATAAGAAAAATTGCAGCAAACGTTGCTTTTTCTATATTTCTTTCCCGAAAGTTTCCGAATTGAAACCGGCGGCTAATTGTTTTTTCTCCGTTAGCGGCTGCAATCCAAACCGTTCCCACCGGTTTTCCGGGAGTTCCGCCGCCGGGACCGGCAACACCGGACGTAGCTACTGCTATATCGGTTTTCAGTAATTTTCTTACGCCTTGGGCCATTTGCTCTACCACTTCGCGACTCACGGCTCCGTGATTTTCTATATTTTGGAGATTAACACCCAGCACATTTTGTTTCACTTCGTTGGAATATGCGATAACTCCGCCTTTGAAAAAAAACGAACTGCCGGGATGTCGTGTCAGTAAATGAGCAATATTTCCTCCGGTGCAGCTTTCGGCTGTACTTAACGTTAGTCCCATCTCTTTCAGCATCCGGCTTATCAACACATCGGGTGCAATGTCTTCCGTTGCGGCAATGGCAGTACCTAATATTTCCTGTAACTTTTCGACCTCATTTTCTATCGTTTTATTCAGCAACTTTTCATTCCCGTTCTTACCCGTAAGCCTCAAACGGATATATCCAACCTGCGGCAAATAGGCTAATTTAACGAAAGACGGTAAGGAATTTTCCCACTCTTCCAATTCAATAGCAAGTTGCGACTCTGTATAATCTTTCACAATGATTGTGCGATGCGTCAGTTTGGGCGTATTGAAATGCGATTTCAAACGCGGAAGAATCTCATTTTTCATTGCCCACATCATCTCTCCCGGCACGCCGGGCATGGAAACAAGCACTTTTCCGGCACGCTCATACCATGTAATGGGGGCAGTTCCGGCATTATTTGCAATAGGCGTACAACAAGCCGGAACGTAAGCCTGACTACGGTTCAATTCATTCATTGCACCCTGTCTTCCGGCAACTTGGCGAAGCACATTTTGATACATCTCCTCATTGAAAACAAGTCCGGTCTCGAAAAACTCACATAAGGTTTGCTTGGTAATATCATCTTTTGTCGGACCGATTCCGCCGGTAACAAGCACCGTATCGGCACGTTTGAACGCATTGGTAAATGCTTCTATTATTTGCTTTTTTATATCAGGGACGGAGGTTATTTGTACACGCGATTCAACTCCTTAGCCATCCAGGCTGAATTGGTATCAACTACCTGGCCAATTAGAATTTCATCGCCGATTGTAATTAGCTCTGCTGTGTTCATGTTTACTCAAAACAATTGTTTAAAATTTCCGGATAAACACTGCTTGTCCTTCTTCCGGAACAGCTCCTTTTTTTACTTTATTATACCAGCGGATTTCCCATTTCCGAAGTCCGAATTCTTGAGCAATAGATTCGTAAGTATCTCCGGATTGGGCTATAACGGCTTTCTTTCCATTTATTTTCTTGACCGGATGTGCGGGACAGGCAGAAATAGCCCCCATTGAGCTTTCCAATAAATAGGCTGGTTTTATTTCTGATTCGTTGTTTTTCTTTCCTCCATCCCATTTTTCCGTAATGCGCTGGTCGTAGGCATAGAGTTCATACGTTTCAATGAGGTTAATCAGCAAGTTAGCGTAGTTGGGATTGGTAGCGTATCCGCATTTTTTAAGCCCGTGTGCCCAGCCTTTGTAGTCGGTCATATCCAATTCGTAAAGCGCGGCATATCTCGGACGTTTCAGAAACTGCGAATGGTCTTCGTATGAATCCTCCGGCTTGGCATACTTCCGGAAACAGTCATTTTTAATATCGTCGTCATGGTAAACTTTCTCGCCTTCCCATTCGTGGCATTTTATCCCGAAATGGTTATTGCTTTTTTGGGCAAGCGGGCTATTTCCGGCTGCCGATTCCAAAATCCCCTGCGCGAGCGTGATGCTCGCCGGGATTCCGTGTTGCTTCATCTTTTCAACAGCAATCTCTCCGTATTTTTCTATATAATCTATGTTCACTTGAAGCTTTTTTGCCTGCGACAGACATATTTGTGCTATTGCCAGACAGAATACCGAAATAAAAATATACCGCTTGTTCATTCTGATAATTAAAATTTTCCACAAAAATACGGAAAGTTAGCGAAAGATACTACGAAAATTATTTTTTTATATATTTGTAAAAAATGTAAACTAAGAGTTGAATAAACTTTTTGAATATTTAATTCCCGTCAGGGATAAAATACCGGTAGAATTAGGAAATCCGCCACAACCAAAGTCCTGTAAGGAATGGAATGTGCAAAAACATATTTTATCATGAAACAACTTAAATTGACCTGTACCGTATCCGTCTTATCGTGGCCGGAATTGTCCGGAGAGGCAAAAAAAACGATTGAAGCGGCAAAAGAAGCAAGCGAAAGGGCATACGCACCCTATTCTCATTTCCAAGTCGGAGCCGCCGTTTTATTGGCAGACGGAACAGTGGTGACAGGAAATAATCAGGAAAACGCTGCCTACCCAAGCGGACTTTGTGCCGAACGGGTCGCTGTTTTCACTGCCAATTCCCTTTATCCTGATCTCCCCATAACTACCTTAGCCATTGCCGCTCAAAGCGAAGGGAAATTCCAGCAAAAGCCGGTTACACCCTGCGGAAATTGCCGGCAAGTGCTATTGGAAAGCGAAAAACGGCATGGTAGAAAGATCGATTTTTATTTTTACGGGACGGATGAGATTTATTACTTGAGGGGGACGGAAGAGTTGTTGCCGCTGAGTTTTTCTCTTATTACGAATTAAGTAAATTACCACGAGTTCTCCAAATTGCGAATGGCTGTAGTTAAGAATCGCGTTGTCTCTGTCCCTAACTGGAAAAGATAGCAACGCGAAATTAAATTACAGCCATTACGAATATTTAATGTGTTGAATTCGAGTAAATTAGATTAATTCGTGGATAAGATAACTACATCCTTCTCAATTCTTCCAACAGCGAATGATACATCTTTTTCCATCCTTTCCAGTCAAAAGCGTCAGTCAGGTTTTCGTTATGAAAAATTGTAACAAAAATACCATTGACTGCTTTTACTTTTCGGGCAAAATCAAGTATGTATTGCCTACTCTGCTCTTCGTTTAAATGCAGATCCTTTTTCAGCGTTTTGTCCATTACGACAAACGGATGAATCATAAGCCTATACGTCTTCTCGTTATTCAGGTTGTAAAAATGGAATGGAAAGGATGTTCCCGCCCGAAACCCGGGATGCGAAGAATAGCCCATAGACCAGTCGTGAGTGATGTCTTCGTGCGAAAGCATCCGGTAACTTTCGGGAACACGGAAGCGAAGATAATGGAAACGGCAGTGAAACAGCTTCTTATCTAACATACACCATTCCATAGCCTTACGTTCCAACCAAAACAGTAAAGGAAAAAAAGCAGCATGATAAGATGGATGTAAGCCGACAATAAAATCACGGCTAATGTTCCACTTCACATTTCTATATGCTAAACTCGGCACGAATGTCTTTTTATCGTACTTTCCGTAACCTCCGCAATGAAAGAAGAAAATGGGAAGTGTTCCGCAATCCCGGTGCAAGGTTGTTATTTTTTGTAAATTAAAAAAAGGATCTTCCTCGCGCCTTAAAATGACGGACAACCGGTATTTTGCTTTTCTGTATTTACCGGTAAATACCTCTTTCAATAACTGTAACCCATTGACAAATATGCCTTTGTGGCGGTATGCAAATATATTATCAACATCAATGGTCGGCATAAATTGAAAATTCGGAGTTTTAAATACAATTTCCGGATATTTTTCCTGCAATATTTTCTTTAATTTAACAGCCCATTGGTCTACCACCGGTTGTTCTAAAAAGCCATATCGAAATGCCAAGCTTTTCTCAACCGGATACCTGCCGTGCTTATCCCAGCTTTTTTCGAGATATTCTTCATAACGGGAAAGAAGAAAAAAGGAGGCCGCAAACAGGTCGAAAGGGATTTCTTTTCCCGGTGTCCGGAAAAATACAGGTAATTCGTCCCAATAGGTAACTTCCGGTTCTATCGAATGAATACTTTTTTCGGAAAGAAGTCCGCACGGAATGATGTGCAGTCCTTTTCCGGTGTATTTTCCGGCATAATTAATAACAGGAAATTTAGCATCCAAATATTTCCTCGAATCATTTGTTATCGTAAATTGACAACCTAATATATTCTTAAATAAATGATTAAATATTCTATATAAATCGCAACCATTTTCACAAAGTATTTTTTCTATAATAAATAATTAAACTTTTAAATCATTCCCTCATCTGCAAAGCTAAAATAATCGCTGCCGGCAATAACTAAATGGTCGAAAAAAGTAATATCGAAAATACGGCAAGCATCTTTCAATTTTTGTGTAGATGTCCAGTCGCATTCGCTTGGCAGGCAACTTCCCGAAGGATGATTATGTCCCAGCACAATTCCTGAAGCTAAGCGATCTACCGCTTCTTTCATAATCATTTTTATATCTATTACGGAAGCAACAATTCCACCCTCACTTACTTTTTTACTCCCTATAACCTTGTTTGCCCTGTTGAGAAAAAGCACCCATGCCTCTTCATGCGGCAAATCCGACAATATCGGATGAAAGATCTGAAAGGCATCGAGGCTTGCCACTATTTTTTTCCGGTTCAATGCCTCTTCTAATTTACGCCTTCTTCCGAGTTCCAGTGCAGCAATAATAGTAATCGCCTTTGCTTCTCCAATCCCCCTGAATGAGGATGACAAATGACAGACATTCCTCCTTCCCAATTCGTTCAGATTATTATCTACCGAATTGAGAATTTTCTTTGAAAGCTCTACCGCGCTGTCTTCTCTATTTCCCGAACCGATAAGTATCGCTAACAGTTCGGCGTTAGAAAGCGACTGGTTGCCTTTTGTCAGCAATTTTTCCCGCGGCCTGTCTTCTTCTGCCCAATCTTTTATACTTCGCTTATATTTTTCATCTTCCATCACCAAGTAGATTAATTATGGTTTCCGATTTAATAACACTCAGTTAAGAATATAGTTTTTATGGATTTCGCGCCTTTGCATTAAAATTTATACGTTTAGTTTTTTTTCGCACGAAATTCTTTAATTCATATCTTAACTAAAGAGCATTGTTTTTTAATTTTCAATTGCTGCCAAATGATTAATCAATGGATTGGCATACATTTCCGTTAATTTATTCCGTAAAAACGGAATGTCCTTTTGCGGAATTTCAATTTTTTGTATTTGATTTTCAATGTAATTTTCGAATCTATTTTTCTCTTCTTCCGAATACATTTTCCCAAGGAAACCGTTTTGTCTTCTTAAATTATCCAAAGCGACATAATTTCCCGGAAACAATTTGTAATTTTTATGAATGCGGCGGTCGATGATTGAAGCGATTTTTTCCAATACAGTAGCCCGGTTGTCATCATCGTTCAATATTTTGTTTAATTCCTCATTGATTGTACCGGTTACTTCGTAGTGAATATGCCCCTTGTATCCGGTCAGTCCGGTTTTCATATTCAACAGATCGTCTTCTTTGGTTTTCATAAAACCGGGGTTGTCCCTTTTTTGCTGAAACTCCTTAGCTTTCAAAAAATCGCATGCATCGTATTCGTAACTAATACTTACCGGCGTGATATTCAATTCAATGAAACTTTCTTTTAAATTTTTTCCGGCACTCATACTGAGCATTTTGAGCAGACTTTCCTGTGTCCGGTCATTGGCATCCTTGGCACGTCCTTCGCGTTGGGCAATCCAGACTTTGCTGCGTTTTTCAACTATATTACGGCGAATATAGGATGAGAGCCGCATGGATGCTTCAAAAATTTCACGCTTGGAACCACTGCGTTGAACGATGAAACTTTTGTTCAGCTTCATCATGTCAGTAACCCACGGATTCACGCACAAATTGTCGCCAATTGCGTTTTCCGATGTTTCCATCCCATGACTAACCATCAACGTATTCAACATGGCGGCATCCAAAAGAATATCTCTATGATTGGATATAAATAAATATTTTTCCTCCGGATATAACTTCTCCAACCCGTTAATTTCCAATCCGTCAGATGTCTTTTTTGCCAAATCCAACAGGAAAGGCGCCATCATGCCGGCTTGAAAGTCGTGAATAGAACGCAACGACAATAACGTCTGAATTAACTCTTCCTGCGTCTTGTTTGGGAAAAGATATGCTAAAACAAACTTTAATTCAGGTTCCGTTACAACACGTTCAAGAACTGCATGTACCTCCTCATCATAGTAAGGACGGATTGCATCATAGTTATATTCCATAAAAATAAATGAGTTTTTAAATAAACAATTAAGCAAGAAACTTCTTGTTTAATCAATATTTTGCAAATGTAATAAAAGTTAACAAGAAAACAAGATTTCACCGTATTTTCTTATTTATTTACAAATAAAAAATAGCTTCCGTTCCCATATTAAAAAGAAGGTCAATAATACTTAACTCTTTTTGAAAGCCGAATTTCCGATTAAAAACCTGATAATAAGGTTTAAATTCATGGGGATATTCTTTTTTAGGATGAAAAAAATCTCTCAAATCCACTTCATTTTCCGAAAAAAATTCTTTGTATTGGGTCGTAAATGAGATGGGCACAGGGATATCAATCAGTTTCAGGATAAGCGATTGCAACCCGGCATTGAGGTCAATGAGAAATTCTGTTTTTTTTTGAAAAAACGGCTCGAAATCGTCGCGATAATACTCAAAAAACGGTGTCGAACTGTAAGCCGATTCGATTGCCCGCCAGTGCATTTGCTGCCAGCCGCCGGAATAGGCAATGCGAATTTCTTTCATCGGGCATTTTGCCTCGCATTTCCGGATTGGAATGGACAAATCCATTATACCGTTGGATGTGGCTATCCGGCAACGGTTGCGGTATGTCTGCTTGATGTAATTATCGTGCTGTTCAATAAACACGCTCCCGCTCCCGGCTATTTGCCTGTAATAGCTGACGGGGGCTAAATAATTGGATGACAGATAGACGTTAGACATTTCTTCTAATTAATCCAAATACAAATAATCATAATGTACCAACGGACGGTGCCCTTTTTGTCCAATTAGCCGGCGGGCTTTTTCGCTGTCGTATTGCGTTTTTCCGATACCTATTTGCACACCTTTGTCGTCCATTATTTTTACAATATCGTCTTCTTCAAAATTACCTTTAATTCCGGTAATGCCGACAAAAAGTACGGATGTTGCATTTTCTCCAATCAGAGCTTCGCTTGCACCTGCATTTACGTGAATTTCACCTTTAGCAAAACTGTCGCTGTGTGCCAGCCATTTTTTGATGCTGGATGTTTCTTCATTAGATGGGATAAAACGGGTACAAACGGTTTGCTCGCAGTTGGTCAGCAGATCAATAAGCATATTGTTTTTTTTGCCGTTGGCAATGATTACCTCAACGCCCTCGTCGGCTACTTTTCCGGCAATATTGGTTTTAGTTTGCATGCCGCCCCGTCCGAAAGAGGATTTGGCGGTTTGAATGTATTCCGACAAATCACGCTTGCCCGGCAATACTTCCCGAATTACTTCCACGCCCGGATCGTTGGGATTTCCGTTGTAAATTCCATCGATATTGCTCAGGATGATTAGTGCTTCGGAATCCATCATGGTGGCGACTAATCCCGATAACTCATCGTTGTCGGTAAACATCAATTCGGTTACGGAAATCGTATCATTCTCGTTTACAATCGGTATAACGCCATGGTCGAGCATCACTCGCATGCAGTTGCGCTGGTTCAAGTAATGACCGCGTGTACCAAGACTTTCTTTTGTTGTAAGCACTTGTCCGCAAGTAATGTTGTAGTCGCGGAAAAGCATATAGTAGCGGTTTATCAGCTTTACCTGACCGACAGCCGAGAAAAATTGACGGGCAGAAACAGCGTCCAGTTTGTCTGCCAGCACTCGATTTCTACCGGCAGCTACCGCACCGGAGGAAACAATGATAATTTCAACTCCCAGCTTATGCAATTCGGCAATTTGATCAACCAACTCCGACATGCGGGTAAAGTCGAGTGAACCGTCTTTCTTGGTCAGGACGTTGCTGCCGATTTTAATGGTTATTCTTTTGAATTTGGGTTCCATAAAATTAGAACTTTTTCATTGTCCCTCTCAACTGAAAAGAGGGAAAGATGAGTGTATTTTATTATTTGTTTAATTTAATAAAAAAAATAAATCTTCTTGAATATTGATAATGCAGCCCCCAAAACTGTTTATGATTATTGCATAATTGACATTTTTATAAAATATTCTTCATTTTTCAGTTGTGCAGCAGGCTTGTATTATCAATTGGCGAATTTACTCAAAAAAATCTGAACACGTATCGTTTCCGGTAAAATATTGTTTCGCGATCAAGCCTCTCAACGATTTGAAACTGTTGATAAAATACGACTACCTTTCATTCTGTTTCGTATACTTCATTTTTTCTCCCCAAGTTGAGGGTGTCTCAAAAATCATATTCAGATTTCAAGAGCTTATAAATTGAAAATCTCCGCCATTTTTATCAAATCATTCAGGTTGTTTTTGTGTTTATTAATCTTAGCGACTTTGTGAATTCTATGCCTTGTATTACCTTCAGCCTCTCATCGGTTATCACACAATCCCAACTCTTCTATTTTATCTTCATTTTAATTACCCCTCCTAACGATCCTATATTCATTAAGTCGCCTGATTGAGTAATCAAATACTTCACAAATATTTCTTGTTTTCGTACATTTTTTTCATAATCAGGTTTAAATTTTACGGATATTAAATTATTGTATATTGTTTTTTCATAGAAATTGTTTTTTCGTCTAAACTGGGAAAGTAAATCAATATCAGAATTAAAATTCCTTGAACGAAAACTTATTACAAACGGAACTACAAGTCCTTGATATAACGCTAAGTCTTGTATTATTAGATTATTTTCATCATCAATATCATACTGTTTTTCAAATCTAAACCCAAAATAAACTTTCAAATCAGAAAATTTCTTTTTTAATTCTTGATCAAAAGAAAAAAAGAATTTGGTCGTATCTGTATGTTCCTCAAAGATAACATCAAAACAGTCAAAACATATTCCATTTGAAATTAAAATTAGTGTATCATTATTTACATTAATAAATCCACTTTCTATGGTTCTCATCGTATGCACATCAAAATAAGAAAAAGTAGAATCCTTGTTAATCACAAGTTGGGTAAATGAATTTTTCTCATTATAATATTCTCCAAAAATCGCATGCACATCAAAATATATTGAAGAAAAAAATAATCCTATAATAAGTCTATATTTCATGATACAAATTTTTGTTATGTTTTTATTTATCTCTTTCGTTGATCTGTTGTATATTGTTGAAATAAAACGTTTCCAAAGAAAGGGTGGAGTGCAGGTACTCCTCTATTTGTGTTTGCTCTATAGCCTTGTCCTTTTTCTGCTCCTCCAATACCCGCATCTCCTGCAAACTTAACAAATGAAACAGGCCCATTAGAATTTTTTCTTGAGTAATATGAGATCTGTTGCGTAACCCACCGGCCAGTAGAAAAACGTCCTGCAAAATGATCATAACACTTTCTTCGATTAAAGTCACCCCAAACATAAACATCGCTTCCTCCTTTTGTATATTCATCATTGAGTATAACTTGAGCTTCATATCCATCCATAGGATGTGCTTGTCCTCCTAAAAGGGCTAATCCAGAACAAATGGTTTTCTGGAATACTATCGGACATAAACGTAAATACAGCCCAATTACCCGCAGTTTTGTACTGTCGCAAGTTACGGTTGTCAACCATTTTATCAAGAATTGGTTTTATTCTCAGTATTTCGTTATTGTATTCTTCCCAACTGATTGTGCCTCCGTAATAAGCATTTTCTACAAGAAAAACCGTTCTTTTGAAACTCAACGGTTTTTCTCCTTTCAACATTTGGTCTATTTCATTTATGGCAATATCAAAATATTTCTGAATATTGTCAGGTACGGGCTGAATCAAAGCATTCCTATTCCTCTCAAAATCCGCTTTTCTTTGCTCATAACTATACGATTGTGCGTTCAGCTGGAGAGTACAAATAAAAGTGAATAAGTATATTAACTTTTTCATTTTTACAATGTTTAAATTGCTACAAAATTAATCAACTCTTTCTATAAGTTCTATTTTTTTAGCAATTCTTCAAGGCAACCACATCAAAAATTAATGTTTTTATAATTAATTGATAACGAGAAGATAATTTTTTTCTCCATTGTTATTTTGATGTTTTTTCGATATATTAAATTTCCTATCTTCTTAATAATCATAAAAAGGCTGTAGTTTAAAATAGCAACACTACAGTCTTTTTAAATAATTTTAATGCGGTTTCTTGGTAAAATATTGTTCCGGCGTCAAACCCCTCAATGATTTGAGTTTGTAGACAGTTGCAGGCTCTTTTTAGAAAATCCAAAATCTTTTTTTCTTTTTATTAATTAATTCAATGGCTGCATTATAATAATTTAATCCTTTATCGAAATAATATTTGTCGTGTATTAACCCCTTATTGTATTCTTCTACCAATGTTTTTTTTTCAGCAGTCAATAGGTCAATAAACTTTAATCCTTTTGGCAAAACCGTAGTCTCTTTGCTCCATAGTCTAAACGGATATTCTACAATTGTTTCCATGTCCGGATTTGCGCCATATTTCAATAATATCTTTAGTTCTTCAATGCCTAAATCACTACGCATTAAAGCAAATTGAAGTAATGTTTGTTTTTTAGAATTGTAATCATTTAAATTGAAAATCTTTTGATCTAACAAAAACAAAAGTATCCTCTTTCGTTCATTAAGCGGAACATCCCCGTAATTATAATTTTGATTAAACAAACTATACAAGATATTTATACCTTCCTCATTTTCTGTAAAAATATTGATATTATTGTCAAATACGTATTTCACAACATCAAATGTTGTCTCGTATAAAATAAATGTCGAACCCATTTTGTCAATATGATTTATATTGGCACCATAGTTATGCAGAATTTTTACTATTTCTATATTCTTTTTAGCTTGAAAAACCGGAGTCCTTTTGTGCCGACAATCTTCATAATTGGCTGAAATTCCCTTTTTTAGATAAAATTCAAAAAACTGTAAATCCAAAGGAGTACTACTACTTAATGTGTTTGCGATTTTGTTTATTATATTGACATTCTCTTTTTCGTCAAAAAAAATTTCAAAACAGTAATTGTTTGAAATATCAAAAAAATCATTTTTAGATAACTTATTAGATTGAAATGCCCGTATTGTTTCATTTATTTTTTGTTCTAAATTTTCCATACAAAACTTCTTTTTATTTTTTTATATCTCATGTTACGCATTTTGATGATTTTAAAAATTATCAAAATGCGTAACATGAGTTACTCAATATCTTCCGGCAAGAAAGTATATACATCTGTTATTTCTCCGGCTTCATTTGTTTCTTCTACATAAAGATTCTCATTGTATGGTGTTCTTGTAGAATGCACATTTTGATTACTTCTATCATATTTTTTCACAACAGTACCTTGAACAAGAATAACGATAGAATCGCTATTTGTTATTGTTGGAAAAGACCTAACAACAAAAGGCGGTTTGAGATCATACCATTCATAATATCTCGTTCCTCTTGCTTCGTTCTCTATGTTCATTATATTAACACTTCCATCTCCATAGAAATTGTAATAAAGTCTAACTTCCATATCTTGTCCTGTTTTATTTTCCAGTTGATAATAATACACATACTCAGGCGGTTCTACACACGAATTAAAGATAAAAAGAATAATACATAAAATCAGATAATTATTTTTTATATTTTTCATAAGTTGAGAATAAAATGCCAATATTATTTTTAATTGTTTGGTCGGAACGAAGTGCTTTTACTTGCTGTTTCAAATCTTTCAGGTTATACACTTTTTTTTAAATGTTTCGCAATTCTGTTGGCGTAAAACCACTTACATTGTCATTGGGGTATTCATGTGATGAATGGTTGTAGTCAGGATTGTTTCTTTGATTATAACTATCCATTAAATCAATAAATAATGGCGAATACTCCATATCATTTTTTGTTCCTTTGGAATAGTTCGTTCTTAACAACGCCCACTTTTGCCCCAAAAGGCTGCTGTTGGTTTCGTCCCAGTCTGTATATCCTAAACGCGCATATTCCGCAGTTGTTACTTTCCATTCCACAGCATCCGGCCAACTTTCACGAATTATTTTATCTACAAATGCAAATTGAGCTAATCCGAAAGCAAACTCATGAATATGCAAGCTGTGAGCAATTTCGTGTACGGTAGTAGCAAATAACACATCAGAATTTTTATATACATCATTATATTTCATATAGATTTGTATCTCAGGAAGAAATCCCAGCCAATTATTACCATAATTAATCCCTGTTCCATTTTTATCTCGAACAGCTATTTTCAATGGAAGTATACCTCTTTGAGAAACAGTGGGCCCCATTCCTTCTGCATTTTTTCTCAACATAGCATAGCATGCACGTGTAACGTGAGCACAGGTATAGGTCAATTTTTTATCTGTTCCTATATCAAATGCCCAATGAGATTTTTTAGTATCACTTGGACCTTTGTAAGTTGCTTGTAAAAGTACACCATCACGAATATCCCAATACTTATCTTCCCATTCTATGCTATAATCTACTTTTCTGAATTTGTCCGGTATTTTGGCATATCCTTGTTCGTTTGTCATGGCACTTTCCCAATTGAACCAGTTTCTTGCACGCACTTTCACTCTCGGTACAGGAATGTATGTTTTTAACTTATCATCATATACCCGAATGGTGGCTGTTGGGTAAAACTTCGATGCTCTTAATTGCGGTTGTTCCGGGTACTTATCAACGGCATTTCCCGTAAGTTGAAGCGAACGATTTTCTAACAAGTCCCAATCTGAAAACGAGACTGATGTACTTCTTAATTGTGTATCATCATCTTCTTCTTCAAATAAACATAAACGGTCAATTATTTCATATCCGCTTATTGGTGATGCATAATCAACCGGAACTTTAGTATAAAGCCAAGTGAATTGAGTACGCCCTTTCAACGCAGGGTCTATAAATACATTACCTTCTGTAAGTTCGCAATCAAGCGGATACGGAAAAAGAATTAATGATGTGTCCGAGAGCAAAATTTCATTTTCGGTACTGTCTTGCGGAAGAAAGCGAACATACAAATGAGTAGGTTCAATTACTACACCTGATCGCAACAAACCTTCTTGTTGTAAACTTTCGTATGCCTTTTGCATATTGGCCAGAATAAGGGTTTTCGCGTTTTTCAATTATTTGAATAACATTACCTAACTCCGGTTTTCCGGAAAAAGAGTCATTGTTGTCCAAAATCAGGTCGTCATTTTGTTTGCAAGCAGTAAATCCTCCCACAATTATTACACACAATAAATAAAATAATTTTTTCATACTAAATTATACCTTAAAGTCCGTTCCTTTAGACAGATTACCATTGTTAATCCCGCTCTGACGGCTTCGCGAGTGTCTTGCCTTTATCCTTTTATTTTTTACAAACACACATTTATGTCTCGTGTAATTTTTTGCACTGCAAACATACTAAAAAAATTATTTAAAAAGGACTAAAATTATTTATTTTTTTATCTGTTATTCAAATCTGTTCGATTACTTCACGCAGTCCGGTATGCTCCTCTTTTTTGCTTGAGAAGATTGAACCATCAGTGTCGAGTAGGCACACAGAGTTTCATCTAATTCTTCTCACAGAACCATACGTGAAAGTTTCTCCTCATACGTAGGGTGTTCAAAAGTTATTTTTTACTTGTTAAGAAACGATACTATTTTTAGATTCAGAATTCAGATAATCATTTTTTGTAATCAAAGAACGATTCAAAAAATAAAAATTTAAATTTTTAAAACCAGTTGAAAATTGAATTTGAACAGGGAACAAAGTTACAGAGAGAATGGATTATCGAAAAAAGAGGCTGTCAAAATTCGAAAAATACACTTCGTCATTGCGGGCTTTATACGCAATCCGTTAATAATCAGTATCTTTTTTTTAGGACATTCTGCGTCAAGCGCGGAACCAGCGGTCGGCGACTAAAGGAGCTAATGACGGGCTTTTGCGACAACCCCAATATGTTGGTAGAAAAGTGGGTGTTTGCTGCGGTGTTTGGCGTGCGTTAGGTACGTAGTATAAAAAATGATCACATTTTGTACCTGACGGCACAAAAACAGAGGGATTAATCTGGTTTTCTGCCAACATATTGTTCCTGACGGAACAGGATATGCAAACTTTTTCCAATATAAATATAACTTTTTTTGAAACTTAATTTTGTCAATTTTTTGATCATTTTTTATCTGCTGCTGTTTATGTTGAAAATAAATGACTTTATTGCAACGGTAAAAAATCACTATTTTCTATTAAACCATAGATTTCGATTTTCTATGTTTCCGGTATAAAATATCAAGTTAAGTTTTCCGTTTTCAATTTTGCCGGAATAAGCAAGTTGCGTGGAGTCTTCCTTATGATACAAAAACAATGGACCTTCTATCCCCAGCCAATTACCTCCATATTCCCAAGTGTAGGGAATCTGATTCGCAGATAAAGAACCATCTGCCCGTCCCGACATCATAGTACATTGAGTATCATCAACAAAACGAAGGACAAATAATAAACCATCGTTTGATGCTGCTTCCCAAGTGCTACCTTTCAGCTTTGCGTAATCATCGGTTTCTGATTTAGAACAACTTGTGTACATTACTACGCAAACCAATGCAGAAACAATCGTTAAAATACTCTTTTTCATTTTTTTGTGTTTAATGTCAGCTCCTTTCACGGACAAAATTATTTATTCGAGTAATATCGCTCGTATACTATAATGATGCAAAAGGACATCAAAACGTTGCTTAAAAAAACGTTTTTTTTATTGTTCGCTGTCTGACCGCTCAGAGTTGTCCGCAAATTACCTCTTTGGGCACAAGGGCTTGTCTCAAAAGTCAAAAATACACTTCGTCATGCGGCCTTGCCGCAATCTCTTAATAATCAGTACTGCTTTTCAGGGGATTCTTGGCAAGCCAAGCGTTTCGATTACTGCGTCAAGCACGGAACAAGCGGTCAGCGGCCAAAGGAGCTAATGACAGGTTTTTGCGCCAAACAGGGGATTAATAACAAATGACAAAAACAGCTATATAAGCAATTGTTCTTAAATTATTCTGGCTCAACCCCTGTCACTTCCATTTTTAGCACTTCTATTTCATCAGATATTACTTTTCCTGTTTTTCCATCAACTTTTATAACTCATCGGTTCGAATAAAAGCTATCAGTAAGAGGAATGCGTACAGTATATATACCACTACCTCTTAGAACAGTCATACCATCATTAATGGGAAATTCCAAATCAATATTGTATTCTTTTTTGAATTTCTTGATAAGCATTTCAATAGAAAAAGAAAAACCCCGCTCTTTTTCAAAATTTCTTGTACTTATTAAATTTCTTTCTTCATCATAACGCTTCGATATTATTGTAAAACCATAGAACTTCGTATTCTCAATAGACAAAGTTAAAGCAGGTTTAAAATATCTTTTCACAGTTGAGAAGGCTCTATTGTTAATTATCTCTCTGACCTGATAACTATCATCTTGCTCAGTCAATGCTCTAACAGTATCTCCTTTTTTATCTCTTTACGGCTGATAAGGTTTCTTGTAAGATCACGCCTGTCTTGATGACTTATATTGAATTCATCCAAATTAATTTTTTTCTTTATAATAT
>QMCE01004576.1_pt1 | contig 17491 bp, 20 predicted proteins | sample 1821851 | NCBI WGS metagenome assembly QMCE01 (sample SAMN09453174, study PRJNA476694) | Termite gut metagenome, whole genome shotgun sequencing project. | isolation source: worker | host: Odontotermes sp. | place: South Africa:Pretoria | collected 2016-01-28
CTATTCTCCAAACCTCCGCTGGAACCTCAACCTCCGCGCCGTCGCGGAACCGAACCACCAGCCGCCCGTCCGCTTGAACAGTAATCCCGTCCACCGTAATATACCAAAGCTCCTCGTCAAACTCGGCCACAAGGTCATCGCCCTGTTTCACCAGCGTTTTGAGGAACCGCGTGATGTTCGTGCGCTTTGCGCTGCGTTCCAGCCGCTTGTTCTCCACGGCCACCAGCTTGGCCACGGCCACGTCGTATCGCTGTTGAAGCCCCGCTATCCGCTGCTCGTATTCGGCTTGGTTCTGCGCTTTTGTAGCGTTATCCCTTATGCTTTGCTTGGTGAGCGCCGTCACGATGTCGCGCTCGTTCAGCAGTTCAGCCGCCTCGCGGTCAAGGTCGCCAGTGTCGGTCAGGGCTTGCACCACTTCTGTGTAGGCCGTGAAGATTTCAGCCTTGCTCTCCAGCCGGGAATTGAAGGCGTGGATAAAAGCCGCTTCAATCTGGCTGTCGGTGAGGTGCGGCGTCGCGGCATGCTTGCCCTTGCCGTATTTCGCGTTACACCGCCATATGATGCGCCGGTATTCGTCACGGGAATGCCAGACTTTACTGCCGAAAGACCCGGAACACTCGCCGCAGAATATCTTCCCCGAAAAAGGATGCCCGCTGCTCGTCACGCGGCCCTCGGCCTGTCGTTTCTGCATTTCGTACTGAGCAAGGTCGAAAATCTCCGGATGAATGATGGCCGGGTGGCTATTTTTTACGAGATACTGCGGAACCTCGCCCTCATTTATCTTGCGTTTTTTGGTGAGGAAGTCTACCGTGAAGCCCTTCTGCAATATGGCCTCACCTTTATATTTTTCATTCGTCAAGATAGAAATAATCCCATTACTACGCCATAAAGCCTTGCCACCGGGCGAAGGGATTCCAGCCTCGGTGAGCATGGAGGCAATGTAGTTCGGTGACTTGCCGTAGATGAACAGCCGGTAAATCAGCCTGATGATATCAGCCTCCTCCTCCACGATGGCTGGGAGGCCGTCAGGCCCTTTTTCGTAACCGAGAAAATGCTTGTAGGGGAGGCTCACCTTGCCATCCTCAAAGCGGCGGCGGACGCCCCATGTGACGTTCTCGCTAATGCTCCTGGACTCCTCCTGCGCCAGCGAACTCATGATAGTTATGAGCAATTCACCCTTGCTGTCAAGCGTGAAGATGTTCTCCTTTTCAAAGAAAACTTCGCAACCAATTTCCTTTAGTTTGCGCACGGTGGTGAGCGTGTCCACAGTGTTCCGGGCGAACCGGCTCACACTTTTTGTTATGATGAGGTCAATCTTCCCGGCCAGCGCGTCTTCAACCATGCGGCTGAAGCCCTTGCGCTTTTTCGTTCCCGTCCCAGATATCCCCTCGTCCGTATACACCGATACGAACGACCATGCGGGATTTGACTTGATATGCCGCTCATAAAATGCCACCTGCGCCTCGTAGCTTGTTTTCTGCTCGTCATCGTCGGTGGAAACCCTCGCGTATGCCGCAACCCGCCGGAGCGCGGCGGTCGTCATCACATTGTGCGGGATGTTCGCTCTGGCCGGGATGACCGTCACGGCCCTTTTTGTAACTGCGCTCATAATGCTTCCCTCCTTGTGCTGTGGCCCCGGAGGGCGTCGGCCTTTGCCCGCTGGCGCATATCGGGCGTCCAGCTGTCGCGGCGGGATTTGTTCTGCCACTCCACCGTTACGTCTGTGCCGTTTGACAGCGAAAAAATAAGGACGCCGTTTTCCGGCGCCCGTATAGCTGTGACCATCTTATTAAAAACATATTCATCAAAAGTGGACAGCCCCAGCGCCCGCGCCGCCGCGTCATGAAGCGCGCCATCCGGTATCCCCAGCTTGCCCTACGGTTACAAGTTGGACGCGGCGCGGAAAATGGTTATTGACGAACCCGCCGCCGAGGTTGTCAGGATGATTTTCCGGCTTGCCGCCGAGGGCTGCGGCCTTGTGGAAATCGAACGGCGACTCTACGAGGAGAAGCGCCCGACGCCAGGAGAATACAAAAAGCGTCGGAAAGACGTTCACTATTCCGAGTTTTCCTGTGTGTGGAGCAAGTCGGTGATTCTGAAAATCCTACAAAACGAGCAATATCTGGGCACTTACGTTGCGGGGAAAACCGGCAACTCCGAAATCGGGAGCAGTAAACAGGTCAAGAAAAGCAAAAGCGAATGGGTAATAATACCGCATCATCACCCCGCGATTATTGATGAAGCTCTGTTTGAAGCGGTTCGGGAACGGATGAACCAGCGAAAGGAGCCGCTCCGCGCGCGGAGGCTCGGCACAGTAGCATGGTATGCGGAAAGCCGCAAAATACCGCTGAAAGGCATGGTTGTGTGTGGCTGCTGCAACCATGTGATGGATCTCAGCATGACCAAGAATGCGCGTTTTCAGTGCAAATACACGCGGGCCATTCACGAAGCCGAATGCCATCGCCTGAGCGTCCTGGAGCGCGAGCTTTCCGACATGCTGTTCGAGGTCATATCCAAACAGGCCCAGGTCATTTTGACGGAGTATGACAGGCAGATTTCGGCACTGAACGACCGAAAGCGGAGGCTCTATGAGCGGTTAATCCTCGGGGAGCTTACGATTGAAGGCTACAAAACCGAAAAAATGCCAATCGACGCGGAACTTACCCGGCTCGGCCAAATACACGCCGCCCTCGCAACCGAATTAGAGAAGCTGGCCCAGGACGGGCAGCGCAAGAAGCTGGCCAGCCAAGTGTGCGCGGAGAACGCTCAAACCCCCGCGCTGGTGGACTTGCTCATTGATAAGGTACTGATTTTCCCCGGCGAACGGGTAGAAATCAAGTGGAAGGTCGCGGATTTCTTTGACGCCGAGGATGTCGGCTAGATAAGGCAATCGCCGCCATGACTTAACCATCATGGCGGCGATTCTCTGAAAAAAATATCAAGCCCGCGACATTTTTTATGTGTCGCGGGCTTGACATATTCGTGGTACGAGTGTTCTTATGGGATTCACAGAAACCGCATAACAATCAGGTAAATTGACAATACCAAAAGCAGAATCCGCAAAGAAACCCCGAAAAAGCACCGCGCGCACCCTTTAGCCAAAGAGATGCCCTTGCCCAATTAGTATACCACGCCCAGCACAAAAAGTCTACGCTTGTATATGCTTCAAGGTAAATGTCCGAAAGTAACAAATAGCGGTAAAGTCTTGGCCTACTATTAATAACAATCGTACCCGTTCCGGAGAGTACAAACACATTTCTTCCGCCTTCGGCTAACAGATACTGGAAACTCCCATTCAGCAATCCCTGTACAGCGCCCTATCTGAGCGCACAAAGTACAGCCGCGTGAACGCTTTAAATAAAATCCTGTTGAATTACTTCTGCTTAAGAGGCGTTAGCAACAACTCGCACGAAGCTATATCCTCCGTCAACAGGTATAATCATGCCGATACTATACTTGCGCATGCTAACGCAATAGAATATATCTTGCTGTCTGGAGAGTCTGCGCGTGAAGTCAGTACAATAGGTGCTGATGCACCCATTACGACTCCACCCACTAAGCAATTCGCAACAGTCGTAAGCGTTTTATAGGTGGAGTTTCCGGCTTCTATGTTGTGGAATAATAATATATCCGCTTGCCCGGCTACTTCAGAGACGATATTTTTATGAGTGGCTGCCTCGACGGAAAGTGCGCCGTCCAAAGCAAGCGGACCATCGACAATACAGTTCTTGATTTGTCCCCGGCGGTTCATCTGTGTTAAGGCCGCAGCATCCAAAGTTGCGGGCATATCCAGGTTTACAACTTCCACAGCGGCCAAGGGCGCTACTTTTGGGCATTCGATTCCCAATCCTCGGGTTACTGTAACAGCGTTTTCTATTAGGTGCACCTTTGTTTTGAGATCGGGATAAGCGCAGATAGCACAGTCCGTCAATATAATAGTTCGGTCAAGCTGAGAGCAATCAACAACAGCCACATGTGAAATAATGCCGCCGCATCTCAAGCCGGAATCTTTATTTAAGGCTCCACGTAGGATATCTGCCGTTTGCACAAGCCCTTTCATCAGGATATCCGCGCGCCCGTCGCGGACATACGATATTGATTCGGCTATTGCAGCAAGATCGTTTTCTGTTTCAAAAATCTCAAAGTCAGATATATCCAACTTGTTCTGCTGTGCTGTCTTACGAATGTATTCTGCGTTACCGAATAGAATTGGCGTGGCGATCCCTTCCCGATAGGCTTTTACAACCGCTTCCAACACCGGCGCGTCCCCGGCCGCCGCCACCGCGACACGGCGGGAGGATTTTTGGCAACGCTCAATAAGCAACGGCAAATCTACACGCATATGTACCTCCTATGTCTTGTTAAGATGATCTTGCAAGCACTCAACTAATTTAGCTACATGCAGGCCGTCAACAAAAGAATGGTGTGCCTGTATAGAAAAAGGCATTATCATTTTATCGCCTTTTTTATAGTATCTTCCCCAATCAAACAGAGGTACAGCGTTTTCTCTGTCTCCGCTGAAGGTATGTGAAATATGCAAATAGGACAGCCATGGAATCGCTGAGAACTGGTAAACATCGTTACCGGGCGGACCTATAATATATTCAATCTGTTTCTTTGCGATTTCGAGCGCCTTGCTAATGTAATCGTCAACATTGCTCTGTATTTCAGCCCTGACAACCTTGAACAGCTCCTCCCCCGGCTCCAAATATGTAAACGAGGTATGGATTTGATTGTACAGAACCACCTCCCCATCAAGAAACCTGTAGCGGAATTCTTCAATCTCGTTCGCGCAAGTTGTTACTGCGTGAATAAACGCAAGCATAAAAGGTCGCTTTTTATCCTTCGCTTTGGTTACATAGTTACTGACATCCAACTCAACGGTCAGGCAATACTGCGGCAATAGAGAGCTCCTGAAAATCGCACAATGCATAGACCTTTCCCAAGTAGTTGTATCTATGATACGATAATTCCCGGACATCAGCTAGTACCTCATTCCAAGTTCTATTGCTCTCATATTGTGTTCCAACAGATGGAGCTTCTTGGCCGGAACGCATTTTTTCACTGACTGAGCGATTGTGTCCAAGGAAGTGAACCCGGCTTCCCGGATTACCTTGCCCAGAAGTATCATGTTTGCGATACCTTCTAGATGCTCATCGTTAGAGAGCTGGGTGGCTGGAATTTCAAACAGCTTTATGTCCTCTCTTTTTTTTACATCTTTGACGAGAGACGAATCAGTGATTACCGTTCCGCCGCTGGCGACAGAGTCGATGAATTTTTCGTAAGACGGAGCGTTCATAGCGACAAGCACGTCGGGCTCCACAACTAACGGCGAGCCTATGGGATTGTCTGAAATACATACGCTGCAGTTTGCCGTACCGCCTCTCATCTCCGGCCCATAAGACGGAAGCCATGAGACCTCCTTTCTGTCTATCAAGCCGGCATAAGAGACGACTTTTCCTGTAAACAGTACGCCCTGACCTCCAAATCCAGCGAACACCATATTATAACTACTCACAGCGCAGATGCCTCCTTTTCAGAAGTGTCCTTGTAAATCCCCAATGGATAATAAGGGATCAGGTTGCTTTTAAGCCAGTCGAGCGATTCTACCGGAGTCATTCCCCAGTTGGTGGGGCAAGTAGACAGAACTTCGACAATGGAGAAGCCTTTGCCTGCGCTCTGATTGTTAAAAGCATTTTTAATAGCTTTCTTGGTCTTTCGGATATTGGAAATATCATGAACCGAAACACGCTCCGCATAGGTGACGCCGTCTAAGGTAGCCAGCATTTCACACACGCGCACAGGGAATCCCGCTGTACCTATATCACGTCCGTAAGGTGATGTTTGAGTTATCTGGCCTGGCAGGGTGGTGGGTACAAATATAATGACGATGTTTTCCCCGCGTGTAGCCGCGTGAACAGTTTCTGCGGTGCCAATGGCCGCCAAGTCGCCATCGCCTTGATATGTAAACACCACACTGTCATGTATAGCACGCCGAATCCCTGTAGCTACCGCAGGAGCCCTGCCATGAGGGGCTTGTACCATATCGAAAGAGAAAAAATTGTAGGCGAGCACCGAGCAACCAACCGGAGCAACGCCAACTGTTCGGCCTTCCAACCCAAGCTCCACGATGCTTTCGGCTACCAGCTTGTGGATGATACCATGCGTACAGCCCGGACAATAACTCAACACAGCGTCTGTCAAACCCGTTGTTTTTTCATATATAACAGACATCAATTGCCACCTCCCGTAATCTTCTTAATTTCGGCCAGTATTTCCGCGGGTGTGGGAATCATGCCGCCTGTCCTGCCGTAAAAGTGAACCGGCAGCTTGTACTCAACTGCGCACCGGACGTCCTGCACCATCTGCCCCATACTCATTTCCACAACCAATATCGATTCAGCCGATTTTGCCGCCGCCTGTATTTGGCCGCCGGGAAATGGCCAAAGAGTGATTGGACGCAGGAGCCCAACCTTGATGCCCTCCGCGCGTGCCATATCAATTGCACTTCTGGTAATCCGGGAGGACGCGCCATACGCAACCAAAATCAAATTGGCGTCTTCAGTTAGATACTCGTCAATCCGGCATTCGTTTTCCTCAATCACTTCATATCTTTTGTAACGCTCCCGTACCTTCTCCTCAAGAACACTTGCCTCAAGATATAATGAATTGACGATATTGTGCTCACGCTTGTTTTGGTGACCGCAAGCTGCCCACTCTTTGCTTATAGGAACTTCTGTTCTCTCCGGGAAAGTTATCGGCTCCATCATTTGTCCTAGAAGCCCGTCTCCCAATATCAGTGCCGGCATACGGTATTGATCGGCCTTGTCAAAGGCGTCAAAAATTATCTCGACCATTTCCTGAACCGTTGCGGGCGCAAAGACAAGAATGTGAAAGTCGCCGTGGCCGGGTGCTTTTGTCGCCTGGTTGTAGTCAGACTGTGCGGGTTGGATTCCGCCAAGACCAGGCCCGCCCCGCTGGATATTTAAAATTACGCAGGGTAAGTCTGAAGCCGCAAGATAGGATATACCTTCTGTTTTCAGCGATATACCCGGAGACGAGGAAGACGTCATTGCCCGCTCTCCGGCAGCGGCGGCGCCTAAAACCATGTTGATTGCCGCGATCTCTGATTCCGCTTGTAGATATGTACCGCCGATTTTAGGCATCCGTTTTGACATATAGGCGCTGACCTCGGTCTGCGGCGTAATTGGATACCCAAAAAACAACTTGCAGCCCGAGCGAATAGCCGCCTCTGCCATTGCCTCGTTCCCTTTCATCAGGACTTTTTCTGCCAATGCAATCACTCCTTTTCAACTTTTATCGCGCTGTCGGGACACATCATTGCGCACATTGCGCAGGCAATACAGTTGTCCATATCGCTGATTTTTACCGGATTGTAGCCCTTTGCGTTAAGCGAATCACGGTCTATCAAAACAATTTTCTTTGGACATACCACGGTGCACAATGCGCACCCTTTGCAGACGTCGCCGTTAATTAAAACCTTTCCAGCCACTAATACCCCTGCCTTTCTTCCTGTATGTTGTTTTATGCGTATATTGAGGCTTTCACTTCACTCCTAAGTACCCTTAATGCCCCCTCAACCAAAGCAAGCATCTCATCCTCGCCCGAAAAAGTGTAAACTGGAGCAATCTGATCAACCCGCTGCTTTATCAAGCCGGTAAATCGGACAGAATAGGCAAGCCCGCCGGTGAGAATAATCGCATTGATCCGGCCTTCTAACACCGCCGACATTGCGCCAATTTCTTTGGATACCTGATAGGCCATTGAATCCACCACTAGAGCGGCGTATTCATCACCCGCCTTGATCATTTGCTCCACCTTGATCATGTCGTTGGTTCCAAGATATGCCTGAACGCCACCACGTTTACTGACCTTTGCCAGCATTTCGGACTTGGTAAACTGACCGCTGTAACACATCTCAATCACCGGCTCCAGAGGAACGGTCCCACTACGTTCGGGCGTAAAAGCGCCTTCGCCGGAAATTGCGTCGTTAACATCAATTACTCGCCCATATCTATGCGCGCCTATAGTAATGCCTCCTCCCATGTGCGCAACAATTAGCCGACTGTCTTCATATGAGATACCTAGTTTCCCGGCGCATTTACGTGCAATCGCTTTGGTATTTAGAGCGTGAAACACGCTGCGACGCTCAATTCCCGGTATCCCCGTAAGCTTTGTAAAAGGCTCCATCTCGTCCACAACCACCGGGTCAACCACATAAGCGGGGATTTCGTACTGTTTGCCAATTTCAGCTGCAATCAACCCGCCGAGTGCCGAGGCGTGAACCGACGCCGAATCGCTGATCAAATCTTCTATCATTCTATCATTCACCAAATAAGTTCCCGAATCGATCGGGTTTAGCAATCCTCCGCGTCCAACGACGGCGCTTAACTCTGCAGTCCGAATGCCAAATTGCTCCAGCATCCGTAGGATTCCACTCATGCGAATTTCTTTTTGGTCAAGAATGCCCTCACATCCCGCAAAGCTCTCCTGACTGTAGCGGATGGTAGTATCCGCAATTTGTCGCTCATTTTCGAAGACAGCCGCTTTTGTAGATGTTGAGCCGGGATTAATCGCTAAAACCTTAAAAATCTCATTGCCCATTATCGTTTGTTCCTTTCGTTTTCGCTCGTATCCGCATATTCTTCCCAATGCCGGACGCAATCCAATCTTGATAGTGCTTTCCCAAGCTTGTCCGCATCGGCGCCTCTGTCTTCAATGCGTATGCGTATCTCGGAGCAATCAGCGGCAATCTCTTCAACGTTCATGGTGCGGATATTCCAGCCGTGACGCCGGATAATTCCGGTGATTTGATCCAGCACTCCCTGACGGTTATCGACGGTTAACTTGATAGTCATGTTTTGCCCCCTTCATGTTTACAGTTTAAAATTTGTGAAATATATGGTATAATGTTTCAAGTGGCCCGCCTTGCGGCGATGGCCGATTATACCATGTAAACATGGTATAATACCGACGCCTTTTAACGCACCTGAAAATAGGAGAAAAACTATGATTGATTCAAAAAAAACGCTCTCCGGGCAAATTGAGGATCAACTCTATAATATGATTGTCGCAGAGGAGAGATTTGGCCCAGGCGAAAAGCTCCCCAATGAAAACGAATTGTCGGATACGCTGGGGATTAGCAGGACAACCCTGCGCGAGGCGATACGCTCTTTAGTAGCGCAAGGCATCTTGGAGGTGCGCCGTGGGAAAGGCACTTACATTGCGGAGGACCTGCAAATCCACAACGGGGATTTAGGGTTCAAATCATTGGAAAGAATCCAGGGGCGTTTAAAAGACCTTTTTGAAATCCGGCTCGTATTTGAACCGGAGGTAACATATTTTGCGTGTAAGCGGGCAACTGATGCGGAAATAGCTGACATACTCCAGAAAGGCAAATATGAGGAGGAATTGATTCGTACCGGACAGGGACGCATTGAGGCAGACCTACAGTTTCACAAATCAATTGTACTTGCTTCTCACAACGAGTTCATGATTCGCCTAATCCCAATGATCAACAACGCAATAAGCGCTGCGATTCAATCCACATCCAACAGCGAGACTCTTTCCCAAATTACTCTCAAAGACCACAGCCTGATAATGGATTTTCTTGAATCAAGGGACGCAAAAGGCGCAAAGTACGCGATGATGCTTCATTTGCACCATGCGATGAGATTTTTAAATATTACCAACGACAACGGCTGATTTTTGCGTATGTTTAAGTTCACTCTTGGCACTCCGTTCGAAATGCGTATTAAGCTGTGTTTTCAGCTAAAAATGCATGTCAGAGCGGAGTGTATATTTTAGGTCAAATCCAAATCGGATAAACCCCGCTTTATGTGATACATCATGGCGATACTAGCCCCGTCACCGTCTCGGGCTCTGAGATATTTCACGATCTCTCTGTGGTAGCGTATAGCGTTTTCATTTGCAAGATGAAGCGATTGACCGTATTTTGCCGCGCTAACAGCTTCGGCAACCGAATACTGTATAGCAGGGATTAAGCGTTCAATGACGTCGTTATGCGTCGCCTTTGCAATAGCCGCGTGAAATTTCTGGTCGGGCACAATGAAATCAACCCCATTTTTAATCAAATCCGCTTCCTGACGTTCAAAACTTTCTATTTCATCTATTTCGTCCTCTGTTGCTCGCTGGACTGCTAAACGTACTGATTGAGGCTCAATAAACAACCTCATCTCAAACCAGTGCCTAACCAGTTTTCTTTTGTCATCCAATAATGATAAACCGAGAGGATCGTTAGCGTACCCCGGACTGGCAGTAACAAAGGTACCCCTCCCACGTTTGACAATTATAATATTGCTCGCCGTTAAGATTTTTATAGCTTCACGTATGGAGGTTCGGCTAACGCCGAGCATTTCTGCAAGTTCGTGTTCATTTGGGAGTTTGCTGTTCGGGAGATACTTTTTTTCCAACAGAATCATCTCGCTGATTCTGTTGGCTATGTCTTTTGACAGGGGAATAAATAAGCCTTTCATAACATATGTCCTCATACAATTATAATATCATTAGACATTATACAGCATAAGGGTGATTATTTGCAATAGGAGAGACAAATTTTGTTATTGTTGATAATAATTATCATAAATATTTGTAATAATTGACAATTATTCAATAATCCTCTTGACAACTATGATTTTATAATATTATTATGTCAATAGACATCATACAACATATATTATGAAAGAGGTGTTTATTCTGAGAAGCGACAGCATGAAAAACGGTCCTCAAAAAATCGCTCACCGCTCACTCTTTAAGGCTCTGGGTTTAACGAATGAAGAAATCCGCCGCCCGATGATCGGAATCGTCAGCGCCAAAAGCGAAATCGTGCCGGGGCATATGCATTTGGACAACATTACAAATGCGGTTAAGGCCGGAGTCTATATGGCGGGGGGGACTCCTTTCGTCTTTCCCGCGATTGGTGTTTGCGATGGGATTGCGATGAATCATCTCGGGATGAAGTATTCCCTTGTCAGTCGGGAGCATATAGCCGATTCCGTTGAGATTATGGCGATTGCGCATCCCTTTGACGCGCTTGTCTTTGTTCCAAATTGTGATAAAATCGTTCCTGGTATGATGATGGCTGCGCTTCGCCTCAATCTGCCCAGCATATTTATAAGCGGCGGCCCCATGATGGCGGGCATAGGCAAAAATGGCGAGAAGCTTACTGTTACAAGCGCTTTTGAGGCTACAGGTGCCCTTGCCGCCGGTAAAATTACACAGGCCGAAGCTGATTACATAGAGGATCGTGCATGTCCCGGTTGTGGAAGTTGTTCGGGTATGTACACCGCCAACTCTATGAATTGCATGACAGAGGTCTTGGGCATGGCCTTGCCGGGTAACGGAACAATCCCCGCTGTTCAATCCGCACGAATAGCACTTGCAAAGCAAGCGGGTATGCAGATAATGAGCTTACTTAAGCACAACATCCGCCCGCGTGATATTGTGACCCTCGATTCAATTAAAAATGCGCTGGCGGTAGATATGGCGCTTGGATGCTCTTCCAACACGGTTCTGCATATGCTGGCAATTGCACATGAAGCGGGAGTATCGCTCAATCTGGAGACCTTTAATGAGGCAAGCCGGAATACCCCACATATTGTCAAACTCAGCCCGGCCAGTGAAGATTGCCTGGACGACCTTGATCGCGCCGGTGGACTTTGCGCTGTTGTCGGGCAACTGGACTCATATGGACTCATAAATACCGGATGCGCGACTGTTACAGGCAAAACAGTCGGGGAAAGCATAGCAGGGATAACGGTGCGAAATCAAGATGTTATACGCCCTAAGGAGAGAGCCTATTCGCCCGACGGCGGTCTTGCGATACTGTGGGGCAACCTCGCGCCGGATGGAGCGGTAGTGAAGAAGGGAGCGGTTCTACCCGATATGATGGTGCACCAAGGCCCCGCAAGAATATTCAACAGCGAAGAAGAATGTTCTGAAGCTTTGATGGAAGGCAGAATCGTCTCCGGTGACGTCATTGTAATCCGCTACGAGGGTCCGAAAGGTGGACCAGGTATGCGCGAGATGCTTTCGCCTACGTCTATGCTGGCGGGCCGCGGGCTTGACAGTTCTGTAGCATTGATCACCGACGGAAGGTTTTCAGGCGCCTCCAGAGGGGCCGCGATTGGCCATGTTTCCCCTGAAGCCGCTGCCGGCGGGTTAATCGGGTTAATAGAAGACGGCGACATAATAGAAATAGATATACCAAACCACAAAATTGAGTTGCTGGTGGACGACGATGAAGTCGCAAAACGTAAAGAGAACTTCGTTCCGATACAGAATCAAGTTCTAGGGGGGTATCTCAAGAGATACCAGCAAATCGTGACGTCCGCCAATACCGGTGCCGTGTTTGCCGACTTATAAAGTCCAGAATCCTAATTCAAAATAAATACGAACAAACAATAAGACGCTATAGGAGGATTTAGTATGAAAAAGACATATTGCGTGGCATCTATCATTTTAGTTCTTTCTGTTCTATTCAGCGTGACAGCTTGTGGCGGCGCAACTGCAACATCATCTTCCGCACCCAATCAGGCGGCTTCTGCCGCTCCCGCTGCTTCTGTGGCGCCTCCCGCGTCAACAGCGCAAGCTGACGCGCAAACTCCCGCCGCTGAAGTCACAGTTATCAAGCTAGGCACGACGGTCAATGAGCAGGACAGCTTCCAGATAGCTGCGGAGAAATTCGGCGAATTGGTCAAGGAGCGCACAGGAGGCGCATATGAGATTGAAATTTATCCTAACGGAGCATTGGGCGATGAGCGCACAATGTTGGAAGGCATGCAGATGGGGACATTGGATATGGGCATCATCACAAGCGGACCCTTCGTGAATTTTGTGCCTGAAATGGGTGTACTGGACATGCCGTTTATGTTTGGAAGCAACGAGGAAGCCTATACTATTTTAGACGGAGATATTGGACAAAGTCTTCTCACACAACTGGAAACCGCTAACCTCAAAGGTTTGGCATACGCTGAAAGGGGCTTTAGAAACCTGACTAACAGCGTTCGACCTGTAAATTCCGCGGCGGATATAGAGGGGCTCAAGCTCCGCGTGATGGAAAACGAAGGCGGATATAGAGGGGCTCAAGCTCCGCGTGATGGAAAACGAAGTATACATAGCTACTTTTGAGGCTCTGCAAGTCAACACAGTGCCAATGGCCTGGACGGAAGCATTGACCGCGCTACAGCAGAATACGATTAACGGTCAGGAGAACCCGGTGAACGTCATTCACTCATATAAGCTTTGGGAGTCGCAAAAATATGTTACTATGACCCGCCACTCCTATGCTTCCGCTATCTTCACTATGGGTCTTAATAAATTCAATGGGCTGCCCGCTGATGTGCAGCAAATATTCCTTGACTCGGCGCAGGAAGCGGCAGAATTTGAGCGTGCCTGGGTTGCCGAAAACGAGAGCCAGCAGATGGCTGATCTTGAATCGAACGGCATGGAAGTAATCCACGAGCCAGATCTGGAGAGTTTCCGCGCTGCGGTTGCCAGTGTATACGAACAGTACAGCGCGCAGTATGGCGAATATCTCAGCCAAATAGACACGGCGCTGGGTCGCTGATTGCGCACAAGCAGAAAGGGCCTGTTGAAAAGACGCAGCAGGCCCTGATATTGTGATAATTAAGGATAGGGAGGTCTGACGATGGTTTATAAAACCGTTCAAAAGGTCAGCGAAACCGTTGATCGTGCTGCAACCGCATTGACGGTTATATTGCTGGGAGCCATGACAATCATAACATTTACTCAGATTATCTGCCGCGTGTTTTTCACAGCGCTTTCATGGAGCGAAGAAGCCGCCCGCTATCTTCTTGTGTGGCTTACATTTATTGGCGCCGGCTGCGTACATAAGAGAGCCGGTCATATTTCTATTTCGTTACTCACCGGCGTTATACCGAAAGGGCCTAGCAAAGCACTCCAGATACTTGCGCAGATACTCTGTATTCTTGTTTTTGTAGCAGCAATTTACTACGGTTTTAGCTATATGCAGATGATGGGTACGCAACGTTCAGCTGCCATGCATATCCCAATGCGTTACATGTATGCGGCAATCCCGGTCGGTTGTATATTACTGTTATTGCATTCTGTCGCTTCAATCTCAGACATTTGCATTAAAAAGGAGGCCGACAATCAGTGAGCGCGTTACTGTTTGGTGTTTTTGCATTGGCGTTGCTTATCGGCGTCCCTATAGCCTTTGCTATATCTCTTTCCTCAATGGCGGTGCTTTTTGCCGGGGACGTCGATTTGCTGGTCATGGTACAGCGTATGTTTGCCAGTACCGACTCATTTCCCCTAATCGCCGTTCCGTTTTTTATCTTTGCGGGTGATCTCTTGGCAAGGGGCGCAATATCCAAACATCTTGTCAATTTTGCTGAAGCCATGCTAGGAAGAGTCCGTGGTGGCCTTTCGGTGGTTTCAGTAGCGGCGGGAATGTTTTTCGCGGCTATTTCCGGTTCTGGCGCGGCTACTACGGCAGCAGTTGGAACTACACTTATACCCGAACTGAAGTCCCGCGGCTACAGGGAAGAGTCCTCGGCAGCCCTGATAGCGGCGGCCGGGACAATTGGCGTTGTGATTCCGCCATCAGTACCCATGGTTCTTTACGCTGTAATAGCAGATCAAAGTGTTACCCAACTGTTCAGAAATGGCTTTATTCCCGGCATTTTAATGGGTGGTATCCTAATTATATTATCATTAGTTCAAGCATACAGATATAACTATCCGCAAGGCGTGAGATTTTCATTTAGGAACCTGTGGAAGACTTTTACTAAAGCCATTTGGGGTATATTGATGCCCGTAATTATATTGGGGGGGATATTTTCCGGCATATTCACACCATCTGAAGCAGCAGTCATTGCGGTGGTCTATGCTGCTGTAGCGTCCAAGTTCATTTATAGAGACCTAACTTTTAAGGATTTGTATACAATCATGGTCGGCAGCGCCAGAACAACTGCGGTCATCATGATTATCATAGCTTGTAGCGGGTCGTTCGGTTGGGTTCTTGCTAACTGGAACATTCCTCAACAGATAGCAAACGCGGTACTTGCTTTCTCAAGCAATAGATATGTTATTATGCTGTTGATTTCTGTTATCATACTTATCGCAGGGGTCTTTATGGAGACTTCATCGGCAATTATTATCCTTACGCCTGTATTCCTGCCGTTGGTCAGTGGGCTTGGCGTCAACCTCGTTCATTTTGGTATTTTGTTTGTTGTGGGCATAGCCATTGGAATGGTCACTCCACCGGTCGCTATAAACCTGTTTGTGGCTTCCAGTATCACAGATATGCCGATTGAGCGGATCGCTAAAGCTGTGGTTCCGTACCTATTGGGATTGATCGCGGTTTTTTTACTGATTGTGTATGCCCCGATGTTCTTTCCGGGCGTTATCTTTTAACGCCGCAGACTCCCATAAGAGCACGCCCAGGCGTTATGGGTGTGCTCTTTTTGTACATTACATATAGAAGTTAGAGCGGATTCAGTTTATTTGTTGTGGAGTGTGTTTGGATGAGTTGACAACACATCTGCTTTTATCTCGACGAACTATGATAAGAAAATAGTATCCACGATCCCCTTTTACCGTTACTTTTATCTCTCGACTATTGATTTGGCAGCATCTATGGGCAGAACCATAGAAAAATGGCTGGATACAGGATGCGGCACCGGCACATTATGTGCTATCGCCAAAAGAGTGTTTCCCACCACCGAGTTCACTTTGGCTGATCCTTCGGTACAAATGCTCAACATTGCAAAGGAGAGGCTTAAAACAGAGGGAAAAATCGTATTTGTCCAAGCCGCCTCCGAACAGCTTAATTTATGCATGGATTGTTTCGATGTTATAACTGCGATTCAATGCATCATTATTTAGACAAACCGACAAGGGTTCAAGCCACCATAAACTGTTTTAATATGCTGAAACAGAATGGGATTTTCGTAACATTTGAAAACATTATGCCGTTTTCTGACAGCGGACGAATAATCGGGCTTACAACGTGGAGCGGTTACCAAACCAGCAAAGGTACTGCAATAGTTGACGTCAACAGGCACATACAGAGGTATGGCAAAGAATACTTTCCCATTTCGATCATCGATCACATCAATTTGCTGAAAGACTCTGGCTTTCGTGAAGTGGAAGTTTTGTGGGCTTCTTTTATGCAAGCTGGATTCTACGCAATAAAATAAAAACCGATGTTATTCCTTTCAGAAGTCATACGCGATGTAAGGAGCTACGTGATAATTTCCGCTCGCGACAAGGCCGGCAAACGGACGCGTATGGAGCTATTCACTGTATACTGCACAGCACCGCGAATAGTTCTAAGATTTTTAGCGTAAGCACCTCGTATCTTCTTGAATGTTGCTACAAATTAGGGTATAATATGGGTATGCAAGTAATTAATACAGGGGGGAACGGTATGAATCCAATTATTAAGCCATCGAGCGAGCTTCGGAAAAACTACAACAATATCGCCGAGATTTGCCGCACCAGTAAGGCTCCCGTCTTTTTAACGCGCAATGGTGAAGGCGATACCGTTATAATGGATATCGAAACCTACAGCCGCCGCGAGGAAGAGCTTTCTTTTGCGTATAAGCTGCTGGAGTCGGAGCAAGGCTGGGCAAACGGTGACGAAGGCTGTACTATTGATGAGTTGATGGCTGGAATAGATGACGCGATTGAGCGTGGAGTTCACGACGGAGCGGCAGAACGAAACGGTAAAGGCGTGGCAAAGCATGGAGCATGAACAAAACTACACAGTCAGGGTTTCATCGTCCGCGCGCCGTGATATAAACAGCCACTTTTACTTTTTAGCCAAAGTCAGCAAGGATGCCGCAGTACGGCTTAGAAATACATTTAACAAGGATATACGATCGCTTGAGAAAATGCCGGAACGGAATCCTCCATATGAACGCCGCGGGGTTGCACCCGGCAGATATCGTTATATGCTGTCTGCGAGACGGTATCGCATTGTCTATCAAATCGTGGGCAATATTGTCCGCGTGAACGGAATTGAGGATTGCCGCCAGGATGACAGTTCTTTACAGAGTTAGGCCGCCGCCATCTCATAAACCGCGGCGGCTTGATAAATTATAAATTATTCAAATCCCATAAGAACATTCATGGTCAACATAATCTAAATTGAGATAAAGGGGATGATTATAAGGAAAATTACAAATCATTGAAAAATTCCAGAGAAAGACTTTTTGTAGGCTTGTGATCTCGACGTGTGGCTAGGTTATGGGAAAAATCAATGCCCCTACGGGTTCAAATCCCATAGGGGCATACTTGGTACGAGTGTTCTTATGGGATTCACAGAAACCGCATAACAATCAGGTAAATTGACAATACCAAAAGCAGAATCCGCAAAGAAACCCCGAAAACACACCGCACGCACCTTTTAACCAAAGAGAATCGCCCTGCCCAAATAGTATACCACGCCCCACACAAAAAG
>QMCE01000707.1_pt1 | contig 17478 bp, 13 predicted proteins | sample 1821851 | NCBI WGS metagenome assembly QMCE01 (sample SAMN09453174, study PRJNA476694) | Termite gut metagenome, whole genome shotgun sequencing project. | isolation source: worker | host: Odontotermes sp. | place: South Africa:Pretoria | collected 2016-01-28
AATCTACCGGCGCGTGGCCGGTGGCCTTGACGAAAAGCGCGCTTAAATGCGAGGGGCTAAAGCCGGACGCCGCGGCAAGCTCGGCCAGGCTGGCCGGGCGCGCCAGGTTTTCCTGCATGTAGCGGATGCAGGCGCCGATACCCCACTCGCCTTTTTGGGTAAGCTGCAGCGCAGCCTGCTTTGCCCCGTTTACGGCTTCGGCCAAAATAAGCCCTGCCAGCTGGCACAGCAGGAAATATTCCTCCTGCTGGTACGGCGCTTTAAGCAAATCGAAGCAGCGGTGGAAGCTGCGCGCAATGCTTTGCCGGGCCGGTGGCGCAAGGCTGGTGGGCACGCCGGGCACAAGCCCTGCGTGCAGGGGCGGCTGCACCAGCGCGCCTTCCACATGCAGCCAATAAATGCTCCAGGGGTCGTCGTCCAGCGCGCCATACCAGTGCGGCGCGCCCGGCGGGATAAGAATGGCTTGCCCGGCTTCCACCGCCTGGGGTTCGCCGCCGTTCAGGGCGGCAAGGCCCTTGCCGCCGGTGCAGCACAGCAAAATGGCCGCGCAGCAGCCCGCGGGCCGCTGCCGGAAATGGTGCCGCGCCTTTGGGAAAAAGCCGATATCCGTCACTTGCACATAAGAAAATAGTTCATCTTGCCGCAGCCTCTGCAAAAAGGCCTCCGGCACCACAAACAAGGACTCATTTATGAATCCATCCATTTTTTTCATGGTTTCCATATTTGCATTATACCGCAACACACAATGATGTCAACAATCAAAATCGGAATATAATCTATTATACTCGCAAGATTGTGCATGGCAAATGCCGTGGCCGGGGTATAAACTGGGCTTGGAGGACTCTTATAATCTGTTGAAGCCAAAGGAGTAAAACCCATGCCAGTGAAGATTTGGACACAGACCGTCAGCATTCCCACCTATTGCGTGGGCCCCCGCGACAAAAACCCCATGTTCCTGGAGAAACGTGTGTACCAGGGCAGCAGCGGCCGGGTGTACCCCTGGCCGGTTATCGACAAAATTGCGGATGAGAAAACCCAGCAGGAGTATTGCATTGTTTATTTGGAAAATGAGTACCTGCAAGTGCAGGTGATGCCCGAGCTTGGCGGGCGCATCTACCGTGCGGTGGACAAGACCAACGGCTACGACTTTGTGTACTACAACCGGGTGATAAAACCCGCCCTTGTGGGCCTTGCCGGGCCTTGGGTGTCCGGCGGCATCGAGTTTAACTGGCCCCAGCACCACCGCCCCAACACCTTTGGCAAGGTGGAATACCTTGTGGACGACACGGAAGCCGCCCGCAAAACGGTGTGGCTGGCCGAGCAAGACCGCATGTACGGCACCAGAATGAGCATGGGGGTCACCCTTCGGGAGGGGGTGGCGGCCATAGAGATATCCGGCGTGCTGTACAACCCCACCAGCGAGGCCCAGACCTTTTTGTGGTGGGCCAACCCTGCCGTTGCTGTTCATGATGATACCCAGAGCATCTTCCCCCCGGATGTGCACGCGGTGATGGACCATGGAAAGCGGGATGTTTCGCGTTTTCCCATTGCCACCGGCACCTACTATAAAATGGACTATTCCAAAGGGGTGGATATCTCCCGCTACAAAAACATACCGGTTCCCACCAGCTATATGGCGTATTATTCAGGCTATGACTTTGTGGGCGGCTACGACTACAAGGCTGGGGCGGGCATTTTGCATGTGGCCGACCATCATATAAGCCCCGGCAAGAAGCAATGGACCTGGGGGAACGGCGCGTTTGGCCAGGCGTGGGAGCGTAACCTCACCGACGAAGACGGCCCATATATTGAATTGATGACTGGGGTTTTTACCGACAACCAGCCGGATTTTACCTGGCTGGCCCCACACAGCGGAAAGAATTTCACCCAGTATTTTATGCCGTATAAAACGGTGGGCAAGGTGAAGTGCGCCAGTGCCGATATTGTTGCCGGGCTGGATGTGGAAGACGGCCGGGCGGTGGTGCGTGTGTACGCCACAAGGCGCCTGGAAGGCGCCGTTATTACCCTGAAAGCCGGGGGCAAAACCCTGCTGAAAGAAAAAACCGGTATTTCCCCGGTGGCGGTGTTTGAAAAAGCGGTGGGTACGGCCGCCCCGGAATGGGAGCACTGCCTTTTGGTAGAGGCGCCGGGCGTGAAAACCCTGTGCTACACCCCGGAGGAACCAGCAGAGAAAAGCATTCCCGCCCCGGCAAAGGCCATTGGTGCGCCGGAAAGCCTGCCAGACGCCGAGGCCCTGCTGCTGGCCGGTTTGCATTTGGAGCAGTACCGCCATGCCACCTATGAGCCGGACGCCTATTACCGGGAGGGCCTGAAACGGCAGCCGGATGACATGCGCCTGAACAACGCTTATGGCAGCCTGTTGCTGCGCCGGGGGCAGTTTGAAGAGGCCCAAGCCCTGTTTGAAACCGCAAAAGAGACAGCCACCCGCCACAGCCCCAACCCCTATGACGGGGAGGTGTTCTACAATTTGGGCAGGGCGCTGGAGATGCAAGGCAGAGACGCCGAAGCCTTTGACGCCTATTACAAAGCAATTTGGAGCGACGCCTGGCGCAGCCAGGGCTATTTAAAGCTGGCGCAGATTGCCGCCCGGCGGAATGAGATTCTTGAAGCCTTGGGCTATGCCAAAGAAGCCCTTTGGGCCGGATACAAGAATTTTGACGCCCGGATGGCCGTGACGGTGCTGCAGCGGCTGGCAGGCGATACAAGTGCCGCAATAGCCACCGTAAAAGAGACGCAGGGCTTTGACCCCATGGACCGCATGGCCGCCAGCGAGGCCGCTTTATTGGAACCCACGGCGGCAAACCGCGCAAAGCTTGCCGCCCTGCTGGGTGGCAAGGCGCACAATGCCATGGCGCTGGCAAACGCCTACATGGCGTTGGGCCAGCACAAAACGGCCATCCATGTGTTGGAAAGCCATATAGGCGGCGGCGGGGAGCCCTATGCCATGCTGTGGTATTATCTGGCAGCCTGCAAGCAGGCCGCGGGCATGCCGGGCACGGCCGCCGCGTGGAAGGACGCCCAAAACGCCCCCGGCGACTACTGCTTTCCCAATATGCTGGAAGAGTACCGGATACTGCGCCAGGCGCTGCGCCACAACCCCGATGACGCCATGGCCCGTTACTATATGGGCTGCTTTCTCTACGATAAAAAGCGCCACGACGACGCCTGCGCCGCCTTTTGCGAAAGCGCAGGGCAAAACCCCGGCTTTGCCACGGTTCACCGCAATTTGGCGCTGTATTATGCCAACAGGAAAGGGGACTACGCGGCCGCGCGCCGGGAATTGGAAATGGCTTTCCGGCTGGACGAAAGCGACGCCCGGATATTTTATGAGCTGTGCGAACTGTATAAAAAAATTGGCCTGCCTTTGCAGGAACGCTGCCGCGTGATGGAAGCCCACAAAGCCCTTGTGGAAAAGCGCGATGATTTGAGCGTTGCCTACGCCGAAGTGCTGAATGGCCTGGGGCGCCACGAAGAGGTGGTTGCGCTGCTGCTGGAGCGCAATTTTCACCCCTGGGAGGGCGGAGAGGGAAAAGTTCCCACCCAGCATATCGAGGCCCGGCTGGCCCTTGCCCGGCAGCTGCTTGCAAAAGGCGAGAACGCGGCGGCCATTGAGCACCTGGAAAAGGCCATGGTGTATTTCCCCAATTTTGGCGAGGGCAAGCTGACCGGTGCGCAGGAAAACAATGTTCATTACACATTGGGCCTTGCCTGGCAGGCGCTGAACGCCGAAACGGCAGCCACCTGGTTTGAAAAGGCAGCCACCGGCCTTGCCGAACCGGCCGGCGCCATGTATTATAATGACCAGCCCCCCCACATGATTTATTACCAGGGCATGGCCCTGCTGGCCCTGGGGCGCAAAGATGAGGCGCACGCGCGCTTTAACAAGCTCATCACCTACGGCAAAACCCACCTGCGTGAAAAGCAGGTGATGGACTATTTTGCCGTGAGCTTGCCGGACTTTTTGGTGTTTGAGACCGACCTTGACGACAAAAACAGGGTGCACTGCCACTATATGATGGGCCTTGGCTATATGGGCCTTGAAGAAGCCGACAAGGCGCGGGAAGCTTTTGACGCCGCGCTTGCCATCATGCCGGGGCACTGCGGCGCGCTTTGCCACCGCGGGATGCTGTAGTACCAGAGCGAATTCTGTAAACACAGCTTCAGCTTCTCATCCGGGTTGCCCATGGGCTGCTGAATCTCGATGGAAATTCCCGTGCGCCGGGTGATTTCCTGTGCTGCAGGGTTTTTGTTTGCCGCTTCAACACAAAACACCACCATTCGACAATATTCCGCATTCATTTTAGCGAAACGGTAGTTATTTGTAACGCACAATTTGTCGAAAAATACAATTTATTGGAAATTATTGTGTTGTAAGCTTTTGGATTCTACCAATTGGGGCTGATGCCGTCTGTAACTATCTCATCCTCCGGCCCAACTTCAATAATCGCCCCCCCCCCGCAGGGTTTTCGGGGCTACCAAGCGGGTACGGGTTGCTTGCGGGCGGCGGGGCTGCCGGTGGGGGCGCGGCAGGTGCGCCGGGGTTTGCTGGTGCGCCGGGGTCAGCTGGCGGCGGTGCAGGTGCGCCCGGGTCTGCTGGTGCGCCTGGGGCTGCCGGTGCGCCCGGCGTGGCCGCTGTGCCGCCAGCGGCTGGCGCGGCTGGCCTTGGCGCGGGCGTCACCGTAAGCGTGTATTCCAGCGCCTGCCCGGCTTCGTTTTCCACCGTAATGGTGCACACCCCGCCCCCCGCGCCAAACATAATGCCGTCCTCGCTCACCGTGCCCACGCTTTCATCACTGCTGGTAAAGGTGTAGGTTTCTTCCGGCGTTTCAGCGGGTGTGCTTTCAGGCGCACTTGCGTCTGTATCTTCGGTGCTTTCTTCTTCCAACAGGTAGGGCTGCAGCCTAAAGCTGTAACCCACGTAAAGCAGCCCTTCCGTTTGCGGCAGGGCAAAATTGGGCTCGGTGTCTTCCGGTTTGGCGGGTTCTTCTTCCGGCTCCGGCACGCTTTCGGGTTCTTCGGGCGCAAGGCTTTCGGGTTCCGGCGTGCTCTCGGGCGGCGTTTCGCTGGCCACCGGTGCGGGTTCACTTGCCGGCGGCGCGGCAGCGGGTGTGCTTTCCACCGGCGCCGCCTGCGCCTGCGCGCAGCCCGCAAAAACAGCCAAGCACAAAAAGGGCGCACAAACGGCCAGTACACGCTTTTTCACAAGGGGGTACCTCCCATGTTCTATTTCGCGCGGGTATATTGTTTTTGCTACATCAAATGTATACATGTGCCGCCGGTTTGTCAAGTGTTGTCTCCCGTTTCTACGCGGCGCGGTATATTTTGAAAAGCACGGCCCTTCCCGTTTCGGAGGTGGCTCTTCGATGCGGTTTTTCTGCCAGCAGCGCGTGTTGCACCTGCTTCCGCCGCCTTGCCGGGAAAACACCCCTGCAATACCGCGGCCGCGGCAAGCCCCCGCGCAATTGCATTTTGACGTGCAACTAGCTATAATGAACGAAGCCATACTTGGCTTCCCCCTGTGAATGCAGGTTCTGAAATTCCCCGCCCTGGGAGAGCGTTTATGCCATTCCCCGCCGAAAACCTTACCCAAAACTGGCCCATGAGTTTCCAGTCGGTGCATTTTCTTTTGTTTCTGCCGCTGGTTACGGCGGGCTATTTCCTTGTGCCCCACCGCGCCCGGCGGGCTTTTTTGCTGTTGGCCAGCTATTGGTTCTACTTTTTTGCCGCACCATCCTACTTGCCGGTGCTGCTGCTGGGCACCCTTTTGTCGTATGCGCTGGGGCGTTTCATTGCCGCCGGGGCGTCGGGTACGCGTGGCGGGCGGCTGCGGGCGCCGGGGGCTTCTCAAGCACATGCTGTGAAAGACAGCCGCACGTCTTCATGGCGGCTTGCCTTTTCGGTGGCGGCCATGCTGCTGTTTTTGTGCCTGTTCAAATACTTTGGCCTGTTTGCGCCGCTGCTTTCCGGCGCGCTAGCCCGCCTGGGCATGGCACAGCCCGCCGCCTACTTTGAGACCGCCAAGGCCCTCGGTATCAGCTTTTACACCTTTTCGTCGCTGGCTTACCTTATAGATGTTGCCCGCGGGGACGCCCCGGTGGAGAAAAACCTGCTGAATTACGCGCTGTACCTGGGTTTTTTCCCCTCGGTGCTGCAAGGCCCCATAGGCCGCCCGGCGCGGCTTTTGCCCCAGCTAAAGGCTGCAAGCGTTTGTTTCAGCCCCGCCCGCGCCGCCTCGGCACTGCGGCTCATGGCCATCGGCTTTTTTAAAAAGCTTGCGGTTGCCAACACCCTGGGCATCTTCACGGCGCAAATATACGAGCAATTTGTGCGCGAGGCCGCCGCTTTGCAGGGCTTCACCCTTACGCTGGCGGCACTGGCCTTTGCGGCGCAGTTGTATTTCGATTTTTCCGGCTACACCGATATCGCGCGCGGCGCCGCCGAAATGCTGGGCATAAACCTGCCGCAGAACTTCCAAAACCCTTATTTTTCCACCAACTTCTCCGCATTTTGGGCCCGCTGGCACATGAGCTTGTCCAGCTTTTTGCAGGATTATGTCTTCACCCCGCTGGTTTGGAGCCGCTTTGCTGAAAAACTGCCCCTCATTGGAAAACGTGTGACAAAACCGCCGGTGCTCACGGCCATTTTTGTCACGTTTTTGCTGTCGGGCCTGTGGCATGGCGACAGCCTGCCCTATTTGGTGTGGGGGCTATTAATGGCGGCCTACCGCATTGGCGAGGAGCTTTTGCACCGGCGCCTTGGTAAGCCGAAGAAAAACCCAAAACCCGCGCTGCGCCTGGCCAAACAGGTGGCGGTGCTGGCACTGTGGACGGAGAGTCTCGTCTTTTTTAAAATGGGCATGACGAAGGGCGGCAGCGTGGCCGCCGCCGGGCAAATGCTGCTGCGGCAGTTCTATTTTGCGCGCCCCGGCATGCTGTGGCAAAACATTTTGGCCGCCGTGAAGGACGGCTTTTACAACGACAATTTCCTGGCGGCATGCTTCATCGCCTTTGCGCTTGTGTGCCTTGCCACCGCCCTTTGGGCCGATTGGTTCCAGGCCAAGCGCCTGCGCGGCGGTAGTTTGGCCGACGCCTTGGGCGCTTTGCCCGGCGGCCGCCGGCGGGCGGCGTACCTCCTGCTTACGCTGTGCTGCTTCGCCGGGTTCATTTTGGTGTCCGGCGGCTACGGCGGGGCCAGCTTTCTTTACGGGGGGTATTGAGTTGTGAAAAAATTACTCACTGGATTGTTCTTTGCCTTACTGCCAATTGTGCTGTACTACGCGGTATTTGTGGCTTTTGAGCCCAACAACTACTTTGGCCTGAAGGATAAGGCCGACGGCACCAACATCATGGCTTTGTTGCGCCGGTACGAGAAAACTCCGCAGGACAGCATTATTTTGGGCGATTCCCGCACTGCCAAGCTGGACATGGCGCTGGTGGAGGCCCGCAGCGGCCACGCCTGGGCCAATTTGTCTTACGGCGGGGCCTCGCTGGAGGAACAGCTGGATATTTTGGACTGGGCGCTGGCCCAAAACCCGAACATGAAAAATGTGCTGTTCATGGGCAGCTTTTACACCTTTAATGCAGGCTACGCCCACAACCGCAACGTGGTGGCCGCCAGCCAAAACGCCTTCATCTACCTCACCAATTTGGGCTACAACATCAATATGCTCACCAATTTGTACGACCATTTGAGCCCAAACCGCCAGGTGGCCGCCGCCGGCGAAACGCAGAACCCTGCCGACTATGTGAATGTGCCCTACACCGTGCCGGCCACCGGCCAAACCGTGCAGATACGAGAAAAAATGGCGGAGCATTTGGCCCAGCTGGACCCCCGCACAAAGGGCTGGGTGCTGAACAAAGAACAGTTCCAGCGCCTGCTGAAGACAATCAGCGCCTGCACGGCAAAGGGTGTCAGCTTTACCGTGGTGCTGCCGCCCGCCAGCCGCGAGGTGATGGACTGCCTGATAAAACCCTATGGAATCGACGAAAAAATGCTGCCGGTGCTGACGGCGCTGCATGCCACAGGCGCGCAAATGCTGGACTATGAGTTTGCAAACCGTGACGCCTTGCGCGAAGACCAGTTCTACGACGGCTTCCACTTGGACTTGGAGCGTGGGTTGAACGCGTGGACGGAAATGCTGCTGGCCGACATGGCGGCGCCAAAAGGGGGTGCCGCGCATGGGGCTTGATTTCCTTTTGCTATATGAGCATGTGGTGCGGGAGTACGAGAGCCTGCTGCTTTTGCAGGCCGAGCTGCGCCGCCGGGGCTACAGCGCCGACATCCGCCAATTGCTGGACCGCAAAAAGTTGAAATATTTCACATGGAAGCGCCCCAAAGTGCTGGTGGCCAGCTGCCTGTACGACAATGAGGGCCTAAACGCCCACGTGTACAACAATGTTGGGCGCGTGCGGCGCGTGGTGAATTTGCACTGGGAGCAGATGTTGAGCGACACGCAGGAGGAGGAAGCGTGGTTCAATTTTAACGGTAACGCGAAGAAGTGTGTGCAAACCTGCTGGGGCCCGGCCACGCGCGCGCGCCTTGTGGCCCACGGCGTGCCGCCGGAAAATGCCCCCGTAACCGGTGCGGTGATGATGGATTTTTTGCGCCCGGAATTTGCGGGCTATTTTTTGCCCAGGGAAGAGCTGTGCCGCCGCCATGGCCTTGACCCCGAAAAACGCCTGCTGCTATATATTTCCAGTTTTGGCTACGCCTCTATGGGCGAAAAAGAGGTGCAGGAGCTCTCGCAGATGGCGGGCACGGATTTTACAGAATTTGCCCGGGTAAACCGCCAGAGTATGGCTGAAACGCTGCGGTGGTTCGATGAATATCTGCAAAAGAACCCGCAGGTGGAGCTGGTGTACCGCCGCCACCCCAGCGAGTGGAACAGCCCGGCGCTTGCGGCGCTGGCTGAAAAACGGAAAAACTTCCACGTCATCTTTGAGGACAGCGTGAAGCAGTGGATTGCAGCGGCGGACGCCATTGGCATTTGGATGTCCACCGCCATTGCCGAGGTATATTTTGCGGGCAAGGGCTGCCATGTGCTGCGCCCCGCGCCCGTGCCGCACGAATTTGACCCCGTGATTTACAAGAACGCCGCCTGTGTGGAAAGATATGCGGCCTTCGAGGCGGCCATGGCCCAAACAAACGCGCCCTTTCCCATTGCGCCGGCGGTTATTGAGGACTATTTCGACAGCGACCCCGCCCGCCCGGCCTACAAGCGCATGGCCGATTTGCTGGAGGACGTGCACAAAAAACCGCCGCGAACCGACCCCTTTGGCCCGGGTTTTGCGCCGCGCTTCAGCTGGCTGAAATATTTTGCCCTTGTTGGGGTGCACGTGCTGTTTGCGCTGCGGGTAAACCCCAAACGCTTTGCCAAAATAGCGCCGCGCTTTGCCGGTTTTGCCGGGCGCATTTATGGCTATGTGGAGAAGGCCCATGTGCCAAAAAAAAGGGCCGGGGAAATGCGCCGCCGCATTTTGCCCTTTGTGAAATAAATGCTGCCGGGAAGGGAGTTTTGGAATGCCTCAAGGGAAAAACGAACCCAACACCGCTGCGGGCTTTTTGGGCTCAATATTTAAGTATTCCATCTCCACCTTTGTGAATGTAGGCATTTTGGGCGTTTCCATGCTGCTTACCCTTCTGTTTATCCCATCGGCTATCGCCAATCAAATCAACCTTTTCAACACCTACACCAATACTATTATGACCATCGCCATCTTGGGGATGGATCAGGCGCTCATTCGTTTTTTCCACCAACCCCCGGCGGGGCTTTCCCGGGGAGGGTTATTCCGGGTGTGTTTTTATTTATCCAGCGGCGCGCTTCTGGTGGCCGGCACAGTGTGCAGCACCCTGCTGCTTTGGCCGGTGTACAGTGCCATCGGTTTTTCCGCCGTGGGCGGCTGGGTGGTGCCGCTGCTGTTCCTGAACGCCTTCTTTTACATGATTGCGCGGTATTTTAGTGTGCTTTACCGCATGGAGGGCAATATCCTGCTGTACACCACCGAGAGCATACTGATGCAGTTGTTTTATAAACTGTTCTATCTTTTGGGCAACTTTTTGGGCTTTGAAAACCCGGTGCCCGCCATGGTGCTGTGCAGCGTGCTGGGGCTTGGCGGTTTTGCGCTGGTTTTCAGCTTTTTGCGCCGCGGCACCTTGCGTCTCCACCGGGCCGAGTTCAACCGCGGCGCCTACAAAACGGTGCTGCCCTATGCGCTGGCCGTGGCCCCCACCGCCGTCATGCTCACCTTCAACGCTGCCGCCAGCAACTCCATTCTCACCGCCATGCTGGGCAACGGGGTTGCCGGAATTTACGGCATTGCCTATATGCTCTCAAACATTGTTACCACGATACAGGGCGGCTTTGCCAGCTTTTGGGGGCCGTATATGTTCGCCAACTACCAAACCCAGCAGGCGCGCATTAAGCGTGTGCACGGCTATTTGAATTTGGCTGTGCTGGCCTTTTTTGCGGTGCTGGTGGCCGTCGAGGACATCCTCTTTTGGCTTTTCCCCCTGTATGCCGCTGTGCAGCCCATTTTCCCGCTGATGATGCTGTCCGCCGTGTTCACCATTTTGTGCGAGACCACGGTGTACGGCAACGCCATTGCCCGCCGGCCCATCTTCGACACCATTGGCATTGGGCTGTCTTTTGGCGTTAATATTGTGCTGCTGCTTGTGCTGGGCCCGCGCTTTGGCTTGCACGGTGCGGCCGTGGCCATTGCCGCCGCCAATTTTACCATGTTTGCCTTCCGTACCGTCACCGGCCAGCGGCTGTATAAAAGCATCCAAAACCCCGGCAAAACGGTGCTGGCCGTTGCACTGGCTGTTGCGCTGGCAGCCATGGGCACGGTGTTTGCCGCTAACTTTTTGCCAAAGCTGTTGTGCAGCTTGCTTGCCATGCTGCTTTATATTGTGATGTACCGACAGGAATTTGTGCATTTGCTGCGGCTGGGCCTTGGGATGCTGCAAAGGCGCGGCCTTTAGGGGCCCGCAATCATAGGGCGGCCGGTTTGGCGGCACCGCCGCTTTCGGCGGCCTGCAGGCAGGCGTGCACCAGCGCCTGAGACAGCGCCGCCTGCCGGAAGGTGGGCGTGCCGGAAAACGCCGTGCCGCCCGCGTGCCAGCGGCATATATTGTGGATGGCCGCCGCGTGCGCGTCCATAAAGGTGCCCATGCTTTGGCGCGCCGGCGGCAAAAACGCCGCCAGTTCCTTTTCCACCGGGCCGGGGTTTGCGCCCGACGTGCGCACGGCGCTGCCGCCCGCCGGGGTGAACCACAAGCTGCCGGTGCCCTCATAGTCCAGGCACAGGCTGCCCTTGGTGCCAAAAACCTCCAGCACCTGGTTGCCCAAATGCGACGTGCTCACGCGGGAGCTTTCCACAATACCCAGCGCGCCACCAGCCATTTGCAGGCTGGCGCACAGGTATTCGTCGGTGTCGTTGGGCACGGTTTCCGCGCTGTTTGCCGCGCTGCAGCGGGTTTTGTTCACCGTTTTGGCGCGGGCGGTCAGGCTTTCCACCTCGCCCAGCAAATAGCGTATCATGTCCAGCGTGTGGATGCCAAGGTCTATCACCGCGCCGCCGCCGCTTTGGGCAAACTGCTGCCGCCAGCTGGTGGGGCGGGCGGGGTCCAGGTAAGAGCCATGGTAAAAACAGGCGCGGAAATGTATGATTTGCCCAATGGCGCCCGCGTCCAGCATGTCCTTCATGCGGCTTACGTTGGGGCGGAAGCGCATGACAAGGGCGGCCTGGTTTGGCAGGGCGGCCTGTTCAGCCAACTTCACAAGGGCGCAAGCGCTTTCCCAGGTGTGGGTGATGGGTTTTTCCAAATAGACGCTTTTGCCCCGTTGCAGGGCGGCCTTGGCGGCCTTGGCGTGCAGGTTGTTGGGGGTGCAAATGTCCACCACTTGCACGCGCTCGTCCGCCAAAAGGGCGGGCCAGTCTTCATACACGGCGGCATAGGGCAGGGCGGCGCAGGCTGCCGGGCGGCGGGTGGCCAGCGCGGCGGGCACGGCGTGGGGCTCACCGGGGCGCAGCGCGGCCATGGCGCTCATGGCCGCCAAATGGGTTTGGGCAATCATGCCATAGCCCACCGTGCCAAAACCAATTTGATTAGTTATCATGTCATCCTCCTGTGTTCAAGCGTCCAAATCCCTCGCCATCTATCGTAACATATGGTATACTATTGTTTCAAGCAACAGCCAAAAGGGGGCAGTGATGATATACTGCAAAAAATGTACCATGCCCGATACCCGGCCCGGCATCAGCTTCGACGCCGAAGGCGTTTGCAGCGCCTGCCGCCATTACGAAAGCCGCCAGAATGTGGATTGGGACGCCCGCATGGCGGAGTTTCGCGCCTTGTGTGGCAAATACCGCGGCATGAACGGCCCCGGCGGGTACGACTGTGCCGTGGCCGCCAGCGGCGGCAAGGACAGCCATTATCAGGTGTATGTGCTGAAAGAGCTGATGGGCATGAACCCCATCCTTTTTTCGGTGGAGGACAACTTCCCCATGACGGACGCGGGCCGCCACAACCTGCAAAACATCAGCGAGGCCTTTGGCTGCACCATCATCTCCTGCAAGCCCAATGTCCGCGCGCAAAAAGCGCTTATGCGCCGCTTTTTTGAAAAATATGGCAAGCCCACCTGGTATGTGGACCGCCTGATTTACACCTTTCCGCTGCACATGGCGGCAAAATTCAACACGCCCTTTTTGTGCTATGGCGAAAATGTTAGCTTTGAATACGGCGGCAATGCCGACGAGGAGACCTATTCCGCCAAAGACCAGATTGAGAACGGCGTGGCGGTGGGTATGGACGAAAGCGAGCTTTTGGGCGGCGGCGTTACCGAGAATGATTTGTGCCTGACGAAGGCCCCGGCGAAGGAAGAGCTGGACAAGCTGGACCCGTTTTACCTTTCGTATTTTATGCCGTGGAACTCCTACCGCAACTACCAGTTTTCCAAAAGCCGCGGCTTTCACGACCTTACCCACGAGTGGGACCGCACGCACCACGCTGAAAATTTTGACCAAATCGACTCGCGGGCCTACCTGGTGCACAGCTGGCTGAAATACCCCAAGTTTGGCCACGCCGCCGCCACCGACTATACCGCCCGCTACATCCGCTACGGCTTTTTAAGCCGCCCCCAGGCCATTGAGATTATCCGCCAAAGGGACGGCGCGCTGGACCCCTTGTGCGTGCGGGATTTTTGCCATTTCTGCGGCTACAGCGAGAGCGAATTCTGGGGTATTATCGACAAGTTTTACAACCCCGAGCTGTTTTATAGGGACGACTGCGGCAAGTGGGTGCTGAAAAATCCAATTTGGGAGGAATGATTGCATGACATTGGAAGCGTTTGCGGCCGAGATGGCCGCCCGTGGCTGCGCCCCCGCGGGCAAAAACTTTTGCGGGGTGTACCAGGGCTGGCCCTTTGTGGCGGGATATCTAAACGGTACACCAGGAGGCAAAACCGTTTTTTCCCTTAACGTGCAAATGAACGACAAGGTGCCGAACGCCATGTTTAAGGCGCTGCGGCAGCAGATGAAGGACGCCGCGCCCAGCTATGGCACGCCGCTGAAGCTGCAAAGGCCCCTGCAGGGCAGCCTGCTAAGCTTGACGGTTACCGCGCCGGCGGATGCTGAGTTTGGCCGCGCCTTCGACACTTTGCTGACGGCGGTGACGGGCATGCCAGCCAATTTTGGGCTTACACTGCCGGGCGCCTGCCCGCTGTGCAAGCGCGGCGGGTGCGACAGTTACACCCTGCACGGAACCGCCTATGTGCCGGTGCACGACGCCTGCGTGCGCGGGACGGCCCAAAATAAGGTGGCCAAAGCCTACGACAACGAGCGCAGCGGCAGCTATGGCCTGGGTATATTGGGCGCGGTATTGGGGGGTCTTGTGGGGGCCATTCCCACCATTTTGCTGGCAGTGTTTGCCGAGCGTATCAGCGGCTGGCTGTGCGCGCTTATTCCGCTGGGGGCCTACTATGGCTACAAGCTGCTGCGCGGCCGCATGAACACCGCCGCGCTGATAACAACCATTGCAACTTCGGCGCTGCTGTGCCCGGTGGCGTTTTACCTTACGCAGGAGTTTGTCATCTATCGGGAGTTTGGCGAGTTTCTCGGCCTTTCCGTGTTTTTCCAGCTGATGGCGGAATACCCCGGCGACATAGTGCCCGCCTTTTTGCAGATGCTTTTGTTTGTTGCGCTGGGTGTGTTTATTGTGTTTGGCATTGTAAGCCGGGGCAACAAGCATGTGGTGCAAGAGGCCGGCGTCAGCATTGCCACCCTGCGCCCCATGGGCGCGCCCGTGCCCTTTGCTGCGCCCGCCGCCCCGGCGGGCGGCCCCATTGGCGAACGACTGACAACTGACGGTTGATGAATAACGGCTAAATGACTAAAAACTATTTTGAAGAAATGATGGCGGAGCTGGGCGCGCGCGCGGTGAACGGCACGGCTTGCGGGCAGCGCGGCGCGGTGTATTACAGCGCCGCGCTTGACAAAAGCGGCAGTGCGCCGCAAATGCTGTTCCGCTTTGCGGCGTCGGCGCCCGCTGGCGCGCTGGCACGCCGTTTGAACCGTGAAAAAGAGCCGCACCTGCACTGGCTGGCCGAAGCGGGCGAGGATGGCCCCGTGCTGCTGGCGCTGTCTGCCCCACCCAGCGATTTTTACGCCAAAAGCGGTGTTGTGAAGCTGCTGGGCATGGTGGAGGCCCTTGTGCGGGCTGGGGAACTGGCGGCCCCGGCGGCCTGCCCCCTGTGCGGGCTTGGCGGCACAGACGCCCACGCCGTGCTGCGTGGTGCGTACCGCCCGGTACACGCAGCCTGTGTGCAAACCCGCCTGGGCCTGCCCGATAAGGACAGCGTGATTCCCGCCCACGCGGGCGGGCGCGTGCCCACCGGCATTTTGGGCGCAGTGCTGGGGGCTTTTGTTGGCGCGCTGCCCATTTTTACGCTGGCGATGAACCAGGGCAAGCTGCACTGGGCGCTGTATGCGTTCATCCCCATTTTGTCTGGGCTGTGCTACCGGCTTTTGCGGGGCAAGGCGGCGCCGCTGGTGGCGGCCCTTTCGGTGCTTATTGCCAGCATTGCCGCCGCCTTTGTGCTGGAGCTTATCTGGTTTTGGCTGGTGCAGTGCGCAAGCTATGGGTTGGTAATTCCCTTCGGCATCAGCCTGGGGCAATATTTTGCCAGCCACAACCTGTTTTCCACAGTGCGGGAGATGCTCACCTGCCTGCTGGCCCTGTTTGCGGGGTACATGGCGGTTACCATTTTTTTGCGCCGTTATGTAAACGAGGGCCGCCACCCCGCCCAAACCCTGCGCGGCGGAGACTATGTGCGCGCCACCCTGGCAAGCGACCAGCCGCCAACGCCCGACGCCCCTGAAACCTGACGCCCTGACATCAAAATAAGTTGCTGTAAACAAGGAGCCCCCCATGGAACAAGAGCCTTACACCTCTACGCCGCCGGAAGAGACCCCCGCCGCGCCGCCGCAGGGCGGCATGCCTATATTGCCGGGGGAAAACGCCCCCACGCCACCGCGGGGAACCTTCGCTTCACAGGCGGGAGGCGCCTCGCCGCCGAAGGACTACGCCCCGCCGGGCGATGCCCCGCTGCCCGCTGCGCCCGCCTACGACTATAACTATGGTTATGCCTACCTGCCGCATAAGCCAAAACGGCGCACAAGCCCGCTGCACATTGCCTTGCTGGCGGTGGCCACGGCCCTGTTTGTGCTGGTGGCGCTGCTGCTAAGCGCCCTGCTTTTTATCGGGGGCCAGCTTTCAGGCCTTTCGCGGCCCGTTGCCTATAACAGCGCCGCCCCCGCCGGCACTTTTTCCGTCGTTCGGGTGGTGGGCGACATTGTTAAGCAAAGCGGCGACGCCCTGGGCATCAGCGAGCCGTCCTACCACCACGCCGATACCTTGCAGCACATCAGGGATTTGGCCGAGAATGACGGCAATGCGGGAATACTGCTGTACATGAACACCCCCGGCGGCGGCGTGTACGAAAGCGACGAACTGTACCTGGCGCTGATGGACTACAAGGAGGCCACCGGCCGCCCGGTGTGGGCCTATATGGCCGACATCTGCGCCTCGGGCGGGTACTACGTGTGCGCCGCGGCCAGCCGCATTGCCGCCAACCGCAACAGCATGACGGGCTCTATTGGGGTGTACATTGCCCTTACCGATACAGCCGAATTGTACGACATGCTGGGCATTGAGACCTTGCTGGTGAAGAGCGGCGAGAACAAGGGCGTGGGTATGTCGGGCGTGCCCATAACCGAGGAGCAGCGCGCGGTGTACCAGGGCATTGTGGACGAAGGCTACAACGCCTTTGTGGAGATTTTGGCCGAGGGCCGCGGCATGGACGAGGACGAGGTGCGCGCTTTGGCCGACGGGCGCGTGTACACGGCCCGCCAGGCGGAAGAGAACGGCCTTGTGGATGAACTGGGCAACTGGGAGGACTTTTTGGCCGCCTTTGAAGAGGAAACCGGCGCCGCGCCCTTTTACCCCAATTTCTCGCGCCGCACGCCCCTTGGCGGCATGCTGGGCGGCATTTTTGGCCAGCTGCCTGAAAATGAGACGCAGACCAAGCTGTCCATGGCCCAGCGTTACCCCGTGGGGGTGCCCATGATGCTGTACGACCCGGCGGTGGTGGCATGATGTATTCCGCCGATGGCTACATCATCAACCAGGATGCCACCGCCCACATCCCCTATGGGCGCATGCCTTCAGACTATAGCGGCTGCGGATGGATTGCCGCCTACAATTTTTTGCGTGTTATGGGGAAGAACCCGAACCCACGCCAGCTTGCGCGGCAGCTTGCCACCGGCTGGTTCAAGGGCGGCATGGGCACCGGCCCGCTGCGCCTGCGGCAGTTTTTGGCGGGGAAGGGCTACCGCTTTGCCGTGTGCCACAGCCGCCGCGCCGCCCCGGCCCTTGCCCATAACGCCAAAGCGGGCATTTTGATGTACGTCTCGGGCATACACGGCCTGCACTATGTAACCTTCGCCGCCGCACAAGGCAGCCAAAAACGCTTTTTCAACGCGGAATTTGGCAATGAACAGCACATTCTTACCATGGCGGAATTTGCGAAAAAATATGTTAAAACACCGTTTTGCTACTTGATGGTGGCACGCTGATCCCTGTTCTTCGGGTGCGGGCACAATATAGGGAGGCATGATGAACCAAACCGGCACACAGCCTGTTGAGACCGAACGCCTGCTTTTGCGGCGCTTTACGATGGAAGATACCGAGCCCATGTACCGTGCCTGGTGCACCGACCCGGAGGTGACCCGTTACCTGCGTTTTGCCCCCCACAAGGACGTGGAGGAGACCCGGGGTATTGTGGCCGGGTGGGTGGCGGACTACCAAAAGTCAGACTATTACATTTGGGCGGTGACGCTGAAGAACACCGGGGAGCTGATCGGTTCCATCGGCGTTGTGCCCGCCAATGAGGAGGACGCC
>QMCE01000708.1_pt1 | contig 17474 bp, 10 predicted proteins | sample 1821851 | NCBI WGS metagenome assembly QMCE01 (sample SAMN09453174, study PRJNA476694) | Termite gut metagenome, whole genome shotgun sequencing project. | isolation source: worker | host: Odontotermes sp. | place: South Africa:Pretoria | collected 2016-01-28
AGACATCCTGGAAATCCGCCTACGCCAACTGGCCCGGCTGGAAGGCATCAAGATTGGCGAGGAACTGACCAGACTGCGCGAAGAAGCCAAGAGCCTGCAACACCTGCTCGACTCCGAGGCCGCCCTGCGCGCTTGCGTCGCCGACGAGATTGAGGCCGACGCCAAAAAATACGGCGATGATCGGCGCACTCTGATCGAAACCGCCGACAAAATCACGATATCCGACGCCAAGAGCCTTTCCATCCCCGATGAACCGACCACGCTGATCGTCTCGAAGCATGGCTGGCTACGCTCGCGTAGCGGCCACAACATCGACCCGACGCAACTCACCTTCCGCTCTGGCGACAGTCTGCTCGCCTGCCTGCCTTGTCGCACCGTTGACCACCTGATCCTGCTCGACACCAAGGGTCGGGCCTACTCAATTGCCGCCGCCGACATCCCCGGCGGCAAGGGCGACGGCATTCCGGCCACTTCGCTGGCCGACTTCCAGGATGGTGGCAAACCCTGTCTGGCTCAGGCCGTATCCGCCGAAAAACTCTATCTGGTCGCTGCCGACGGCGGCTACGGCTTCCGTTGCCAGGGCGAGGATCTGTTATCGCGCGGCAAGGCTGGCAAAGCCTTCATGACGCTCGACGATACCGAAGCCCCGGTGGTTTTCCAGCCAGCCCCGAGCGGCGGCGACATTGCGCTATTCACCCGCGATGGCCGGGCGCTGGTTTTCGCCATCGAGGAAATCCGCCTGCTACCGAAGGGACGAGGTCTCAAATTGATCAACGCCGCTCCCGGCAAGGCCGCACTGGAGAATATCGTACCTGTCGTTGACGGTACTGCCGGCAAACTCAAGGGCGAGCGCCTTGAATTCTGCCGCGGCAATCGCGGCGGCAAGGGAAAGCCGGTCAAAGCGCCACGTAAGTAACCCGTATGCCAACCCGAAAGGTGGACGTAAAAAAAACCGGAGCAAGCTCCGGTTTTTTCATTACGGCAAACGACAGGACTTAAGCAGCCTTCGGAGTAACGACACTGGCCGCCCTCAGGGTTGCCTTGGTGGCGGCGGAAACGCTGGCCTCGGCCACTTCGGCCGCTTGCTTGGCGGCCTTGTTCAGACCCTGGTAAGCGTCGCTGGCGGTCTTGATCGCCGACTTGACGGCGGCCACGGCAACTTCCGAACCCGCCGGTGCAGAGGTCAGAGCCTTCTCGACCAGGTTGGAAACCTTGGCGTTGGCGTCGGCCGCGTGGGTTTCAACTTCCTTGGTAATCTTGTCCTTGGTTTCCGCGGCAATGGCGAACACATTGCGCGAATACTCCATGCCCTTCTCAATGCTCGGCGCAGAAATCGATTGCTGCAGATTGATAAAGGACTGGACGTCCTTGGCACCGAGCAGCGTGTTCAGGTTGGTGGCCGAGGTTTCAAAAACCGAACGGGCAGCCGCCAGGTTCAACAGAGATAGGCGCTCGATACCGTCAAGCGTGGTATTGGCGAAGAACTGGACAAAATTGAAACCGGACTTGGCGAACTCTTGGGACTGGGCAATCATGATCATTCTCCTATGGGGTTGGGTTTACAGACATTGCTGCGTTTTGTTGCAATGCAGCATGGACTCATTGTAACCAGCCACTCCATCATGTCAAGAACTTTTGTTGCGTCGCAACAAAATATTCCAAATACTCCGCTTCCAAGTCATTATTAGGACGTTACGGGCGATCCATTCCGGCCCGCGTCAGTATGGCCGACATAGCCTCGGCGGCTCCAAGCGGCAGGTAGAAATCCACGATATCGCTGAGCGGCGTTTGCGACGGATTGATTTCCACGGTCGGAATGCCGCTCCCGGCCGCGAACACGACCGGCTGGACGATATAAGGGAAAACACTGGAAGTGCCGATACTGAAGACCATGTCGAAGCCTTCCTGCAAGGCATCGATAAAGCGTTCCAGCGCTTCTTCCGGCAGCATCTCGCCGTACAGCACGATCTTGGGCCGCAAAATGCCGCCGCACGCCGGGCAACGCGGCGGCATCTCGCGTCCGGCAAAATCGGTCGCAGCCTCCTCGTGGCGGCAGCGCGTGCACTTCAACTCCAGCAAATTACCGTGGATCTCGATGACCTCGCGGCTTCCAGCCGCCCGATGCAGGCCATCGACGTTCTGTGTGAACACCATGACCCGTTCCAAGTAATCATCGAGCCGCGCAATCGCCCGATGCGCCGCATTCGGCTGCGCCCCACGGCAATTTTTCTCGATCTGGATCAGGTATTTCCAGGTGATGTCCGGATGCAGGGAGAACACATCCCCCGACAAAGCCTCCTCGATCCGCAGCCCTTCCTCGGTCGTCTTGCTGTCGTACAACCCACCGACTCCACGATAAGTAGGCAAACCGGAATCGGCCGAAATCCCCGCCCCGGTAATGAACAATGCCCGCCGAGCCGAACTCAGGTGATTGGCCACGGTATCCAGCATCGCCTCGATCGATGTATCAAACTTCTGAACATCAGGGTAATAAGGCATTTTTCTCCACAATGACAATCGCACATGCCATCTTATAACTTCCAAAAACAAAAAAGCCACCTCGATGGTGGCTGTTTTGTTCTGTTGGCGCGCCCGGAGCGATTCGAACGCCCGACCCTCTGGTTCGTAGCCAGATACTCTATCCAACTGAGCTACGGGCGCGCTGCCAGAAGCGAGCATTATACAGACAAATGGAGAAAAGACCAGAACTAAATTGAATTGGGGGCAGTAACCCGCAGGGCCTTTGTACTCAGGTGCCATGGCAACCTAGGTATGCTCATGCTGTATCCCTGCCGAGAAAATCGTTGACCTGTCCGCGCCGATTGAATATCGACTACCTGTACCGACTGACATTTGACCTGCCGGTTAAGCCTCATCTCGTCGTTTACCAAGCTACAGGTGACGATGCCGGTCAGCGTACTGCGCACGGTGGGCCAGGGGTGGATGTGCCGGCCATGGGTGTTCAGGAACGGCGGCCGCCAAGGGATGCAGCGCGTTGGGCGATGAGGCGGTTGCGGTAATACGCGACAGGCTCATCGAAGGGACGGCCCAGGGAGGCGCCGCCGTCCCCCGCGTCGCCGGGGCCGAGCGCATCGAGTTGCGCTACAGCGAAAGCACCCACCACACCGCCCAGACGATGGCCGCAATGCTAATCAGGAAGCAGATCATCGGCCAGTACAGTTCCCACCAGCCCAGCGGCTCGTTGTCGCGCCAGGTCAGTACGTAAGGATCATCCGGCTCCGGATTGGCCCGCTCGACTTCTTCCGGCCAGCGCGGTTGTTTGCTGGTCCACATCGCCAGAATTCGGCCAAGCGCGTTCAAGGTAATCGCGGGAGCCGTTAAAAGCTGGAGCCAGGGCCAGAATCCGCCGGGCGCGAAACTACGCGCGATGCTCCAGCGCCAACCTTCTTTGCGACCATCCAGCGGCAAGAGAAAACCCTCGCTCTTAAGCTTCCGGTAGGTGCGTTCTACACCATCGGGTGCTTCCATGTACGGTTGCAGGAAGGCCCAGAACTTGTCCATCGAATCTTCCTTACAGGGGAAGGTGTAGCCGAGCGAGAACGATTCGCGCACCGTCACGCCATCCTCGTCGAACACATGGGCGCGCAGGTCGTAGGTGGTGCCCATCATCGGATTCTTTGCCTCACCACGCACGATGAACAGTTTGTCCCACGGTGTTTCGAGCACAGTGCCGTTTTGGCGGAACACATACACCATCCGCGTCTTGCGGTTCAGACGCATGGGGTAGTGGGTCCAGCGACCGCATTCGGAACGGAGCATCCAGTAGCCGAGATAGGCAAATAATGCAAAAGGCAAAATGAAGAGCACGAGAAACACCACGTATATGCCGTGCCCTCCCTCTGGCGGGTTGAACACAAGATAGATCATCATAGCCACGCCGAACACACCAACAGCCGCAATTGCCCCGCCAAACCAGACATTGAAGCCTTTGACCGAATACCAGCGATCCACGAGGTCGATATAGCTGCCGTTGAACTTAATGACGGAGAGGAAGTCGTTGGCTTCTTTGCTCGAAGGCGGCTTCTTTTGCACGTAATGCCGCCGTCGTTCCTCATCGGTCAAGAGGCGGTCGACCGGATAGCCCGGAAAGCAGCGCTTGCCGAGAATCTTATCCATGCCTGTGTAATCCATGGTCAGCCCTCCAGCGCGAGTTTGAGTTCCTCCATTTCCAGCGCCGGGTTCTTGTTGTAGTAGTTTGAATCCAGATTGCCGTAGTAGCACCGCTCCAGCCAGTCCTGAATCTTGTTGTCCTTGAATATTTCGATCAGCACCGCGATCACGATCACCAGCACGACCAGGACGATGCCAATGCCGGTCATGGCGGCGGCGGACAGGCCCAGCGCACTGGCCAGGGTGGTCGATCCCCAGGCTGTGAAGGCAACCGCCGCGCCAATGGTACCTATCCCGCTCAGGATATACAGAACCCCCACTCCCATATTCCCTTCGCTGTACTCTTGCCCACCCCGAACCAAATCCCACAGCGCCATCACCACCCCGGCGGCAAGGCCCACGACCTTGCCTACTCCGCGCAAGAAACCGCCCATCACGTTTTCGAGTTTCACTAACAGACGATTCCCAGATTTTGCCGCGCTCTCCGACCACTTGCCGAAGGTCTCGCTCAACACCCCGGCGAAACCCGCCACCCCGGCTCTGTAGCGCCACTGGTTCTCGGTGCGCTCGTGCACCATGCTCTTGTCCAGATCATCGGCCAGTTTGCCCAACGCGACGAATTGCAGAATGCCCGTGACGATCCCCAGACCCGCCGCGCCCGGCAGCAACTGGCGCCAGCGCTGTTGCGTCAGCCGCATGTGGTCGTCGCTGGTCAGAACCGCTTTTTCGGCAAACTTGCGTGGTGTCATGTCTTTCCCCATGCCGGGGAAGTCTTCCACGACCTTCGGATCGGCAACGAGGAGGTAGCGGAACTTGCCTTGACTGCCTTCGGGCATGCCGTAAATCTGCGCCTTGCGCATCTCGATGTCGATGGCCCGGCGCAGCGCCTGGGTTTCCTTGGCGGTTGGGGCAACTTTCGCGTTGATCGCCGCCATGCGCGCGACCAGTTCTTTGATCGCCTCGGCACGTGGCATGACGCCTTCGACCATGATCACCTTGGCGCGTGCGATCAACCCTATCCACACCAGCGCGGGCCCCACCACTTTATCGACCGCCTTGCCCGCCACGGCGGCCAGCGGCCCCCCCACCGACGCCGTCAGCCGTACTACCGCGTTGCGTCCGCCTTCGGAGAGCGTTTCAAGCGCTTTGTCGTAACCGCCAATCAGAGAATCCCACGGTAGCCCCTTGAGCGTGGAAGGGTCAATACCGCCTTGCGGTACTTTTTGCGCGAACAGTTCGCGCAACGTATCCAGGTTGTAGCCGAAACCGCGCAGCAGCAGGTTTTCCCGCTCGGTTACCGTGACCGAGAGCCATTTTTCGTAGAGCGCGAAACACGGCGCGTATTGCTGCGTGTCACCAATGCACAGTAAAAGTTGTTCGATGAGCCCTTGCCCCGATTGCGCATCTTTCGCATCGCAGTTGCAGTCCACGTAGTCGAGCAGCTTGCCGCCTTCCATCCATTTCACATGGGCGCGCGCCAGCGGCAGCGTCGTCTCTTCGTCGAACGATTTCAGGCGATTCTTCCACGCCGTTTCTTCCCGCTGCCGGCGGGGCTCATCGTATTTGCCAAGGTACTTTTTCCAGGCGTCATCCCGCGCTTCCTTGAGTTCCGCCGCGCTCGGGTCGCGCCAGCGCTCGTAATTGGCTTGATTTTGTTCGCGCGTCTCCGGGAAAATATATTCGGCAAGCGCCATGCCTACACGGCCATGGGTCATTTGATACGCTGCCATGTCCGTTCTGTTGATCTTGTGGTTTTCGGCATCTTCTTCGATCGCCGCGCGGATGCCGTTGATCGCCTGCGAGATTGCTATCGGACGGACGTTGTGAATGTTCGACAGGAACTCGCCCAGCGTCGCCCCCGCAATGTTGCCCACTTCCGCCGCAATCCCGCACGGGTCGTCCAGCGCCACCATCGCCGGCAGGTAGCCCCAGCGTTCGCCTGAACGTTGCGCGTCTGTCTTCAATTGCTCGAACTCCGGCTGTAACGGGCGAAACTCTTGGAGCGACGAGGAAAATGCCTTGTAGTTGTAGCAAACCTTGACACTGGGCAGGGCGGCAACGTGGTATTCGCCGACAAGTTCGCCGGCACGGGTGAGCGCATCGAGGTGCGGTTGCGTGACCTTCCCTTTGCCTTTTACCCAAGCGCCCACGTCGATGCAGCGCATGTGCCGCTGCCGCACGGCTTGCTTGCGGTTCTCTTTCAGGGTGTCCGGCGTCCAGGCCACTGCGGTATAGGCCAGCCACAGCCGTCCCGCGTGCTCCGCATCCGGCACGATGATACAGCGCGCCAGCGGCGGCTCGCCGTGGCGCGAGCAGACCGGCCTCGCGGCTTGATCGGCGGTGGCGGGCGGCGGAGCCGCCGCGCCAAGATCGAATTCTTTCAGCCGACCATCGTCATCGACTTCGTATCCGCTCCACTGCCCGCGCACTTCGTTGAAGACATACAAGTAACCCCGGCGCAGCACCCGCAGGGTGTAGCGCGCGGCATCGTCCGGCAGCGCGATGTCGCTCACGCCTTCGCCGAAGGGCGCGGCAAGCTGCGGTGCCCGCTTGTTGCCGACCGCGCTGTCGTTTCGCGCCGCCGCGTAACGCAAGGGCAAGATTGGCAGACCGAAACGGATGCAGTTAGGGCAGTAGTCGTCTTGATTCTGGGCGGGATCGGTCATGATTGCTCTTCCGTCGTGTCGTCCGGCAACGACAGTCTGTCATGACAGATTGCCGCGCCAATAAAGGAAATCTCGCCTGCCGCCGCGCGGCGCAGACATTCGATGGTCTCTGGCCAATTTCGAAAATCGGAACCATGGCAAAGACCAAGGCGCACGTAAAAGCAACGGTCATCCAAATCGGACAAACCCGCATCGCACGCTGCCCTCGCGTGCGCGAGCAAGGCGCGGGCCGTCCCATTGTCCAGACGGTATTCCGGCGTTTCTCGCGTGAGCTTTCGCAGGCACGCATTGACGACTTCGAGCAGTTCGAGCGAGTCGAGTTGCGCGGGCGTAAAGGGCTGCGGCGAAATCCCTTCTTCAAGGGTTGGGGATTCCAGCGCTTGCCAGTGGCGGTTAAATGGATCGAACCACGTCCAACGCGCTATCGGCCCCATGTAGAAAGCGATCTGCTCGGGGCCTGACAACCACGGTAAATGGCGGAACACGAGCGGATCGTGCAAGCGCAGCCATGCTTTGAAATGTGGCGCACACGCCAGCATGACGGTGCACCAGTGCCTTTTCAGGCGCGCCGCGCTGGCAGAACTTTGGAACAACGCGCAAAACAGCGGAGCCGCATATTGTGCTTGCCAGCGCTCCGAGCGCTCCAACAGGTCAATGCGATCATCCTCGTCGAGTTCCCGCAGGCAGATCAGGCGCGGCATCAGCCGCTCATGCCGTTCAAGCCCCGGCGGAATGAGCGGAATGAGAGACAAGTCCGCATATTCCGCCGCTGCGATGCGCATCGGGTTGATAAGACCGAAATCCTGTTCGAAGAAACGCCGATGATGCATTTCCATCATCAGCTATCCAATCTCACGAGTCCGCCTCCGTTGCCTTCCGCGCGCTCGGCGGTCAATTCGCATAGGCGGACTTTCGAGTTACCAAACTGTGGCAACTCCGCGCTGGCGCTCTTCGGCCCCGCCCAATTCTTCATACTGGCTTTGAACTCCACCTTGCCGGGGGCATGGAGTTCGATATTGCCGCCTTCCAGTTTCAGATACGCTCCCCCGGCGGTGGCAAGAATCTTCTGTTTGGCGCTGGCCTGAAGATCGGCCTGGGTGCTGGCGAAGGTGACTTTTTTATCGGCGGCGGCGGCAATCTTGCCGCTCTGCGCTTGCAGGCTAACTTTGCCAGCAGCGGCATGCAGATGAATGCCGGTTTCCTGGTTGGGCTTGCCGTCCTTTTTGCTCTTGCCATGGGCGAAGAGGGCCAGACCGTCCTTGCCGGCCAGGGCGTGACTGCCCTGGCTGATAAGTTGGCTGTCGTGCTCGCTGACGAACGTGGTATGTGTTCCGCTGACGAGAATGTGGTTGGCCGGGGTCAGTTGGGCAATGCCACCGGGGGCGCTGGTCTGGATGCGTGGCTCTGACCAGGCCGGTACGGTGCCGGTGCCGCCCTGGGTGGCCTTGATCTGGCTGCCGCCGACCTGGGCGGGGCCACGGCTTTCAGTGGTCTCCAGCACTTCGCGGGCATGTTCCAGGCTTTGGTTGGCCGGGAGTTGTTCGGGATCGCCCTTGAGGGCGGCATTCTGTTTGCCGGCAAGGTCGGCCAGGCCCTGACTGAGTTGTCGGGCGGCATCAAGCCGGGCGATGGCCTCCGTGCTGTCGAGCTGCATGCCGCCGGCGTTGGGCCGGGCGTCGGTACTGAGCAGCAGCCCGGCTCCGGCGCGTAGCGCCAGGGCCGCTTGCGTGACGAGTTCGCCGCCGTGGCCGCGATTCTTTTGCCGGGCGTTATCGGTCTGTTGCTTGAGGTGGCCCAGTTGCAGGCCGCTGCGGTATTGGGTGGTGGAGAATTCGATGCGGCTTTCGCCCGGCGTGTCGTCGAAAACAAGCTGGTTGTAACCGCCGCCGCCGCTCTGGCTGGTAGCGAGTTGCTGCGTCTTGAGGCCGGAGAGGGCCGCGCCGTGAGCGTGCTCGCCTTCTTTCCCGGCGAACCAGGCCGGGGCGTTGGCGGTGGCGTTGAGGGCGTTGCCCGCGACGCGGTTGCCGGGGGCATCGTCGTTGCCTTGGCCGTTGTAGAGGGCGCCGGTGACGAGGGGGCGGTCGATGTTACCGTTCAGGAAGTCGACGGTGACTTCCTGGCCGGGACGCGGGATCAGGTGACCACCCCAGTTGTTGCCGGCAACCGGCATGACGACGCGTAGCCAGACGCCGAGGCTGGCATCGCCGGTGGCGTTGTCGGAACCGGTGGGGTGCAGATTGCGGCTAGCTCCCCGGCTGCCGCGCTGCCACGGGAACTGGACGCGGATGCGGCCGTCGCGGTCGGTGTGGGTGGGGCCGCCGTCACCAACGACGATGCCGGTCAGCGTGCCGCGCACGGTGGGCCGGGGGTGGATGTGCCGGCCGTGGGTGTTCAGGAACAGCGGCCGCCAGGGGATGGCGGCGCGTTGGGCGATGAGGCGGTTGCGGTAATACGCGACAGGTTCATCGAAGGAACGGCCCAGGGAAGCGCCGCCGTCCCCCGTGTCGCCGGGGCCGAGCACATCGAACGCGCCGGGAAGTTGCTCGGCGAGGTTGTTGCGCGCGCGGTGATGAACGGCGGTGATGAGGAAATGGTCGTCGTCGCCCTGCCCTGACGCGTGTTCGGGGTGGTCGGCGAGGTGGAAGGTGGTGCCGGGGGCGGCGCTGCGCACCGTGCCTTCGCCTTCGGTTTGTTTCAGGCGGGCATCGATGGCTTGGCGCTGGTTCAATAGCATGCGCTCGCCCTGGACGTTGTCCTGCCAGGCGTATTGGCCGGGATCGTGCCAGGCGGCGGCGGGGAGCACGTTGCCGTTGTCGATGGCGCTGTGGGCGCTTTGCCGTCGGCTGGAGAGACTGCGGTAGTCCCAACTGGCGGCATTGCTCTCGGTGGTGTCGAGCCGGCGCCTGCCATGCCAGCGGTCGAGGCTGTCTTCGCCCAGGGTGCTGCCGGCCTGGGTGTAGCGGATGCGGTTTTGCGGGTTGGCGGTGAACACGCCGTTGTGGTCGGCGATGACCAGCGTGTGTGTGCCCAGGCTGTCGTCTTCGGCTTTGGCATGCTCGAACCAGCAGAACAAGCCTTCTTCGGCGAGCAGGCGTTTCAAAAAGGCGAGGTCACTTTCCTGGTACTGGACGGTCATGCCGCGTTGGGGATAGACCGTGGAGTCAGCGAGGTTCCAGCGCCAGGCGGGAGCGAGTTTGCCCTGCCCCGCCCAATCGCCCAGCAGTTCGTCGATGATCTGGATGACGCTTTTGTCTTGAAAGAGGTAGTTGTCCTGGTTGTGCCCCAGAAAAGCAAGCCAGGGTTCGATGGTGAGCCGGTAGCGGGCGAAGCCGCCGTTGGCGCCGAGCTTGGCGATGGCGGTGACGTGACCATGGAAGGGCCGCAGCTCGGTGCGCGAGGCGCTGGTTTGCAGGTCGAGACGCACCGGCTGACCGAGGAGCGCGGTGAGCAGGATACGGGCGTCGGCCGAGAGGGCAGTGAGTTCGATACGGTAGCCCGCGTGTTCGCCGACCGGGCCGAGGGCTTCGTCGATGGTTGCCGTTTCGGCCAGCAGCTTGTCCGGGCCGAGCGGGGTGTGCAGCGTCAAGAGCCGCGAATTCTGGGACCAACCCGGAAGATCGGTAAGGGGGGGCATAGGATGTGCCTCGGTCTAGCGATACGTTATGTCGAATATGTAAAAACCGATGCTAGCGGACGATGGTCGAAATGATGTCAACGTCTCGCTCCTTGGCTTTTTCAGTAGAACTCTGCGGGGATTGATTGGCCGCTACGCTGGTTTTTTTCGCCTTGCCTGCCTTGGCCGCGGATTTCTTCGGCGCGCGCTTGGCGGCGGGCGATGCAGCCGGCTCCGGGGTCTTCGTTTCGCTGGCCGCCGCGAGCACGGCGGAAGATGGCGGGGAAACGGCTTGCGGCAAGGAAGCATCGGCGTTATTCATGCCGCCCTCGCTGCTCAAGATGACCGCGCTACCCTTATCGTTCTCGTTCGGGAATACAGATGCTTCCGCATGACCGGCGGCGAGGTCGGATGCCGGCGCGTTGGCGGTATTCGCCGTGACTTCAGGTAGCGGGGCCGCAACGCCAGGGGGGGAAGAACTGGTATCGATGCTTCCGGGCGCCGTTTGATCCGTCTGATATAACCACCAGACAACCCCTGCCAGGAGCAAGGGCAAAGCGAGCAACCACCATAGCGAGATGGAGGAGGCGCTGGAGTTATTCGCTTGGATGCGGTTATTTTGCGGGTCAAGGTCGCTCAAGATGCTCATGCTTGTTTTCTCAAGATGGGAAGTGAAGGAAGCATACGCCTGTAAAATATTGGAGTATGCCAAAAAGTCCCAGATTATGAGCATTGGAATTTCATCCAAGTATGCGCTTACATTATCATTCCAGTTTCGTGCCAGCGACAGGCCCTGCCGTCTAGGCGTTTGCCATTAACATCTCGTAGTCTCCAGACTGTCTTTCTTGTGATCCAGGCTAGTCTTTTCGCGTATTTCGTTCTGGTGGCATTCGCCGTCGTCATGGTGGTCTTTCCCAATCGGCGCGCTCGTGCGCTGGCCGCCTTCGGACAGCTTCTGGCCTTGTTGCTCGGGCCATTGTCGCGGTCGCTGCAAAGCATGGGCGACTGGCTGAGCGAAACCCGGCGGCAAGCGTTGCACGCCGCCGCCGGAGGCTTGCGCTGGGTACGCGGGCACCGCGCGTTGGCCTTAGCCGCCCTGCTGGCCGTTCTGACGCCGCCGCTGGCGGTCTTGGCGATACGCGGCCCGGCGCTGTTCGATTTGGTCGATCATCGCGGCGCGACTGACCGTCAGATCGCGCGCCTGCTGGAAGGCGAACAACTGATGCCGCCCTTGCCGCTGCCGCCGGAAGTTTTCACGACCCGCGAGGCGGAGCAGGTCCGGCCGGACATCGCTACCGCGAGCCGCGACTGGAGCCTGCTCGATCCGCTATTCACCCAGCGTCTGCTGATCGTCTTCAAGTTGATGAAGGAACAGCATGGTTACGAGATGGTGCTGATCGAGGGTTATCGCAGTCCGCAACGACAAGCGCAATTGTTGGCGCAAGGCTCGCACGTGACCCGGGCCGGCGCCAATATGAGCTACCACCAGCATGGGCTGGCCGCCGATTGCGCTTTTTTCATGGATGGCCGAATCGCCATTTCGGAACGGGATCCCCGGGTGATGCGCGCTTATCAGTTGTATGGCGAACTCGCCGAGCAGGTCGGCCTGACTTGGGGCGGAAACTGGCGCATGCAGGACTACGGCCATGTCGAACTGCGTCGCCCCGGTGTTCTCGGCAATACCGTTTCCCACGTTAACGCCGGATGAGACGCCGGCTTGCATAGGAGTGAGTAATCAATGAGCAGACCGTTCATCGTCCTTGGCGACAAAACCAGCCACGGCGGCGTCGTCATTTCCGCTTCGGGAACGTCCGATTGCAACGGTAAGGGCATTGCCCGGGTCGGCGACAAGGTGACTTGCCCCAAAAAGGGGCATGGCAGCGTGACGACGATTGTCACCGGCGATCCGACAGCGGTTATCGACGGCCGGCCGGCGGCGCGCCACGGCGACAAAACAGCCTGCGGGGCTTCGTTGATCGCCAGCCAATCAATGACGATCGACTGAGTTCGCGCACACCATGTCGGCAAACGCACTCCGCATCGTTGGTGTCGCTCTGACCATTGCCATTGTCTGGGCGCTGGTGCTTGGCTGGTGGCAATCGAACGACCATCGGCCAGACCCGAGGGAACTCGCGTTATATCTGCTGGCCCTGCCGTTGGCTCTGATCGGCGGCTATTGGCTGCTGCGCTTCTCCATCGACCGCCTCAAGGCCAAGCCAGAGAACGGAGCCGCCGTACCCCCGGTGGCCGACGCCGATCCGCTGGCCTTGGCGCAGGCGAAAACGACCGCCGCCGAGCGCCTCTTTTCCTTGCCGGTGGTCGAAACCTTCGTCGTTGCGGCCGGCGGCGCATCGGCGGATGAAATACTGGCCGCGGTCGAGGCCGGCAAGCGCCCGGAGCCATTACCGGAACTGGTGGACGACGCCGGTTTTCCGGTTTTTGCCGCCGCTGCCGAACTTGACCTGGCCGCCGCCGCCGAGACATTCGCCGATAGCCCGCCCGGTCTGCGCAAATTGCTTGAGCGCGATGACGCATTGCGCGCCTTGTGGTTGCTCGACAAGGTACTACGGCCGGCTTGCGAGCTGATCGCACAGCTTGCCGAGTCCGCCGAGCCATCTTCCGACAAATTGAAATTGCAGTTGTTCTGTTTGCTGCCCGCGGCATGGAAGGATAGCTATTTCGCCGACTTGTGCTCCTGGCTGCAATTATTCGACTGGCCGCCGAGCAAGGTGGCTGAACTGCATATCGAGATCGTTCCCGTCGCCAGCGACGTCGATGCCTTGCGGCAGGTCGATGCGGCGATCCTGGAAGCCAATCGGGAGGCGGACGGGGAACATCTTTTGATCCTGGTGGCCGGCGCCATGTCGGCGGTAACTCGGGACGACGTTGCCGAGCGGGAGGCGACAACCGGTTTGTTCTCGCCGCAGAATCAGGAACAGCCGATTCCCGGCGAGGGCGCGGTAGCGATTCTGTTTGCTCCGGAGGCGGCCTGCGCCAGGTTGAATTTGACTGAATACGTGACGGTGAGCCGGGTTGCTCATGCAATCCGCGACAAATCGCTGTATGCCGGCGGGCGGATCCGCGGCGTATTGATCGGCGAATTGCTCGCCGATCTCCTCAAGGTATCCGGTGTCGCCGCCGAAGACATCAAGGCGGCGGTGATCGATACCGATCATCGCTCCGTCCATGTGGCCGAAATGCTGGAGGGTCTCGACACGGCCCTCCCCCATCTCGATCCGCTGAAGGATTGTCCGGCCACCGGCACGGTCAACGCTTTCCTGACGCCGCTGGGCGGACTGCTCGCCCTGGCTTGCGCGTGTCATCGTGCACGGGCCGATCAGGCGCCGACACTGTGTCTGAGCAATCAGCATGACCGGGAACGGGCCGCCCTGCTGGTGCGCCCAGCCAATTTCGGTCCCGCATCCGACCCCCCCACCCCCAATACTTGATGGAAGTGCCACCGCAATGTCCCGCATCCGTAGCTTGTTGACCGATTCCCGCTTCCTGTCCTTCATCGGGATCGCCGCCGTCACGGCATTTTTCTTCCTGGGCGCCAAGACGCTCAAGGTGGCAATGCTCTGGGCGGCGATCGGCAGCGCCGTCATTCTCGTCATCTGGGCCGGGGTATGGTTGTGGCGCCGCCGCAAGGCTCGCCTGGCGGGAGAAGCCATCGGTTCGATGCTGGAGCGGCAGGGCGACGCCGTGCAGAAGCGTGCCGACGACGCCGCGGCGGCCGAAATCGCAGCGCTGAAGGAGCGCATGCAGGCGGCGGTGAAAACCATCAAGACCTCGAAGCTGGGGCAGACTTCGGGTTCCGAGGCGTTGTACGAACTACCGTGGTACATCACGATTGGCAATCCAGCGGCCGGCAAGAGTACGGCCATCGTCAATTCCGGCCTCAAGTTTCCCTTCGCCGATGGAGGCAATGCGGTCATCAAGGGCATCGGCGGAACGCGCAATTGCGACTGGTTTTTCACCACCGAGGGCATCCTGCTCGATACGGCCGGGCGCTATTCGGTGCATGACGAGGATCGCAGCGAATGGCTGGGCTTTCTCGGCTTGCTGAAAAAGCATCGGCCACGGGCGCCAATCAACGGCATCATCGTGACCGTCAGCATCGACGAACTGATTGGCAATTCGCCCTCTTTCGCCATCTCGCTGGCCAAGAACCTACGCCAGCGTGTACAAGAGCTGATCGAAAAGCTGGAGGTTTTTGCGCCGGTCTACGTGTTATTCACCAAGGTCGATCTGATTCCCGGCTTCCACGATTTCTTCCTCGACCTCGACGCGAGCGAGCGCGACCGTGTCTGGGGTGCCACCATTCCTTATGAACAGGCCAGCGGCAACGAATTGATGGCGCTGTTCGACCGCCGTTTCGATGAACTGTACGAAGGACTGCGGGCAATGAGCGTAGCCCGCTTGTCTCAGGTTCAGGGTGAAAACACCCTGCCCGGCCTGCTGACCTTTCCCTCGGAGTTCGCCGCCGTCAAGCCGGTGCTGCAGGCTTTCATCGCCACGCTGTTCGAGGACAATCCTTTCCAGTTCAAGCCGGTGTTCCGCGGCTTCTACATCACGTCGGCAACCCAGGGCAGCGATTTCAAGCCGGTTTCCAACGAGCGCATCCTGAAGAAATTCTCCCTCTCCGGCAACGGCAACGCCCCGGCGGTCCGCACGGCGCTCAGTCACGGCTATTTCCTCAAGGAACTGTTTTCCCGTGTCATTTTCCCGGATCGCAACCTGGTCCGCCAACATACCACCCGGACCAAGACGCGTCTGCACCAAGCGGCCGTGTTCGGCGCTCTTGGCATTCTCGGGCTGGCGCTGGCTGGCTGGAGTTGGTCCTACCTGAACAACCGCACCCTGCTCGACAATGTGGCCCAGGATGTGGCCAAGGCGGCCAAGATTCAGGAAGGACGGATCGACCTGCAATCCCGCCTGGAAGCACTGGAAATTTTGCAGGACCGCCTGGTGCAGCTCGACCGTTTCAATGCCGATCATCCCGTGTCCATCGGTCTCGGCCTGTACCAGGGCGAACGCATGGCCGAGCACTTGCGGAAGGAGTATTTCGCCGGGGTCAACAGCATCATGCTGGGGCCGGTCAAGGAACGGATCGAGGGCTTTCTGATGGAGGTCAATGCCCAAGGAGATCGGCTCAAGGCCGACGGCGAAGAGAAACCCACGCGCGCGGTGGCTGTGCGCAGCACCTATCAGGACGCAGCGCCAAGCCGGGTCGAGGATGGTTACAACGCGCTGAAAACCTATCTGATGCTGGCCGATCGCAGCCATGTCGATGCCGGCCATCTGTCCGACCAAATCACGCGCTTCTGGCGCGGCTGGCTGGAAGCCAACCGCGGCAGCATGCCGCGCGAACAGATGATTCGCTCGGCCGGCCGGATCTTGTCGTTTTATCTGGAACAGGCGCAACGGCCGGATTGGCCGCTGATCGACAACAATCTGGTGCTGGTCGACGATGTCCGCGACAAGCTGCGCCGCGTCGTGCGCGGCATGCCGGCCGCCGAACGGGTATACGGCGAGATCAAGGCGCGGGCGGCAACCCGCTTCCCGCCAATGACCGTGGCCAGCATCATCGGCCCGGACAACGCCGCGCTGGTCACCGGCAGCTATGTGATTTCCGGAGCTTTCACCGCCGAAGCCTGGCGCGAGTATGTCCAAAATGCGATCAAGGAGGCGGCAACCGGCGAACAGAAAGCCACCGACTGGGTCTTGCAGGCATCCAACAATGCCGACCTGACGCTGGAAGGCAGCCCGGAGCAGATCCAGAAAACGCTGCTCGCCATGTACAAACGCGATTACGCGGATGAATGGAGAAATTTTGTGCAGGGCATCAGCGTCGCCTCTTTCCAGAGCTTTCCGGAAGCGGTGACGGCGATGAATCGCCTTGGAGACGCTCAGAACTCTCCATTGGGCATCCTGATCAAGGGGATTTTCGACCAGACCGCCTGGGACAACCCGAGCATGGCCAACGTCGGCCTGGCGCGGGCGCAGAAAGGATTCATCGAGTGGTTCAAGCGCTCCGTCCTGCAAATGTCGCCCAGCCGGGTGCAGGTCGACGTCAATGTCTCCAGCAAGCAGATGGAGGTGCCGATGGGGCCGATCGGCCAGGAATTCGCCGGCTTCGCCCGTCTGGTGGCACCGCGCGACAAGACCGAACCGATGCTCGATATCTATCTGCGGCAATTGTCGAAGGTGCGAACCCGCCTCAACAGCCTGAAAAACCAGGGCGATCCCGGACCGGGAGCGCTCAAGCTGATGCGCGAAACGATCGAGGGCAACGGCTCTGAACTCGCCGAAACGCTGCATTTCGTCGATGAGCAGATGCTGACCGGCACGCCGGACAACCAACGCGCCGTGCTGCGCCCACTGCTGCTGCGCCCGTTGCAACAAACCTTTGCGGCGATCGTCAGGCCGACCGCCGGCGAGCTGAACAAAACCTGGGGCGCCCAAGTGGTCGAGCCCTTTAACCGCAAGCTGGCGCTCAAGTATCCGTTCGCACCGGGCGCCAATATCGAGGCGGCGCCCACCGAAATCGCCCAGATCTTCGGTCCGGAAGGCGCGATCGCCAAGTACACCGAGGGAGCCATGAATGGCTTGGTGGTTCGCCGTGGTAATACCATCACGCCGCGAACCTGGGGCGATATCGGTCTCGGCCTGCAACCCGAGTTCATGAATAACTTTGCCCGTTGGGTGGCGCCGCTCGAGGGCGGGGCCGCCGCCGGCGACGGCTCCAGTAGCGGTCAAGCGCAAACGGCGTTCATGCTGCGTCCGCAACCGGCGCCAGGCACGACGGGCTACGTGATCGAGATTGACGGCCAGAAACTTTCCTATCGCAATGGCGCCGCCCAGTGGGCCAATTTCATCTGGCCCAATCCCGCCGGCATGCCGGGCGCACGGATCGTGGCGACGACCTTCGAGGGACGGGAAATCGAGGTGGTCAACTTCCCCGGCCGCTTCGGTCTGGAAAAAATGATCAATTCGGCAACGCGTTCGCGCCAAGCCGACGGTTCTTTCCGGCTGACCTGGAATGAAGATGGACAGGAAGTCAG
>QMCE01000894.1_pt1 | contig 17464 bp, 10 predicted proteins | sample 1821851 | NCBI WGS metagenome assembly QMCE01 (sample SAMN09453174, study PRJNA476694) | Termite gut metagenome, whole genome shotgun sequencing project. | isolation source: worker | host: Odontotermes sp. | place: South Africa:Pretoria | collected 2016-01-28
GATGAATATACCCTGATAGCCTCTGCTGTTACCCATACGATGGTAAATAACCAGAAAGTTGAAAAACGTACGCCCTGCGGCATGATCCGCATCTTACCCAACGGGGCAATTTATCAACATAAGATTAAGGTGGTACTAATAAAGGTAAAAACAAATATTAATGGAATTATAGAAGGTGTTGCTATGGGAAAAGATCGTATTAATCAGATTTTGGGACAAGCCTATATGCATGCCGAATTTGAAGAGGTTTCAATTAAGTTGACGGATATACATCAATCTGATTTCAGAAGGAAATATTGCAAATTACGAGGACGAGACTATGTATTCGATCATGAAAAAAGAGGTCAGCTAAAAGATTTATTATCAAGTAAATTAGATGCGAAATACACCGATTATTATAAGCTGTTTTATTTCAATGAGGAAGAAAACCGGGCGGCTGGATACCGCAGCGGCTATAAATATACGGTTTGCTTTAATAAAAGTATGAATGATGAAGTACCTGTGCATGAATTATTACATGCATTGGGATTACCTCATACCTTCAATGGATATAGTCCCAATACCCTGTTTACTTACGAAAAAAGTTATACTGATAATATTATGGATTATGTGGACAGTGATCTTCATAAAGTCACCAATTATAAGAGGAAAAGTTTATATCATTGGCAATGGCAGATTATTAATCCTAAAATCAGATAAACCTATGAAAAATACGATTTTTGTCGTTGCAATTATGATAATATTTACATCGTGTAATCAAAAAAACAACAATATGGAACGATATGATTTTGAATTGGTAAAAAAAATGGAAGCATCAGATGCTTTGAATAAACAGATTGTTCAAAAAGGAGATACATTTATTTATATTAGTACAATGGACCAAAGTGGTGCTTATTATCAAGAATATCTTCACACTCCGACTTTTTATATGACTCGAAAAGACTTTTATTCAAACGGAATATTAAGATCAAAAGGAAAAGTTATGGGAAATCGTTTATGGATTGGTATCTGGCAATTTTATGATCAGCGAGGTAACTTGATAAAAGAGGTAGATGAAGATGGTAAATTCGGAGCAATCAAACCAGAACAAATCCTGCAATTTTTAGATAAAAAAGGACATATCAATCTGAAAACCGGTGATGGTTTACCCCATATTGTATTTTCCGAAGAACAACCGTCGCAACCATCTTATCCAAATGACGGAAGACTATCCATTGTATTTGTACCCCAAATAGGAGCTGAAGAAACGCCGAATTTTATTGATTCTTTTGAGGAAGAAGATAAAAAAGAGTTGAAAAGAGAGTATCCTTATTTTTATGTAACAGTCAGGGGCGACCAGTCTAACGGATATCGAAGAACTGTATATCTAATTCATGGAGAAACAGGAAAAATACTGGAAACAAAAGAAGAAACCGATCCGGCATATTATATATAAGCTGTTGTTAATAACTGTATTGGGCTTTACCTCATGCCTTCGATGGATATAGTCCCAATACCCTGTTTACTTACGAAAAAAGCTATACTGATAATATTATGTGGACGATGAATTTGTAGTCAGTTACAAAGACCGGACTGAAATTATCCGGCAGATTCATTACGGCAAAGTAATGACAAAAAACGGTCTGTTTTCACCAACAATCTGGAAAAAAACGACCACCAAAGGCGTTCCCAAGATCGAACTCTCTTTCTTTGAAAAAACATCCAAAAAAACGCAGGAACTTTTCAGGCCCGGCATAAAACGGCTCGAAAAATTTTATGCGTAAAGGGTACATGCAAATTTATCAAAGCGGTTTCCGGTTTACCCGCACATGATATCCCGGAACAAAGTTACCCATATCAGCCAGTTCCGCCTTCATCAAAAACACGTTGTACGGCATCCACATAGACATCAGAAAATACAGATTATCACCGGATGCCGATAACGGATGAAAGTAAGAACCGTACAACTGCGCATACTCCTTACCCGAGGCCAATTCATACGGCTCGCTCCAGGGTCCGGTAATATGCTCAGCCGTACGCATGGTTATATTATACCTGTCCGCATTGAAATAAGCAATGATCCATTTTTTATGTTTATCATTGTAGATGAAAGACAATTCGCCCACTTTATCATCTATTACGGTAGTCGCCTTATCCTCATCGCCTTTTATCCACTGACCGGCAACATGATTCCAATATTCATACTGATCGCGGTTTTCTATATCCGTTTCGCGAAAACGCGCCAGGCGTGCATCACTGTCCCGCCCCGTCCGGGTTCCTATCATATAGACATAGCCGTCTTTTTTAAAATAGCCGCCCTGCCCGAAATGACTGTATGACGAAAAAGATATATTTTCACACTTAGTCCATGTCTGACCGTCATCCACAGACTTATACATGCCTGAGTAATTTGTAATCCATCCGGTCCAGTTCTTCATATTGAAATAATGTACATAATCAGCCCCATTGGCGCGAATGGCCGCCGTAGGTATGGATGTCCAGTTGCCATTTCCCGAATCATCTTTCCCGCCGTATACAATTTCGCGGGCATTCCCGCCATGATCCGTAGCCATACTACTGAATGAAAGCCCGTCTTCCGGATCGTTATCCTCCGAAAAGGCCAACACATTACATCGCCAGCTTCCGCCGTTCGGACCCGGTTGCGCCTGATTGGGTACAAAATCGCTTCCATACGTGTCTCCAAAAAAGATGCCGTACTTTCCCTCCTGCATTTCCCAAATAATACCGAGATCAGTCCCTCCTACATTCCACCCGGTAGCCGTATTATTCGGATTGGGAAAAGACTCGTGCGGCATGGTTCTTCCCGTCACACGGGCTATACGGCTAACCTTACGGATAAAAAATCCCCAACGGTTGTCGACATGCAGGGAAAGTATTGCCGACTCATTCCCATCCTTGTAATAAGCGCTCAGTAGTAAGCTGAAAGACGCAGGATCGGATTCTTGAATGGTGTAGTGAAACACATAGGATGAAGAAAGTTCTCCCCGGCCTATTGTAGCCGAATAATGATCTCCCCCACTCTTCCTGACCATCAGATAAGCTATATCATCCGGATTTTTAAAGTTCAGGATCGCCGATACGGCCTTTGTTTCCCTATCCGGAATAAGGTCTGTTTCCGGCGATGTGATCTCGTCAACCGGCACGTAGGAGTCGTTATCATCACTTTTATTGCATGAATACATAGGAAGTGTATAAAAAATAATGACCAGATACAGTAGTTTTCTTTTTATAGATTGCAGTTTCATTTTATTAAAAATTTCACCTGGACAATAAACACGACAGAGCAGGGTTTTGAGATTCGACTCCGGTCAATGAGAATGTATCAAAAGCTTCATAGCAAAGGGTTATTTGACAAAACAAAGCTGTTGACACCTTCTCATTCGGCCCGGAACGTCTGTCACTGAATTTCAACCACCCGGCTCCCGGAATAGAAGCGGTCTGTCGTTCCTGTTTCCTGCGCTTCGGCAGTTAAGTATCCTAACAGTTTGACGACAAACCGGTAGTTTTTATTCGTATCGATTGTAATATCTACGGACGTATGTTCGTTTTCCACCGTAACGATCTGTCTGTAAATATTATTTTCCACCACTTGCACACTCACCTCCAGCGGCCTCCTGAAATCAGCCGGTATATCGGCAGGTATTTGCCATGCTAACCTGACAACATTTCCTTCTTTTGCATAACTCAGGTTTTGCACTTCCGGCAGTGAATGTTTAATTTCCTTATGATCAATAATATCCCTATCGTAACAACTTGCAAACAACATCATCACAAGCGTTATACCAAGCGTTTTAACTATATTCTTCATACTGATTATTTATTTTTACATTAAAATTATATGATATCAATACCCCGGGTTTTGTGTATAATTACCTTTTGCCCAATTGATCTGAGGTTGCGGTATCGGGAAAAATTCGTCACGCCCGGTAGTAAAGCGCGCATTGTCCATCCATGAGAATCTGTTTTTCTCAATTGTAAAATAATCGTTCATGGTTTTTTCCAGTATTCCCCAACGCTGCAAATCAAAGAAACGACGTCCTTCACAAGCCATCTCAAGGCGGTTTTCCCATTGCAGCGCCTTCCATGCAAAGTCCTTATCCCATGTACAGTTTACGCCCGGTTTGTATGTTTCGCATTTATAATTCAATACCGGCGTACCGTCCGCCTTTTTTAAACGAGTCGTACTTTTCGCCGCCCGTTCACGGATTTTGTTGATCAACGGCAATGCCTCATCCCACCTGTCCAATTGGATAAGAACTTCGGCCTTCCACAACAATACTTCATCATACCGGATCATTCGTTTGTTCATTGAATTGAACTGCCATCCGTCATATAATAAGCATCCGCAACCGGGATGCGGCAATTCTTTTACGGATTTCAGATAACCGTATTCAGCGCCGTTACGGATTCCTTTGCTTTCAAATATCAGACCGGGATCATATTTCCAGGGATGCCCCGGTACGCCTGCCGTGTGACTGAAACGCGGATCGAACGTGTATTTATTGAAATAATTTTCGTTGCCTCCCTCAACGAAAGCAGGATTAACCGTTCCGTCGTTATTACGGATATAATCGCCATAATCATCATCATTATATGTATCAAACAGAGGCAATCCGTCGGATCCGGTTTTAAATGCATTACCCATCGTATAGCTGACATGATGAAATCCGCAACATTTGAATTCTCCCCATTCCCAGGGATGGTTCAGTCCTTCGCTGCGGTTTATTTTACCTCCGGTAGAACTGCCGTCGTCAATCGAATACTGAATTTCCCAAATAGATTCTTTCGTATTGTTATCAAAATCAACATCAAAGTTTTCGGCAAAATCTTCCTGTAAACCGACTGCATTTCCTTCCTGATCCGTTAATTTGTTCAGGTAAACCAATGCTTCATTCAGCCTCTCTTTGTTGATATTCACAACCCGGTGCCTGTCATCCTGTTCATAAGCCATAAACAGAAGTGTCCTGGCGACCATTGCCGTCGCAGCGTTCTTATTGACTCTCCCTTTTTCAAACTGGACTTCAGGTAAAAGCCTCTCCGCTTCTTTAAAATCGGCCAGAATCCTTTCCCACAGATACAGATCGTCCGGTTGATCTTTCTTCCTGTTAGGAACGGCTTCAAATTCAGCCGTAGCGCCGATCACGTTTTCATCAATATAGGGTACATATTTAAAAAACTGCTTCAACCGGAAATGGGTAAAAGTCCGTATAAACATCACCTCCCCCATTCTGGCATCCTTAACCGGATATTCCTCTTCGGATATTGTTTGTATCTTTTGTATCGCCGTATTACACCGTTGAATGATCTGATAAGAGACATACCAGGGAAAATCAAGCGGCCATCCGTTCGGAGTTAACGAAACAAATGTTTCCATATAACCCCATCCGTCTCCTCCGTCCCATGTTCCTCCTCCTCCTTTATAAGAGTCATCGGAGCGTAACGATCCGGACCACCAGGGCGAGAACGGCGAATCCCAGGAAGGTATATCGGTCATCCGGGCATAGGCCGCCGTTACAAAACCGTCCATATCAACCGGTTTCGTAAGCAAACTTTCATCCAGCACCTGCTTGGGAGCTACATCAAGAAGATCGGAACAGCTATTTGCCGCAAACAGGCAGGCAAAAGCAACTATGATTAATTTAAAATTTTTCATTGATATTGCGTATTAGAATTTGACATTTAAACCAAAAGATACCGAGAATGGGGTGAGATAGCCATAATCCGGCATTTCCGGATCAAAACTGGTATATTTATCATTTCCCCAGCCTTTTTTAAGTGTTAAAACATTTCGCGCCGAAGCATAAAACCTCAGGTGTTGCATAAACAGTTTTTCCGATATTCTGCCCGGAAGCGTATAGCCAATCTCTATGTTTCGCAATTTCAGGTAAGACCCGTCTTCCACATAATAGCTGGAAAATCTGTTTTCCGCATTTTGCGTTGAATTGGATATGGCAGGAATATCAGCATCCGGATTATCAAACGACCATGCGTCTAAAATCCTGACGGGATGATTTTTTCCCGCCGGAACCGTGATATTCCATAAGTCGGACTCCTGCTTCCAGATATTGTTCACTTTATTACCGTAAACACCCTGGAAAAACAGATTCATATCAAAGTTGCGGTATGCGAGATCAAAAGTAATCCCGCCATAAAAATCAGGATCCGTAATGCCGACATAAGTCCGGTCATAGTTATCTATATATCCGTTGCCATCCAGATCTTTATACCGGATGCGCCCAACCGTTTTTCCCGGTTGTTCCGCATGGTTGTCCACTTCTTCCTGCGTTTTAAAAATACCGTCCGCCACATGACCGTAAAGAATATTCGGAGTTCTACCCAAAACAAGGTCATGAACGCCATCGCCCGGATATTTATTGACCACATTCTGGGGAAGGTCAACCAATTTGGTTTTATAGGTCCCTATATTAGCCGAGATGGTATATTGAAACGCATCTTTCGGATCACTTCCAAAAGCAAGTTCAAATTCAAATCCCCGGTTATTCATACTTGCACCGTTAATCCAGGGTTCGCCTCCCTCCCCCATAGCCGCGATGTAAGGCGTCTGAACCAATATATCCTTTGTTTTCTTGGAGTAATACCCCAATGATCCCCTTAAGCGCTGATTCAGAAACCCGAAATCCACAGCCAGATCCGTCTGTGTCGTCGTTTCCCATTTCAGATCCGGATTTCCCAGCCATGTCCTGTAATAACCCGAATACAGCGAACCCGTCTCATTGCCCTCTACCGGATAGGATGTCTGGAAATAATCTGTTGAAAACGGAGTGGATGTATAGCCGCGCGGCAATCCCTGTACACTACCGTTCGCCCCCCAGCCGGCACGTAGCTTAAGATCGGACAAAAAGTCCAGATTTTCCATAAATGATTCGTTTTTTATTCTCCATCCGGCCGAGAACGCGGGGAATGTTGCATAGCGGTTATTTTTTCCAAAGAGGGACGAACCGTCACGACGCAAGGTGAACGAAAGTAAATACTTGGTATCATAAACATAATTGGCCTTACCGAACAGGGAAAAATAAGTATATTCATCAGCCGAGCTTCTAAGTTCATACTTCGACCCGGTGGTGACACCTATGTGAGCGAAATCCCTGTCTTCAAGATAAATACCTTCTCTTCTTGCCGAAAAGCCTTCCTGTACAAACCGTGTAAATTCGCTCCCGAATACGGCGTCAAGGCTATGTTTGCGCGTATTAAGGCTGTAAGACAATGTATTGGTCCATACATAATTCAAGGGATGAGATTGACTATTTCCCACATAGTTTTCCCCGTCGCTGTTTCTGCCTCCGTTTTCCGACCAGACGCCATCTACCGCTCTGTTATAAGCATTTCCATAATCAACCCCGAATTGCGTGCGCGCCGATATGCCTTTCCAGATGGCAAGGTCAAGGAAAATATTCCCGATTATTTTCACATAATTATTGATATTGTCTTTATTCATTGTCAGGACACGCACCGGATTGGTAAAATCGTCAAAGCCGGCAGCTCCGGCCCATCCCCCGTTTATATCATAAACAGGAGCGGCGGGAGGATTAATCATCGCCAGACGCGTTTCATTCGCATCTTTGTATTGCAAATAAGATACGGCCAGGTTTTCACCTATTTTCAAACGGTTGTCTATCAGTTCATATTCCGTATTGGTACGGATGGAATATTGTCTGAAAAAGGTATGTATCTGCGTCCCCTGGTTATCATAAAAACCTAACGACAAAAAACTTTTTGATTTATCCGTTCCGCTCGAAACCGTCAGTTGATGGTTTGTCATCACCGCTGTCCGGAGCACCTCGTCCAACCAGTCAGTATCGGACCCTCTTACCGTTTTATCCGCATTCAGCCACTCCGCCACCTTCACTCCGTCTAACACAGCCCTTCCGTTATCCGCTCTGTGCCATGTAAAATCGTAAGTAGTGGGCAATGACATGGCTATGCCATACGCTTCTTCATCATACGCCTGCGCCCGGAACGCTGCGATTCCATATTGTTCGGCATTCATCAGGTTGGGCTTGTTCAACACCGTATTAAACGAAACACTACCACTGTATTCAACCGTTGTTTTCCCGGCTTTTCCTTTTTTAGTTTGTATCAACACCACGCCTCCGGAAGCCCGCGCCCCGTATATACTGGCCGAAGCGGCATCTTTCAACACCTGAATAGATTCAATATCGTTTGAATTGATATCCCTGAGATTCAGATTCTGAGTAGGCATCCCATCCAACACAATCAGGGGTTGAATAGCGCCTGCCAAAGAGGTTACACCCCGGATCTGAATGCCTACATTTTCCGACGGATTACCTCCATTGGTTGTAATGTGTACCCCGGAAAGTTTTCCCTGGAGTGACTTCATTGCGTTCGCCGAAGGGTTTTTTTCAATATCACTCGCGCTCGCTATGGAGAGCGAACCCGTCAGATCCGCTTTCTTTTGCGTCATATATCCGGTGTATACCACGACCTCTTCCAGCAGGTGTGTGTCGTCTTCCATTACAACGGATACGATATTCCTGTTACCAACCGCTATTTCAACCGGTTTCTTCCCCATATACGTAAATACCAGTACCGAACTGCTCTCGGCCGATAGGGTATATTCGCCGTCGGCATTTGTAATTGTTCCCTGGGTTGTTCCTTTTATTGAAACACTCACTCCCGGAAGGGTTTCTCCGTCAGCTTCGGAAACAACCCCCGTTATCATTTTCCGCTGAGTGATTTCCCGAATACCGTTATCCGCATACGTAATGCCGGAATAAAGTGCTAATAATATGATAAACGCAGTCTTTACTAAATCAGGTATCATAACAGGTTTACTATTAAAATACCGTTTCAAATGTCTTTTCATAAGAAATCTTTTTATATTTTTTTACATTCCTAATACTTTTAAGTAACTTTGCAGCATGCAAAAAGGGGAATATTCCCAAAACTTGCATAGCAAATAATTGCGAGGTGGCGTCAAAAGCCGTTTTGTGTCTTCAAACAGCCATACAAGTACTTCCGGCATGCCTGATGCCATCAATCCGTACTTTTGACAAACATCTCTTTACAAAGCCGGTAAAAAGGAGGCATGAGCGTCCAAACTATAACTCCTTTTACCGGTTTTTACTACCCTGACAACAATCTTTTTTACCCGTACAGCGGACCATAGGTGTTACATGCCCTGTAATCGGAAAACTCCGGATCAGCCCCATGAGCGGTCCATGCAGACGGCCTGAAGATATCCTCTTCATCCACGTTATGCATACACACGGGAATAGAAAGCATGGATGCAAGCGATATCAGATCGGCTCCGATATGTCCGTAACTGATAGCGCCGTGGTTGGAGCCCCAGTAATTCATGACGGAATACACATCCTTGAAACGTCCTTTTCCGGTAATACGGGGAACAAAAAATGTGGAAGGCCATGTCTTGTCCGTACGTCTGTCGATCGCATCGAATACATGATCCGGGAAACGCGCCGTCCAGCCTTCGGCAATCTGAAGGACAGGGCTTAAGCCTCTGATAATATTCAGGCGGCACATGGTTACAGGCATTCCTTCACGCGTGAGGAACTTGGAAGAATAACCTCCTCCTCTCATATACTCAAGGTTTGCAGGATACCATCCGGTAGCTTTCAGCATCTTATCGACTTCTTCCTCCGTAATTTCCCAGAATGGTTTTATAACCGGATTCCCGTTTTCATCGGATTGTTGTCCGGACCCGTCTAACGTACATGAACCGGAATTGATCAGATGAATAGCGCCGTCTTTAAGCATACCTTCCGGCTTCCATCCGGTCACCCGTTCTATGGCCGTGGGGCTCCAGTAGGTACGTACGTCGGCAAACATCTGAGACGTATTGGTCAGTAATTTGTTAAACAACATACTAATCCCGTTCAGATGGTCATCTTCAGTTGCCACAACAAACGGTTCACGGATACCATTCCAGTCAAATGAAGAATTCAGGATCGCTTCCGCGAAATCTCCGTCCGGAAGAAAATCGGTCCATTGCCGTTGCCCCTGAAAGCCGCCGGCAATGGCGTTATGCCCGTTTGCCTCCTCGCCGAAACCCATCTCTTTCAATTTTTCATTTCCCGTCATCAGATCCCGTATGATCAACGTCATCTTCACCACAAATTCCCAGTCTTTGTCTTTTTGTTCCCTGGAACTGCGAACAGGCTCCTTATTAAAATCCTCCCCTTCGTTCACCATACAGTTTTTCCGGGTCCACTCCATCGCTTTTTCAAATTCTTCCTTATCATATATTTCCTGTTGTATACGACGCAGAATTTCAGAACAATCTACATATTCGGCCCTTATACCCAGGTATTCCCGCAGGAAATCAGGGTTTACGATCGAACCGGCGATACCCATGGAGACAGAACCGATTGCCAGGTATGACTTTCCGCGCATCATAGCCACTGCCAGGCCGGCCCTGGCAAAGCGCAGTAATTTTTCCTGCACATCTTCCGGAATCGTCATATCTCCTATGTCCTGCACATCCCTTCCGTATATTCCGAACGTAGGAAGCCCGAACTGGTTATGAGCGGCTAAGGCCGCGGCTAAATAAACCGCTCCGGGCCTTTCCGTTCCGTTAAAACCCCAGATCGCTTTGGGGATAAGCGGATTCATATCGATCGTTTCCGAACCGTAGCACCAACAGGGTGTTACCGATAAAGAAAGGCCGACATTTTCGCGTTCAAATTTTTCTGCGCAGTCTGCCGCCTCTTTTACGCCGCCGATACAAGTATCGGCAATCACACATTCAACAGGAGAGCCGTCCGGATAACACAGCGCTTTACGATAGAAAGCAGCTACGTTAAGCGCCATGTTCATGGTTGTTTCTTCCAACGACTCCCTGATTCCTTTTCTACGCCCGTCAATAATCGGACGTATTCCGATTTTAGGATAGTTTTTTTTAGCCATACAATTTTTATAAAGTTTGATTATCTTTCATTTCCTCACGGTTTCGGGTTATTCTTGAAAATATTTTTGGCTTCATGGACGGATACGCCAAACAATTTTTCCACGATCGGATTCAGGTCTTTTTCTTCCCCGATAAAATGATAAACCGTATGTTTATGCAATAAAGAGGTGCCCGGCTTTAAGAATGCAGCCGGAGATACGCTTTCCAGTTCAAGGAAGGGACCCATTATGCTTCCGTCTTCCAGCGGACCGTCATTATATGCGTTCATGGCATCACCCTTCAGCGGGTCTTTTGCAGGATTCCATTCCTGATTCAGGTATACGGCATCTTTATCCACATCATACGTCGTTACGGTAAGCCGCCCGGAGGAAGGATCGTAATTACCGGCCACCGCCTTCGTACGTTTACCGTTCAGTCCCAACTTACTCCGGTATTTTCCATCTGTTTTAAGATAGATATTATTATCCTTTATTCTCAACCGGTCCGGCGGTATTTCCCCGAAATAATCAGAAGTCACGATCTTACCCGATTCCGCTTCACTGCCTTTGTTAAAAGGAATAATCGTCACGGCTTCCGGAGAAGGGATAAACATATCCAGTATCCATATACAGATCGTCCCGGTCTCTCCGGTCCATTCAAAATCATTCAGATTTGTAATCCGGTTGTTCGTAACATAAGCTACCGTACTGACGGAAGGAGAAATTTCAATGCCTAAACCGGATTTGACTTCAGGTGTTTCTATCAGGGAAATATTCCTGTCTACGCATAGTTTCAGACTGTTTCCCTGATAATTCGTCACCTCCATTTCTTTCCTGAGAGATACATATTTGCTGTTTCCCGCAATCACATCCCAAGGTTCAATATCTATCGGTTCGGGAGTATGCCAGTTATCATAAACCTGCTCCTTTCCCTGTTCAAAATAAACGGAGTATTTCCCGCCTTCCGGCCCCAACCAGAAACGGTTTTCACCGCCATATCCGTTCATGTGTTCATCTATCTTGTCAGCATCCAACACCTTGTAATTGACAAATCCAAGACTTTTCCCCGATAAACCTTCGGCCGTACTGGTAAAAACCTTCGCCTGATACTTTGGTGATACAATAATCTGCGATTTTCCCTCATTTCCGGAAAGTACGACTAATTTTTCTTCTTTACCGGATAAAAAATTCAAATCATAACCAAATGTTCCTTTTTCCAATTCATTCATATTCGTTTCCTTTTTAGCGTTCCTGCTACCGTTACAGGAACATAATACGGTACACACTAAAAGCAATACCGGCATTTTTTTTTTCTTCATAAATCTGTCATTTAATTTTTAATATCAAAGAAGGCTGTTCTTTTATTTAGTTGCGAATTGTTGTTTCTTTTAAGAGGTTTTCAGACATCTATTGTTAATTCACAGCGCCATTTCCACATCCGATACAATACATTTCTTCACCTGTACGGATCCGTATTTCACATCTATAAAAGGCTTCCCGTCTTTCAGCCCGACATTACCGAACCCCGTAGCGGTAGACAGAAACGTCGTAAAATCTTCCCCTATCCTGGAATCAATATATAAGATGCCGTCTACCGCGTCATAGCGAACGCCTGTCAAACCTTCCAGCAGACCATAGCTTGCCATCGCCCGGGCATACCAGGCGCCGCATTCATATTCGTTAAACGGATTCCTGATCCTGCCGTCGTACCGCTCGCGACAGGTACGAACGATTTCCAATCCTCTTTCAACTTCGCCCTCAAACATTAAGTGAGAAGCCACCTGATATTCGATACCGGTCCACACCTCATTGCTGTACACAAACGGCAACCGGAGCTTCCCTCCCTTAGGCCAGCTACACAACAGCAACCCGCCGTCATCCCCCAAAGCAAAAGTAGGACGTTGCGGATTGGCATGATTACTCAAATCTTTCTTCAGATTATACTTATGGACAGAAACCAGATGACTTTTGACTTTATCCTTATCAATCACTTCGGGCATACCGCAAACCAGGGACATCCAGGATCCGAGCACACCGTCGGACAAACACCCCGTTCCATACTGATATTTAGGGCCTTCTTTTTCTAAAATTTCAACGGCTTCCGGCGAATACTGCGTATGAAATGATTGCGCCTTTGTAGGATCCGGCGCTTTCAAGTCTTTCCAGCGTATATCCTGAACAAAATATTCACCGTCGAACAATTTCGTTTCCATATATTCTTTACTTTTGGACAATAACGCCTCATATCCGGAAATATCCTCTCCCAACGCTTTGCCCATCAGACATACGGCCTGCAACGCCCCGGAATAAAAACTGTTAATCATTCCGTTCGGTCCCCAGAATTCAATATCATACGTATTGTGATGAGGCTCTTCCACCGCGCCGATCCGGTCCGGATCCCAAACGCCGATACAATAATCCAGACTTTGCTTTACAGCCGGATAGATCGCTTGAAGCCATTCCTTATTTCCACAGATTCTCCATTCACGGTATACTTTCATGATACCGCCCAGTTGCCCGTCGGCAGCCGAATGAAAATCATGGATAACCGGACGGATCGGCAGATTCGTACGAAAAGCCTGGTGTCCTTTTTTATCCTGACTTACAAAAAACTCCGTTTCACGCAATGTCCTTTCCATTTCAGGGAATAAATGGGGTACAGCCTGTGCATAATTCCATACGTGGGTGCAGGAACCATGACAAGAGCCCCAGGTATCGCCACACCCTTCCCAGTTCCACATCCTTCCGTCAAACTGCCTGAATACGGTCGGAGACTTCAGAATAGTAAGGTTTGCAGCAACCGCTTCCACTACCTCCGCCGGTAAAGAACTATCATAAAAAGCACGCGTAAACAATTGTGTTTTGCTCTTTAAATCCGCATAATGAGCAAGCCAATAGGCAGCTACCTCATCCACATTACCAAACCGGCTGCTGTACCAGGGCCTGTAATGACCGCTTCCCGTGTTGTCATAATCATACTTACCGGTAAGCGCCGGACTGTCCGGAAGATCCGTATCACTCCCGGGCTCTCCCCCATGCCGTTGATCGGAATAAGGAACATACCATGACATATATAACTTCACCGAACGCGTTTCTCCCGGCTTTATCTTCACCGGAACAAACAACGAACCTCCCGGAGCGCCCGGCTCACGTTCTTTATTGGCCGGCATGGCGCCGCTGCTTATATTATCCCAGCAAATCGTAAGCGGGTCAAACCAGGCTCCCCTGAACCAGTTATGATTAACGACGGTTTCCGGTTCGTCCGTAAATATTGCGAATTCGCCTTCATGATACGGTTCATTTTCATGCCCGGTCTGGCACAGCACAAATCCGTTTTTAAAAGAGCGGATATACGAATTCCCTTTCCCGTGAACATACATGAAATTGCGGGTATTATAAGAAAATACGGCATCTATTTCATCATTACCCGTATTAGTGAACTGATACTCAAAACCTCCGACCGGAAGACTTGAGTGATCGGCATCTGTCGGTATAAAAGGATTCCAGGCCGTAATTGTAACTTTTACCGGTAATTCCCGATCTTCCAATTCAATTTCCGCAAACGGGAAATGCGCACGGAATGTAGATGCTTTAAATCTCGGAAGCCCCCATGTTCCGCCTCCGCCCAAAGCGGAATGAGGCATTCCGAACTTTTTCCAGTCCGGCACAGGCCCCTCCAATATCTTTGTTCCGTTCGCAACATTTTTAAGATGTAAAGCCGCAAACATCGTAGGCTCATGAAAAACGTCCGGACGATGTCGCAATGACATGTTAGAAATAGCGCCCGTACCTTCCACACAGAACATTCCCGTTCCCAGTCCTCCGATCGGAAACGCGATCCTGTTTACGTGAAGTCCTTCATACTTCGTGTTGAAATCCCTCCTGCTTTCCGTCTGCATCCCCGCATCACAGGCAAACAGTACAATTCCCGTCAAAATAAAATAAAAAATCTTTTTCATAGTATATAAGGATTATGTGAGATAAGATAATCAATTACAATAGACTAAATTTTCTTTTTTAATAAAATCATAAGGCATTTAGATTAATAATATTAGAATCAATACTATCATCTTTTACTGTTTTCTGCATTGAGAATGTTTGGCAAGCATATTGTCCGATAGAGTTATTGACTTCTCTTTAAACAAACGTAATTCCGATTCTAATTTTTTTTTGTGACCATTATTTTCGGCACAAGCGCTGCATAGCAATGAACCTACAATAAAGGTGAAAAGAGTAATACGATTCATAAGTTATGAAAGTCCTTTTAATTTATATACCAGCAAATAATTTTCCGGGTCTCCGTCATCCCCCGCTCCATAAAGCATAAAGGTTTCTTCATCTACCGCAAAGTAAACCGGACGCCTTCCGGCTAATTGATATCTGGCTACCGGATTCCCACTTAAATCATATACTTCAAGAATGGTGCCGTGAGTAGACTGGGCTCTATGTTCATTCCATGATATTCCTAAAAACAATGAATATAAGTATCGTTTACCTAAATAACTATGTACATAACTCATCTTTACATCCCCCTGATTTTCTGAATTAATATTTATAGAAGGAGTATACTTAAATTTCACGCTTTTGATAAGATTAAATTCAATATCCATAAAATCAATCTGTTTTTTATATCCATAACAGAATATGATACGACTTTCATTAGCATACACACGCCCCATAGCAGGATCTGCATAATAATCTATGAAACCAGGGTTTCTATATTGCCATGATTTCTTTGGTAATTCGTCTTGTAATGTTAACAAATACAGGCAGGGAGCTGTATACATTGCGTCCACTACATATAAGGAGTCATTAATGAAGGCAGCTTCATATATCTCATTTATATGATTTGGCTGTTTGAAGCCTTTGAATACAGGCAATCCTTCTTCATCGATACCGAACTGATGAAGTGAGTGTCTATCCTCAATAAAAACAGTTGAAAGTTGTGTCTGTAATAACCATGGAAGAACAAACTCATCCGGGCCTTCTCCTTTTATCCCAAATGTGTTTTTCAATTCATAATTAGCAAGATTATAGATATGAAATAAACTGTCAGTTTGCTTCATATTTTGAAGAATCAAAAACGGATGTTTTACTTCTACCCTCAAAGGACTGGTTATACCCTGTAAAGGCATTAATTCCGGCGTCAAAACTTCCTCGTGGGGAAAATGAGGATCAGCGAAACTACAAGCTACGAATAAGCCATATTGACAAAACATAAGTACAAAATGATGAAATTGCATAACTTAAATTTGTTAGTTTACATAAGATGGCCTCAACTATGCTTTACTAAATCCACTTCCTTTCTTTTGGGGAGGGAAACTGGGGCGGAAGAGTTGTAGTTTTCATTTGCCGTGAAAAAACTCTCCGCCCATTTCCCAATTGTTTGACATTCCTTTTATATTCAGGCTTTAATTCACCTCCAATCCTTCCCAGGCCGGAAGTTTCGGAAATTTATGATGAGGTTCGGTCTGATACCAGTAGGTCACGGATGAGATGTCGGATTGCTGAGGCAGATAACGCCCTCCGTGCCTCCATCCCAGGTCCTGAATCGTTATCCGCAGATCTTTTTCAAAACGTACGGGATCGGTAATATGCCAGCGATACAACCCGAAACGCTGCTGCGAACGATAGGTTCCGTCCGGACGTATCACTTGGTGCAGGCCGGCGTAAGGAGTACAAAATTCCTTGTACTGGCCTTCACGGTCAAAATTATAGGAACCGCAGAAATAATCTTCCGTACCGGTACCGCAGATCGTAGGAAATTTTGAATCTCCGTCCATGAAGAATTTTATTTCTCCTTCTCCCCACCATCCGTTATTATTAACACCCCAGGCCATATACACGCCGACAAAATGTCCCTTTCCTTTTATTTGATCAACAACGGTATAATCAGACGTCATATTCGGATTGGTTCTTCTCCATTGCGCATGAAAATACCCCGCATCCTCCGGAACGTCCGTCAGGGTATAATCAATCTGATAATATAAGGTCATCGGATCCTGGTCATTGATATTTTCCATCGTAATCTTGCATTTTTTACGGAAAGGCATCGTCCAGTAGCAATTAAAAGCGCTACCCGGATTTACACAGACAGCCAGCGACGACAAAGGAGCATAGACACCCCAACCCATAGCAAAAAAATCCCCGACAGGACATTCTACCGACGGCTCTTTTTCATCATCCCAGTAAATACGCATAATCGTAAAACGCCAGTTACCCGTAGGCGTCATCCAGATATGCTGAATAGCGCCCGGACCTTCCATTTCTGCAATTGTAATCGTTTCTTTCGGTTCAATCCGTATATACGGATTTACTTTCCATCCCTGTCCCAGATCACGGGCGGCATGCGACGCATTGGCGACATTTTTTTTATCTTTATCCTTCACATCAGCCATTCCTCCTTTCCCTTTTTCTCCCGTAAAATTTTCCGGACTGATAGAACGCGTTTTCGCATCGGATAAACGATACAGATTACCCATATTGGCATCCAGGCCGTTATATGGATATTGTTGCGCCAACGCCATAAGCGGCAACAAAAAACAAACTAAAAATAAGGACACTTTTTTCATTGTATTAT
>QMCE01000709.1_pt1 | contig 17461 bp, 12 predicted proteins | sample 1821851 | NCBI WGS metagenome assembly QMCE01 (sample SAMN09453174, study PRJNA476694) | Termite gut metagenome, whole genome shotgun sequencing project. | isolation source: worker | host: Odontotermes sp. | place: South Africa:Pretoria | collected 2016-01-28
TGGTGGTCGCTACTGGACTCGAACCAGTGACCCCTACAATGTGAGTGTAGTGCTCTACCGACTGAGCTAAGCGACCTCGGCTCCGAGTGGGGCTGCGGGACAAAAAACTGCCGGAGTCGGCAGAAAGCAGCTCTCGTAAAAATTGGTCGGGCCGAGTGGATTCGAACCACCGGTCTCTTGTCCCCCAGACAAGCGCTCTACCAAGCTGAGCCACGGCCCGACGCTGTTGTGCTCTTCCGTGCCGTGCGGCACGCGCGCCTCGTTGAGGCGGAAGTAACACTATCCCGATAATCGAAAAAAAGTCAAGCGTTTTCGCGGAAATTCATCCTGATTTCACCCGCCGCTTGTCCGACTCAAATCTCCACCAGCTCGTACCCCGTGTTCCCCAGCCCGATCGTCGCCGCGTGGTCAAGGTGCTGGTGCCAGTCCGTCTCCGGATGGATGCGGCGGAAGTAGTCCGGCCCCGTGTCTTTCGCCTTTTCCAGAACGCTCCCGCGCTGGACGGGCTGCTTGTTCACCGCTTCCGCGCACGCCTGGTCGAGGGCGACAGGGTCGAAGGACGCGAACATGCCGATGTCCGGGACAATCGCGACGTCGTTGGAGGAGTGGCAGTCGCAGAAGGGGGAGACCTGCATCACAAGGGAGACGTGGAAGTGCTGCTTGCCGCTGCAGACGGCGGCGGCGTACTCGGCCATGCGCTGCGAGAGGATTTCGTTCGAGTTGCTTTCCAGAGGGTCGATGGCGTCCGTCGGGCAGACGGCGAGGCAGCGGCCGCAGCCGAGGCAGAGGGACGTGTCGATGGCGGCTTTCTTCTTCGTCACCTTCGGCGCGGCGACGGCGCAGACGGCGACGCACTTGCCGCAGCCGATGCACTGCGCCTGGTCGACGGCAAGCTTCCCGCAGGCGTGCTGCTCCATCTTGCCCGCGCGGGAGCCGCTGCCCATGCCGAGATTCTTGACGGCGCCGCCGATGCCGGTGAGCTCGTGGCATTTGAAATGGGTGAGGCTGAGGATGATGTCCGCGTCGGCGATGGCGCGGCCGATTTTCGCTTCCTTCAGGAGTTTGCCGTTCGGGACGGGAAGGAGCGCCTCGTCGTCGCCCTTGAGGCCGTCGGCGATAAGGACGTGGCAGCCGGTGGAGAAGGGGGAGAAGCCGTTCACGTACGCTGTCTCCAGGTGATCCAGGGCGTTTTTCCTGTGGCCGACGTAGAGGGTGTTGGCGTCGGTGAGGAAGGCTTTGCCGCCGGATTCCTTCACGAGGTCGACGACCGTCTTCGCGTAGTTCGGGCGGAGGTAGGAGAGGTTGCCGAGTTCGCCGAAGTGGATTTTGATTGCGGCGAATTTCCGCGCGAAGTCGATGCCCGCGAAGCCGGCGGTCTTGATGAGGCGGGCCATTTTCGCCTGCGTGTTTTCCCTGTCGGAGACGGACATGTTGGTGAAGAAGACTTTGGACTGTGCCATGGGCTGTTCCTTTTTTCCGTTTTCTCGTAATGTTCCCGTGGATTGATGTTTGAACGATGAACGTGGAGATTGTATGCGGGGCGGGGAAGAAATGCAATGTTTTTGCGTCGCGCTAGAAGAGAAACCAGAAGAGCGCCGCAAGGACGGCAAGGGCGGCGAGCGCGGCGGCGGCCAGTTTTTTCGCGCCGCTTTTTTTCTCCTCCGCCTGTTCCGCGGGGAGGAGGGAGGGGTAGGCCTTCCGGATGGCGCGTCCCAGCGCCTTCCTCAGGGCAGCCGCGTCGGGGAAGCGTTGCAGCGGGTCTTTCTCCAGGCAGCGGTCGATGATGGCGGCTATGCCGTCGGGCACGTTCGGGGCGACGGAGGCGAGGGGGCGGGGGTGTTCGCGCACGTGCTTGATCATGATCTTCTGCGGGTCGGAGGCGTCGAAGAGGGGGTGCGCCGCGAAGACGTGGAAAAACGTCGCGCCCAGGGAATAGATGTCCGTGGCGGGCGTGATGCTTCTTCCGGAAGCCTGTTCGGGACTCATGTAGTGCGGCGTGCCGAGGACGCGCGGCTCCGCCTGGGTCATGTCCTGCTTGTCGAGGACGGCGATGCCGAGGTCGGTCAATTTCGGCTCCCCGTCGGCGCTGATGAGGATGTTGTCCGGCTTGATGTCCCGGTGGATGATGCCGTGGCGGTGCGCGCAGTCGAGGGCGTCGGCGATTTCGTAGAGTATGCGCGCGGCGTCCTCGGGCGCGAGGGAGGCGATTTTCTGCGTCAGCGTGGAGCCTTTGACGAGTTCCATCGTGAAGTAGTACAGGCCGTTCGAGGTTTTTCCGACATTGTAGACCTTGATGATGTTGGGGTGGGAGAGCCTTCCCGCGGCGCGCGCCTCCTGGATGAAGCGGGAGACGAATTCCTCGTGTTTCGCGTAGCCGGAGTGGAGGATTTTGATTGCCGCCTCCTGGCCGGTTTCGCGGTTGTGCGCGCGGAAGATGGATCCCATGCCGCCTTCGGCGAGGATGTCGTCGAGGACATAGCCGGGGATGTCGAGGTCGGGTATGCGGGCGTCTCCGGCGAAGTAGCGGAAGATGTTCTGCCCTATGCGGATTTCGTCGCCGCCGGAGAGGAGGCGCGGCTCGCTGGGGGGGAGGGGGATGCCGTTGATGTATGTTCCGTTCGAGGAGCCGACGTCGATGATGGAGAACTGGCCGTCCGCGTCGGGGAGGAATTCGGCATGGTTGCGGCTGACCTTTGGGTCGGGCAGGGGTATTGCGCAGTCGACATGCCTGCCTGCGACGGAGACGGCGTTTTTCAGGACGAATTCGGTTCCGGCGAGGGGGCCGTCGACTATCCTGAGTTTGGCCATTGCAGCGTCCGCCCTTTCCGGCTACACTATTTTACCTACGGAGACAGCCAACTATATCCGTATTTTCTCGGAGTGCAATGGGAAAGCGGCATAAAAAACGGGGGAGGCGCCTGTGCGCGCCTCCCCTTTGGGAAACCACGGGGTTGTGGTGGAGGGGTGTATGCGGGTCAGGCCTGCGCGTCCAGGGCGGGGGCGGGGGTCACGTCGTCGGGGACGTAGTTCATGGAGACGCGGCGCTTCGTGATGTTCGCCTCGTAGGTGAATTCGAGACCCTGGAGCGCGTCGTAGGTGTTCTGCTTCTCCTTCTTCATGCCGTTCTTCACAAAGTCCTCGAAGCCCTTGAACACGAGTTCGTGCGTCTTGTCGATGCCTTCGCGCGTCGCGTCCGGAATGTTCCCGAGCGATCCAAGCGCCTGGTCGAAGCCCTTCTGCACGGCCTTGCCCATCATGTCCGCGAATTCCTGCCGCGCCTCCTCGGTGTCGCCGCCCTTTTTGTAGGCGTCGGACATGGGGAAGAAGGCGGTGGCGAAGTCGAGGATGCGGCCGGCGGTCGCCTCGGGGGAGAAGTAGTCCTGCAGGCTCTGCTGGAGGTTGCCCTTGCCGAGGCCGGGGATGAGGCTGGAGAAGTCCGGCTTCGACGCTTCCTTCAGCTGCTTGATGAACTCGTCCTTCGCCGTTGCCGCCGCGTCGCCGTCCGTCGCGGCAGCCGTGTCCGCGTTGCCGACGGTGGCGCCCGCGCCGTTGCCGGCGGAGAGCTGGCCCTGGAAGGCGGGGTCGCTGCTGACTTTTTCAAGCGCGTCCATGAGGGAGGCGAAGTCGGTGGCGCCTTCGAGCGCTTCGGCTATTTCCTTGCCGGAGGTGCCGCCGTTCGCCGCCTTGACGTAGCTGAGGTCGAACTTGACGTTGACGGAGGTTTCTTCGTATTCAAAGCCGCCGGCAGCGTTCGCTATCGCCTGCATGGAGCTGTAGTTGAACTCGTACTGGGCGCGGATCGCGCCGGAGGTGCCGGAGTCCATGCTCTTGAAGGCGTCCATGAGGCTGGTCTTGAACTCGTTGAACAGCGGCATGTCGTTCAGGAAGCCTTCGACATCGCCGGGATTCTCGACGACGGAGGAGACGCTGGAGCTGGCGCTGGAGCTGCTGGAGCTGGAGCTGCCGTCGACGCCGTTTTTGCCTTTGTCCTTGTCCTTGTAGCGGTTGTTGTCGGAGCTGGCGTTTGCGTGATCAGGCCTGTTGTCGTTTTTGTCCTTGTATTTGTTGCCGTGTTTCTGCTGTTCCTCGGCCTCGATTTTCTTCATGATTTCCGCCAGTTCCGCCTGGCGTTTTTCCTCTGCGGACATGTTTTCGTTCTTTTTGGAGGCGTTGGCGTTGGCATTGGCGTTGTCGGCGTTCTGCCGGCGGCCTTTGGAGCGGGTGTAGGTGTTGAGGATGTCCTGCGCGGTTTTGGGTTCGAAGGTGTCCTGGGTTGCGGCGGCGTCGTCCGCGGGAGCGGGGGCGTCGGCGCTCTGTTCCCGGTGTGCGCGGGATTTGAGCCTTCCGACGGCGTCGGCGGGGGATTCGGCGCGGTTGCCGCGGTTCTGGAAGTTTTTCAGGAAATTCTTGCCGAAGTCATTGTTAATCATGGCTGCTCCATCCCTTTGAAAAAGGCCCCAATCCGTTAAAATTCCTTCACACGTATTAGCGGACATTGCGGCGTGAGCTTGAGGGGAAAAACAGATTTTTTTTTGCCCGGATTTGTCGTCACCGGCACCGTGCCGGTTCGCCCTGCCGCTTCGCGGCCGCGAATTCCCCCTTGCAATAAACTTCTCCGCAAAATATGATATTCCTTCTCTTTTTACAATACATCAGGGGAACAGCAGGGGAGAAAAAACGTGTCAAAGCAAAACACGGCAAAGCAAACGGAGAAAACCGCCGCACCGGAGGCGGGCCACCCGGCGCAGGTCGGCGCCAAAGCCCTCTACCTCGTCGTCTTCCTCTCCGGCGCGGCGCTCATGGGACTTGAAATGGCGGGCGCGCGCCTCATCGAGCCGCACTTCGGCTCCACCATCTACGTCTGGGGCTCCATCATCGGCGTTTTCATGCTCGCCCTCTCCCTCGGGTACTGGGGCGGCGGGAGATACGCGGACAGGTCGCCGAAAATCGAAACCCTCGGCTGCATACTCCTTCTCGCCGCGCTCCTCGTCATGATCATTCCTCCCGTCGCGCCTTCGTTCTGCGGGTGGCTGAAGGAGAACTTCATCGGGCTGGACGACAGGTACCTGACGCTCATATCGTGCCTTGTCCTCTTTGCCCTTCCGTCCATCTGCATGGGGATGGTGAGTCCCTTCGGCATCAAGCTGGCGGCGAAGCAGACTTCCGTCCTCGGCAGCGTCGCCGGTTCGCTCTACGCCGTCTCCACCCTCGGTTCCATCGTCGGGACGATTCTCGTCACGTTTGTTCTTGTCGAAATCATCGGCACGACAGCCATTGTCTACGGCGTCGGGCTTGTCCTCGCGGCGGTGGCGGCATACTGTTTTTTTCAAAAAGGCGGGAGTCATAGAAACATCGGCGCGGCTCTCGCCCTTTTTCTCGCCGCGGGGGGATACCTCGGCGCGGACACGCCGCTGACACAGGTGCACGCCATGGACGAGCTCCTCGAAATCAAGGAATCCGCCTACCATTACATCACCATCATGAACGGCCGCACGCAGATATACCCCTATCAGGAACCCGCGCGGCTCATGATGTTCAACAATCTTATTGAGAGCGGCATCGTTCTCGATCCGGCGACGCGCGGCCTGCTCCCGCCGCCGGCGCGGACAGCCTGCGGCTACGTCGACCTGCTCCACCTCGGCATGGTCATGACGGGAAAAGCGCCGGAGAACATGCTGGTCGTCGGCTGCGGCGGGGGCGTGGGGCCGCGCATGTTCAAGGAGAACTACCCCGGCGACGTCAAGAGCATCGACGTCGTCGACATCGATCCCTGGGTGTTCACCCTCGCGGAGAAGTGGTTTGACTATCCCTATTCCGGGGACAGCGTCATCCACTCCCACGTGCATGACGGCCGCCGCTATGTGGAGCAGATGGCGGGGGAGAAGAAGTGGGACTACATCATCATGGACGCCTATTCCTCCGGCGGGCGGATTCCGAAACACCTGATTACCGAGGAATTCTTTACAACGATCCGGGACAGGCAGACGGACGACGGCGTCATGGTCATCAACGTCATCAGCGCGTTCGAGAAGCCGGCGTCGGGGAAGGACACCAGCCGCCTCTTCCGCTCCGTCTACAAGACGATTGAGCGCGTCTACGAGACGGACAAGCCGAACGGCGGCAGCCTCTACGTCTTCCCCCGGAACCGCTCGGGGCAGGGCGAGAACATCATCATGATCGCGACGAAGGCGGGGTTCCCGAAGTATTCCGGCCGCGACGTCGGGCGGCGCTACCGCGCGGTGAAGAACAGGCTCCTCGCCCACACGGATCTTGACGTCGTCCTCGACCGCCAGCTTCTGACGCGGCCGGACACGGACGACGTTCCCGTCCTCACCGACGACTTCTGCCCGACAGACAGCATGGTGCACCGCTGATGGACGGCCCGGCGCGCTCCACGGACAGCACTCTTCGCATGCGCGGCGATGCAGCGGGGCGGCCGGAGGCCGCCCCGTATAGCGATGCCCCCTCTTCTTCCCTTCCCGTTCTTGTCACCGGCGGCGGCGGTTTTCTCGGCGGGCACATTGTCCGGAAGCTTCGTGCGCGCGGCGCGCGTGTCCGCGTTTTCGGGCGGCGCGCGTATCCGGAGCTTGAGGCGCTCGGCGTCGACTGCCGGCGGGGCGATCTTGCCGACGCGGAGGCAGTCCGCAAGGCTGTCGAGGGCTGCCAGGCTGTCGTGCACACCGCCGCGCTGCCGGGGGTGTGGGGGGCGTATGCGCTGTACCACAGCGCGAACTATGTCGGCACGAAGAATGTTGTCGAAGCGGCCATTGCGGGGGGGGCGAACAGGCTGGTGTACACGTCCACGCCTTCGGTCGTGCACGGGGGGGCGGGCATTGAGGGGGGGGACGAGAGTTTGCCGTATGCGAAGCGTTTTCTGACCGCGTACGCGGAGACGAAGGCGATGGCGGAGCAGTTTGTTCTGGACATGAATTCCGGGAGTTTTGCGACGGCGGCGATACGTCCGCATCTGATTTTCGGCCCCGGGGACACGCAGCTCATTCCGAAGCTTTTGGCGCGGGCGCGCGCGGGGAAGCTGGTTCGTGTCGGGGGGGGGCGGAACCGGGTCAGCGTCAGTTATGTGGAGAATGTGGCGGATGCGCACTGCATGCTGCTTGACAGTCTGTGTCCGGGGTCGGTTCCCTCGGGGCGGGCGTATTTTGTGAACGAGCCGGAGCCGGTGAACTGCTGGGATTTCATCAACAGGATTCTTGTCGGCGCGGGGCTGCGTCCTGTGCGGCGGGGGGTGCCGTACCGCGTGGCGTATGCGGGGGGCTGGGTGTGCGAGAAGATATGGGCTGCGCTGGGGCGGGAGGATGATCCGAGGCTGACGCGCTTTCTTGCGGATCAATTGGCGACGAGCCATTGGTTCAGGACGGACAGGGCGCGGGAGGATTTCGGGTGGACGCCGGCGGTGAGTCTGGACGAGGGAGTGCGGCGCATGCTGGCGGAGAAGGCATGATCGGCATTACAACCACCGTGCCTGTGGAAATCATCTACGCCGCCGGCCGCGTGCCCGTGGATCTCAACAACATCTTCGTCGCCAACCCGGAGGCGGACAAACTCGTCGCCTACGCCGAAGCGCGCGGCTTCCCCCAGTCCGCCTGCGCCTGGACAAAAGGACTCTACGGCGCCATCCACGCGCAGGGCATCAGGGAAATCGTCGGCGTCGTCGAAGGCGACTGCTCCAACACCGCCGCCCTCTGCGAAATTCTCGAAAGCGAAGGCATCCGCGTCCACCCCTTCGGCTACCCCTCCTCCCGGCGCCGGGACGACCTGACCGTCGCTCTCGAACGCTTCGCCGCGCGCCTGGGAACGACAATCGACGCTGCGGAAGAGGTCAAGAAAAACCTCGACGCCATCCGGGCCATCGCCCGCGACATCTACGAACTCGCGGACAAGGGAAACGTGCCGTCCGGAGAACTCTTCGGCGCGCTCCTCAACACCTCCGACTTCTTCGGCAACCCGGAAAAATGCCGCGCAGACCTGGAACGCATGCGCAGCGCGGCGCAGAATGCGAACGCTGCCGGCGCTGCGGACAGGCGGAAATTCGTCCGCCTCTCCTGCTGCGGCGTGCCGACAATCCTCTCCGACATGTGGGACGCGTTCGAACAGGCGGGAGCGCGGTTCGTCGATCACGAAGTGCCGCGGCAGTTCGCCCTGCTGGACGGCATAGGCAAAAGCATGGCAGAGACCTACCTGCGGTACACCTATCCGTATGACGTGTTCGACCGCATCCGGGACGTGACGGAAGAGGCGGCGCGGCGCAGCGTCGCCGGACTGGTGCACTATGTGCAGTCCTTCTGCCACAGACATATCGAAGACAGGCTCTGGCGCGAACGCGCCGGGCTGCCGCTCCTGACGCTGGAGGCGGACAGGCCGGGACGCGTCGACGAACGCACGCGCACGCGCATCGAGGCGTTTGTGGAACGGTTCGTGATGTAATCAGTAAATATTCACCGTCAGCGACATTCTCTGGAACGCCGGATCCGCCAGCATCGCCGCCGGCGGCGGGTCGAAGGGGCCTGCCTCCAGGAGCGTCCGCTCCGATATGCTCCGCAGCGTGTCGTCCGAGCCGTCCACCGGGTACTGCGTCTCATACCACTCGATAACCCCCTCGGGCGCAATCCGGAACAGCAGAAGCGCCTGCCCCGTCGCGTAATAATTCGGATAAAAAACCATCGTGCGGTTCAACGAATCCTGGAGCATCCGCGCAAGCTTCGTCATGTACTCCGGATAGCGATCCCGGAGCAGCGCCATGTACGGATCGTCGAAAATGTCGACCCTGCGGCCGCTCACGCTGCGCCGCGGCGGCGCGCCGCCGGCCGTGCCCGCGCCGCCGAGACGGCGGAACGTGGGTGCGGGCGTGTTCGCCGTCCGGGGGCGGGCGGGAGGGCGGACAGGGCGGTTCGGCTGCGAGGGATCGGGGACAGCTTCGGGGCGCGCCTCTACAGGCTGCGTGGGCTGCGGGGTGGGGCGCGCCGTGAAAATCTCGGTTTCCGCAAACTGATCCGGCATCGGCGCGGCGACGGGCGGCGTCGGCTGCGCGGGCGGCAGAGGCTCGCTGCGCGTTTCGGGGCGCGACGGCTGGGGGTCGAACAGCCCTCTTTCACTGACAGGCAGCATCGCGAGATCGATAAGCTCCGCTTCCGCCGGATCCGGGAGGATTTCCGGCTGTTCGGCAGGCTCCTGCGGCTCCGGCTCCGGCGGTTCCGGCGGCGGGAGGAGTTCCTCCGGCAGTTCGACCGGGGGCGGCGGCTCCGGCAGGGGGGCCGGCTCGGGGAGCGGTTCGGGCGGTGGAGGCGGCGGCTCCGGAGGAGGCTCCGGAACCGGTTCAGGCTGCGGCTCGGGCGGCGGGGCTTCGACAGGCTCCGCCGGCTCTGTCGGTTCCTGCGCGGGTTCGACCGGTTCCGCCGGCTCCGCCGGTTCTGTCGGCTCTGCCGGTTCCGGCGTTGTTTCCTCCGGGCTTTCTTCGCCGTCGGACTGGGACGCGTCGCCGCTCTCCTCGATTTCCGGCACGCCGGCAGAGTCCATCCCCGGGTCTATCTCCCCCGGATTCCCCTCCTCCATCAGCAACTGCTCGCGCACGCCCTCGGGGCGGTACACCTCTTCCCCGTCGGCGGGCGCGACCGCCTCCTGCCGCGCCGCGCGGTTGACGGCGGCGGTCGCGGAAGGCGCGGTCTCGGGCGGCTCCTCGTCCAGGAAGGAAGGATCGACCAGGACAAAGGGGAACGTCTCCTCCACCTGCTCCGCGGGGCGCGCGCCCAGAGCCTGCAACAGCGCCGAGAGATGGGGCAGCAGGGCCTGGAGCGCGAAGAAGGCGACATTGATCCCTATGGCCAACAGCAGAGCCAGAAGAAACGCGTCGTGGCGCCTCTCCGGGATACGGCCGTTGTTGCGGATGCTGTCGAGTCCGGGCATATGGCTCTAACACATACCACAAAAGAGGCGCAACCGCAACCGGATTGCGCCGGCGGACAAAACGCCGGGGCGCCCCGCGACGGGGCGCCCCGATAGGAAGGACAGGCGGATATCTCCGGACGCGCCTGTTTACTGGTCCTCGCGGTTCTTCGGATCGTTGACGTCCAGCCCCTGCGACAGCAGTTTGTCCAGGCGGTTCCGTTCGCGGTCGCGGGCAATGACCTCGTCGAATTCCTCGTACCATTCCAGAACGAACTGGAAGCCTTTTTCGTCCTGGCGCGACCGCTGGAGAGGATTTGCGCGCCGGTTCTTCCAGTTGCGGCGGAAAAGCTCTTCCCGTCTTTTGAGAACGCCCGCTTTCCACGCAGCAATCGTTGATTCGGAAAACACGGCTTCACTGTCCTTTTCAGAAACACTCATTGCTGTCCCCCAATGCAACCAACCCCGGAGCGTTTCCGCAGATTCCGTCACGCGCCGCATCGCGGAATTTTTTGAAACGCATCAGTCGAACCCCCGTCCGACAAAACGGTAGATACAATTTGATACACCACACTGGATTCATGTCAGAAACCACGTGTCGCCCCGCACCCGAATCCGTGGGCGAAGTTCAGGATATTCCTATACGATAAAAGTTGAATTATTGCAATCATTTTTTTCCATAAATGTTACGCATACGACGAAAGTTGCTGGGGCGCAGGCTTCTTTGCGTGAAAAAAATTGCCGGATACAGACGATTCCGGAAGGATGTGCCGATCGCTTCGCAGGACCGTCGCGGGGGCGTTTTGCCGGATTTCGCCTGCAACGTCCTGCCAATCCCCGTGTTGGGCGAATTCCACCGGGCGATTGCGCAATGTGGCAGCATGTTTGCATTACCGGACGCCGCATCGACACGTGACGCCCACAAGGATGAACGCATGACTCGAATACACAGACGCCGCACTGCGCTCCAGACCTTCCTCCTCGCCACGCTCGCGGCAATGGCGGCGCAGGGCGCGGCGGCGGGGGATCTCTGGGTCGCGGCCACGGATCCGGCCGTCGTCACCAACAACGACTGCGGGCAGATAGCCGCCATCCGCGGCAACGTCCGCATCCACCGCTTCTTCCATCTCGAAGAAAGCGACGGAATTCCCGCGAACGTCGCCGACAGGCTCAGCTCCGGAGACGAACTCATCGCCGACGCCGACTCCCGCGTCGAATGGATTACGGGGGCGAACACCATCGCCGTCCTCGGCTCCGGCGGGCGCGTGCGCTTCGACGGGCTGCGCACATTCGACGGCGCGGAGGGAAGGAAATTCACGCGCCTCGACCTCACGTTGATGGCGGGCGAACTCCGCGCGCAGGTGCGGCTGAACGAAAACCGCCCCGAAGCCGTGTTCACCGCCCTGGGCGGCGCGGACTTTCTGCTGTTCCGGGGAGACCTCGCCCTCTTCGCCGGCACGGGCTGGCGCGGGGCGTCGCTGCGCGGCAGCGCGGGCGCGCGCATCCGCAGGGGGAATTCGACAGGCGCGGCCTTTGTCGTGCCGGAGGGGACGGCCGTGGACGGCGCGGGGGAGTCCCGGCTGCCGGAGGGCGGGGCGGAGGAACTGAGGCTGCGCCTGCCGTTCTCGTTCGAGGTGGCGCGCGCTGCGCTGCCGCCCATGCCGGCGATGAGCGCCGAAGACGACGCGCCGTAAGAGGCTCTCAGATTGGGGAAAATCATGTCAGAGCGCATTGAAAGCAATTCTCTTCTCGCCATGGCCTCCTTCAAGGGCGAGATGAACCGTTCCGGCCCCGACCTCCGGACGCGGCTGTCGATAGCGAACACGACGAGGAAAAGCAGTTTCGACGGCTTCCTCAACACCTTCCTCGGCCGCGATCCCGACACGGGAAAGGCGGCGAAGCACTCCGGCCCCGGCTCCTCGCCCGGCGCGGGGCTGAAGGCGGCGGACAGGGAGTCCCTGAAAAAAAGCATGGACAAGACCGTCGAGGGCGGCGCGGACGGGGAGGCGGACGCGGACGTCGCCGCCGCCGCCGACGAGGCGGCCGTCCTTATCTGGAACCTTCTCTACGGCTACGGCGGCGAGGGCGGGGCGATGCCGGGAAGCATGCCGGACAGCCTCCGCCAGCTCGCCGGAATGCTGCGCGCGCAGAGTTCCCTCAGCGGCCAGCCCGGGCTGGATCCGGGCGCGGTGGAGGGCGCGGTCGAAACGGCGAACGCCTGCGCGGAAATGAACAGCTCCGCCATTCTCGCCGGGCTGGACGAGCTTCTCGAAGGCATGCCGCGCCAGGCTCTCGACGACGCGCTCACGCGCATGGCGGGGCAGCTCGGCGTGCCGGCGAACGGCGGCTTCGAGGGCGTTCTCGCCCTGCTCAAGGGGCAGGTTTCGTCCATCAACGAGATGTCCCGCATGAGCCTCCTGGGCATGCTGTCCGCGTCGGCGAATCCGGCGCTTGCGGCGGAAAATGCCGGAAAAACAGACGCCTCGGGAGGGCTGGAAGACGCGCTGCGGGAATTTCTCGCGGAAAAGGGCGACTCCCCCGCCGGCGACGAGCCTGTCGAACCCCTCGCCCAGGACTTTGCCGAATGGCTGAAGAATTCCCGGAAAGGCGCATCCGGCGCTCTCCTGTCCGCGGAAGCGGAGCAGTTCCTCGCCGCCGCCTCCGGCGGGGAAGAGGAGAAAAAGCGGGCGTTTTCGGAAATCGCGGAACTTCTGGAAAATCTGGAAAACAGTTTGCCCCGGAACTTCCAGCAGAACGCCCCCGCGCCGCAGCAGCCCGGACAGACCGCAAACGTCCAGAACGCGCACGCGACGACAATGACCACCATGCTGGAACAGATGGAGAACATCGAGCGCCTCTCCGAAGCCATGAAAATGGCGGCGAAGGGCGGCGTCAACAACATCACCATGCAGCTCGCCCCCGCGGAGCTTGGCCGCCTCGTCCTCCGCGTCGAGTCCCGGAACGGGGTTGTCTCCGCGAAGCTGCGCGTCGAGAGGAAGGAGGCAGCGGATCATCTCGGCGCGAGCCTCCACCGCCTGAAAGACAGCCTCCGGGCGCTGGGCATTGAAATAGGCGACATCGACATCGAGCACGAGCCGGCCACGGACGCGTCCGGCGATTTTCTGAATGAACTCGCCGCCTTCGGCGATACCGACGGACTCCGGGATCTGTTCGCATAATCCGCGTCACGGGAGAGAGAGGAAAAAACCATGTCCGCCAGCGCACTTGCCGATCTCGGCTACACCAGTTCCACGTCCTACCAGCGCGAGCAGGCTGAAAAGGCCGGCGAAAACTCCGGCCAGGTCAGCTACCAGAGCTTCCTGAAGCTGCTCACCACCCAGCTCGCGAACCAGGATCCGATGAACCCGATGGAAGACATCGACTTCACCGGCCAGCTCGCCCAGCTCCAGGCCCTCGACGAGCAGATGGAAATGACCAAGGCCCTCAAGGCCATGCGGACAGACACCCAGCTCCAGGCCGGCACCGCCATGATCGGCAAATACGTGCAGGGCATCGACGAGTCGGGGAACGAGGCCACCGGCCTTGTCGAGCGCGTCGTGCAGAATTCCAAGGGCGTCTTCGTCGAACTCGCCGGCGACGTCACGCGCCGCATCGACGTCGGAAGCATCAACAATGTGTGGGACGATCCCAACGACATGAGCAGGGACATCATCGGATCCGGCAACGCCATCGGCAAGTGGGTCGAGGCCGGCGTCAACCCCGAGACGAAGGAGCCGATCCGGGGCATCGTGAAGACGGTGAAGATGCAGGGCGGGCAGGTCGTCATCGAACTCTACGGCGGCGAGGAAGTCACCTGGGATCAGATCACCGAACTCCGCCCCCCCACGACGGCCGAGGAAATCTACGTTTACCCCGCCGCCATCCGCGAGAGGATTCTTGAAGCGATCAAAATGCCCGACTCCGGCATCACGGGGAAGAACGCCGACGGCGAAACCGTGAACGGCATCGTCATGCCCGCGTACAACGTCGTCGACGGCAAGGTCTTCGTCTATCTCTACAATCCCGACGATCCCGAAAACCCCATCGCCGTCAACGTCGACAGCATCACCTCCGGCCCCCGGAAGCCGAACGCCTCCGACGCGCGGAACAGCCTCACGGGCTTCTGGGTCACGGGGCTGGACACGGCGGGGAACGATCTCTCCGGCATCGTCGTCGGCGCGGAGGACAACGAGGACGGCATGGCGCTCATCCTCGACTCCGGCGAGCGGCTGTACTTCGACGCCGTGAAGGAGCTGCGCCTGGCCGAGGGCGCGGAGCAGGCGCGCATGCACGGCATGTTCATCGAAGGCGCGGGAACGGACGGCGAGGCGGCGGGCGGCGTGGCGATTGAAAAGATCCTGCTCGACGGCAAGCTCGGCTTCCGCCTCCACACGGGGGCGATCGTCCTCTGCGAAAACATCACGAACGTCCGCGACGCGACGGACGACGAGGCGCGGGCGGCGCAGGAAATTGAAGACGCGCTCAACGGCGAAGAAGGAGAATAACCCATGGCTCTCAGTCAGGCGCTTTCCACCGGCATCACCGGCCTCATGACCCACCAGAAGGCCATGGACAACATCGGCAACAACCTCGCCAACGTCAACACCGTCGGCTTCAAGAAGGGCGTCTACCAGTTCGCCACCCTCCTCCAGCAGTCGCTCCGGGGCGGCATGGGCGGGGACGCGGACACCGGGCGCGGCTCCATCAACCCCATCAGCATGGGTCTGGGCGCGATGACCGGCTCCATCAACAAGGCCTTCACCCAGGGGCCGATCGAGACGACCGGCAACCCCACGGACGTCGCCATCGACGGCAAGGGCTTCTTCGTCCTCCGCCAGGACAACGGCGGCTTCGCCTACACCCGCGCCGGCTCCTTCTATCTCGGCGAGGACGGTTCCCTCCTCGCCGGCGACGGGCTGCGCGTGCAGGGGACGCTCGCCGTGAAGGGCGTCAAAGGCGTCCACACCGTCCCGCAGGACGCGAAGATGCAGGACGTCATCATCCCCATCGGCCAGATCGGCGGGCACATCCAGACGACGGAAGTCCAGTTCGTCGGCAACCTCGACTCCCGGCAGGAACTCTCCTACGGCACGCGCCTCTTCGGCTCGACGAGCTTCCCCACGGTCGGGAACCTGCAAAGCTGGATGTGGAAGGATTTCGACGGCGGCGACTCCATGAAGAAGCCGAACGTCGACGAAACCTGGGACGCCCTCCAGAGCGGATCGTTCGCGATTTTGCAAAGCACGCTCAACCGCTACGCCGCCGAACTCGAAGGCACGGACTTCACCTCCTTCCTCACCGTCCACCCCGACGGCGCCGTCATGGATCTCACGAGCGACACCACCCCCGTCTACTGGGCGCTGGACGTCACCGTTCGCGGGCGTCCGGAGCTTGTGCAGATCGGCGACCCCGAAAGCGTCATCGAAGGAATGCGCGCGCCGAAGACCGTCAACGACTTCATCGCCGGCGACCCCGCCTACGCCGGCCGCACCCTCGTCCCCCTCGTCCAGAAGCTCAACACCATCAACGGCGGCAACGTCCAGACCTCCGCCGCCTACGGCATCAAGGTTCCCGGCCAGCTTCCCAACGGCGGCAGCTACACCGGCCCCGACGGGCTGCTGAACACGATTCAGAACGACTACACGTTCCCGCAGTGGTTCTACGAGAGCACGGGCGCGGCCCTGTCCTTCGACGAAATCGCCGCCCTCACGAACGAGGACTACGAGGTCGCGACCCCTCCCGGCGCCGACCCTGTCGCGGAACCCGGCACAGGCCCGGACGCCATGCTCCGCCGCATCTGGCCGAACGGCATCAACGGCACGCCCTGGCCGGCGCCGCCCGCCGCCCTTTCCCTCAACGCCCACATGCCCCGCATGAACGACGAGTACCCCGCGTCCCTCTCGACGCCCCTCGAAAACCTCCACTACCGGAAGGGCAACACCTGGGTGCAGGCGTTCCCGAACATCAAGAACGGCGACGACATCACCGTCGAGTTCATGAAGGGCGAGAGCAAGATTGAGGCGACCTTCACCTACAACCGCCCGCAGGGCGTGGGGCAGGGGACGACGCAGCAGTCCATCGACCGCGAGCGGAGCTTCACGCTGGAGCATTTCCTGAAGTTCATGGGCGGCGACGTCAACGAGCCGTCCACCGTCGGCGTGAACCTTACCCCCGCCATGTTCGGCGCGGCCATCGACCCGGATCACCCCTACGGCAACTACAACGACGCGAACTGGGATCGGCGCGGGGAATACGACGCGGCGATGAAGAACTTCGCCCTCGCGAAGGATCTCCGGAACATGGACTCCATCGGCGGCGCGATGGGGCTTCTGTCCATTCCGCCGCAGATCAGCGACGCGCACGGCGGCGGCGACAGCTACGACACGCCCCCCGAGTCCGCGGGCGCGTATTCCCGCACGGGCGTCTCGCAGGTGGGCTACATGCGCTACGACCCGGTCACGAACACGATGGTGGAGCGCCCCGCCGACAGCTTCAACGTCTCCCTCGTCTCGAACCTCGGCAAGGACAACGGCATCGAGAACATCAAGATCACCTACAACAGCGTGCCCCACGACGCCATGTTCGAGGGCGAGACGGAGTACGAGGAGCCGCAGGGAGGCAGTTCCTCCGTCGCCGTCGAGTACTACGACTCGCTGGGGAATCCGAAGTCCGTGACGATGCGCATGTCGAAGGTCGCCGAGGACGACAACTTCACGACCTGGCGCTGGTACGCGGACAGCGAGGACGACAGCGACTTCGGCTGGCGTGGCGACCCGGACACGGGGGAGCTTGCCAACAGCATGAACGTGGGCACCGGCCTCATCCGCTTCGACAAGGACGGGAATTTCGTCAAGGGGTCGGATTACTCCGAGACGCAGGGCATTCTCATCGATCAGAAGAACCGGGGCGTGAACCAGCCGATCTGGATCCGGACGATGAACGGGCTGTCGTCGCGCTCGGCGCAGGCTCTGGACTTCAGCGAGCTGAGCTGTTCCGCGACGGGGAACACGTTCAAGCTCGGCAACCAGAACGGCCGCCCGCCGGGCGTCCTGAACGACTTCGCCATCGACAAGAGCGGGAACATCGTCGGCGTGTATTCGAACGGGAACCAGGTGACTCTTGCGCGCCTGGGCCTCGCGATGATTCCGAACGAGACGGGCCTGATTGCCGTGGGGGGAAACATGTTCCTGACGGGGCCCGCGAGCGGGGACGCGCTGTACGGGCATGCGTACACGGGCGGATCCGGGGCGCTGATGCACAAGCAGCTGGAGACGTCGAACGTGGAGTTGAGCGAGGAGTTCACAAAGCTGATTTCGACGGAGCGCGGGTTCCAGGCGAATTCGCGGACGATCACCACCGCCGACGAAATGATAACGGAACTGCTGAATTTGAAACGATAACCACCGAAGCGCCAAAACCGCCTGAGAGCCGGTTGTGAAGAGGGGGCCTCCGCTGGGAAGAGCGGAGGCCCCTGTTTTTCCCGTCTGGCGGATTCTTGCCGCGTTTCCCTTCCCCGCGCGATGGTCAAGTCCGGCTTCCGAGGAGCGCCAGCAGCCCCGCCTCG
>QMCE01000775.1_pt1 | contig 17437 bp, 16 predicted proteins | sample 1821851 | NCBI WGS metagenome assembly QMCE01 (sample SAMN09453174, study PRJNA476694) | Termite gut metagenome, whole genome shotgun sequencing project. | isolation source: worker | host: Odontotermes sp. | place: South Africa:Pretoria | collected 2016-01-28
AGCCCGCTACAGCCACCGCCTCCGCTTCAGATACCAGATGGCCGCGAGGGACGTCGCCCCCATCAGCGCCAGGGCGAACGCGTACCCGAACGGCCAGGACAGCTCCGGCATGAACTGGAAATTCATCCCGTAAATCCCCGCAATCAGCACCGGCGGCGACAGCAGCAGCGTCACCACCGACAGCAGCCGGATGACCTTCGCCTCGTCGATGTTGATCATCCCCAGCGTCGCGTCGAGGTTGAACGACAGCTTGTTCATGAAGAACGACGCCTCGTCCGAAAGGGCGAACAGGTCGCTCCCGAGCGAACTGAGAACGGCGCGCTGCCCCTCCGTCCACGATCCCGGAATATGCGTCCCCGCGAAATTGACGACGCGCTGGAGGGAGGTTATGGACTCGCGGATGTTCGAGATGCTCTCCCCCATCAGCCCGATGTGCCGGAGCGCGTTCTCCAGCTCGTCGCTGCGCGAGGTGTACGCCTGCTCCTCCGGAGGGGGCGACACGGAGAAAAGGCGGGACGTCAGCGTCTCCATGTGGCGCATGGAATACTCGATGTTGTCCGCGCGATCCGCGACCGCCTCCTCGATCAGGCGGCAGAAGACGCCGGTGGCGGTGCGCTCGTCGTCTTCGAGAAGCGGCTTCGCGGAGACGCGCTCGAAGGAGAAGAACTCGCAGTACCGGACGGTGAGGAGCAGGTTCCGCTTGAGAATGAACGCGGCCGGCCTCGGCTGCGGCAGCGCGTGCTCCACTTTCGGGAGGAGGCTGGCGATCATGACGAGCGCGCCGTCCTCCTTGTAGAGCCGGTTGGAAAGCTCGATTTCGCTGATGTCGTGCCGGTTCGGGACTTCGAAGCCGAGGAGGGCGTCCAGCCGCTCCAGCTCCGCGTCCGTCGGGGAGAGGGCGTCGATCCAGAATGTCTCGTCCGGCGTGGAGGGCTTCTCCGCCGGCGGCGGGATGATGTCGGCCGTGTCCGGCGTGATGAGGCGGCAGGTTATGGGCATGGGGTGCTCCCGTGGGCTGTCATTCCCGCAGCGCCTTCGTCGCGTCGCGGACGCGGCTGCCGATTTCGACAAGGGTGCGGTCGGCGAGCCTGTCGAGGTCGAAGGTCCTGTCGATGAATTCCTGAATCAGTTCCGGCTTGTACAGTTCGTCCGGGGTTGTGGGGAAGCCGGACTTTCCCTTCCGCTCCGGCTTCGCCTCCTCCCATTCGCGCGCGCGGTTCATGATGGGCAGCAGCTTCTCGACAGCCGCCGCGTCCCCCCGCTCCCCCGCCCGGAGGAGGTACTGAAGCGCCCTGTCGGGATCCGGGTCGACGTGCATGCCCTCGGCGTAGATGGCGCCGAGGGCGACCATGGCGGGGACGGATCCGGCGTCCGCGGCCGCTTCGTACAGCCGCCGCGCGCGCGCCGGGTCGCGCGGGACGCTCCCCTCGGGGGATTCCGCCCCGGCGTCGCATATCCGCGCGAGCGCGGCGGCGGCCTCGGGCAGCCCCCCGCGGCCGGCCGCCTCGTAGTACCGCGCGGCGACGACGGGGTCGGGGTCGCCCATCCGCCCCGTTTCGTAGAGCGCGCCGACAATGAGGGCGACGCGGTCGCGCGTGTCGCCCGCGGGCTGCTCCGCGATGTACCGGTCGCAGATGCGGCGGGTGGTCGCGGCGAATTCGGCGCGGACGCGCTCCAGCCGCGCCGCCCGGTCCGCCGGATCGGGCGGCGCCTCGGCCGCGCGCGCCGGCGCGGCCAGCGCCACGGCGAGCGCGAGGAAACAGCGGGACAGGCTATCCGGCAATCGCATCGTTGTTCCGCTCCGTCTCTTTCTTCCGGCCGAGAAAACACTGCGCAACCGCCGCCGCCGCGAACATCGCAATCGCCAGCCACTGCCCCAGCCGGAATCCCCCGAACCCGCCGAACCCGTACCGCAGCGGCGTGTCGTCCCGCCAGAACTCGATCACGAACCGCCCGATCGCGTACGCGAACAGGAACCAGTTGATCACCTGCCCCGCGGGGCGGCGGGGCCACCGCTTTTCCGCCCACAGCAGCCCCAGGGCAATCAGAAACAGCCCGGCGGCGGAGACGATCTGCGTCGCGTAGACGGGGACGGGCGGAAGCTGCTCGGCCGAATACCCCAGCCCGGCGGCCACCCTGTCCCACTGCTCCGGCTCCATCGCGTACAGCCACTCCTGGTACAGCATCGGTTCCGCCTCGTCCGGGAAGGTCATTCCCCACAGGCTCCCCGCCGCCGCCATCCTTCCCCAGCAGCACCCGTTCAGGAGGCAGCCGATTCTGCCGAATCCGACGCCGAGGGCGAGGGAGGGGGCGAAGACGTCGAACATGCGCCCGACGGGGATTTTCTTCCACAGGAGGTACAGCCAGCACGCGGGGATCGCGAGGAAGAGGCCGCCCTGGAAGGTGAGGCCGCCCTGCCAGACGGCGATCCACTCCCTCCAGTTGCCGTAGTTGCCGTCGACGGGCCGGTAGTCGACCAGGAGGTACGCGACGCGGGCGCCGATGACGCCGGCGAAGACGGCGATGAGGCCGAGGTCGATGGCGGCGTCGGGGGAGAGGCCGGCCTTTTTCGCCCGCGCCCGGGCGAGGACGACGGCGGCGGCGAAGCCGAGCATGAGGAAGAGCCCGTAGCCGAAAACGGGAAAACCGTCGCCGAAGGGGAGGGTGAAGAGTATTCTCCGCATACATTTCTTTCCGCACGGGTTTTTGCAAAATTTCAGAGAACCTGTATTATACGGTTCCGGAGCGCCCGTTCAAGAGAACCGCGGGCGCGAACAAAGGAAACGCCCCGCATGAACGCCCTGCTCGAAGACATCCGCGCCGGAAGGCTTCCGGACAAGCCCGCCCTCGCCCGCCTCGTCGCCGCCGGCGCGGCGGACGCCGCCCTGCGCGGCCGCGCCGCCGCCCTCGCGCGCTCGGCGACGGAGGAAAGGTTCGGCGACGGCGTGTTCATCCGCGGCCTCATTGAATGCAGCAATTACTGCGCGAACGACTGCCTCTACTGCGGCATCCGCAGAAGCAACCGCGGCGCGGAGCGCTACAGGCTGGCGAAGGAGCAGGCGCTTTCCTGCTGCGCGGCGGGCGCCGGGCTCGGCTTCCGCACCTTTGTGCTGCAAGGGGGGGAGGACGCGTACTTCACGGACGCCGTCCTCGCCGACTGGATACGGGCGATCAAGGCGGCGCATCCGGACTGCGCCCTCACGCTGTCCCTGGGCGAGCGGACGCGGGCGAGCTACGAAACGCTGTTCGCCGCCGGGGCGGACCGGTATCTTCTCCGCCACGAGACGGCGGACGCGGCGCATTACGCGCGGCTGCATCCGCCCGGGCAGACGCTTGCGTCGCGGATGGAATGCCTGCGGGATCTCAGAGCGATCGGCTTCCAGACGGGCTGCGGGTTCATGGTGGGGTCGCCGGGGCAGACGCCGGAGACGCTGGCGGAGGATCTGCTGTTTCTCGCGCGTTTCCGCCCGGCGATGGTGGGGCTGGGGCCGTTCATCCCGCACCGGGACACCCCGTTCGCGGGGGAGCCGGCGGGGAGCGTGGAGCTGACGCTGTTTCTCCTGAGTCTGGTGCGTTTGCTGCTGCCCGGGGCGCTGCTGCCGGCGACGACGGCGCTGGGGAGTCTTGCGGAGGACGGCCGGGAGCGGGGATTGCTGGCGGGGGCGAATGTGGTGATGCCGAACCTGTCGCCGCGCGAAGTCAGGGGAAAGTACCTGCTGTACGACAACAAACTCTCCAGCGCCGCGGAAGCGGCGGAAAACCTCGCGGAGCTCCGCCAAAGACTGGCAGGAATAGGCCGCCGCGTCGTCGTCGCGCGGGGGGATTATGGAGGACAAACATTGGAATAGCGACCGGTTTACCGCTCCTCGACATACTCCAGCGTCCCGCCGCCGCCCGTCAAGGTCAGCGTGCCGCCGTCCAGCGCGACAGCGACGCCGCCCCGCAGCCGTGCGTGAAAGAGCCCCTCGAATTCGGCCAGGGCCGTATTAATGCACATCCGCCGCGTCGACGCCGCGTTCGGGACAGTGAGGACGCCGTCCGCCAGTGTCCCCGGCCCGCGGAAACGGTTGCACGCGCTCCCGCTTACCTGCATGCCTTCGCCGAACGCGATGAACGGCTGCGCGCCCGCTCCGGCGGCGAACGCCTTTCCGTCCACCTTCGAGAGGACGAATTTCCGCCCGATCAAATCCGCCCCGTCCACGCGCGCCCTCTTCCCCTCCCCCCCGTCTCCGGCGAGATCGTCCGTCGTGAGATACCGATACGCGGGAGACGCGCACGCCCCCTCTCCCGCCCCCGCCTTCGCCGCAAAAGGAACGCCCGCGAGCAGGAACGCGGCGGCCAGCGCCGGAATCGCTTTCAGCAGCATTTTTTTTCTCCTTTTTATCGGCACACGTTGTTATGGGACAAAAACCGCGCCGAGCCTGCCGCGGCATGCGCAATCAATCTTTTTTGAACGGAAAAAAGTGCTCCTCCGGCACGGTCTTCCGCCCATTCCGGGAAAAAAACGCCGTTCCGCACTAAAGTTTCCTTTCCCGCAACCGTTACCATATCCGGGCGGATGGAAAAGCCCCCCCGAATACAGGAAACCCTTACGGCGCGCCCGCGTTTTGCAGGGAACAGAACGCACGCGCGTCTCGCAAGGAGGAATGGTCATGGCTCTGCCCGGCAACCCGCGCGAACAGTATCTCAGAACCCAGGTCGAGACGGCCTCGAAGGAACAACTTGTCGTCATGCTCTTTGACGGGATTATCCGCTTCACGGAGACTGCGCGCAAGGCGATAGAGGCAAAGAAAATCGAAGAATCGCACCACGCCCTCATGCGCGCCCAGGCGATCGTGATGGAACTCATCTGCACGGTCGACAAGGAGAAGGGCGGGGATCTCGCGAAAAACCTGATGGGGCTGCACGCCTACGCCTTCAACTGCCTGATTACCTGCAATATGAAGAAAGACGTCTCGAAAATTGACGAAGTGCAGAATATCTACCGCAAACTCCGCGAAGGCTGGGTCGGCGCGATGGAATCCCTGGGCATAGGCGCCAGCAAAGCCGCCGCCCCGTCCGGCGCGGCGGTTCCGCCGAAGCCCGCCGGCTCCGCGCCGGCGGCGAAGCCTCCCGTGACGTTCACGCCGAAGCCGGGTCAGTTCCCGTCGAAAGGCCCGGGCGGCATCATTGCGCAGAGCCGTCCCCTGTCGACGCCGCAGTCCGCGCCGAAGCCGGTGACGCTGGGCGCGTCGAAGCCCGGCCTCCCCGTCATGCCGAAGCCGATCGCCCCCGCAGCCCCCGCGGCGCCCGCCGCGCCGAAAGCCGCCCCCGCCCCCGCCGCGCAGGCACAGGCGCCGGCGACGCCCGCTCCCGCTCCCGCTCCCGCGCCTGCGGCTCCCGCCGCGACGCCCGCGCCCAGCGCCGCCGCCATCAGCTACGGCATGGGCCGCACAGCCGCCCTGCTCGGCGCCTACGGCAAGGTCGCGCCGGCTTCCGCGCCCGCGCCCGCCGCGCAGCCTGTTCCCGCCGCCGCCGCCGCCGCCGGCGCCCCCGCGCCCGCGCCCGCCAAAAAACCCATGCTGAACCCGAAGCAGGCGGCCCTGCTCGGCGCGTACCAGGCGAATTCTTCCCGCACCAGCGCGTGAACGGAGCGGACGACAATACAGAATCGGTTTTCCCCTCCCGAAAGGGAGTGGAAAACAAACGGGATGCCCCCCCCCCGGCATCCCGTTCTTTATTGGGTTCGGACAGAACCTGCGGCTCTCCCCTTGACAGCCGGCCCCGTCTTCCCTACAACCTAGTTTTATAGTTCCATCGATTCACTCTTCCTGAACCGCTTCTTGACGAAAAGGGACACATGCCGCACACCGAACCGAGAATCGAAACGCTCTGCCTGCAGGCCGGCTACCAGCCCGGGAACGGCGAGCCGCGCCAGATTCCGATAATACAAAGCACCACATTCAAATACGACACGGGCGAGGAAATGGCCCGGCTGTTCAATCTGGAAAAAAGCGGCTACTTCTACTCCCGCCTCCAGAACCCCACCTGCGACAACGTCGCGGCGAAGATCGCCCGGCTGGAGGGCGGCGCGGCGGCGATGCTGACGGGGTCGGGGCAGGCGGCGAGCTTCCTTTCCGTCTTCAACATCTGCACCGCCGGCGGGCACATCATCTGCGCGGCCGAGATCTACGGCGGCACGTTCAATCTCTTCGCCCACACGATGAAGAACATGGGCATTGAAACCACCTTCGTCCCGGTGCGCTGCACAGACGACGAGCTCCGCGCCGCCTTCCGCCCGAACACGAAGCTTGTCTTCGGCGAGACCCTGTCGAACCCGTCCCTGTCCGTCCTGGACATCGAGCGCTTCGCCCGCGTCGCCCACGAACAGGGCGTCCCCCTCATCGTCGACAACACCTTCGCGACGCCCATCAATTGCCATCCCTTCGAGTGGGGCGCGGACATCGTCACCCACTCGACGACAAAGTACATGGACGGCCACGCCGCGACGGTGGGCGGGGTGGTTGTGGACTCCGGCCGGTTCGACTGGACGGCGCACGCGGAGAAATTCCCCGGGCTGACGACGCCGGACGCCACCTACCACGGCCTCGTCTACGCGGAGCGTTTCGGCCGGGGCGGGGCGTACATCACGAAAATGGTGGCGCAGCTCATGCGCGACCTCGGCTGCGTGCAGTCGCCGCAGTCCGCGTTCCTCGTCAATCTCGGCCTGGAGAGCCTGCACCTCCGCATGGCGCGCCACTGCGAGAACGCGACCCGCGTCGCGCGGTTCCTGAAGGATCACAAAAAGACGTCCTACGTCCGCTACCCGTCCCTTCCCGGGGACGAACACCACGAACTGGCGAAAAAGTACCTGCCGAACGGCAGCTGCGGCGTCGTCTCCTTCGGCATCGCCGGCGGGCGGGAGGCGGCGGAGAAGTGGATGGGCGGCCTGAAGCGCTGCATCATCGCGACGCATGTCGCGGACGCGCGCACCAGCGCGCTGCACCCCGCGTCCACGACGCACCGCCAGATGACGGACAGGGAGCTGGAGAACGCGGGCATCCGGCCGGACTCCATCCGCCTTTCCGTGGGGATTGAAAACATCGACGATTTGCTGGAGGATTTGGAGCAGGCGTTCGGGATGCTGCCATGAAAGTCATCATCGCCGATGATTCCCTCACCATCCGGCGCGTTCTGCAGAACATGCTCCAGAGCATGGGGTCGGAGTTCGACTTCCTGACGGCGGACGGCGGGGACGTCGTCATGGAGCTGCTGGAGCAGCACGACGACATCCGCCTCATCCTCCTCGACTGGAACATGCCCGTCATGAACGGCCTCGACTGCCTCCGCGCCATCCGCGCGCGGGAGGGGACGAAGAACACGCCCGTCGTCATGATCACGTCCGAAATGATGGCCGACCGCGTCCTCGCGGCGCGCGCCGCCGGCGCGACGAATTACCTTGTGAAGCCGTTCGACGAAGCCAAATTCCACGCCACCATCGCGCCCCTCCTCGCTACCTGAACAGCGCGCACAGTTCGCGGCGGAGATGCTTGCGGTTCTCCGCCGAGTCGAACTCCCTCTGCTCCTCCTCCGTGACGGGGATGAGCGGCGGCACGGGAACGGGGCGTCCGTCCCCGTCAATCGCCACCTCGATGACAAACGCCGTGTTGATCAGCCGCTGCGCCCCCGTCCCCACATCCTCCACGTAGCTGTCGACCCGCACCTCCATCGACGTCTTCCCCGTATGCACCATCCTGCCCTTGAGGACGACGAGGCTGTTCTGCGCGACAGACTCGCGGAACTGGAGGTTGTCGATCGCGGCGGTGGTAATCGTCATGTTGCAGTGCCGGAGGGCGACGACGCCGGCGACCGTGTCGATCCAGGCGGCGAGCTGCCCTCCGAAAAGCTTCCCCACGCCGTTCAGGTGCTGCGGCATGACGAGGAAGACCTGCTCCGTCAGCGAATCGGCGGCGTGTTTCCCGGGGCGCGGTGCGGACATGGACATCTCCCGAAGCAAAAAGGTTTCTTCCATGTTCCCGATGGCGGCGGCAAAAGCAACCACTTTCGCTTTTGCGCGGAGACGCGGGGCGGTGTATCCTTTCCGGCTGAAAGGATGGACGAATGGCGTTTGTATGCGCGGTGTACAGCGGTGTGCTGTTTCTCGTCGGGCTGGCCGTGGGGTCGTTCCTGAATGTCGTCGCGTACCGCGTTCCCCGGGGGATGAGCATCCTCCGCCCCCCCAGCGCCTGCCCCCGCTGCGGCGCGGGGATACGGGCGCGCGACAACATCCCGATCGTCGGCTACCTCCTGCTGGGAGGGAAATGCAGGCAATGCGGACGGCGGATCTCCCCCCGGTATCCGCTGGTGGAGCTGGCGACGGGGCTCCTCTGGGCGGCGACGGGCTGGAAGATGGCGCTGCTGGAGCCGGGCTCCTGGACGAACGTCGCCGTCGGCCTTGTCTGGCTCGCGTTTGTCTCCGCCGCGGTCGTCACGTTCCTGGTCGATCTGGATCATTTGATTGTTCTCGACGAAATCAGTCTCGGCGGCGCCGCGCTGGCGCTGTGCCTGTCGCCCTTCCTCCCCGTCCTGCACCGGGCGCACGACAGGGCGGCGTTTTTCGAGAGCAACCCTCTCGTCGCCCTGCTTCTGCCGGACGGGCCGCCGTGGCTGTGGAGCGCCGCGTCGTCGGTGTCGGGGGCGGTTGTCGGGTTCGGTTTCAGCCTGCTGATTTTATGGATGGGGAACGCGGCGTTCCGGAAACAGATTGCGGAGGCGCGGAAAACCGACCCCGACATCCAGAGCGCGCTCGGGTGGGGGGATGTGAAGCTGATGGCGTTCTACGGCGCGGTGCAGGGCTGGGTCGCCGTCTTTTTCATTTTCCTCGTCGCGTCCGTGCTCGGGGCGGCGGCGGGGTGCGCGGTCAAGCTGTGGAGCGGCGACCCGGGCGGGCAGACCGGCTGGAAAGGCGTCCGGGCGCGGTGGCGTTCTTCCGGTTCCGTGCTGCCGTTCGCGCCGTTCCTTGCCGTCGCGTCGCTGCTGCTTTTTTTCGGGAACAGACTGGTTTGAACTGCGAACTGCTGAACCGCGAACTGCTGAACCGCTTTTGAACCGCAGAGGCGCAGAGACGCAGAGGTTTCACAGAGAACCACAAACTGCTTTTAAAGTAAAAAAAACTAAAAAAAGTGGTTAGGCGGTTCTCTGTGAAACCTCTGCGCCTCTGCGTCTCTGCGGTTCAAAGCGGTTCAGCAGTTTGCGGTTCAAAAAAAATCCTAAAACAAACTATCCTCGTCCCGCAGCGCGCAGAACTGCCCGCACATCGAGCACACCGTCTCGTTCGCCGGCTGCGCCTTCGAGCGCGACGCGCGGGCGAGCTCCGGATCGATCGCCAGCGCGAACTGTTTCTCCCAGTCCCGCGCCTTCCGCGCCCGGGACATCGCGTCGTCCCAGTCCCGCGCCCCGGGGATCCCGTTCGCGATATCCGCCGCGTGCGCCGCAATCCGGGACGCCATGACCCCCGCCCGCACATCCTCCGCGTCAGGCAGGCGCAGATGCTCCGCCGGCGTGACGTAGCACAGGAAATCCGCCCCGCAGGTCGCCGCCAGCGTCCCCCCGATCGCCCCCGCGATATGATCGTACCCCGGCGCAATGTCTGTCACCAGCGGCCCGAGCACGTAAAACGGCGCGCCGTCGCAGGCCACCTTCTCCAGCTCCATCTGCGCGCGGATCTGGTTGAACGGCACATGCCCCGGCCCCTCGATGAATACCTGGCACCCCTTCGCCCGGGCGCGGCGGGCGAGTTCCCCCAGCGTGTACAGTTCGTGAATCTGCGCCCGATCCCCCGCGTCCGCCAGCGCCCCCGGACGCAGCGCGTCCCCGAGGGACAGCGCGACGTCGCGCGATTTGCAAATGTCGACGACTTCGTCGAAATGCGTGTACAGCGGGTTTTCCCTGCCGTTCGCCACCATCCAGCGCGCGAGGAGCGAGCCGCCCCGGCTGGTGATGCCGACAAGGCGCGGATTCGCCCGGACGAAATCCACCGCCGCCCGGGTTATCCCGCAGTGGACGGTGACGAAGTCGACGCCGTCCTCCACGTGCAGCCGGACAGCCTCCAGCATGTCCCGCTCCGTCATGTTGCGGAAGGGATCGCCCCGGGAAACCGCCATGTGCGCCGCCTCGTACACCGGCACGCTCCCGAGGGACACCGGGCACGCCTCCCGGATTTGCCGCCGGATCGCGCGGATGTCGCCGCCGGTGGACAGATCCATCACCGCGTCCGCCCCCGCGTCGACCGCCGCCTTCAGCTTCGCCAGTTCGTCCTCCGCGCCGGGCCTGTCGGGGCTTGTGCCGATGTTGGCGTTCACCTTGACGCGGCAGCCCGCGCCCACGGCGCAGGGGTTCGAAAGGGCGTGGCCGTCGGCCCAGGGAATGACGACCGTGCCGTCCGCGACGCGCTTCGAGAGGATGTCGGGCGGGATGTTCTCCGCCTGCGCGGCGGCGGCGAGACGCGCGTCGGTTTTGCCCGCGCGGGCGGTTTCGAGAAGGGTCATGCGGTCGTTCCTTTATGATCGAAGGTCATGTCGCGCGGAGGCTCGCCCCGCGCGGCCAGGTGGTTTCTCCAGAGAGCCAGATAACTGTCGCCAAGATGATCGAGCGGGTTCAGCCCAATCTCTCCGCAGACGGCGCGGATGCCCGCCTCGTCCCCCTCGATTTCGACAAACGCCCCCAGTTCCGGGCATTCGTCCAGGGAAACGACGCAGCCGCGCCGGAGGAGCGTGCGGCGGCGCTTTTCATAGATGCCGGCGACACGGTAGCCGAGAACGGCGAGCTGCCGGAGGAGCGTCTCCGCGTCGTCCGCGACGGTTTCGATTTCCTCCCGCGTTTTGAACGCGCCCCCCCCCGCGACATGCTTGACCGTGAGGAGTCCTCCCTTTTCCGCGCCGTGGGTGCGGACGCGGAGCAGCATGCCCCGCCGCGCGAGCGACCCGTCCGCGTCGTCGAGGACGCGGTTCCGCTCGAACACTTCGCCCCTGTCCTCCGCCCCCAGCGCCAGCAGCCTGGCGTGGATCGCGGGAAGGTCGGGAACGGGAATTTTCGCCTCGGTCTCTCTGGCCATGGAGGGATTGTACAGCAAGGAGGGCTCTGTTCCATGTATTTTTTCGCGCAGCGCCAGAAAAAAGGGATGGTAGCGATCGTCCGCGAAGTCGGGGAACGTCCACGGCAGCGCGTGGAAACGGCCGTGCCGGTACTGCAGCGTCAGCTCCGCGTAGATGTTGTCCCGGAGGTGGATGCGGTGGGCGAAGTTCTTCGCGGACGCGAGAACCAGCTTCGCCTGCGTGAGGTAGCCGGGGTCGAGATTGATCGGGCGCCCCCCCCCGAAGCGCCGGGCGAGCTCGCTTTCCAGCGCGTTTGTCGCCCGCTTCGCGCCGGCGAGGGCGTCCGTCGGGTAGGGTTCCGTCCAGGCGAGGAACATCCTGACCGGCGCTTCCCCCAGTTCGTCCCGGTAGTATTCCGTGTGGGCGAAGGGAAACACGCCGCTCGCCATGCGCGCGGGGCCGAACGCCCCCTCCAGCGCCTCCCGCGCGGCAGGCAGCAGTTCCGCGCCCGCGGCGAGGATGCCGGAAAAAAACGCCGCCTTCTCCGGCGGCCGGGGAATCGCCATCGTCAGCCTTCGGTATAGTCCATAATCCCGTCGCAGAGCCCCTTCAGCCGCAGCCCCATCGACTCAAGCATCCCCATTTCGCTGAACTCCAGCCCCGACTCCGCGTACGCGGACTTCAGGTGGGCGTGCCACGCGGCGAAATTATTGTACAGTTCCTTCGCTATCGGCTCCGTCCGGCCGTCCTCGTCGAACCCCGTCTTCCGGCGGTGCTCCAGTTCCGGCTCCAGCGCGACGAAACAATGCAGCCACGACAGCGCGTACAGCGCCAGCCGCGCGCCCGACAGCGTCATCGAGTTCCGCGTGAGGCCGGCGGCCGTGTCCTTCAGCGCGTCGACAGCCTCGCGGATGCGCCCCGCCACGCCCGCCCAGTCTATCCCGGCCAGCAGCGCGAACTCCTCCTCCGTCTCCGGCCAGCGTCCGAAGGCGGTGCGCCGCACCAGCCGTTCGCCCTCCCCGTCCAGGCCGGCGGGGAAGGCGGCGGCGACAATGTCCCACATCCGCATGACTTCCCGCGCCGCATCGCCGTACAACAGGTTGGAATACCGCCACGCCGCCTCGTCCGCCGTCGCCGGAAGCCCCCAGCCCACGATGAACCCCGTCGCCGCCGGATAGAGCATGTTCTGCCACATGTGGCTGACGCCGACGTTCCGGAACGCGACGAACAGTTCCTTCCGGTCGCGAACCCGCGCCGCGCCGGCGGCGCTGTCGAGACGCCGGTGATATTCCGCGTTCAGCCCCGGGGCGAAGCCGGACAGCGGGGCGGAGACGTCCATAATCAGGGGGATCGCGTCCAGCCCCGCCCCCGGCGCGCCGCTCCCGCCGTCCCAGCGGTGCGTGCCGTAAATCCCCGCCGCCCTCAGCGCCGAAACGCCCGCTCCCGAGCGCGCGATGACCTCCGCGTCCAGACAGAAACGCTTCAGCCCGCTCCCGCCCTTCGACAGCGAGTCGATCACCCGCGCGCAGGCGGCGGCGTTCGCCTCCTCCGGGCAGGGGTCGTCCAGCCCCGCCTCGGTCGCCTGAAAGGCGCGCGCGGCGGCGCGCACGGCGGCCCAGACCTGCGCGGGCGTGCGCTTCCCCGTCAGGAGCGGCGCCAGCAGGGGAAGCCGGACGCCCAGGCGGATGCCGAAGGACTGGCAGGACTGGGCGAAGGAGGCGATGCCGGGGATTTCCCGGGACGCCTCGAAATCGTCCTGCAGAATGAGGTGGATGGCGTTTGCCTTGAACGTGGCGGCGAAGGAGGCGATTTGCATCAGGAGCGGGGTCGAAATCTCCCCCGTCTCCAGCTCCACCGCGATCCCCCGCCCCTGGAAGGCGGGTCTGTCCGTCAGGACGCACCCGGGAATCGGCTCCTCGCCGTAGCGGAGCAGCAGCATGGCCAGCGTCTGCATCGCGCCCGCCAGCCCCTCGCCGGAAGGCGAGGCGATGACGGCGCTCCGGGAAAGCTTGATGGAGTATTCCTGCGGGCCGGAGGGCTCCGGCATGCCCGCCGTAAGGTCGGGCCGGATCGCCCGCAGCGCGCTGTAGCCGCCGACGACGACCGCGCCCTCGGGGACGACCTCGGGAATCCCCTCCAGCAGGGTGCAGCCGAGGCCGCTCTTCGCGGCAAGCGCCTCGCCCAGGACGACGCTCGGGGAGGAAAGGGAAAGGTCCGGCGCGGGCAGGCAGTAAATCGCAAGCCCGTGGCGCGGGTTGTACGTCCCGGCCAAATCCCCGCAGGCGAGAACGCCCGGCGCCAGATGCCCCAGTGTCGCGTCAAGTTCTGCCATGCGGTTCGAATGCCCCCGGCGGTTTGCCCGATGAACCCGCTTCCCCGCAGCGATCATACGTTTCCGGCACAGGCGATGCAAGTGCCTTCCGGCGCGTTATTTTTCCACTTTTTCCTGCATGCGTTTCCCGGCATGCGGGTATAATGGGTTGTAGACAGGGCGTACCTCATAGTATTGTGCCGCCCCGCCCGGTTCATTCAACCATGGAGAAACACAAGGAGATCACCATGCCCGCACGCGCAACGAAAATCGTCGCCACCCTCGGCCCCGCCTCCAGTCAGCCCGAAACCATCGCAAACCTCATCAAAGCCGGCGCCAATGTCTTCCGCCTGAACTTTTCCCACGGCACCCACGATTCCCACCGGGAGGCCATCGCCCGCATCCGCGCCGCCTCGAAGGAACTCGGGATGGACGTCGCCATCCTGCAGGATCTCTGCGGCCCGAAAATCCGCGCCGGCATGATGCAAAACAACGCCATCGAACTGAAAACCGGCGAAGAAACCGTCATCACGACGGAGGAAGTCCTCGGCACCCCGGGAAAATTCCAGACCCAGTACGAAGCGCTTCCCAGCGACGTGAAGAAGGGCGAGCGCATCCTCCTGGACGACGGCCAGCTCGAACTCGAAGTCCTCGGCGTCAGCGGCAGGGAAATCCGGGCGAAAATCATCCGGGGCGGCATCCTCAAAAACCACAAAGGGATGAACCTCCCCGGCGTCGACGTCTCCGCCCCCTCCGTCACGGAAAAGGATATGAACGATCTGAAGGTCGGCCTCGCCGAAGGCGTCGATTTCGTCGCCCTGTCCTTCATCCGGCACCCGGACGACATGGATCCCGTCCGCGAGGCGCTCGCGAACGCCTATTCCCGGGCGCGCCTCATCGCGAAGATCGAAAAGCCGGAGGCGCTCGACTGCATCGAGGAAATCATCCGCCGCGCCGACGGCATCATGGTCGCCCGCGGCGACCTCGGCATTGAAATGCCGCTGCCGCAGGTTCCCGCCATCCAGAAGCGCCTGATTTACCTCGCGAACGCGATGGACCGGTACGTCATCACCGCCACCCAGATGCTGGAGTCGATGACGACGAACGCCATTCCCACCCGCGCCGAAGTCTCCGACGTCGCGAACGCCATCGTCGACGGCACGGACGCGGTCATGCTTTCGGGCGAAACCGCCGCGGGGGTGAATCCGGTGGGCGTTGTGGAAATGATGTCCTCCATCGCCCGCGAGACGGAAAACTATCTGAAAGCCTACCGCCCCTCCTGGAACTGGTCGCAGCATGTGTCCGCGGAAAACCCCATGCTCGGCTCCCTCGGCCATGCCGCCCTGAAGCTGGTGGAGGATCTCGACGACATCAAGGCGATTGTCGTCCATACGCATACGGGCGGGATGGCGCTGTTCATGTCGAAGGCGCGGCCGCTCGTCCCCATTGTCGCGTTCACCCCCGACGAAAGCGCGGTGCGGCGGCTCAGCCTGTACTGGGGGGTGTCCGCCGTGCACGCGCGGGAGATAACGACCCGGGCGGAGCTGCATGTGAAAGCGTCGAAATGGCTGCTCCGGCGGGGCATAGCGCGGCCGGGCGAGAAGGTTTTGATGATTTACGCGACGAGCTTCGGCGAATCCGGCGCCTCGGACGCGCTGACGATTGCGAAAGTGGACGGCCATACGGAAGTGCTGCCGAGCGAATATTCGAACCGCCGGGCGCCGGGGCGGTAGGCGCCGGGCTCGCGCGGCGCCGGGAGGATCAAGGTTTTTCGGAAATTTCCTGTGGCGAAACGCGGAAACCGGTCGATATACCGAAGACGGCGTGAAGCTCGTCTTTTTTGCCCGCGTAGCTTCACCATTCTGGTTTCGGGAGGGGGATTGGCATCCCGAAAATCGCGAAGGGAACCGGCGGGACGTGTGAAGATGCGCCCGGGTTCGGCGCCCCGGAAAGGAAAAATTTCTTGCCGGCGACGGCCGATAAGAAGGTTATGAGGATTTTATCCGGAAGTTGCTGATTTCGCTGTTTTTTCCTTGACTTCCCGTGCCAAAGAATGTGAAATAGGATTTGTGTCCCCTTTCACAAGGGTGGCGCGGCAACACGCGACGTGGGGAAATGCGGTTCGTCGCGACGAAACTTAATGTATTGGCAGTCATTTTTTTTGCTTGATTTCTTGAAGGAGGAGAAGATGCGTAAAGGTCTATTCTTATCAGCTGTTATGGCCGTCGCCCTGTCCGGCGCCGCCTACGCCGCGCAACCCGGCGATGAAGTTCCGTTCCGTGAAGGCGACGCCATGCCTCCGGCCCCTCCCGGAATGTCCTGGTGTCTGATTCAGAAGCCGGCGGTCTATGACACCGTCACCGAGACGGTCACGGTTCGTCCGTCCGCCACCTTCCAGGTTCCGGTTCCCGGCGAATATTCCACAAAATCGGAAACGCTCCCCTGCGTTCCCGCGCACCGCGTTGGCCGCGTCGTTCCCGTCCAGATGCAGCCCCGTCAGGTGCCCTTCACCTGCCAGGAAGAGTATGTCGTTCTGGAAGTCGTGCCCCCGCAGTTCAACGACGTCCCCCAGGAAGTCGAAGTCTGCCCCGCCTACGACCAGATCACCATCGTCCCCGCCCAGTTCCGCGACGTGCCGAAGCGCATCGTTGTTGAACCCGCGCGCAAGGAATTCCAGCGCGTTGCCTGCGATGACGGCAACAACAATCTGTGCTGGACGGTGTGCGAGACCCCCGCGAAGTACCGCGACGTCGTGACGAAGGAACTCGTCTCCGACGCCCAGGAAAAGCGCACCCCCGTTCCCGCGAAGAAGCAGACGGTCATGGTTCGCAAGGTGGTGAAGCCCGCCCAGGTTCGCGAAGTGAAGGTGCCCGCCAAGCAGGCGACCTACACGGCGCAGACGATTGCCGCTCCCGCCCGCGTCGACTGGCAGACGGTTCCCGCCACGACACAGCAGGTTCCGGTCATGGTTGAGACCAAGGCGCCCAGCTTCACAAGCCAGGCTATTCCCGAGAAGAAGGACACCATTACCCGCCGCGTCCTGAAGTCGCCCGCGACGATGGTGTGGCGTCTCCAGAGCAATGCCTACTCGCAGCAGTTCCCCGTCATTCGCTAGCGCATAGTCATTGAGAACGATACCAGCAGGAAAGACCCGCCCCCTCCAGGGGCGGGTCTTTTTTTAGGGGCGGGTCTTTTTTTGCGCGAAGATTTATGCGGGGAAATGCGGTGACGGCGTGTGGCGACCGTGTACTACAGCGCTTCCGCTTGTATGGATTGGATCTCCGTCTCGGAGAGATTGGTCGCTTTTGCGATGCTCTCGATCGCCATGCCCATCCGGAGCAGGGCGCGGGCTACTTCGACTTTGCCCTCCGCCTTGCCTTCCGCTCGGCCTTCCCGCAAATACTGGCGTCTGAGGGCGGCTTGATCCCATTCCCACTTTTCGCGCGACTCCTGACGCCAGCGGGCTTCCTCATCTGCAGACAATTCCACCAGCTTCGCATTCCACCAGCTTCGCATAGGCTTCTGCCATGACCGCGTCCTCCCGTGCCAATGACGCAAACTCTTCCGGCGTCCCCGACGAAATGAATTTGAGCCAGTTCCATAACGCCGTCCCGTCGCTGCGCTGCGGAATCTTCGGCAATTCCAGCGTATGGATTTCCATCGAATTCGGGTATTCCAGCGCCGCTTCCCTGTCGTAGAGCCGGAAACGGTGGTGGTACCGCGCATCGCCCCACATCCGGAAATCGGCGATGAGGATGCAGACGGACTGCGGCATCCCCTCGTAGCTCTCGCCCGCCTTCACCTGCCCCGCAACCATCCGCGCCGTGTACGCCTGTATCCTGTCCTGCAATTCGGGGGTGGGCTTCAGTTGTATTTCCACATCGATGGCGCGGCCGGAGATTGTCTTGATGCGCACGTCGAGAATGCAGAGTTTGTCGTCCTCGAACTCCCGGTTCAGGTTCGGGTTGCCGACGGCGAGGCCGGCGAATTCCTCCGCCGGGAGGCCGAGGGCCGCCTGCAGGAACGCTTCAAGCGGCGCCGTGTGGTTCGCGTC
>QMCE01001375.1_pt1 | contig 17437 bp, 15 predicted proteins | sample 1821851 | NCBI WGS metagenome assembly QMCE01 (sample SAMN09453174, study PRJNA476694) | Termite gut metagenome, whole genome shotgun sequencing project. | isolation source: worker | host: Odontotermes sp. | place: South Africa:Pretoria | collected 2016-01-28
TGCACAAATACTTGCAGGATTAAAAAAAAGGTACTACATTTGCAATGCAAACAAACAAGTAGATTTTTTCATAGTTTAGGTTTTAAAACGTTAAGGGGGACTGGGAAGTTCCCCTTAATTATTTAAAGTCACTTAGACTTTTTCGAACTCTTAGCAACTTACCATTTAAAATTTGAGGTCACCAAAAAAATTAGAAAATTAGGCTATATGAATAAAAAACAATTCAGCCATAAAAAAGTTCTTTCATTAAAAAAAACTAACAAATAAATTTTTTATAAACTTTTTTGCACAAATACTTGCAGGATTAAAAAAAAGGTACTACATTTGCAATGCAAACAAACAAGTAGATTTTTTCATAGTTTAGGTTTTAAAAGGTTAAGGGGGACTGAGAAGTTCTCCTTAATTATTTATACTCAAACAGAATTGGTTTGCGAAAAACAATTAGTTTGAATGAGTTAATTTACAAGGAAGCCTTTTGGCAAATCAATTCTGTTTGAATATAAATAAAATTTCAATAAAATAGAAAATCGACCATAACCATTTTTAAATGAACTTTATACGGGCTTGAACCGGGAAATTATGTCCCTTATAACAAAAACAAACGATTGTTTTTTCAGGCATTGCAAAATTGCATGAAATACCCTATCTTTGCCGCGATTTTATTCGTAACAACACATAATAGATGAAGAATATCCGCAATTTTTGTATTATTGCTCATATTGACCACGGAAAGAGCACTAACTAAAACCGTCACAGGAAAAGACCTTCAAGCACAAGTGCTCGATAGTATGGATTTGGAGCGGGAACGTGGTATCACGATTAAAAGCCACGCCATCCAAATGGATTATCACTACAAAAACGAAAAATACACGTTTAACCTGATTGATACGCCGGGACACGTTGACTTTTCCTACGAGGTTTCGCGCTCTATTGCCGCTTGTGAAGGCGCATTGCTGATTGTGGATGCCTCACAGGGAATTCAAGCGCAAACCATATCCAACCTCTACATGGCGTTAGAGCACGATTTGGAAATCATCCCAATTATCAACAAAATAGACCTGCCCGGCGCGATGCCCGAAGAAGTAGAAGACCAGATTGTCGAACTTTTAGGTTGCAAGCCGGAAGAAATTATCCGCGCCAGCGGAAAAACCGGCGAAGGAGTAGATCTGATATTACAAGCCATTGTCGAGCGCGTAAAGCCGCCGGTCGGCGACCCCGAAGCTCCGCTGCAATGTCTTATTTTCGATTCCGTGTTTAACTCTTTCCGCGGCATCATTGCCTATTTCAAAATTGAAAACGGAACTATCCGTAAAGGCGACTTCGTAAAATTTATGGCAACGGAAAAAGAATACCTTGCCGATGAAATCGGAATTTTACGGCTTGATATGGAGCCGCGTCAATCGCTTTCTGCCGGAAATGTAGGATACATTATTTCCGGTATCAAAACATCGAAAGAGGTAAAAGTGGGAGATACTATCACCCACGTAAAAAATCCGAGCAACAAGGCAATCGAAGGTTTTGAAGAAGTTAAGCCAATGGTTTTTGCCGGAGTATACCCGATTGAAACAGAAGATTTTGAAGACTTGAGAGCCTCCATGGAAAAGCTGCAACTGAATGATGCTTCATTAACTTTCCAGGCAGAATCATCGTTGGCTCTCGGTTTTGGGTTCCGTTGCGGATTCCTCGGAATGCTCCACATGGAAATCATTCAGGAGCGTTTGGACAGGGAGTTTGATATGAATGTGATAACCACCGTTCCAAACGTTAGATATAAAGTATACACCAAAAAAGGCGAAGAGATTGAGGTTCATAACCCTTCCGGACTCCCCGACCCTGCTTTAATTGAAAAAATTGAAGAGCCTTATATCCGTGCATCGGTTATCACAACGACCGATTTTATTGGTCAAATTATGGCGCTTTGCCTCGGTAAAAGAGGCGAATTAGTCAAACAGGAATACATTTCGGGCAATCGCGTAGAGCTAATTTACGATATGCCGTTGGGCGAAATTGTGTTCGACTTTTACGACCGCTTAAAAAGTATATCAAAAGGATACGCTTCGTTCGATTATCATCCGAACGGAATGCGCGAATCGAAACTGATTAAATTAGACGTTCTTCTGAATGGAGAACCGGTGGATGCCCTTTCCACACTTACACACTTTGACAATGCTTATACGCTTGGAAAAAGAATGTGTGAAAAGCTGAAAGAATTGATTCCGCGCCAGCAATTTGACGTTGCAATCCAAGCTGCAATCGGTTCAAAAATCATTTCCCGCGAAACGATTAAAGCAGTGCGTAAAGACGTTACCGCCAAATGTTACGGAGGTGATATTTCGCGTAAACGGAAATTGCTCGAAAAGCAGAAAAAAGGAAAAAAACGTATGAAGCAAATCGGTTCGGTAGAAGTTCCGCAGAAAGCGTTTTTAGAAGTCTTAAAATTAGACTAATATACAATTACGAATTACCAATTACAAATTACGTCTAATTTACCAAATACGCCAGGTATCCCTCGTAATTCGTAATTGGTAATTCGTAATTGTTTCAACTTTTCCTTATCTTTGGCAGTTAAAAAACATTTTAATAAAATATTCGTATGAGAGTGTTAAAATTTGGTGGAGCATCCGTAGGTTCCATAAAGAATTTGCAGCAGGCAAAAAAAATTGTAGAGAGTGTGAATGAACCCGTGATTATTGTCATTTCGGCAGTAAACGAAGTAACAGATCGCTTATTGAATGCCACACAACTCGCCACGCAAGGCTTGCCTTCATATCTAAATGAATTTCAAGAGATTGTAAAAATACATAATCAACTTATTGAGGCTATTATTCCGACTTCATTGCAAGAAACCGTATTGCGCGAAGTGGCAGAATTGCACAACGAATTAGAAAATATCCTAAAAGGCGTTTTCCTGATAAAAGACTCGACTGAGAAAACCGAGAACGTTATTCTTAGCTATGGCGAGCGTATTTCATCGCTGTTTATCAGTAAGTTTATGGATGCGGCATTGTATGATGCCCGCAAATTAATCAAAACCAACCGTCTTTTCGGCAAAAATAATGTCAATTTTGAACTTACCTCCAAATTGATAAAAAAGGCGTTTGCCGGAATGTCCGGTAGAGCAGTCGTTCCCGGGTTTATCGCTACTTCGTCCGATTCGGAAGAGGTTACCGAACTTGGTCGCGGCGGCTCCGATTATACCGCAACCGTTATCGCATCCGTACTGCATGCCAAGGAGATTGAAATTTACGGCGTATCGGACGGTTTCATGACTGCCGACCCAAAAATCATCCGCAAGGCATACCCGATTGAGCAGTTGAGCTACACCGAGGCAATGGAGTTTTGCAATTTCGGAGCACGAGTGGTTTATCCGCCGGCTATTTATCCTGCCTATCTGGCAAACATTCCGATCCGTATTAAAAACATCGAAAATCCCGATGCTTCCGGTTCGCTGATTTCCAACGAAAAAAATCCGGAAGAGAAAATCATCAAAGGAATTTCGTCTATCAACAATACCACATTGATTACCTTGCAAGGAATGGGAATGCAAGGCGTAGTAGATGCCAACGGACGTATTTTCAGCGCATTATCAAAAAAAGAGATTAATACTTGCTTTGTCTCGCAATCTTCTTCGGGCTGTTCTATTTCATTCGGCGTGGAAGACAGCGATGCTGACGAAGCGTTGGAAATTCTGAAAAAGGAATTTGCGAAAGAAATTGCCCAGGGTACAGTAAATATGCTTGCGGCAGAACGGAATTTGGCTACAGTAGCCATTATCGGCGATAATATGCGCCGGGCAACCGGAACTGCCGGCAAACTGTTTAACACACTCGGACGCAACAATATCAATATCATCGCCTTAGCGCAAGGTTCTTCCGAAACAAACATCTCGTTTGTGGTTAATCAGGATAATTTGCGCAAAGCATTAAATGCCATTCACGAATCATTCTTCCTGTCTGAATATCAAGAGTTAAACCTTTTTGTGGTTGGAACCGGAACCGTCGGCGGCAGCTTGTTATCCCAGCTACATTCCCAAAAGGAGCTGTTAATGAACCAAAACGGCTTGAAAGTGAAAGTAATCGGTATTGCCGATGTGGATAGCTATATTTTAAACCGCGATGGCATTGACCTTTCTCGCTATACCGGCACGTTGAAAGCAGAAGGGAAACCGTCTACCCCTGAAGCGTTGAAAAATGCGCTGATTGACATCAATATTTATAATTGCGTGTTTGTCGACTGTACGGCAAGTCCTACAAAGACTTATTACAGCACAATATTTCGGTAGTCGCTGCCAATAAAATCGCAGCATCTTCCGAGTACAAAAACTACATTCAACTAAAAGAAATTGCCCGCAAACGCGGTATTAAATATTTATTTGAAACGAATGTAGGTGCCGGTCTTCCGATTATCAATACAATCAACGACCTGATTTACAGTGGCGACCGCATTTTGAAATTGGAGGCGGTACTCTCCGGAACGCTCAATTTTGTTTTCAACACCATCAGCAGTGAAGTTCCGTTGAGCAAAGCAATCCGTATGGCAATGGAAGCGCGTTATGCCGAACCTGACCCGCGCATTGATTTAAGCGGAAAAGACGTGATCCGCAAACTGGTTATCCTTGCCCGCGAATCGGGATATGTAGTAGAACAGGAAGACGTGGAGAAAAACCTCTTTATCCCAAATGATTTCTTTGAAGGATCTCTGGATGATTTTTGGAAAAAAGTGGAAAGCTTTGATGCCGAATTTGAAGAAAAACGAAAAGTACTCGAAGCAGAAAACAAGCGTTGGCGCTTCGTAGCAACATTAGACGGCGGTAAAACTTCTGTTGGCTTGCAGGCTGTTGATAGCCGGCATCCATTCTATGATCTGGAAGGCAGCAACAACCTTATTTTGCTTACGACAGAACGCTACAAACAATATCCGATGATGATTAAAGGCTACGGTGCCGGTGCGGAAGTAACGGCTGCAGGAGTTTTTGCGGATATTATCAGTATTGCGAATATCAGATAAAAAACAGCACACAAATGACACAGATTGAATAGATTTACGCAGATTTTACTTGTTTTATCTGCGTAAATCTATTCAATCTGTGTCATCTGCATGCTAATAATCAGTTACTCTATCAGTTTGAAAACCACAGGTACATTATATATCACATCTACCGGTTCTCCATCTTGCATTCCCGGAATCCACTTAGGCATCATTTTAATAACCCTTACGGCTTCCTGGTCGCAGAGCGGATGAATACCCCTAACTACTTTTATGTCACTAATTTCTCCTGTTTTTAAAACGACAAAACGTACAACAACTCTGCCTTGTATACCATCTTCCAAAGCACTAATAGGATAACGCATGTTTTTAGCTATAAATATTCGCATTTCGGCTTCTCCTCCCGGATACTGAGGCATCTGTTTTACAAAATCATAAAGAACAGAAACAGGTTCTGAAACAATTTCAACATCCACCGTATGAATATCGTCATCAATCACCTCAACTAATTCTTTATTCCTATTTTTGAAGCAAATCTCAATATTATTTGCATGAATATCTTTCCCTACGCATGCAAATTCCTTTTCTATTCTTTTTCCATCCGGTAGCAAAATATGTAATATTACAGATGATATGCCGGAAGGAAAACTTATATTGAATTGTTTTCCTGTTTTCCAATAAGATAAAGATGTATAATATTTCTTTTCTCTCAATTTGTACTCACAGAAAAGACCACATTCGATACTTTCTCCACAAGTATTTTCGATTTTTCCTATTAGTTGGAACGGACAAGAAAGTTTGATATCTTTTGACAATACGGTTCCACCCACCCGTGCCGGAATAGAATCGACATAACCTGCACTTCCGATAGTAAGAAAAGACGATATTCCTGCCGGTACAAATACTCTATATTCACCATTCGTATTGGTATAAAACCTAATTTGCTCCGTAGAAATTACGGTATTAACTATAGGTTTACCATTGCAATCGGTTACTCTTCCCCTTATCTCCTGTCGTTGATAAGGATAATCGACATTCCACCACGTAAAATGCGCGAGTTGCCCAATATATAACTCTCCCTGCCGCGAAGCAAAGCCTTCTTCTTCCCAAAGCCCTGTTTCTTCATTAAAAAACCAAAGCGGAATAGTGTCCGGTGCTGTTTTTTCCATGCTTGCCGGAACCGGATAAGTAGCGGTAGCCGGTTTTTCTTTTTGCAACTGCAATTTGTTTCCATCTGTATCTTTCAACTCAACTTTTACCATTCCGTAGGAAACTAATATGGCTTCTTGTCCGTTTGTACAAGCAGCCGCCAAATCGCTGCCCGGCATCGTTGCTGCAAAATATCCGGTAGCCGGGTCTAAATAAAGAAGATTGGCTGAAACTGTATCCTTATATATATTTCCCAAAGAATCAACTAACGATCCGGCAGGTAATTCAATCTTCATTTTTCCAACAGAAAGCGTTTGTTTTTGGGCAAGATCAAAAGTGGTTTGCAGGCTAATATCGCTGTTTCCGTAAGGATGTAATATGACTTCGGTGTACTCCTCCTCTTGCCATTCACCCGAATGAATTGCTGAAAAATATCCAACCTTATCAAAAGTAACAATAGTACGACCATTTACCGTCTTCACTTGATTTAGAGAGAAAAAACCTTCCTCATTAGTTTGCACAGTTTGATTTCCAGTCAAAACCGACACACCGGCAAGTGGTTTTCCTTCCCTGTCTTTTACGATACCTGAAAAAGAAGAATTTTTAATTTCAATAACAAGAGGCGCCTTGACTACGACCGAATCCGTACCGTTTTTAGAAATATTTGATTGGTTCTGCCGGCACCCGCAAAGAATGAATGAAATCATTACAACAATACCCGTCAATAGAAATGTTTTTTTATTCTTCATGAATATTTACGTTTAAAAAGATTAATACCTAACTTATTTATTTACAGAAATATATACAATCGTAAATGTAATAAAAAAAATGGATAAAAAAATAATTTTTTGTTGAAGAAAAAATTTATCCGGCTTCTAATAATAAAAAACTCCTACCAATCTATTGACAAGATTAAAGCAGATAGCTATTTACTCTACAAATGTGCTACCCATAGCATAAGATCTTTGCCGGAGGATAGAATTTTACCTCACGAATGCATTTGCCTACCCCACTTGCGGAACTTTTTTGATATTTTAATCTCTTGGAGGAAATTCTTGCAAAATTCATCTACTATACGATAAATTTCCGTAATTTTGTCTTAATTTAGCACTATTAGAATATATATTATCTTATTAATTATAAAGTACATAAATATACGCATATTGTAACGGTGCAACTTTTTAGGGCTTTCTTATCTTTGTGACCTTTGTGTCTTTATGGGAAACAATTGTAACAATTTTTGATGTAAACGGCGTTAAACAGCATAATCATGAAATAAAAAACACAGTATTGCATATTAGAGTTCGGATTTTTGAACTAATGAGCCATTAACAAGAATAGACGAAAAAGATAAATTATTACAAAAAAGAAAATTAAAAATATGCAACCCGCATAAACTAACGGTCGCCAGAAAGAATGAACCAACACGACTAAATGGAATTAAAATGCCTGCGGGTTCCATACAACCTTAATGTTAAAAAATATTTACGTATGAAAGTATTATTAATCAACGGAAGTCCTAAAAAAGCGGGAAACACATTTATCGCATTGTCGGAAGTTGCAAAAGCATTGGAAAACAACGGAGTAGAAACAAAAATTATCAGCATCGGAGCTAAGGCTGTACAAGGTTGCACGGCTTGTAATAAATGTGATGAATTGGACAGATGCGTATTTAAAGACGAACTTTACAATACCGTGCGAGAAGAATTAAAAACCGCCGATGCGTTGGTTATCGGAACCCCCGTCTATTACGCGGGCGCCAACGGTTCGCTTTGTGCGTTGCTCGACAGAGTGTTTTACTCCTGTCCCGAACTCTTACAGTATAAACCCGGAGCGGCGGTTGCCGTTTGCCGCCGCGGAGGAGCAAGCTCGGCTTTTGACAGATTGAATAAATATTTTACCATTTCCAACATGCCCGTCGTGCCGTCGCAGTATTGGAACATCGTATATGGGTGTCTTCCTGGAGAAGTTCAACAAGATGCCGAAGGGTTGCAAACAATGCGTACACTCGGGAAAAATATGGCTTGGCTGCTCAAAAGTATAAAAGCGGGAAAACAGCCAATGCCTGAAATAGAAGCGTATCAGCCGACTAATTTTATACGATAAAAAGGTAAATTTACAAAAACCTGTTACAAAGAAAAGATTTACGAGACTACCAAGACAAAATCCCGGCAATCTTGTAAATCTTAATAAACATTTTCCTATTTTCGCAAAAAATATCTACACAATGCAAATAACAGAAGACGATGAAAATATCTACGTGGATGATTATACCATTTCCCAAGAAGGAAATAAAGCAAAAGAGAAAAATATCAAAGTGGCTTACAAAGAAATACCTACAGGTACAACGCCCGAAGATTTGAAAAGCCGGAAAAAATTTATAACAGATTTTTATGCCCAATGGGCTACAGCCAATCCCCGAAAACAGATTTACAACCAGTCGCTGAAAAACTTTATTGAAGTTCGTTTTTTGTCGATACAGGAAACCGCAAGTAAAGCAGCAATACGCTACAAATCGACATTAGCCGTTACCTTTTTGACTGAAATTTTAGAAAATGCCGTAACCATTGGTAAACCAAAAGAACCCAAAAAAGACAATGCAAAACAAAAACGATTCTCAAAAATCCATATTATGGAATATGAAAAAGCTGATTTTGGAAAAATAAAACTATCGGTGGGCGAATTACGCGAAAGCGGTCAAAAACTGCAATATTGCATTACTGCAATAGAAAATGGCTATTAAACCCGCAACGATTCAGCAATAGTCTAATAGCCATATAATTTCTTGTTCACAAAAGTATTACAATTTTTCCATTCTACAACAAATTTCAAAAAATATTTACAAGTATTCATCACTAACTGCATATCTTACAAAAATCGTAATTCAGATTCCTCTTTCATAATCTTATTAACAACCAATCTATTATCCGTTAGTATTTTAAGCAAACAAACACCCAAGGTAAAATGGAAACATTGATTGTTTTTGCGTTACTTCGTAGAATTTACGTTTTTTTATAAAATGCAATTAAAAGTACGGGGATTTTTATGAAAGAAAAAAGACTTTTACAGAGGAAATAATGTATTTTTGCATCTAAAAATCAAAATATGGGACTAAGCATTCATTACAGCGGTCGTTTGAAAAAGGCGGAATCTTTGCCGGATTTGATTGAAGAAATCGAAGATATTTCAAAATTATATGGCTGGAAATATAACATTCACAACACCCGTTTCCCGGATGATTCTTTTGAAAACAGCACATCGTTTGAAAATGTGTATGGAATCTGCTTTACGCCTACCGAATGCGAAACGCTCTCACTGGCGTTTCTGTCGAACGGCGCAATGGTTTGTCCCGCCCGCATTTTATTTTTTGCGGATGACGAAAATATGCGACCGTATATTTACACCAATTCGGTCAAAACGCAGTTTGCAGGCGTTTTCATACACCAAGTGCTTATCCGGCTATTCAAGTATCTGAACGATAAATATTTTGAAGATTTCAAACTTAGCAACGAAAGTTATTATTGGGAAACCGATGATGAAAATCTTATGCACGAACGTTTTAAAGTTTATGACAGCTTGCTGGACAATTTTGTATTGTCCGTTCAAACATTTCCGGTAGAGCCGGATGAAGATATGATTTCATACTTTGAGCGGATGATGAAACACGTCAACAGCTTGAAGAAGAATTAAAATATACAACAGATGACCGCTATTTTATTAGTAGAAGACGACATAACATTCAGCCTGATGCTGAAAACGTGGCTTGAGAAAAAAGGCTTCCAAGTAGATAGTGCCAGTTCAATCGCCGATGCGAAGAAAAAGCTGGAAAAAAATCAGTATATGATTGTTCTAACCGATTTGCGGTTACCGGACAATGACGGGCTTTTCCTTCTTAACTTATTGAAAGAAAAGGAAATAAACACGCCGGTGATAATGATGACAAGTTATGCAGAAGTTGGCACGGCAGTTAAATCAATGAAGCTGGGCGCTTTTGATTACATTGCCAAGCCGGTAAACCCCGAAGACTTGCTCAAAAAAATAAACGAAGCCCTGTTGCAAAAAGAGGAGAAAAAAACAGAAATTCCTTCCGTAAAAGCCAAAAGCGAAAAACGAAATGCCGGGAAATCTTACATCGAAGGAAAAAGCGAACAAGCCCGCCGGCTGCACGAATACATCAATCTGGTGGCTCCGACTTCGATGTCCATCCTCATACAAGGCGCGAGCGGAACCGGAAAAGAGTATATCGCCAAACTGATTCACGAAAAAAGCAACCGGAAAAATGCACCTTTTATCGCTGTCGATTGCGGTGCCATTCCGCGTGAATTAGCGGCAAGCGAATTTTTCGGACACTTAAAAGGTTCCTTTACCGGAGCGTTTGCCAACAAGACCGGGCATTTTATGGCAGCCAACGGCGGAACGCTTTTTCTTGATGAAATCGGAAATTTGCCTTACGAAATACAGGTGCAGCTACTCCGCGCCTTGCAGGAAAAGAAAATCAAGCCAATAGGCAGTAACCAGGAAATAAACGTGGATATCCGGGTAATATGCGCCACAAACGAAGACCTAAAAAACGCCCTGGATAACAATATGTTCCGGGAAGATTTGTATCATCGCATCAACGAATTTTCAATTCAAGTCCCAAGCCTGCGCGAACGGAAAGAAGATATAATCCTGTTTGCCAGCCATTTCCTGGATTTAGCCAACGAAGAGTTTAATAAAAACATTGTTGGTTTTACGCCCGAAGCGTTGAAAACGCTGCAATCGTACAGCTGGCCGGGAAATTTGCGTCAAATGAAGAATGTAATTAAGCGTGCCGCTCTTTTTGCGCAAGGTTCCTTGATTTCGGAATCGGAACTGCCTTCGGAAATATTACACCAGGAAGAAAATAGTACCGATGATACTTCGGCATTGCGAGACGAGTCGTATGAAAAACGACAGATAATGAAAGCGTTAAAAGAGAGTAACAATAATAAATCCCAAGCTGCCGCGTTACTCAAAATAGACAGGAAAACGTTGTATAATAAGATGAAATTGTATAATATTGAAGCATAAACCTTATCTTTGTTTGTAAATGAAAAAGAACGAAACACCCCAAAAACGACCCGATTTCATTATTTACGAAACGGATAATAATATTGCCAAAGTCTCGGTACGACTGGAAGAAGAAACTGTTTGGCTGACACAGGCACATTTAGTTGAATTATTTCAATCAAGCAAAGCAAATATTAGCGAGCATATTAAGCATATCTTTGAAGAAGGCGAACTAAATGAAAATTCAGTTGTTCGGAAATTCCGAACAACTGCCTCCGATGGTAAAAATTATGAAGTTGCACACTACAACCTTGATATGATTATCTCACTCGGTTACCGTATCAATTCCAAAGTAGCAACCAAATTTCGCCAATGGGCAACCGAACGTCTCAAAGAATATATAGTAAAAGGATTTACGCTGGATGATGAGCGGCTAAAAAACGGAGGAGGACGTTATTTTCGCGAACTTTTGCAACGCATTCGAGACATTCGTTCTTCCGAAAGAAACCTGTGGCAGCAAGTTACAGATATTTACGCTACAAGTGTGGATTATGACCCTCGCAGTGTACTGACTACCGATTTTTTTGCCACCGTACAAAATAAAATGCACTATGCCGTTCATCAGCAAACAGCTGCCGAGGTGGTATATAATCGTGTCGATAATGAAAAAGCAATGCTCGGAATGAGCAATTTCAAAGGAAATTACATTACAAAAGAAGATGTACGTATTGCTAAAAATTATCTTTCAGAGCTCGAATTACAAAAACTCAACCTGCTGACCGAGGGATTTCTCGGCTATGCAGAGTTACAAGCATTGGAACAAAAGGCAATGACAATGCACGATTGGCAAAACTTTTTAGACCAGCAACTCCTAATATTAAATAAAAACATACTCGGCGATAAAGGAGCGATTTCGCACAAGCAAGCAGTAGAAAAAGCCGAGAAAGAGTTTGAAATTTACCGCCAACGCGAAATGTGGCACATGGAAAGCGACTTTGACCGAGCCGTAAAACAGTTAACACAGAAAAACAACAAGCAAAACACAGAACAATAACGCTTCAAAACTTTATCAAATATGGAAAACTTTATCAAATACGTAAATATTCATAACTTCAAGTCGATTGTTGATTTGAAATTGGAAGATTGCAGGCGGATTAATTTGTTTATCGGTTATCCGAATGTGGGGAAATCGAATGTGTTGGAGGCGTTGGGGTTGTTTTCCTTGCCATTTTTAGGAAAAGGGGAAAATTTGAACAAATTGGTAAGATTGGAAAATGCTGTCGAATTATTTCATAGCTCATCTATACAAAATTTATGTACAATTGGCACAAATTTAAAGCAATTAGAACTTATACTAAATTCTGTTTTTTTTATCTCACAAAAAGATTATGGAGATGATAGCGAAATGTTTTATTTTTTCACAGAAGAAAACACTCTATCGGACAAAAATCCTTATTCAAATTCGGAAGAAGAGGAACTTAAATGGTGTGACAAAAGCAATATAAAACGATATACATTTAATCAAAATAATAAATGGAAATCGGACAATAAAAATCAATTATTGCCACCTTTTGGCGAGAATATAATTGATGTTTTATCCTATAATCAAAATATGGATGATGTTTTAAATTTTATAAAAAAGGAATTTGAAAAAAGCGGCTTACAATTGGTTTTGAATAAGAAAGATAAATCAATTTTAGTTCAACGAAATGTAAACAAAGAAGTTGTTTTGCAGTTACCTTACTCTTCTATTGCCGATACTTTACAACGAATTATTTTCTACAAAACCGCCATTGCTTCCAATAAAAATTCCGTTTTACTCTTTGAGGAGCCGGAAGCACACGCATTTCCACCTTATATCCAAACAGTTATGCAAGATATAATTGACGCCGAAAGCAATCAGGTTTTTATCGTTACGCATAGCCCGCTTGTTGTAAATGCGTTTTTGGAATATGAAAAACTACGCAAAGAGACCTCTATTTATTTATTTGACTACAAAAACGACCAAACAATCGTAAAACGGCTTTCCGATGAAGAAATGGAATTAGCGTATGAATATGGCGATGATTTATTTTTTAACCTCGAAAACTTGTTATAAATGGATTTTGATTTGCTGATATTTCCGGAATGTTTTATTGATACGGCTTTGGCAGAAACGCTTTCTTTTCCAAAAAGAGGCTATAGACATATAAAAGGCTGTAATAAAGTGCTTTCTGAAATGAATAAAAAATCAAATAATGCTGTATTGGGTATTATTGATGATGACAAATGTGTTCCGGCATTGTTCAATTCTTTTAAATTACTGAAAAAACACAATGAAAATCTGGCAATTTATAAACACAATGGAAAACCACATTATATTGTTAAAATCAGTAAAGCTGCTGAAGATTTTATTTTGAAAAATGCGAAAAAATGTGGTATTTCTTTGACGGATTATAATTTACCAGACAAATTATCAGACCTGATAAAGTACACAAAAAACATTACCATAAAAAATAACTCTGATTTAAAACGCTTATTTTCAGAAATAAAACAAGACAAAAACTCCGATTTCCATAAATTAGCCCAATGGATTGAACTTTTCAAAACGAATCCATACAATTTAGACAAACAATTACTGTAAAATTAAAAATGAAAGACAAATCCTCCTTTTTCATAAAAACCGAAGTAATCATCAGCTATCTTTTACTCATTTTTTTAGCTGCGTGCGCTATTTTTATCATATACAGAGGAATTGAACGATTGACCGCACCCGACCGGGAACAGACGGTTCGCCGCGAAAAAATACAGTACATAAACGATATTCTGACGGGATTGTATGACGCTGAAGTCAGTATCGGGGTTGCCATTGCCGATACTTCTGCGTTTAATTTGTATCGCAGGAAAATGGATTTTGTCAAATCTAAAATCGACACGTTAGCCGGTTTATCTCGCGAAAATACGCTGCAAGTAAATCAATTAGATACAATTTTAATTTTACTGGACGAAAAAGAGGCAAACCTCAAAAATATAATTTCACAGCTTGGTAAAAATTCGCTGGATGAACTGTACCGGAAAAATATGCTTTGGGCAATCGAAAATGAAATACCGAAACACCAGCAAACGGTCGAAAAAAAGGTTATCGTAAAGCAGGACACTATTCTTCAAAATAAACCGGCATCAACACCTCGCAAAAATTTCTTCCAACGCATTTTTTCATCTTCGGAAAAGCCGGATACGACCATCGAAATATACTCTACGGAATATACCATTATTGATTCGCTGGTCAGCTACTACGACCCTGCCGATTCTATCAACAAGCTGTTTACGGATATTCAACACAACATTCAAAATAAAAAAGGACAAAGAGAACAAGCCTTGTTTACCAACATAACCCAGCTGCACGAAAGCAACGATTTAGTTACCATCAAGATGAACAATATCTTGCGTCATTTTGAGAAAGAAGAATTTGACCACTCCATTTTTTTATTGGGAAAACGGGAGCAAACCATTACCGGAATTGTGAAAACAGTAGCCAGAATCGCCATTATCGCCTTTTTAGCCATCGCCTTTTTTATTTTTCTGATATGGAAAAATATTTCGGAAAATCGCCTGTATCGAAAAAAACTGGAAGAGGCAAACCGCACAACTCAAAAACTGCTGGAAAGCCGCGAAAAGCTGATGCTAAGCATTACACACGACATTAAAGCGCCGCTCAGTTCGGTTATCGGCTATATCGAACTGCTGAGCAATTCCAAGTTGACAGAGCGGCAAATGCACTATCTGGAAAATATGAAAGGCTCGTCCGAACATTCCCTGTCGCTGATAAATGATATTCTGGATTTCAACCGGTTAAATTCGGGTGAAATAAAACTGAATATGCTGCCGTTTAATGAAAAGAAGCTTTTTGAAGATATTATTACCGGATTTTTGCCGCTTGCACAAAAGAAAGGGCTGCAAATTCGTTTTAATCATCAAAATGAAATAAATTCCAACACAATTGTAGGAGACCCGATTCGTATTCGTCAAATTACCAATAATTTATTGTCGAATGCAATTAAATTTACACAAAAGGGAGAAATCCGTCTTAATATAAAAGTATTACCGCAAAATACAAACTTATGTTCACTGCAAATCACGGTGACAGACACAGGCATAGGTATTTCCAAAGAAAATCAAAAGCGCATTTTCCAAGAATATTTTCGCATCGAAACAAAAGAACAATTGGTAGAAGGGTTTGGATTAGGATTACCGATTGTCCGCAAATTGATTGAAATTCAAGGAGGTAAAATAATTTTTTCAAGTGCAGAGGGAAAAGGCTCTTCGTTTACAGTAACCTTACCTCTCCCGGTTGATTTACAAGAAAATAATGCACAGATTCCTCCTTTTCCGTCACCACCGAAAATATTGATTATAGATGATGACCCATCACAACTGACAATGATTTCCGAACAATTGAAACAAAAAGGAATAATTGCTACTACTTGTCTCAACCCAAGTGCAGCACTTGAAATAATAGAAAAAGAGCCATTTGATATTATTTTTACAGATATACAAATGCCTGAACTCAATGGTTTTGAATTAATAAAACACATCCGGCGTATTACAGAAACACCTGTGGTAGCCTTATCGGCACAGGCTGATATACACTTGCCTCAATTCAAAAGACACGGATTTACTTCCTTTTTAAGTAAACCGTTTACCATTGCCCAACTATTTTCGGTTATCTCAGAATCTCTTTCAACGGTAAACCCGATTCCAAAAGAAGTCATACCGGAAACCGGAAACAAAAGCAACCGCTTTCAATCATTGCTTTCTTTCGCCACAGGAGAGAAAAAAGCGGAACACGCTATATTGCAATCGTTTGTCGATGAAAGTAAAAAGAACGTAGAAAACCTGCTTTCCCTGAAAAAGAAAAAAGACGTGGAAGGAATTAACCGCTTAGCACACAAAATGCTGCCTCTTTTCCGTATGATGAATGAAAAAGAGATTGTTGAATGGCTTGTTGCGTTGGAAAAAACTCAATCATTAAAGTTTATACAGGAAATTTCATTTGATAAGAGAATCAGACAAATCAAACAGATTATACAAGAAGGAAAAAAAATGTTGGAAGAATGAAAACTTTCTTCTCTTCAATATCTTTTATTTGTACCGGCAGGACTAAATATATCTAATTTTCATTATCTTTACAAAAAACTATTTTAACATAAAACGTATGACTGAATTTCCAAAATTTTTTGAACATGATGATTATTTCATCAATGAGAAAGTAGGATTATTGAAGTTTCATAATGCCTACAAAGTTTTTAACAAAGAAGGCGAGCAGATCGGAAATATTACCGAAATTATGCCTATGAGTAAAAAAATATTGAGCTTGTTTCTGAACAAGTCTATGTTTCCGTTTAAGCTCGAAATTGTTGATATGGAAAACAACCTTTTGGCTTCCATTAAGCGAGGATGGACTTTTGGGATGTCTAAAATTGAAGTATTAAACTCTAATAATGAACCGGTTGCAATTATCAAGCAAAAATTCAAATGGTTCAAGCCTGAATTTACCATTTTTGACATGCAAGAACATAAACTTGCAACCATTGCAGGCGATTGGAAAGCATGGAACTTCCAAATTACGAACAATGTCGACAGGCAAATTGGTACAATCAGCAAAAAATGGAATGGTATTTTAAAAGAAGCTTTTACAACTGCCGATAAGTACGTTGTTTCAGTTAGTCCTGATCTCAAAGAAGATGTTGTAAAAACAATCATAATCTCAACTGCAATTACAATAGATATGGTGCTGAAAGAGACCAAATAAGACCTTTTAGCAAAATTTCATTAACCACAATTATAGAGCAGGGGGATTATTTTTTTAATAAAAATTGAGAAATTCGCAAAAATTTCTTGAAAAAGCATTACAATTCTATAATGTAATGTAATTTGAAAAATAAAACATATTCATTGGAACGTAAAACAAATATAAATACCGTAAAGACGCTCTAATAACTTGTTTTTATAAGAAAAAGAGGCAAATAATTTAGCATATAGATTACGAAAACTATTGGGGATATTCAGTAAATAAAACACAATCTCAACAATTGATTGTATCGAATATCCCCTATTTTATTTCCAATAATCAATAAATTGTAAAAATATATATTTTATTTTTTGCAGATCCCTGCTAATCGTTATAAAAAAATGAATAATAGCACTCTTTTGGCAATGAATTAATTCTTAGAAAACTTAGCGTTTTTCAATTTTTGCGCCTTTGCAATCAAATAAAAAGATACGTTTGCAC
>QMCE01769528.1_pt1 | contig 17436 bp, 22 predicted proteins | sample 1821851 | NCBI WGS metagenome assembly QMCE01 (sample SAMN09453174, study PRJNA476694) | Termite gut metagenome, whole genome shotgun sequencing project. | isolation source: worker | host: Odontotermes sp. | place: South Africa:Pretoria | collected 2016-01-28
CGCCCGCGTCGTATCCGTCGGGTGAACGTGGTCAGACCGCGCGACCGTCGTTGCCGAACCGGCCGAACCAGTACCGTCCATCGGCGGCGCAATGCTACCCAGATTGCCCGTGAGAGCCGTTCGTAACCCTGCGGCCGTCATTATTTCCTGTCCGGACGCATTGGCCGGGGGATTCGTCGCTGTCGGCGTGCCCGTGAGCGCGGGACTGTTCAGCGGAGCATACGTAGCAAGAGAGGATTGCAGAGCATAGTCACCAAGTACGGACGCGCTGTCGGAAATGTCGCTCATGACCGGGACGACAACGCCCTGCTTTCCAGCCCAAGACACAACGCCACCACCCCCGCCGCCGCCACCAGAAAGCAGGATCCAGTTTGCTTGCACCGTCGGATCGTTCGTGGAGAGAGCGTATTCGTGTCCCGCTTCATCGCCGGACGTGATGATTGCAATGTCACCCTGCGTTGCGGAGGTCAGCGTCACCAGATCCGCCGAAGTCGGCACAGACCAGAAATTCGTCTGCACTTCCGGGGGAAGCTGCGAGAGGGGAACTTTCCCGCCAACAAGATCCGCTTTCAGCGCGTCGGCAGAATCGACATACGCTTCCGTTGCGTACAGTGCAAGATCCGTCATACCCGCGATGCCTACTGCCGCGCCGCCCGTGCCAACCGTCATCGTCGGACGCTGGGAAGCAACGATGTTGACCTGTTCGTCATCTTCACCCAGAAGGATGTTGCCGTTTGTGTCGGTCGACAGAACGTCTTTCACCACACCGGACACATCAACTTGCATCTTCATCCCCGCAGGGAATTTAAGATTGCCGTCCGGCTGGAACTTGACCGTCTTTCCCAACTCCGTCTCATTTGCAGTGACGCGAATGTCAAGAGACGTGACACTGGAAGCGCTCGCCTTTCCATCAAGCTGCGTCTGCAACCCCGTTACCGATCCAATCGTGTGCTGATCCGCCGCATTACGGTTGATAAGCTGCGTATGGTCGTTCGTCCCACCACCGCCGCCGCCAGCGTCGATCATCTGCTGCACGGATTCAACTGTCGTAACGTGCGTCGGCTTCGTCGGCGGAACCTGCATGTCGATCTGCGTGTAGGAAGGAACGTCTACCGCGTCCTCCGCCACGCAGAAAGACGACGCAAAGCACAGCGCCGCAGACAGACCGAGAATCCTCAACCAGAACTTCCGAAGCATATCGTCAATCCTCCTTTCCGGATTTAGCTTGCAATATATGTCTCAAACGTCAATTCACCCATACCTGAACTGGTAATAACCGCGCCGTCTGCAACGTCCACAACAAGCACGGGAACAGGGTCAAGAAGCGAGAGCAATCCCGTGTTGTCGTACACGTCTCGCGTCCCGTTCGTGTCCTGAACCGTGACGACGCCAGTACTACCCAGCAACAGGTTCAACCCCTTTCCGGTGAGTCTGCCTCCAAGGGAATTGTTGACAGTATACGTTGTATTGACGATATCCGTTTTCACACCGGACGGCTGTTTGTTTTCAATACCGGCTTTCAAGTCAAGTATCGCCGCCTTATTATCCGCGATCTCCGCTTGCATGTTGTCCATCGCGATTCTGGTCGGATTGTCCGGATCCTCAATCGCCGGGGTAAACGATGCCTCCTGCGCCGCATCTACCTTCACAGTATCCCCATTGAGAAGTCGGAAATACTTTGTAACGATTATTCCCTCAGTGAGTCCGTTTGAATTCCATCCAGTTTTCCCAAGAATCGATACGCTGGTATACCCTCCGGCCTCATTCATCGCGCGGACTGTCAATAACCCACCCTGCGGCGCTGTTACGTTATACGGTGTTCCCTGAACTACCGGTAATGTGTTAGCGTCATCAGGTTTCAGTCCCTGCGATTTTGCATTTTCTTTGTACTGGTCAAGCTGGAAATCGTACAAATCCTGCCAGCGGAATCTGTCAGTATTCCGGTGTTCTGTAAATTCCGATTCAAGCGTGTAGCTGTCGCCTTCCGGAGGAAGCGGGAATTTAATCGGCATTGCGTATCTCCTTTACTGGATCGCGTAAGTCACCTTAACTCTGTCTCCGGATTGAAGCGTCACGTTCTTCACCGTGAACTGATCGCCGGAAAACTCCCAATCATCCTCTTGCAAGTATGTGAAAGACGTTGCAGAAAGAATCATGCCCTCCATGATGAACTTCGGCGCGGAGTCAAGGGTGAACGTGTTGCTGTCCACGTAGTCGAATACCTGTGGAGGCATGACATACCCGGCGCGGGGATCAGGCTTGACTGCGTAGTTGTCCGCAACATCCTGCGTTGCCCATCCGATAGCGGTATCGACGTATGCCTTATTTGCGGCTTCCGCAGGGGAAAGAGGCGGCTGTCCAAGCGTCAATGAACCGGCGATATCCACGTCGCCAAGCTGCATAGTTCCCTGCTTGTCCGCCGCGTATGTAGGATCCAACTCCGCGAACGTCACCACTCCCGTCTGCCCGTTCCACGAAGTGACGCCAGAACCTCCGCCGCCGCCTCCCTGTTCCAACGCAGAAATACGCGACTCAATCCCACCAGACGCCGCGCTCCACACCGGGTCACTCTCGACCTGAATCGCCGACGCCGCAAGCGAACCCTGCGCGGCCGTTGCGTAGTCACTGGAAGCAGTGTAGGCCGCGCTTCCCAGCCCCGTCACAGCGACCTGTTCCGATTCACCACCGTTGACGTTGTACTGGATCGTACCGTTCGCCGCTCCGGGGTAGATCGACACACTGGACACGCCGCCGCCGCCACCAGCGAGAATGTCAGCGACAGGAACGCCGGTAATGCTCTCAAGTATCGGCAACCGTTTTATGTACGCATCCCCGTAAGGCGTCTGTTCAGACGCAAGAGGGAACTCACCAGCCGTAGCATATAAGCACGAAAACAAAATCGAAGCAGAAAGAAGTATCCTTTTCATGATTCGCCTTTCTTTTTTTCTTCTCGACTCGCAAGGCACTCTTCGCATGGATAGTTTTCAATTATCGTCTTGTTGAAAATGAAGCACCTCCACCTGTCCATTCTGTATCCATCCCCTGCGGATTCAGTATGGTGGTAATGGTCGCAAGCAAGACACTTATCTTCATCAGGTATGTCGATAGATATCTTCATTTCTTTTCATCCAGATATTTTACCAATTCCCTCGCCGCCTGATCGCGTCTCAACAGGCACATTTCGCAAGGAATCTTAGGGTTTAAACCAACATTGAAAAGACGACACATAGATCCGTTAATGTCTTGAAGTAAATGCAAGCACATACGGCAATCATTCGTGTCAGGTACGTCCGTCCATATCCTCATCCTGTCCACCCCATTCTTTTCATCCGTTCCGCCTGTTCATCTTGACAGCATTTCTCACGCCATCTCTCCGCGTCAAGATACGTCTGGAACAGAAATCCCTTTACCTGTGCGCGGCACTCTTCGTCGTTCTTAGCACCGTCAATAATCAAAAGAAGCGCATCAATATCAGCATCAATCCGTCTAAGCATTTTTCGTATACTCCACCCAAATGTCACCCGGAAGCGCGGGGAATCCCATCGAACGAATCCGGATCTTGTCGTCAATCCTCCGCGCCATGAACTCCATCAAAAACTGCGAATTCGTGTATAGCAGAGGATATGAGAAAATAGTACCATCCTGCGGATCAGACTGCGCCTTTCCGTATAAATTCCCGGATTTCATCCACATCTTTTTCGGGCTGAGGCCAATATCGATATCAACAGGCGAACCGTCTGCGCTGGTGACAAACTGGATTATCTTCCTGTAAAGCGTGTCCACTGTTCCAGTATCCGGATCCGCGTATGTCCCGATAACCGTCTCCGCATCGACAATATCCTTCGTCGGGTCAGGCAACACCGTTACGCCGCCGCCCGCGCCGCCGTACACACCAGCTTGTCCCGAAATCGCCACGCCAAACGAAATGGTTATGCTGTTAGGCGTAGCTGAAACGTAGTTCTTTTTCGCAACGGGTACCTCATTACCCGCGCCGTCAATCACGATGATCAGTGGCATGATGTTGTTAAGGCCATGCTCAATCGTCCACGTTTTCGCCGGAGTCGTCTGCTTGTGGAGGTAGAACGCGCCAGTTCCTCCGCCGCCGCTCTCGAAGAAGTCGATCAGCGCTGCCGTGGAAACGTGTTTATTCGTCCCGTCAGGCAGCTTAACACCAAGTTCTATCGTGTTACACTTTCCCCAATTTTTATCACGACCTAGGACTTGGCTTTCGTCCTCCGGATCGAGTCCCTGAATGTCGTTCGGATTTGCGGTCATTTTGAATCCTTTTATGCCTATAATACAGTGATTCCTGCCTGCGCATTACCAGCACCAACAATAGAGTTTACTGTAATTCCGTTAATCTTTACATACATATTTCTTGGGAAACTGGCTATATCACCCGCGTAGCGAATTTCACCAATTATAACAATATCACCAGTTTGTAAATAAGTATTAATACGCGACATTCCGGTGGATTCAGTGAAAATAACCGCATTTCGATTAGTTGGATTCCCGGTATACTTTCCAGAAATTGATACTTGATTAAAAGAATTGTAAGGTATTTTAATTGCATTGTTATTTATATACACCCTAAAATTACCATCTTTCCATATAACTTCTATACCGAACATATCATTAAATTCATATTGATATTCTAATTTTATCGTCCCCGAAACCATCCTAGTCGAAGACAACCCACCCGTCGCCGACCGCGCACGAACCGTTATCGAGTACGTCGAGGATGCCGTGACAGTATTCACCGTGAACGAAATCGTACCGTTATTCGCAATACCAGACGTAGGCGAAATCGAAGAAATCCCCGTGTATGACGTGACCTCATACGTCACAGCGCTGCCCCAGCTTGACACTGAGCCGGATACCGTTATGCTCCCGCTTCCACCAGAATCAATCGTACCGCCGCCGGTTATCGTCGGCTGCGTCACTGTCTCCGGAGGTCTGGAAGCTGGGAATCTGCTTATCATTACGGTAGCCCAACGTATTCAACAGGAATCGCCACGGAAGGGCGCTCATACGAAGCTGCGAAAGTGACCGTCGTGTTTGTCCTTCCTGAAATAAATAGACCGGCAGATACCGCTGCATCGTACTGCGCTTTAGTAACCCCAGCGGCCAAACCAGTATGACCTACATCGTCATTAACTATTGAAAGCGTCTGCGTCCACGGACTGGCCCCCCCCCATGCAGCACCTGCCGCGAGCGTTCCCGTTCGACGAACAATCGCGCCAGAAAGTCCCGTCGCGACAGCGCCGGAGGATACCAAATTGTTCGAACCAGCGGTCGGTGTCGAATCTATCGAAAGAGACGTTCCGAACGTCCCTGCCGTTGAACCACCCGTCAGAACTTTCCCCGCGTCACCCGTGGTGCTCTGCGCCTGATAATTCGACGAATTGATGATGAACGGCATCCCCCATGTGATGTTCCCCGATGCGTCAATCGCAGTGATAAACCACCGGACACTTTGCCCACTCATCGTCTCATCGTTCTGTACGCCGGAATAGTCGCCAACACCGGAAGTCCTCCCGGCAAGCGCGTCGGATGCAGTCTGCGTCATCGGAAGATCCGCATGTGTCGCCACGTTGTAAAGAAGTGACGGATCATCCACAACAATCGGCGTTGCCGTCATTGTACGCACCCTGATAGTCGATGCGTCAACGTCGCCTATGTACTCTCCAAGCGTTCCATCAGCATCGCTAACAAGAGTTTTATCAACAACAAACACCGTATCAGGTGGGAACAGGTTCTTGGCGATCTGCGTCTCTGCCCAAATCGTAATCGAGAGAAGTGCGCCGGAAAGCTGCAACACACCAGTACCTTCGATAAGTGAATCTTGAGCATCAGCACGTGTTTTGAGTGTGGATATATCGGACTGCGCAGAAGTCATATCTGCACGCAATCCATCCGTGTCAGTGCGCAACTGCGGTACAGCTTTTACGTTGCTTATGAGTTCCGATGTATCGATTGAATCGCCTTGACCATCACCAGTTACAAGACAATAGTGCTCACCCCAAGGGATGGTTTTACCGCTCGTCTGATCCGAACGTTCCGGAGAAAAATCTTCTTGAACAGTAACCGCCATTTTTTATCCCTTTTTCCCGGATTTTGTGTGGAAAATCCTTGACATAGACGATATCATAAATGCGGACAAAAATCAACTAAAAAGGAGGTAAAACAATGATCATGTTCCACGTCACGATTTACGATAAAGTCAAGGCGGACATTTATTTCAACGACGAATCCGTCGTCGCATCATCCCAGAGGGAAGCGATTCTGATTTCTGTCGCACGGTGCGCTTTCCCTCCTATCTCTGAACTCGGCGTCAAAATAAGGCAAATAGCTGCGCTGTAATGCACTGATCTAATCCATTACCTTGTCCGCAGTAACCCCGCATTGTGGATCGCGGGGTTATTTTGCTTTCCGCGCCGCCTTCTTTGTCGATTCCGGAATTACCTCGACACCCTCATCGGGGAAACGCGCACGGATCTCGCGCTTCTTTTCAAGGTACACCGCGCGGAGTGCCTTCGCCTTCGCATCGCACTCCGCCGCGCTCGCATCGTCGCCAACGTCAAGATACGCCTCTGCCTCTGTCAGATACCCTGAAACCTCCCTAGCAATCGGGTCAAGTTCCGATCTGTACGCCGCGCGGCGCTTCTCTTCCGGAGTCCGGGTATCCGGTTCGGGCTGGACGGGAGGAGGAGGGGGAGCCTCTGTAGTCCAGCCCTCCGGAAGTTCGCCAAGTTCTGTGATCGCAACCTGTTCGCCGTTCACGTAACCTATTTCTCCACGGTGGTCTTCAGTGTATCCCCAATACTTCCGTTTGAATTCAACAACAAACCCCTGTTTCTGCGGAGGAGGGGGTTCAAGAGTAAAATCTTCCGGAACCGTTCCAACTGTCTCAATTGTCAGTACACCGGAAAGATCTTTCGCATATGCCAATTTCCCGCGGTGATCCTCAATGTACCGCCACTCACCGCGCTCAACGTCTCGAAATGCCGCGTTACCTTCCGGAGGATTCGGCGCATCCGTCGTGCAATCGTCAGGATGATTCGCCCCCTGACGGCCACTAGCCGCCATCTGTCCAATGTATTCAAACGTAACAGGATCGTAAAAGTAATACGTCATTTTTCACACTCCCAAGTAGATGCACGGCGTCATGCCGATGTTTGTCGGACGGTTTTCGTTTGCGACGTTCTGCTGGCTGATGTTGACTGTTGTTGAGACAGAAGGGGCAGGAATAGGCGAATCCAAATTTAATGTGATTGTTCCAGTATATAGATCAGTCGGTCCCGAATCAATAGCGAACTGTCTTCCTGTTACTGCCGTAAAAACTCCTGTTGCTCCAGCGGTTGCGCTATGATTATATTCATATTCAAAGGAACCTGTTGCAGTAATACGACCACCGGATGACGCACTGCTACTCGCCGTCGCCGTAACCGACCGTGCGGCGTCCTGCTCGATTGTACCAGGCTGCCTACTAACACCGTCTACTCCACGAAGGAAATACCCTCGCCCGCTGGAATCAAGCATTCTCGGGACATTCGTTCCGGATGTTCCGTTAGTTGTGATCCCGAAATCATCTTTCAGACCCTGCGGCAAACCTTTCAGCGCAAGCCCAGCGGGTATATCGTCCGTAAACCTCTCTCCATTGCAGAAATACCATCCGAATGGAAGCGCGTTAAACCTGAACGGAAGAAGCGCAATGTGCCCAACAGGAACGACACCACCGACAGGTCCTTCCGAAGACGAAAGCCAGTTTTTCAGAGTCACCCAATAATCCGGGTAGTCAATCGGGTTCCTAGCGCCGACTCCAAGGGAAGGTCCACTCGCACGGACAGCGCGGTAAAGAGTTCCGTCTGTCGCAGTAACGTTTGAACCGGGTACGTAATCCGTGAGTGGCGACCACCGGAAAAACCCGAATAATTCGCCCTCTTGAGAAAACGAACTGCACAGGTAAAGCAACTGGTTCCAGATACGGCTATCAACAATCGAATCAAACGCCTGTCCGAAGGAGTACACCGCCGGATTGACGTTCGGATCTCGATATGCAACACCTGCGGATGGCGTAACAGGAATCACCGTCTGCGCGTTCTCAGCGAAAACGGACGGCTGCGAAAAGTTACGTGCATTAAGATTTACAGACATATTTATCCCAATCCTTACAAAGGAACAGACATTGCAATCGGTGCCGCGTCAATTTGCCACCCGTCACCACGATCAGTCCGGAAATTCCGTTCGCCAGATTTGAACATTACCGAAGACAGTTTTAGCGTCGCCGGATACGGTATCATCGGTATATCGTCCGCGAACGTGGTAGTCGTGAACTTCGTCAAGTAACCAAGCTTTGAAAGGGAAATTCCGTGCCGAACAATTATTTCCGCTTCCATCGGTGCCCATACGCGCCACTCCACTTTTTCACCGGTTACAAACTCTGCAAGATACTTCAACTCTGAAATGCTCGAAAATCTGTTGAAATTGCACGCGATACGTGCAAGGATCATCATCCTGTATCCGTCGTCGCTCGCCGGTCGAGTACTAGTCAGCGGCGCTGGCGAACACCATGCGGGCGCTTGATCAATACCCTGCCCAACCCTATCAGTGAAAAACCATGACGAATCGTCAAACTGATACGGAACGCGCGGTTGGCCAACGATACGACCTATCGCGTCAAGGTTTTCACCCTGTGCCATGTACAGACTATTAGATTCCTGAAATTTGATTATCTCATCGTACACGTACTGCGGCGCATTCTCGATGAACGACAGCAAAAACTCACGAAGAACGGGAGAATTATCGAACTGCGTCAGGATGCGTTCGACCGCCTTAGCGCTCATGTCCTTTGCGTAGACGCTGAAATCAACCTTGAAGTAGTCAGGAATCCCCGCGCTCATGCGAATACTACCTCGATCCTGCCTTCGGAAATCACTCCGATTTCATTCCACGGTATCACCACGTCGTTTTCGTAAAATGTCATTCCGTCTACGGACGTTTCGATCTTCCGGACATTCACGCCGCCGACGCTGTTGATCGGGCTGTACAGGTATGACCGAATGATATCCTGTCCCGGAGGGAATCCAGTATTTCCAAGAGGCTCGCAAGCCGTGTGACCCTCTTGCGCAAACTGTACAATCGCTTCTTTGATAAGCTGGATTCCGTTCGACGGGAAAATCTGAATGCGCTCGTCATTGACAATCGACAACGTGATTCGCAACCAGATCGGAACCTGTACCGGCCTTGTGAAAGACACAATCACAGGCTCGCCGACGCCACCGGTAATGTCACGCGTCACGTTCCCGATATACCGGATACCAAGAGGCGACCGCAATTCAATCGCCTGGCAAATTGCGTAGTCTTCTCCTCCGACAACGACAGCCGCCAGCGTCTTCCCCGGTATCCCGCGCTCGTCCGTATCCAAATCACGATTCTGGTATGTCCGCGCGAACGTCACGCCCTCTACGTTATAAATCGCTGCGGCAATCGCCTCAATCTGCCTGTAGCTTGTGGCATTAGTCGAAATCTGCTGTCGTCTGCGTAACTGTGGATCCGTCTCCTCTACGGTACCGACGCTGATCAGGCCGATGTTTGTTGCCTCACTCCACCCTGCAATCGGCGTCTGGACGATAACGACCGTACCTTCTCCTGGAATGTACGCGCCGACCTCTTTCGCGAATGCCTGAACCTCAGCAGTTCCGTCCGAACCCAACACCGCGTCAGCATACGTCGAAAATGACCGTGTTCCCTCTGCCTCCGTAATCATCGAATTCGCAGGAACAAGCGTTCCCGGAGTGCCAATCAGTCGCATCATGATAATCGTCGGGGAACCGTACTTTCGAATCAATCCGTTTAAATGAACTAGAGCGGATAGAAGCGCACCAACCGCCGTAGCCGGGTCGCGCATTCTGCCAAGCCACGCCGCCGCGTTATCGCAAGCCTGAATCGCTTCAGAAATTATCGCGACAAACTGCTGCATGATCGTGTCGTCTTTGTTGTTCTGGAAAGGAGCTTGTCCAGTTTTCTCGTCCACGATCAGCGCCGTGGACGCATTGATCGCGTTCTGGAAATCGGCAAGCTGGCGCGGCGTGTACCCGCTGTCGCTGCTTCCTGTAATGTCAAGCTGTGCCGTCATGCCGTCGCTTTCATAACTTGGTTTATGCTTCCGACGCCGTACTCTGTCGCAATATCCGCCGTGACGCGGAACTCACGCGTTGCATTGTCGAATTTCGCGGAGAAGTTCACGATCCGTATAACTCCCTCCGTCTCCGCAATTTCGTTCCTAATCAGCAACTCCGCTCTGTTGAAATCCCTGCTGCCCAGAATCCCGTTTTCCCTCGTCAACGTACCCGGAAGTAAATCGCTCTGGCCGTCATACCAAGGAAGACCTACGGAGGTATTAAACGCCCATTCACCTAAGTATCGAAATAGCCGCGTCTGTACGCGCTGCAATATTTCGTCTTGTCCGGTAACGTATCCGCCTACCATGTCTCCAGTCGCAGGATCTATTCGGAAATCGAAAGCCATCAGACAAACCTCCCGGTAGTCCCGCCGCCCGGTTCAACTCCACTATGCCGGTGGCTGTTCGCGTCGAACCCCGAAGTAGTCTCGAAATCATCCGCACGCCACACACCTGAAAGGAACCCTGTGCTACCGTCAACCTTCATGTTCGGCGCATCGATGTATACGCCTCCGGGAGCGCCGATCCTAACCTGTCCGTTTTCAATCGTGATGCTCGCCTGTTCATCCGTCAGTGCCACTCCGTTCGGCGCAGTAACTGTCGCTCGGCCACCGGTTATATTCGCAGTCGCTTCTCCGTCTGTAGCCGCGATACCTTCCCGGGAAACAGACGTGTAGACCTTCCGTTCAAGATCCCTCGTCTCTACCGCGTTGTTGTTCCAGTTCTTGAAAACGCTGCTCTGTACAATCATTCCGGGGAAGCAAATCGCGTCTTGCAAATTGTGCTGGCGCGGTACGCTTGTACGGTTGTCCTGGCCAACCTCCTCCGGCATACTCATTTCGCCTTTTTTGAGGAAGATATTTATCATTCTGTCGCTGAACATCAAAGTGCAAGGATCGCCTTCGCGGATAGGATACGTCGTTCCCAAACCAGCCGACGGAGAATACCCAACTGCAATCGGCACATGCACAACAAGCGGCAACTCCTCATACCCTACAGAACCGTTCACAAGCGCCGTCTTCACCTTGATCCCGACGCTAGCCTCGACCATGTTTTTTTCTTGTAAGAATTTCCTTACAATACCCGGTCGAATGAAGAACATTCGGCCTATGACGGATTCGATAACCGCCTCTTGCGCGTCAACGTCGCTTATGTTCTTTCCGTCCATGTTAATCTTAATCCGACATAGCAATTGGGAAAGTCGCATCACCGCGCGTTATGAAGCTATTCGCAGAATGCGAATCAAGGTCATGAATAACTCGGTTAATCTTATACGCCTTTTGAAACCTGTCTCTGTTCGAAGGGATTGACGAAATCACCTTAACACCATCATGAGGCTGAATCCCTGCGTTGTACTGGCACGAAAAAGAAAGTCCCGCGTCCATCTGCAATGCCGTGTTGAACTGCGGGTTCACGTCAATCAGTTCCGGATCCTTGATGACGTGGATTTTACCTCCTATTACACCGTCTTTCGACGCACGGATCTCACGACCTGAAATCGACCAAGAGAACTGGAAAGACTTCGCCAAATCCTGCATCGAAGACTTTATATAACCGTGTGCACTCCAACCATCGTCGCCTATTTTCGTTCTCGGTATAGCTACAAGGTTCTTTTCGTCAAACTGAACCTTTCCACCGGACTGTTGAGACAACTCTTGGCACATTTCTACAAACACTGTCCGAACGTCAGTATTGCACCACGTTTTGTTCATCCTCGCCCGAGACAAAGCGTCCAGACCAGAAATCGAGTAAATTACAGTCACCTTCTCCGCGCCGCTACGGTACGTTTCGCTGTTCAGCATCGTACCGTAAAAAACCTCTTCCCAATCACCACCGCGAGAACCATCACGCCAGCACGTCTTGATCTGAAATGTAGCCTCTTGCCTCTTCAATGATGCCGCCGTGTCGTCGTCAAGATTGAAAATCATTATCTGCGTCGGATCGCCGATACCGAAAAACTTTTGAATCCGCGCAGAAATCCGCAGAGTATTCCTTGAACCATCAGCGATGAAAACCTTGTCCGGTACACCGTTCAATCCGGATGCCGTTAATTCTATCTGTCGAATCCAGTTGAATCCGATATCAGCCATCAGGAAATAGCCACCTGTCGAAGGACAAGGCTCTGCCCGCTCTTGTAGAAGAAAACATCATCCGGAGTATCCCCACCGCTGTTCTCCGGGTCATAGACCATTGTCAGCGTCGTACCGTCCAGTTTGAAGTGGTTCAGGCCGTCGCCGCCACTTCCACCTCCGGAACCAGTAGGAACCCACGACGCATTACGCCTACCGTATGTCGTACCGTCAAGCGGAGCTTCGCCTACTTTCTGGTTCAACTGTTCGATTGTCGCCAGTTCAGCGAGGCGTTCCGCAAGCCCCTGAATCGCCTGAATGTTGTGCTGATTCGGGACAAAACGGTTGTTCAAAACCGCGTGATCGCCAGTTGCCTCCTGTCCTGGTATGACGAAATCACTCACAGACGCCGCAAGCATCGGGTCGGGCAACACAAACGGGGACTTCTCATTGCCGTTGTACCAGACCAATTCAAGGCCATTCCCCAGAACGTCCGGATTATCCTGCGTTCCATCCGTCTGCACAGCGACAAGGGATGAACCCTTCGGAAATTTCTCCGCATACCCTGAAAGCAAATTCACCGCGCCGATGACAATTGGCAATCCCTTGACAAGTTCCAACATATTCGCGTCCCACATGTCAAGGAACCACGAATTTATCTGCCCTTCTGAATAGTATGTACGCATCCAGTATTGCACAGTCTGCCCGCGTTCGCCGGTATCCAGCGTTACGTTGATCATCCTGTTTCCGTAGCTGCTCAAAGGAAAAATCTGCGGCATTTAAAATATCCCTTCTGCGTACCTCGCAAGAGTTTGCGATATTTTCCCCATCTTCGCAGGATTTTCACGTATTGACTGCATACCAGAATCGATGAAATCACACCCTGTACGATACGTCACATCATCCGTCATACGCGTTCCATCTGTCTGAAAAACCGTTCCTACATTTTTCTCGACCATAGGATATCCAGCTAGTATCGCCTCATTCCGTCCTGCTGAAATCGTCCTCCCTGCACCAATAATCCCAGCCTGCTGGAATCGAGCAGTCGCGCGAAGAGTCCCCAGATTCGGCGCTGCATGTTCCGCAGGGAAACCGACGAAAACCATATTATGGTACGTAGCGTGTTCCGTGATGATGTCAACAATTTCCCGCTTCTCCATGAGCGTAATGAAATCTTGGAAAACACGCTTTGCCCTCTCACGACCACCTGCTGAATTTGTAATTTCAAATTCGATCTCTACCTCGTTCGGATCCGAAATAACGTGGTCTGAAATGCTCTTTCCGCTCTCGACGGCGTATGAAGTCAACTGCATTGAAATACCATGCGTCTCGCGGATGCGAACATCCACTGCGATATTTCCAATCCTCAAAACGCCAGCCGAAATGTCAGCCATGACCAATACTCCCGTCAGGAACCATCATTTTATAGCTGTTTTGCATAACGCTTTGAATTGACTGCGCTGCTGCATTTCCAACTGCTGGTGCAACCTGTTCCGCACCTCTTACTCCGTTTATGTTTATTTCATTCTGAACAGTGACATTCGGACTATTCTGAATCTGTTGACTGTTCATCACTCCTTGTCTGGACTCAATCGCCATCTGTTTCCAAATGTCAGCGCCACCGAAACCGTAATCAATTCCGTTCACGACGTTATTTTCAGGAGAATCACCAATCAATGCGCGTGCTCTTGAATCGGCTTCTTCCGGAGACATTGCATTCGCAAGCCATCCTCCATGCCAAGAATCTCGATTAGCGTCCTCGATAAACCCTTCTGCTCTTGCCTTAATGAAAGCCTCTTCATTTGACATACCAACTGCTTCTTGAAACCTTTTCTCTGAATCTGCAACCATACTTTTTGTTATCGAATCAGTCGCTATAGCTGCTGCTGTTAATGCAGCAAAAACCGGAGCGGCACTAGCCCCAGCAACTGCAAGACCAGTTAAAGAACCTGCTAATACTGTAACTGCACCAGCTATCGAAGATATTGCTGTCAACCCAGCGAATCCAGCTAATGCAGAAACAGTTACTGATAAAGCAGTATCCCAACCAACGTATTTTTCGACAGCATCGTCGAAAATGTCCCATAGAGGCTTGACTACGCCGTATACTTCACCTGCTGCATCTGCTCCTCGACCTGCTAGTTTAACGACGCTATCAGTTATTAATCCAACTCCATCAGCTATTGCATCCGCGTTTTCGTTCAGGAAACCAGTCAATTCAGAAAGAGCTGCCGTTACAGCAGGTGAAATAGATCTTTGAATCCGCTTTGATACCGTATCAGCAGTGGTTCCGAAATCAACCCATGCAGCACGAGCTGCATTCAGATCGTCTATTTCCTGTTTGCTCAAAGAGTGAAAATCCGATGCGTATTGCATCCTACGTTGGAACTCTTCTTCTCCAAGTCCAACAACTCTTCGTATGTCGTCAGAAAAACCAGCTCCAGCAAGTTTCATTGACGCTTCCGCATCGGTCAGACCAGAAGTGAAAGACTTCAACACGTCCAGTGCATCGTCGTCCATTACTTTACCGCCTGAAATACGGAAAAACGCTTCCGCATCCTGCGCGGCATTCTTTGCAGAACCACCAACAGACTTGTACACCGATTCAAGCTGCTGCAAACGTTCTGTCGTCAACCCTGTAACTTCTGCTGCACGCTGCAAATCGTTCGCTTCATTCGCGGCATTGATTCCAAGAGCCGCAGTCAAAGCGCCCGTAGCCATTGACACAATACCCAAATCCCGGACGCGCTTCGTCAGAGACGACACAGCGCCTTCCGCTTTTTTCAACGTACCGGCGCTATTTCCCGGCATGTCAAATCGGATTAGGGTAACAAGTTCATCGATGACCATGCTTTTGTTTCACCTCTGCTTGCGCCCGTCTGTGAGCCATCAATTCCCGGTAATCCCGAAGGTCAAGTTTTGAGTGCATCGAAAACACGTCTTCAATCGAAAGAGAACCATCAATAAGTTTGTCATACGTACAATACTTCGCAGACAAAACCCTCTCGAAAAACGCGTCCTTTTCATATCCTTCCGGAATTTTTTCCCAAATATTTCCCGTCACTTTTTCAAAGAGGCGACCTCGCTTTTCGTAGTATTTTCTTGATTCGGAAAAAAAGGGGAGACAAGCGCACCTATCGCCAGCACCTCAAGGATCATCATGTCCTCGGGATACTGTTCAAAGCAAGAAGTGAAATGCTTTGATTCAGAAAGGCGACGGCCTTCGCTGTCTATGCACTGTCGGATCGCCTTAATCCCTGATATACGGGGAATGATTTTGCAGCTTTTTACATCGCCGTTTTTGTCGAATCCTGCAACCTTCGCTTTCTCTTCGTCATATTCGTGAACGAAGTCGAGCAACTGTACAGGATTCATAGGCTGGACAAGGTATGTGCGGCCATTCACAACCACTGGTTTTGGTTCAAGCATGTCGTTTTCCCTTTCCGATATGCTCAAAATTTAATTAGTAAAGGTCTGTCTGCGTCGTTACAATCGTGTACGTCTGAGAACCCATCTGCGGTCCGCCAGTAGTCAAACCACTAGGCTGAGACACAAAACCGTCACAAGAGAAAATACGACCAGTACCTGTCCACATTGTCACGGGAACAGCTCCTCCGCCTTCATACTGAGTTCGGTTGATATCTGCAATGAACTCATGGTCAGGTGAAGTCTCCATCAAGTCGAACTCTATAATGCAACCCTGTTTTGTCGCGATATTCAGTCCGGGTCCATTCGTTCCTTCAGTAATCGAAGTCTGCCCAGCCTGCGGGTTGAACCGGATCGGCGTTCCGTCCATCAAACCCTGAATGTAGTGACCTGCAATCGAAATACCGATGAAATGCTGGTTGTAAACATCGTGTCCCATGACGCCAGTCCCGATACTCGCAGAACCGACTCCGAAGTCCACATCAAGACGGGCACCGATGTCAAGGCCGATACCAATTCCTGCACTCATTATCTATCTCCCTTTTATCAGTTATGTGCCGTGATACCAATAATCGCTTTGTGGATTGTACCAGCCTCATAAGCGATAATAGCGATAGGCGCAAGAGTCCGCGTAGCCCTGTCGGAATTGTAAATCGGCGATGCGTTGATCGTGTATGCCTTCCTTGTTACATAAGGAGCAGAAAGAGTGGCATCCTCCTCTGATCTGTCTGCGAGGAATCCGTTATTTACAAAGGCATTAAGAACAACACCGATATCATCGACTACAAGAGACTGTCCTTGTCTAGTAAGCGGTGTCTTCGGCCTACGGTGAAGACCATTGTGGACGCTAACGGAAAGGTATTCACGAAGGTTTGCCCATCCATAATACGAATCTGTCCACCACGTGTCCGCTCCTTGAGTACCATACCGATATGCGTCAGCAGAGCCAACTCTTGTATAAACATTGATGTTTTTAGACTCAAGAACTGTAAGCTGCGTTTCAGAAAGGCTTTCAGGGGTGATTCCAGCACCCACCTTAAACATGGCGTCTTTAGTCTGACCACCAATGTACACTGTTGAAAGTACAGATTGCACATACGCGATTTCTGAATATTCCTGCGGATGGCTTGAAAACGTCACGCTGGACGCTCTGTAGTTTTTGTCGTGGATGTACGAGCCGATGTCCGTTGTGCTTCCAGCATCGTATGCCGAAGGAGAGTTTGTTTCAAGTGTTGCGGACAACTGGAAAACATTTGCCTCAACGTAGTCCGCAATTGCTTTCTGTTCCGGAGTGTCCCGGTACTGCCTGTCAAGAGCTACACAGAAAGCGGGAGCACCCATAGAGGAAAGAGCCTGTTGCACAAGCTGGAACTCCGCAACAAGACCCTGCGGAGTGTATGCGTCCCATTTCTGCGCTGCATTGTCCTCTGTGAGATTCAGCAACGCGGAAATGTCCGTCCCTGTACCCTGAGCCGAAGCATAGCTGATTGTGATCATGGGATCGATAGCGGAAATGACAAGACGCCCGCCGTATGCCTCACTTGCCACGATCTGCGTAATCGTTCCAGTTGTGAGAGCGTCATTGATCTCCGTCACAACGCCAGCGATATTCATAACTCCGGAAAGATCAACTCCAGTAACAGAGATTTCCGTAGGCGTCCCTGTCGCGTCCGTTACCGTCACCTTGAACGAACCATCCGCAATCCCAGAGATCGCCGTGAAGTCCGTGATCTGCGCTGCCATCAACTGCGCGGGAAC
>QMCE01000712.1_pt1 | contig 17435 bp, 15 predicted proteins | sample 1821851 | NCBI WGS metagenome assembly QMCE01 (sample SAMN09453174, study PRJNA476694) | Termite gut metagenome, whole genome shotgun sequencing project. | isolation source: worker | host: Odontotermes sp. | place: South Africa:Pretoria | collected 2016-01-28
AGCGCCACGCTCGCCACCGTCAGGATGACCGAGTTGATGAAGGCGATGATCAGCATGTAGTCACGGGCGGTGAAGACCGTCACCAGGTTGTCCCACAGCTGGAAATGCTCCGGCCAGGAGAAACGCAGCTTGGAGGCGTCGTTCTCGTCCTTCGACGCCATCGTGAAGATGAACAGCAACGGTCCGATGAAGATCACGGCCGTCACGACGATGCCGATCAGGCCGACCAGCCAGCGGTTCCTTCGGCGCATCTGGCTCACAGGTCCGCCTCCTTCGAGTTCAGCCAACGGTTCAGCGGGTAGACGATCGCCGTCACCACGATGAAGAGGACGACGTTGCCCGCGGTGGACAGGCCGTAGAAGCCAGCCTGGTACTGCTTGTAGATGACCGACGCGACCACGTCCGACGCCCAGCCCGGCCCGCCACCCGTCGTGGTCCAGATCAGGTCGAACGACTTCAAGCCGCCGATGAGGGACAGGATGATGACCGTCGACGTCGCCGGGAACGACAGCGGCAGGATGATGTTGCGGAAGGTCTGCCAGGCGTTCGCCCCGTCGACCCGGGCGGCCTCGAAGTACTCGGCGGGGATGGCGGTGATGCCGGCGATGTAGATCAGAGTGGCCAGCCCGAGGCCCTTCCACACGTCGATGCCGATGATCGAATACAGCGCCAGGTTGGGGTCGGTCAGCCAGCCCGGGCCGTCGCCGCCGAAGATGGCGCTCCAAGCCGAGTTGATGACGCCGTGGAAGGGGTCAAGCAGCACTTTGAAGGTCAAGCCGACGCCGACCGAGCTGACCAGCACGGGAAAGAAGGTCACGGAACGCAGCCAGCCCCGGGCGATGATCGGCATGGTCAAGACGACCGCCAGCAGCATGCCGAGGACGACCTTCAGGCCGGAGGTCAGGATGCCATAGATCAGGGTGTGCTCCAGCGAGCCGACCAGGTTGGGTTCTTGAAAGAACTGGACGAAGTTGTCGAAGCCGATGAAGGTCGAGTCGAACAAGGTCCAGCGAGTGAAGGCGAAGTAGAAGGACAAGACGGTCGGCACGATGAACAGCGTGACGAAGATCACGCCGGCCGGGATATGGAACCACAAGGGGTAGGCGTGCGTGACGAAACTGCGCGACCCCTGTTGCTGCCGCCGGGCCTTCCGGGGAGCCTTGGCCGCGGTCAACATGCTCATGATGGATGTCCTCTCAACATCAGCGTGGCAATACTGGGCGAACCAGGGCACGCGGCCAGCGCGTGCCGAACCCGCGCAGGGCCACGTGCGGCCGTGGCGCGTCTGGCGGGACAAGGAAGAAGCTCGGTGTGTGGGCAGACGACGCCCGCCCACACACCTCTCGCCTCAGGGTTGGCGGGCCGGGCACGTTCCCGTCCCGCCAACGCCGGTCACCAGCCGGCCAGCCCCAACTGCTGGGCCTGCTTGACGACGTCGGCGTCATAGGCGGCCGCGCCCTCTTCGGCGGTGCTCATGCCCGAGCCGACCTCGACCGTAATCTTCTCCAGGTTGGGGCCCTTGATCGGGGACAGGAACTCCAGGGCCGGCGTCACGTTGCCGTCGGTGAAGTACTGCTGCAAGTCTTTGACGGCCTGCGGCGAATCGGTCGGCACGGTGCAGCCCTCGACGTTGTAGGGGCCGGTCGGCGGGATGGCCGCGGCCGACGCCTCACAGGCCGCCGGGGTGGCCAGCCAGGCCAGGAACTTCTTGGCCGCGTCGAGCTTGTCGCCTGTGGTCGTCGTCGGAACGTACACGCCGCCGGACATCCAGGCGGTCAAGCCATTGGTCGAGGCGTCGTCGCCCGGCTGGGCGAAGAAGCCGATGTTCTCCTTGGCGTCATCCGACATGGACAGGTAGGTGTTCATGGTGAAGGTCAGCAACGGATACTGCGCCCCCGACCCGTCGACCAGCATCTGCAAGCCCTGGCTGTTGGTGGCCGACGCGAAGTCCTTGTTCATGTAGCCGGCGTCATGGACGGCCTGCAAGCGCTGGAAACCGGTCAGCGCCGGCTGGTCGGCGTACTTGACCTGGTTGTTCGTGTACTTCGTCGCCCAATCGGGGTCGGCCACCATCACGTTGTGGAAGTCGGCCAGGACGAGCAGCTGCGACGTCCAGGTCTCGCCGTAGGTCTGAATGACCGGGTCGATTCCGGCTTTCTTGATCTTGGCGTTGTTGGCCATGAACTCGTCCCACGTCTTCGGCACGCTCAGGCCCAAGTCGGAGAAGACCTTCCGGTTGTAGAAGAAGCCGCCGCCGTCGTTGGTGCCGTAGGGCACGCCGTAGACCTTGCCATCAACTGTGACGGCCTGCTTGAAGGAGTCGCCGAGCTTGCTCATATACGGCTCGTTGGTCAGATCGACCAGGTTTTTGCCCGGGTCGAGGGCCGCCATCAGCGAACCGGAGTTGTAGGCGAACATGTCTTCCATCTCGCCGGTGGCGAGCTTGGTCTTCACGATGTTGTCGCCGTCCGTCCCCTGCGCCCGGGTCTCCATCTTCACCGTGACACCCTGGTTGGTGGCGTCGAAAGCGTCAATCAACGCTTGCGCCTGGATGGTGGTCTGCTCGGCGTTGTCCACCAGGAAACTAATCTCCACGTTTCCCGGAGTGCCCCCACCAGAGCTGCTGCCCAGCGAACCGGCTGAGCAGGCCGACAGCGCCAAGCTGCCCGTCACCAGAGCGACGACCGCGAGCACGCGTCCTCGCCGCACCAGACTTGCCTTAGACATCACTTGATCCTTTCTTCGCGGAGGCCGGGGTTGGCGCCTCCGGTGATTTCTTGTTTCTTGTCGTCGTGTTCCTCGGCGCGGCGCCCCTCGTCCGTCGGGCTTTCGGCGCCGCAGACGAGCCACGCACCTGCAACTTCGGTGGCAGCACTTCATGCATGTGTTCGGTCCGACCGGCGATGCGCTCCAGCAGAAGGCGGACCGCGATGATCCCCATCTGGGTGCCGGACTGGTTGACGCTGGTCAACGAGATCATGGGATGTTCGGCGATGGCGGTGTCGTCATAGCCGACGACTGACGCTTGGCCCGGCGTCAGGTCGAGTTCGCTCACCGCCCGCAGGACGCCGAGGGCCAGCTCGTCGTGCGCGGCGAACACCGCGACCGGCTCGTCGGCTCGAGCCAGCCACTTCAGGGAAGCCGCCCGGGCGGCTTCCTCACCGGGGTCGACGAGGATCACCTCCGGCGTCAACCCCAATTCCGCCATCACTGACTTGTAGGCGACCAGGCGCACGTGATGGGGCGATCCCACAGCGGCCTTCGCCAAGGTCAGGTGCGCGATGCGCCGGTGCCCCAGCTCGTACAGGTGGCGCACAGCCAGCGCGGCGCCGACGGCGTCGTCGCTGACCAGGGTGTCGAAGTGGGCCGAATCGTAGTGCCGCCCGATCGCGACCAGCGGCGTGTTCTGGGCCAGCTCCTCCAGCCAGGCCGGCGAGACCCGGGAACCGATGGTCACGACGCCGTCCACCTGATGGTCGACCAAGGCCTCGATGGCCTCCGGCCCCTCGTCGTCGTCCGAGCGCGGCGGCGCCAGGATCAACTGGTACTGCGTGTCGGCCAGCGCCATGGTGGCGCCGGCGATGATCTTGGGGAAGAAGCCGTTGAGAATGTTGGGGAGCTCGACGCCGAGGGTGTAGGAGGCGCCGCGCATCGCCCGAGCCGCCGCCCTGGGCCGGTAGCCCAGCTCGTCGATGGCCGCTTGGACCTTGGCCCGCATCTCGGGGCTGACGCCGTAGGCGTCCCGGATGACCTTCGAGACGGCGGCGCGTGACACGCCGGCAAGACGGGCAACATCTTCGATGGTGGTCGAGTGCTTCGCTGGCGTCATCGCAGGTCCTCCACGCTCGCATGTAGAACGCTCTACATCTTGTGTGTAGAACAATCTACACAGCGACCTCGCTTGACGCAAGCGTTCCTAACCAACAAGCCATCGCGACCGCAGTAGCCCCATGAGCGAGCCACATCACGTCCAGCCCCAACGCCGACACCACGCCAACACCAGCTTGATCAGCAGTATCACTCCGCTCAGCAGGTTCGATACATTCTGATTTACTAATCAGCTTGAAAACTGGCCGCGCAGTTTGTGACGCCTACGAAGTCATTCAACCTCGCCGCGCTCAGCTTCACCAAAAACGACTGTCACACCCAGCCAAGTCCGCGTAAATGTTCGAGAGCGATACTCACATGCTCCGGGCGAAACAATTTGGCTTTGCGGGGCGACCACGCAGCCACTCCGCGTTGAACCGCGCCAACCTCGTCACGAGGGACTTTATCGTGTGCAACGAGCCAGTGAACAGTTCCAAGCAATTCCATGCCATACATCGACTCAAAGCCATCAGCTAGCTCCATGACCCGATCACTACGATTTTGGGATTCAGGGTGGCTTTCAAGCACTGCCACTGCCTGCCCCCAAGCACCGGGGACGAGTTCCAAAGATGAATCAAGCGCACGATCAGTGCCATCCCCATATCCGATCGTATACGTGCCTTCAGTGTTGATAAGCACATGACGCAAATTGTCAGCGTATGGTCCATAAGTTCCCCGCACAAATCTGAGCCGAAGGGGCTGCCCAGCTTCTTGCAAAAAATACATCAACTTCTGGACCTCAATTAGCGAGGGCCGCCCATCCATGAGCTCCATGGTGTAACGCCCGAGAAGTTGAATAAACACCGCGCGATTTTCCGTGAGCGGCTCGGCGGGTGAAGCCGTTCGCATCAGGTGAGGAGCCGGAGCTCCTTGTGGTTCGTACAACAGCACCTGAACCCCTGCCAAACCCGATAATGCGGTCATGATTCTCTCTCGCACCATGCCCCATGGAAGGCCACCATTGCCTGCTCCAAGTGGAGGTATAGCGATAGACGCGATACGGCGCTCCTGTATAACATGGACAAGATCAGAAAGACCGTCCTCAATATCCACGATACGCGATTTTGAACGCCAATGTCGCTTCGTCGGAAAGTTAATGATGAAACGCGGACCAGCGGCCATCCCAGTCTCCCAGACCCACATGCGCCCGATCTGGACATCACCACACCGACAGGCACTTCTGTACGCGTCATACATCGTCGGGAAAGCACGCCTGAACTGCAACGCGATACCCTTGCCCATGACGCCTTCAGTGTTCACCGTATTGACCAAGGCATCAACATCGGCTTTTAGCAGGTCGCCGTGAGCTTCTTCTATCATGTCTCCTCTTCTCGATTCTAAAAATACCATTGAGGGCGGAGCTGCGGCTTCATCACTTGTTCGCCCGCTCGCGCAAGAGCAGCCTGCGCACGGTCAACCATTGTTGTGTCATGAACGCCAACTTCAAGGACGAGATGCCACGAGACCGTGCCGTGGACAAGGCATTCAGCGGCCCGGCGCTCCATTCGGTCAGGATCGTCGGCAGTGTTCCTCCACATTTTTTCCTGCATCAACGGCCAGTCGATAAAGTCACTCGCGAACCAACGAGCCGGATCGTCGGAGAAAGCCGCCAGTCTTGTCGCGGCATTCCGATCCGTCAGCACCAGCGGCAAGCCGGCTGAGTGTAGACGCTCCACTGTCGTGACGAGGTAGACCAGCTCATGGGGCGAGGCACCGTATGTCGCCACTCCGCCCGTAACTTGATTGTGAGGATTAGTGATGCGGTACAGTATCGGGCTGCGGGGAGCGAAGTAGAAAGGCACATAGTCAGCCACCACGCCGCGTGGCCCACGGGGAACCTCACAGCGACGCCGTCTGTCCTTGATCGAACGATCGCCCGCCTCATGTTCAAGCTCGCCGCCAGACTGGACCATCACGTCGCTCAGCAGCCCGTCGCGCACAATCTTTTCCAGATGGCTCACATGCGTGAAGTGGAACACCTGGTGTTCCCGTTCTGCTGGCATTCCACTCGCCTCCTCACAGGCCATCCTGCCAGCCTCTGCTGACATTTCTGCTCAGCGCACCGAGGTCGGCATAGATTCAACCCCGCCCGATACTCTCTTTGTGCGCGGGAGGGCCAGAACCAGACACAGCGGCCGACGGCCCACAGTGGCCCGAGCGATAAGACGGCCAAGCGTCGCCGTCAGGCGAGCGGCGCCCAACTCGGCCCGGTCTTGCCCAGGCTCTCGTCGAGTTTGGTGAACAGCGGCGTCGGCTTGGCCAATGGCGTGCCCGCCACGATGGGACGCGACGCCCACGTGGCCTGCTGCGAGGCATAGTCGCCCATCAACACCGGATAGTCCGGGCCGCCGTCTTCGCTCGCGGTGCGGATCTCCGGCTGGGCCGCCCAGACGCCCTCGCCGCCGAGCTGCTCGTACACCTTCTGCGCCGCGTGCGGCAGGAAGGGCGTCATCAACGTGTTGACGTCCGACACCACCTGCAAGGCCGTGTGCAGCACGGTGTCGCGGCGTTCGGGATCGTCCTTCAGCTTCCACGGCTCCTGGTCGGAGATGTACTTGTTGGCCAGCCCGGCGACGCGCATGGCCTCGCTGATGGCCTGCTTGAAACGCGCCCGGTCGAGCAGCGAGCCGACGGTCGCGAACGACGCGGCCGAAGCCTCCAGCAGCGCCCGATCGGCGTCGGTGGGCGCGACCGCGCCGGGAATGGCCCCGCCGTTCTTGAAGGCCATCGACACGCTGCGGTTGACGAGGTTGCCCCACTCGTTCGCCAGCTCGAAATTGGTGCGGCGGACGAACTCCTCCCAGGTGAAGTCGGCGTCGTTGTTCTCCGGCCCGGCGACCGCGATGAAATAGCGCAACGCGTCCGGGCCGAACTCGTCGAGGAAGTCCCCCACATAGATGACCTGATGCCGCGACGTCGAGAGCTTCGCCCCGCTCATGGTCAGGTATTCGCTGCTGACGACCTGAGTCGGCAGGTTGAGCGTGCCGAACGTGCCCGGCTCGCCGCCGCGGTCGCCCTGCCCGTTGTGGCCGAGCAGCATGGCGGGCCAGATGACCGAGTGGAAGACGATGTTGTCTTTGCCCATGAAGTAATAGGCCTTGGCCGACGGCTCCGTCCACCACTGCCGCCAGGCATCGGGTTGGCCGGTGCGGCGGGCCCACTCGACGGAGGCCGACAGGTAGCCGATGACGGCGTCGAACCACACGTAGATGCGTTTCATCGGCTGGTCGCGCCAGCCGTCCAACGGAATCGGGACGCCCCAGTCGAGGTCGCGCGTGATGGCGCGAGGCTTCAGGTCCTCCAGCAGGTTCGCCGAGAACTTCAAGACGTTGGGCCGCCAGTCGGTGCGCGTCGCCAGCCAGGAGCCGAGCGCGTCGGCCACCGCCGGCAGGTCGAGGAAGAACTGCTCCGACTCGACGAACTTCGGCGTCTCGCCGTTGACCTTCGACCGCGGGTTGACGAGGTCGATCGGGTCGAGCTGGTTGCCGCAGTTGTCGCACTGGTCGCCCCGGGCGCCGTCGTAGCCACAGATGGGGCAGGTGCCCTCGATGTAGCGGTCGGGCAGGGTCCGCCCGGTCGACGGGGAGATGGCGCTCATCTGCGTCTTGGGCACCACGTAGCCGTTGCGGTACAACGACAGGAACATGTCCTGCACCACGCGGTAGTGGTTGAGGGTGGTGGTCCGGGTGAACAGGTCGTAGGACAAGCCGAGCCCCGCCAGATCCCCCACGATGACGCGGTTGTACTTGTCGGCGAGCTGCCTCGCCGTGATGCCCTCGCTGTCGGCCTGCACCGAGATCGGCGTGCCGTGCTCGTCCGTCCCCGAGACCATGAGCACGTCGTTGCCGGCCATGCGCTGATAGCGGGAGAACACGTCGGAGGGCACGCCGAAACCGGAGACATGGCCGATGTGACGCGGGCCGTTGGCATACGGCCACGCCACAGCCGTGAGGATCTTCTGGGTCATGGGCATAGCTTAATGCTCACGCTCCCGTAGCCTCGACGGTCGGGCCGCCGCCTGATTCCACGTCAAGCCGACGAATGGCCAAGGGGCTTCCCCGATAGCTATGGGAAGCCCAATTGGACGTGGACGAGACCAGCGCCGCACTATGTGCCCGTGACTGCTGCGTTCATCACGTTGGCCATCGTCGTCGTCACGGCTGTGGCGTTCGACTTCACCAACGGCTTCCACGACACGGCCAACGCCATGGCGACCTCGATCGCCACCAAGGCGCTTTCTCCCAAGGCGGCCGTGACGCTCAGCGCCATCCTCAACCTGATCGGCGCGTTCTTGTCGGTCGAAGTCGCGATCACCGTGACGAACGCTGTCATCCGCATCCAGAACTCGGACGGCACCCCGATCCCTCAGCTCATGGAGAACGGCGGCTTCGGCCTCCTCGAAATCTTGCTGTGCGGCCTGGCCGGGGCGATCATCTGGAACATCCTCACCTGGCTGTTCGGTCTGCCGTCCAGTTCGTCGCACGCGCTGTTCGGCGGCCTCGTCGGCGCGACCGTCGCGGCGATGGGCTTCGGCGGCGTCAAATGGATCGGCGAGGGCTCGCAGCTGGACGGCGTCATCGGCAAGGTGGTGCTGCCGGCGCTCGTCTCCCCCTTCATCGCCCTCATCGTGTCCACGATCGGCACCAAGCTGGTGTTCCTGATCACCAGCGGCATCAATAGCCGCTGGCGGGAAGCCGGCTTCCGCTGGGGCCAGATCGGCACGGCGTCGCTCCTGTCGCTCTCGCACGGCACCAACGACGCCCAGAAGACCATGGGCGTCATCACCTTGGCCCTGCTCGCCACCGGCAACTGGACCGACACCCACAACGTCCCCATCTGGGTGAAGTTCGTGTGCGCGGGTTCCATCGCCCTCGGCACCTACATCGGCGGCTGGCGCATCATCCGCACCATGGGCAAAGGCCTGGTCGAGATCTCCTCCCCGCAGGGCATGGCCGCCGAGTCGTCCTCGGCCGCGGTCATCCTGGTGTCGAGCCAACTCGGCTTCGCCTTGTCGACCACCCACGTGGCCACCGGTTCGATCCTCGGCAGCGGTCTGGGCCGCAAGGGGGCGAAGGTGCGGTGGTCGGTGGCGGGACGCATGGTGATCGCCTGGCTCACGACGCTGCCGCTCGCCGCTCTGGTCGGCGCCGTCATGTGGTACATCGGACACTTCATCGGCGGCCTGGCCGGGGCGATCGTCGTCTTCCTCGTCATCTGCGCCGCCGCGCTCGCCATGTACATCCGCTCGCGTCAAAACCGCGTCGGACACCACAACGTCAACGACGAGTGGGACGACCCCGCGTCCGCCGGACAGGCTGACGGCCCGACGACTGGAACTGAACAGCCAAACGCGAAGGAGGTGCGGGCATGAGCCAAGTTCTCGCCGCGCTCAATGACGCCTGGCAGGTGCTGCTCATCGGCATCGTCTGCGGGGCCGGCCTGCCGTCGCTGTTCGCCCTCGGCATCCGCGCGTTCGCGTGGGGCACCGGCGGCGACGCCGAGGAACACGCCGTCGGCTCACTCCCCAAAGGCCATCCCGTCGGCCAGGTGCTCGGTGTCGTCCTGTTCGGCGTCGTCATGCTCGTGGTGCTCGCCAGCATCGCCTACATCATCGCCCACAACCTCGGCTGGACGATCAGCTTCGACGGCGTCATGCCCGTCATCAGCTCGCGGAAGTGAGGCCGGCTCCGACGCGCGGTCGTCATGCTCGTCCGACTCGCCCCTGCCCCTCGAGCCGCCAAGGGACGAGCTGTCAGAGCCAGCCGTCGCCGGCGCGTCACGATCGACGGCGGCTGCGGCAGACGCTTCGGCCGCTGCCGCGGCGTTCGCCAGCTTCTCCTCGATGCTCGCCACTTGGTCGCTCAGTTGCTGCTCGCGCAGCCGCAAGCGCATGAGCTCGGCGCGCAGCTGGTTGCCCTGGCTCAGGTCGCCGAGACTCAGCGTGACGCCAGACCCGTGTTGACGCTTGCCCGACGGCGCCGCCGCAGCGAGCTCGGCCTCGATGCGGGCGATCTCGCTGCGCACCTCGTCGACGTCGCGCAGCTTCCGTGACCGCACGTAGTACTGATCGCGATGCCCGGAGGCCTTGCGCCGTTCCGGCTCGGCCTTCGCCCACTCGTAGAAGGTGTCCTGCGCTTGGTGGAACAGGGCGTTGAGATCGGGGTTGACCGTGCGCCCGGCGAAGCCGGCGGCGTGAAACTGCTCGACTAGCTCACGCATGCGCGCCCGCGCGGGCCCCACGTCGATCGTCCCGACGAGGGCCTGCGCCTGGGCGATGATGTCACGCTTGCGCGACGCCGCCTCGGCCCGGGCTCCGGCGTCCTGACGACGACGTTCGGCCAACGTGGCGAACACCCCGTCTTGGATCGCCTTGAACCGCCGCCACAAGTCGTCGTCCACCCCTTTGCCCGCATGGCCCAGCTGCTTCCACGACGTCATCAGTTCAGCCAGCTTGTCGGCCGCCTGGCGGATGTCCGGCGAGGCGGCGGCCGCTTCGGCCAGCGCGATGAGCTCGCTCTTGCGCTCGCGCGTCGCGTCTATGGCCGCTCGGCGTTGCTGCTGCTCCAGGTCGAGGCGCCCATAGAACAAGTCCCGCGCCGCCTTGAACCGCTGCCACAGCCGCTCGTCCGCGGCCTTGGCCGCGTGCCCCGCCTGCTTCCACTCGGCCATGAGCCGCTGCATTTCGCTCAGGCCCTGCGTGCGTCCCCAGGTGATCGCGCCTCGTTCGGCCTGTTCGATCAACGCCTCTTTCAACGCGACGACCGCGGCCCGCTCCTGTTGCCGGACCGACGGGGCCTGAGCCTGGCCCGAAGCCTCATCGCCGACGGTCATCGCGTCGGAGACGGTCTCCTGCGTTCTCAACGCGTCTTCCTCGTCGCTCATCGACAACCTCTCCACCCGTTCAACCGATCTCCACCCCCCCGCGAGGCGTTCCGGCCCGGGCGCCTCGCCTGGTTCAGGCGACCGCCGCAGGCAGTAGCGACGCCACCCACGCGATCCACTCGTCCATCCCCTCGCCCGTGCGGGCGCTGGCCCGGAAAAGACGGGCGTGCGGGTTGACAGTGTGGATGTTGCGTTCGAACGCCTCCAGATCGAAGTCGAGATACGGCAGCAAATCCATCTTGTTGATGAGGACGGCGTCGACGCTGCGGAACATCACCGGATACTTGAGCGGCTTGTCCTCACCCTCCGTGACCGACGAAACCATCGCACGATGGTGCGCGCCGACGTCGAACTCGGCGGGGCACACGAGGTTGCCCACGTTTTCGACGAACACGACGTCCAGCGCGCCAAGGTCGAGCCCCTGGAGGGCCCGCGCCACCATCGGCGCGTCCAGGTGGCATTCGCCGCCGAAGCCATTGCCCGTGTTGAGCAGCGACACCTGGCTGGCCACACCGTTCAGCCGATCGGCGTCCAAGGAGGTCTCGATGTCCCCCTCCACCACGCCGCAGCGGACGGACGGGCCCAGCGCCGCGATCGTCGCCGCGAGCGCCGTGGTCTTGCCGGCGCCCGGCGACGACATGAGGTTGATCGCCGTCACCCCCGATTCGTCGAACAAGGCCCTGTTGGCGGCGGCAGCATGGTCATTCTCGTCAAAAATGCGTTCAAGGACGTCGACGCGCTCGGGCTCGGTTTCGTACGCCGAGTTGTCACCGACCAGATCGGCGTGATCGTGCGTATGCTCGTGGTCCCCGTGATCGTGGCTGTGGACCGTCCCGTCCTCGTGCCTGTGAAATCTACCCATGCCCGTTAGCGTAATCCGTCCTATACTCGCAGGCCATGATGCCCAGCAGCCTCCAGCGTGTGCGGTCGGTCATGCGCGGCGTCGTGCAGGGCGTGGGCTTCCGGCCCCACGTGGCGCGCACAGCCGCCCGTTTCGCGGTCACGGGGCTCGTCGGCAACGATGACGAATCGGTGTTCGTGGAAGCCCAGGGGGCACCCGCCGAGGTGGGGGCGTTCCTCGACGCCGTTGTCGCACAATTGCCCGTTCTCGCGACCGTGGTGGCGCGCGCTGACCACGTCATCGCCACCGTGCCGGACGAATCCGGCTTCCGCATCGTGCGCAGCCGTCACGCCCGCGGCGCGCTCACGTTGATCCCGCCCGATGTCGCCCCGTGCGACGATTGCCTGCGGGAGCAAAACGACCCCGCGAACCGGCGTTACCGCTATCCGTTCATCACCTGCACGAACTGCGGCCCGCGGCTGTCGATCATCGAGGATCTGCCGTACGACCGGCCGGCCACGACCATGCGCGAGTTTCCGATGTGCCCGGCCTGCGAACGGGAGTACACCGACCCGTCCAACCGCCGCTACCACGCCCAGCCGATCAGTTGCTTCGATTGTGGGCCGACCCTGTGGTTGCAGGCCTCGCCGGCGCGGGGGAACGGCGAGCTGCTCGGCCGCTGGGAGGACGCGATCCAGACGGCGCGGAGCATGCTCGCCGCCGGCGCGATCCTCGCCGTCAAAGGCATCGGCGGGTTCACGTTGCTGTGCGACGCGCGCGACGCCGCTGCGGTCGACCGGCTGCGTGCCCGCAAACGCCGCCCGCACAAGCCTTTCGCGGTCATGACCGCTGACGCCGACCAGGCCGCGGTGTTCGCCGCCTTTTCGCCGGCGCAACGGCGGGAGCTGGAGAGTCCGCAACGCCCCATCGTGTTGTGCCCGCAAGGCCCGGGCTACGACCTCGCGCCGGGCGTCGCGCCGGGGCTGGACGACGTGGGTGTGATGCTGCCGTCCGCCCCCCTGCACGTGCTGCTCGTCGGGCCGGGCGAGGTGTACGTCGCCACCTCGGCGAACTCGTCGGGCGAGCCGCTGGTGTATCGCAACGACGACGCCGTCAGCGCCTTGGCCGAGATCGTGGACGGCTTCCTCATGCACGACCGGACGATCCATGTCCCCGTCGAAGACTCGGTGCTGATGGCCGTCGGCGACGAGGTGTGGCCGGTGCGCCGCTCCCGTGGCTACGCCCCGCTGCCCGTGCTGCTGCCAGAAGCGACGCTCCCGCACCCGTCGGCCCGGCCGTCGCCGACCGATCATGACGCCGCGCCACGAGCGTCCGCTCCCCCGTCGTCAGCCAGCGACGACGCGTCCGTGCTCGCCGTCGGGGGGGAGCTGAAGAACACGTTCGCGATCACGCGCGACGGCATGGCCTTCCTGTCGGCCCACATCGGCGACATGGGCTCGCTGACGACGAGGCGCGCCTTCGAACGGTCCGTCGAACAGCTGACGTCCATGCACCGACGGCGGCCCGACATCGTTGTGGCCGACCTACACCCGGGCTACGCCACCAGGGCGTGGGCCGAGCGGTACGCCGACGAGACCGGGGCTCGCCTCATGCTCGTCCAACACCACCACGCGCACGCGCTCAGCCTGCTCGCCGAGCAGCACATCGTCGGCCAGCCGTTCACGTGCATCGTCGCGGACGGCACCGGCTATGGGGCGGACGGCGCCTCGCCGCCCGGCACCCTGCTGTCCGACGGGGCGAGCATTTGGGGCGGCGAGATCCTCGTGCTCGGCGCCGACCCCGTCGACTACGAACGGGCCTGGCACCTCGACTCGTTCTGGCTGCCGGGCGGCGACACGGCCGTGCGGCAGCCGTGGAAGCCGGCGATCGCGCTGCTCGCCGAGTACGGGCTGGACGACGCGGGCCTGCCCTGCACGCTCGCCGCGCCCGCCGCCGAGCTGCGGCTCGTACGAAGCCAGTGCGCGAACGGCCGAGCGGCCGTCCGCACGACGAGCGCCGGGCGGTTGTTCGACGCGGTCGCGTCCATCGTCGGGGTGCGCCACGAGGTCACCTACGAGGCTCAGGCCGCCATGGAACTCGAGGTGGCCGCGCGCCGCTGTCACCACCGGGAACACGCCGAGGCCCGCTTCGCAGACGAGCACAGCTTGCTCACGTGGATCGTGGACGGCGTGCGGCGTGGCGTCCCCGTCCCCTGTCTGGCCCGGGCGTTCCACGCGGGGCTGGCGGGCATTGTCGGGACGGCCGCCGCGACCATCGCGGCGACACAAGGGCAGCGGGTCGTCGGCGTCAGCGGCGGGGTCGCCCAAAACCGGCTGTTCGTGGCTGGGCTGCGCACGATTTTGTCGGAGTCAGCGCTTACACTGCTGGTGCACACGGTGGTTCCGGCAAACGATGGCGGACTGTGCCTCGGGCAGGCGCTCGCGGGCCACCTCATGGCGCACCAGAGCCAGGCACAAGAAAGAACGGGGCGATGACAGGACCGACGATCACCACCGAGCCGTTCGGGCAGCCGCCCGACGAGTGGGACTTCTCCGGGCCTGCCCAGCCGGCCTGTGGCGACGAGCACTGCATCACGTGTTCCGACGAGGGACGGCCGGGCGTGGTCGTCGAGGCTCCCCAGGCTCCAACCGGGCTGGCCTTGGTGCGCACAGCGACCGGTGACGAGCAGGTCGACGTGATGCTCGTGGGCGACGTCCGAGCCGGCGACCGTGTCCTCGTCCACGCGGGTACCGCCATCACCCGGCTGCCCGTCGTGTCGCCGCCAGGCGAACCCCCAACGGACGAGGAGCTGTCATGACCGTGCGCGGCGATTCCGAAGACGAGGCTCTGGCCCGCATCGACGCGTTCCGGGCGCGCCGCCCGCGGCTCCGGGACGACACCGTGACGCTCGCCCACGGGGCAGGCGGGAAGGCGTCGGCCGCGTTGGTCGACGCGGTGTTCATCGAAGCGTTCGGCGCCCCCGACCCCGGCGAGCTGACCGACGCCGCCGTGCTCGACGTCGCGGCCGGCCGGCTCGCCTATTCGACAGATTCCTACGTGGTCAACCCGATCCGCTTCCCCGGCGGTTCCATCGGCGACCTGGCGGTCAACGGCACGGCCAACGATCTGGCGGTCTCGGGCGCGCAGCCGCGCTGGTTGTCGGTGGCGTTCGTCATCGAGGAAGGGCTGGCCGTCGCTGAGTTGCGCTCCCTCGCCGCCGACATGCGGGCGGCGGCCGACCGAGCCGGCGTGACGATCGTCACCGGCGACACGAAAGTGGTGCCGCAGGGGGCCGCCGACAAGGTGTTCATCACGACGTCGGGCATCGGGCTGGTGCCGGCCGACCGGCGTCTCGGCGCGGCGCTCGTCCGCCCAGGCGACCGGCTCGTCCTCTCCGGGCCCATCGGCAACCACGGCATGGCCGTGCTGCTGGCGCGCGGCGACCTGGCGCTGGAGGCCGACATCACGTCCGACACCGCGCCCATCACCGGCTTGGTCGAGGCGTTGTACGCGGCGGGCATCGACGTGCGCTGGATGCGCGACGCGACCCGGGGCGGCCTCGGTACCGTCGTGAACGAACTCGTCCAAGCGTGTGGCCACGGCGTCCTGCTCGACGATGACGCCATCCCCGTCGAACCGGCGGTGCGCGGCGCGTGCGACATGCTCGGCATCGACCCGCTGTACGTCGCCAACGAAGGCTGTTTCGTCGCGGTGGTCGCGGCTGACGACGCGGACAGGGCCGTCACGGCCTTGCGCGACGCCGGGGCCCCGTCCGCCTGCGCCATCGGCGCGGTTGTCACCGACCCGGCTGGCCTCGTCGCTGTCCGCAACACGTTCGGCGGCGTCCGGCTCGTCGACATGCTCGTCGGCGACCCGCTGCCACGAATCTGCTGAAGTCCCGGCCCACCCGCGAAAGGAGATGGCAGACAACGCCATGTGCTTAGGAATCCCCGGTGAAGTAGTCGCCATCGTCGATGAGGCCGAACGGCTCGCGACGGTCGCCGTCAGCGGCGTGCGCCGCACCGTCTCGCTGGCCCTGGTGCCCGACGAAGTCTCGGTCGGCGACTGGGTGCTCGTGCACGTCGGGTTCGCGATGAGCGTGATCGACGCTGACGAGGCCGCGGCCACGCTCGACCAGATCCAAAGACTCGGCCAGCCCTACGTCGACGAGATGCAGGCGTATCGGGAAACGGCCGGCGCATGAGGTTCGTCGACGAATACCGCGACCCGGACGCCGCCAAGCGGCTCGTCCGCGACATCGAACGCCGCAGCGAACGGCTGGGCCGCACGTTCAAGTTCATGGAGGTGTGCGGCGGGCACACCCACACCATCTACCGGCACGGGCTGGAACACCTGCTGCCCGAAGCCGTGCAGTTCGTCCACGGGCCCGGTTGCCCCGTCTGCGTCATCCCCATGGGCCGCGTCGACGACGCCGTCTGGCTGGCCAACCAGCCGGGCGTCATCTTCACGACGTTCGGCGACATGATGCGGGTGCCCGGCACGAACGGCTCGTTGCTGCAGGCGAAGGCCGCCGGCGCCGATGTCCGCTTCGTGTACTCCCCCCTCGACGCGCTTGCGATCGCTCGTGACAACCCCGATTCGCCGGTCGTGTTCTTCGCGGTCGGCTTCGAGACCACCGCCCCGTCCACCGCCGTGACTCTGGCACGGGCCGAGGCGCTCGGCCTCGACAACTTCTCGGTGTTCTGCAACCATGTGCTGATCGAACCGCCGTTACGCGCCATCCTCGACGCGGACGAGGTCGCCATCGACGGCTTCATCGGGCCGGGTCACGTCGCGACCGTGGTCGGCGCCGACCATTTCGCGTTCATCCCGCGCGAGTACGGCGTCCCCATCGTGATCACCGGCTTCGAGCCCCTCGACATCTTGCAGTCGGTCGACATGCTGCTCGCCCAGCACGAGCAGGGACGCCGCGAGGTCGAGAACCAATACGCCCGCGTCGTCGCCCCCGGCGGCAACCCGCAGGCCAACAAACTCATGGCCCAGGTCTTCGCCGTGCGCGACACGTTCGAATGGCGCGGCCTCGGCTTCATCCCGCGGTCCGGCTACGGCATCGCTGAGGCGTACGAGCGCTTCGACGCGGAGAAACGCTTCAGCCTGCCGGGCACCCGCGTCGCCGACCCCCCGGCCTGTGAGTGCGGTTCGGTGCTACGCGGGCTCATCAAACCGTGGGAATGCGGCGTTTTCGGCACGGCCTGCACCCCGGAGTCCCCCATCGGCACGTGCATGGTCTCCCCGGAGGGCGCCTGCGCCGCCTACTACAACTTCGGACGCCTCCACCGCGACGCCATCCGATCGGTGAGCTCGACGTCATAGCAACCGAAAACCGAAATGAATCATCCTCCAACCCACCAGTAGGCCACGTTTATGTGCCGCTGGCGCTGGATGACCAGGTCTCATTTCGCCATACTTTCGTCTCACGAATCTCGCCGTAACCCACCGGTTTCCACCGACACAATCGGCAACGGTGGGTTATAGTCTCAAGGCGAACATCAGGCCGTCTACGAAATTTTACGCACACGCTATTTCTCGCGCCATAATGGTGCTGACAAGGGAAAACGCCGTCACCGACCGACAAACAAACCCACCGTTTATGCCAATTAAGGCGCAGCTACTCGTTGACAGCCCACAACCGCCCTTGTACGTTGGCAAGGGCGTTATGAACGTCCTATCGTCGGGCACCTCGTCTATCATGGTGCGGTAATAAGGCCCCTGACCTAAATACAGATCAATTCTTTCGCCTTGTCCGGCGCGCAGCTCAACCATACTCTCCCTCCGCGGTGTATAAGGAATTATTTGTCATCTTTGTCAATATCCAGTATATCAC
>QMCE01000714.1_pt1 | contig 17426 bp, 14 predicted proteins | sample 1821851 | NCBI WGS metagenome assembly QMCE01 (sample SAMN09453174, study PRJNA476694) | Termite gut metagenome, whole genome shotgun sequencing project. | isolation source: worker | host: Odontotermes sp. | place: South Africa:Pretoria | collected 2016-01-28
AACTGCGCTTCGCTTGTAAGGGGTTATCCAAATGTAAGTCCTACGGACTTGGGTGTGCTCTTGACATTCGTATTAGGTATTATCGCGGATAATCATTAAAAACAATTACTTTGCCTGCGCCGCATAGACCAACTCTTTCAGGAAATTTTCCGTTACGGTCTTTCCATCAAGCATGTGAACAATTCGGTGAGCGTAACGCGAATCATGTTCGCTGTGTGTTACCATAACAATGGTGGTTCCTTTTTCGTTTAACGAGGTTAGTAATTGCATCACTTCCAATCCGTTTTTACTGTCAAGGTTTCCGGTAGGCTCATCGGCAAGGATTAACTTCGGATTGTTGACTACGGCACGCGCCACTGCCGCGCGTTGTTGCTGCCCGCCCGAAAGTTGCAGCGGAAAGTGATTGCGGCGGTGCATCATCTGAACGCTTTCTAATGCCTCTTCTATCATTCGCTTGCGTTCGGCAGGCTTGATGTTGTTATAAATCAATGGTAATTCAACGTTTTCAAAAACCGTCAGTTCATCGATCAAATTAAAACTTTGAAATACGAAACCAATATTGGCTTTTCGCAAATCGCTTCGCTTGCTTTCATTGAATTTGGCTATTTCGATTCCGTTGAACAGAAAACTACCGGATGTGGGTTCGTCCAACATGCCCAAAATATTGAGCAAAGTAGATTTCCCGCAACCCGAAGGACCCATAATGGCAACAAACTCATGCTCTTTTATTTCGAGCGACATCTTATCTAACGCTACGGTTTCTACATCTTCCGTGCGATATACTTTTTCGAGGTTTTTAATTGTAATCATGACAGTTATATTTTTATATTGTTACTTTTTTGAACGCGAATGATGCAGATAGCGCAGATTTACACGGATTTTACTATAATAATATTCATATTTTAATCTGCGGAAATCCGTGTTATCCGCGTTATCTGCGTTCTTTTATTCTGTTTTTATTGATTTCACCGGATTTTCGGTTGCGGCTTTCCAAGTTTGGTAGCCGGTGGTGAACATGGTAATCAGTAGGGCTAAAACGCCTACCAGCAGAAACACCCAAACGTTCAACGGTGTTTGTATCACAAAACCGCTCAACCACTGTTGCAATCCGGAATAGGCTATGGGACAAGCAATCACAAATGCGATCACCACCCACAGCACAAAACTTTTATTGATCAAAATGAAAATATCTTTTACCGAAGCACCGTAAACCTTACGAATAGCAATTTCGCGCATGCGGCGTTGGATGGCGTAATACGCCATGGCAAATAATCCGGCAACGGTAATAATAATCGCAATCAGCATGGCAAAAGCAAAAACTTTGTTGGCATTCGCTTCTGCAGTGTATAGTTTTTGGTATGTATCGTCCAAAAAATGGTATTCAAACGGATAGGCTGCTTCGTATTCTTTCCATTTTTTCTCAATCAGCGCAATGGCGCGTTGCGGGTTGCCTTCGATTTTGAAGAAAACGATGCGAATCCACCAGTGTTCCGGGTTTAATTTTACATAAATTTGCGGGTCAATATCTTGGTGCAGTGATTTGGTATAAGCGTTGCGTACCACGCCGCGAATGTTCAAAAACTGCTCATCTCCGATAAGTTGTAACCGTTCGCCCACCGGGTTGTCATATCCCAGTATTTGAGCCGCTCTTTCGTTGATAACCACGTTAAACGATTCAGTTTCCTCCGTTTCTACTAAGAACGGATTTTCGCCCTCAATGATTTCCATGCCGAAAAAGTCAAAATAATCGGGATTTACCTCACATACTTCAATCAAAATAGTTTGATCGTCCAAAGACGGTACTCGCTTGATGCCGATACCCTGTGTCCAGTCGGTAGGGAGTGCTTGTTTTCTGGTTACGGCTTTAATCGAAGGTTCTTGAAGAAATTCTGCTTCCAGCGATTTATAAATGTCTTTGGCAATATAAGGCATATTGATGTATAAAACGTGTTCCTTGTCGAAGCCTAAATCGTAAGAAAGCATATAATTGATCTGTTTTTGCATAAAAATAACCACAATCAACAAGGCGATAGATGCCGTAAATTGCGTAATAACCAGCGATTTTTGCAACAGTCCCATTTTCTTCCCTTTGAATTTTCCTTTGATGGTTTCGATTACATTAAAGCGCGTCATATAGAGTGCAGGGAAGGAACCGGCAAGAAATACTACACATATCAGCAAAATCAAGAGAAAAAGATAGATTTGCACAGACGTAAAATCAAGCACTAAGTTAGATTGGGTAAAACTGTTAAATATAGGCAGTATCAGTGTGGCAATAACCAGCGCAATACCGATTGAAATCAACACATAATAAGCAGTTTCTATGTAAAATTCACGTATTAATCGAATTTTTCCGGCTCCCAGCGTTTTTTTGATACCGATATTTTTGGCGCGAATAAATGAAGTGGAAACAAACAGGTTGGTAAAATTGATGCAGGAAATAATCAAAATGATCAATGCGGTTATGGAAAAGGTCATAATCAATGATTTATTGCCTTTGAGGATACGGTCGAGATGAAAACCCTCCGTGAAGTGCATGTCGTTGATTGATTCTAATGAATAAATAAATCCAAAACTCCTTAATGGTTCTACGCGCCTGTCTACAAGTTGTGTTAACGGATCTGTCATCGCATTGGGATTTGCTCCTTCCTGTAATCGGAAAAAAGTTACAAAAGCATCGCCCTGCCAATTGTCGTAGTTCGCTATTTGTTCCCATCGACCGGTATAAGAAAAGATAAAATCGGCTTGCAGGCTCGAATTTCGGGGCATATCTTTCATGATTCCGCTAACCACATAATCATCTTCCCAAGTTTTGATGATTTGACCGATGGGGTCTTTTTCCGGAAAATATCTCGCGGCTGCCGATTCGCTGATCACCACTTTATTGGGAGAGGAAAGCACCTCTTTCGGGTCGCCCGCTTTCAACGGAAACGTGAAGAAAGAAAAGAAATTAGCATCTGCGATATAATTTTCCACTTTCGGATGCAATACCTCATCTATGCGGATGTCGAATTTTTCGACCATCGTAACGCGGGTAAAATCTTCGATTTCGGGGAGTTCTTCTTTGGCTTGACTGCCAAGGGGTGCCCATGTTGAACTCGCTTTAAAAGGATTTCCATTGAGTAATCCGTTCATGTTTACACGATAAATTCGATCACTGTTTTGGTGGAACCGGTCAAAACTCAACTCCTGAATAGCCCAAAGTCCGACAATAGTAGCCACCATAATACCGAGCGAAAGACTGCAAATATTCAGCAGTCCAACGGTGCGTTGCTTTTTGAAATTTCTGATAAATTGTTTCATATTTTACTGTGATATTTATTGATATTAAGATACATTTGATATTAATTGTTATTTTACAAAACCCGACTTCGAGCGAAAACGTTTTTCAACTTTCAACTTTCAATTTTCAACTTTCAACTCCTGCACATCCATATAATTCTCATAACTGTTTATCAAAACCTTATCGCCCGGCTCCAAGCCTTCCAATACCTCGTAATAATCCGGGTTTTGCCGACCGATACGGATGGGTACGCGATAGGCTTTACTTCCGTCTTTGCTTGTTTTGAAAATCCAGCTTCCGCCTGTCTGCTGGTAAAATCCGCCGCGCGGAATTAGTAGGGCTTCCGTTTCATCACTCAGCGCAATACGTATTTGTAACGATTGCCCGCGGCGAATGTTATCCGGAATATTGTCTTTAAAAACCATATCTACGGTAAAACGCCCGTTGGAAACTTGCGTGTATACTTTTTTAATAACCAGCGTGTAAGTGTTTTTTTCTTGTTTATACAGTCCCTCCAAACCGGCATAAATGCGCGAAATGTAATGCTCATCGATTTCTGTGCGGACTTTGAAACCGCTTAATACGTCAATCTGCCCGATACGCTCGCCCTTGTTTTTGTTTTGCCCGATTTCGGCATCCAGCGAAGTCAGCTGTCCATCAACCGGAGCGCAAACCGTGAGGTCTGAAAACTTACGGCGCATCAACTCCAATCCGTTTTTGGCACCGTGGTATGATTGTTCGGCTTGCGAAAACTGCTGAGCGGAAGCGATGGAGTCTTGCGTTAAAAACTCGTCCATCAACTTTTTCTTTTCCTGCAGGTAATTGTATTGATTTTCCGATTCCAAAAAATTTTGCCGGGCAATAATATCTTTTTCCATCAATTGTTTGTTCAGCTCATAAATGCGCTTCGCCTCAATTAGCTGGCTTTCAACGTCGACCGACTGTGTTAGTTTTGAAATCGTATTTTGCCTTGCTCCATTTTGAGCAATCTGCATTTGCGCCAAGAGGTTATATACGGATGTTTCCTGCGTGGTCAGGCTCAACTCCAAATCGGTGTTGCTCAACCGCAAAATGGGTTGGTCTTTTTTCAGCACTGCACCATCTTCCGCAAAAATTTCCTCTACCCGTCCGCCTTCACGCAAATCAAGGTAAATCGTTGAAATCGGCAGAATGCTCCCCATTACCGGAATAAATTCACGGAAAGCCGCCCGTTTTACTTCGCCGATAGTTATCCGTTCACGTTCTATGTGCAGCCGGGATTTACCAAAAGAGTTGAATACAACAAAAAAGACCAATAAAACTCCGAGACTGATGCCGGTAATTGCAACAATCCTTTTCGTTGTCCGGTTTTTCTTTTTGATGATTCTATCCATTTCGGTTGTTTTTCAATCTAATAGACAATGTTCGTGCCAAAGTTTTAAGTTGTTGAATTTGAATGGATTGTAAAAAATGGCAGATCTTAAAAGTGTCCGGAAACGGACACTTTTTGTTCGGTTTTAATACAGTTTGGAAGCTGTTTGAATTATGGACAGATTCCTCATTCCGAACCTTAGCGGAGCGGAATGAGGAATCAGAAAAATACAAAGCCTTTTTATCTTACTTAATCATTTTCACAGCCGTACCATCACTATACAAAATGATATACATTCCGCTTGCCGGTTCTTTGGATAATTTTACGCCCAAGATACTGTAATAACCGGTTACGCTCCGTAGAGACGGGGCGCGCCCCGTCTCTACAACGCCAACCGTTTCGCCCGTTGTTGTAAATTCGCCTGATTGCGAAAACAATAATACATCGTTGGTTGCGAATGTTTCAAGCGTGTAGTAATAAGTTGTTCCGTCTAACAAGCCGTCTAACAAAAATGAGAATGGCACACCGACACTTCCCGAACGGAGTTCCTCGACAAACTGCCCGTTTACATCAAACTTCACGGTGCGTTCGATTTGTGTATGTTCTTCGTCTTTGTAAATCGTTAAGAGGTAGCCTGTTGCGTTTTCGAGCGGTTCCCAAGCGATGAGGGCGTTGTCTTCGGATGGGGTTATGGAAATACCTCCGTCCGGAATAGTTGGAAGTTCTACTACATTAAATTCTTTCCAGCCGGTTGCTTCTCTGTATAAATTGCCTGAACCGTAAGGGACGTATAAAGTCGGTTTATCATCTCCAAATCCAACAGAAGAACAAGTAAAGATGCAGGTAGTTTCTACCGGTTTGGGATTATGATTGACAACAACAGAAAGATTATTACAATTCAGAAAACAGTCAGCCCCAATCTCTGTTAATGTACTTGGTAAACTAATGGTCGTGAGTACATTTTGCCCAATAAAACAGCCATAATCAATTTTTGTTACTCCTTCGGGAATGTGAATGGAAGTAAGAGAACCATTTTCTTTTACGCTATAAATATTTAACACGCCATTTCCAATACTTGTTAATGTCTTCGGCAAAGTAATCGAAGTTGCATTTCGCATTGTATGCCCACTAAGAAGGTCATTCGGAATTTCATTGGCAGGATGATAACTTGACGGTTTACCCGGAATCGCGACACCCTCATAAGCCACAATATTCGCCTCGCTTAAATCCAACTCTACAAGATACATATAACCATCATAATTGCTAAGTTCCCAAAGATCGCGAGCGTCTATATTTCCGGTGATTTTCAGTTTGGTTACCGGATTTTTCTCCGAATATTCGGGCGATTTTTGTCGAAGTGTACCCGGTTCGTCCAATTGAATGGTTAATGCTCTTTCGGGCAATGGCTCGCGCGTTACGACAATTGTGTATGTTTTTTGCAATGCCATCTTCAGCGGTAACGGTAATGGAAAAAGTCGTTTCACCCATATTTAAGTTATATTCGCACTGTTTATAATTTGCACTGATATTCGCATTTTTATCTTCCGCAAATGCCGAGATACAAATAGCATCTCCCATCCAATAGGATACGGTAGCGGTGTATTCGGTAATATCCGGACGAAATGCAGGTGTGAGTTGAAAACGTTGATTGACTTCTCTTAAGTACATCATCAAAATTAGTTTATATTATTCCTATTTTACAAATCCGTTGTTTATAGGGCTTTTCAGAATTGAGTAGGATAAACTAATTTAGGAGACGTACTTATTTATTATTCAATAACATTAAATTAAAAAATCTATATTGTTTAATTCATTATCTTGAGAAGTTCTAAGTTATTTTTTTACACGTTACTAAACAACGTTGGGATAAATTCGTTTTTAAGTAAAAAATTCCGAAGATGAATGAATATGCTCAATACCTTCATAATTGCTGGCGGAGTTGTATTTGTCTATTGTTACCACATATTTTCGATAATACACGGTTTGCCAGGGGGAAATTTACCTGCAAGGTCTCGCCGCATACAGCCGTTTTTAATCAGATAAAAGACGCCATACTACTTCGTGCAAATCCCATTTGCTTTTTCTTTGCACATAAATTATTTTTTATAAATAGCCAATCTTTAGCAGAAAGGTCTGAACGATATTGTTTGAGTCGCATTAAACAAAGATAGTTCTCTTTCTGCTTTTATGAAAATAACTCAAACAGCTTCTTAATTTTTATATTCGGAGAGAAAATTAATAAAAAAAGTGATTGCATTGACAGTTTTGTAACAACTTACAAAAGGGGTGCGCTTTTAGAAAACTTGTTTCTTATTTTCGTTTTTCCGTATGAAAGTTCTCGATTTATTGCTATTTTATGAAAAATAATTGTATTTTTGCAATATTATTTTGTAACAAATTATTGCTTTATTTGTGACTAAAATTAGGAGTGAAAGTATATGCAAAATACTAATAATGAAATAATTAAATATATTCAAAGGAATAGGCATGGAAAAATATTTTTTGCAAGTGAATTTCGTAAGTTCGGCAGCAATGAGGCTGTTCGGCAAACATTGTCGCGTTTGTGCAAAAAAAACTTTCTGATACGGCTTTCGGCGGGCATTTACTTATACCCGCAATACGATAAACTTATCGGAATTGTATATCCGTCAATCGAAAATATTGCAAAAACTATTGCCAAGAGAGAAAAAACACGGCTCATACCAACAGGCGTGTATGCCCTCAACGCTTTGGGACTTTCCACACAAGTACCCGCTAAGGTTGTTTTCTTGACAGACGGCACGGCACGGGTTGTAAAAGTAGGTAAAAAAGCAACTGTAAAATTCAAAAGAACGGTTGCTAAAAACTTGTCTTATAAGGGAAAAATATCGCTGTTGGCAATCTCTGCATTAAGAGAAATCGGGAAAGACAAAGTAACTGACGAGCATTTGCAAAAAATAAAGGAAGCATTGCAACACGAAAAGTACGAAAATATTATCCACGATGCAAACCTTGCGCCAGTATGGATTTCAAACATAATTCTAAAATTGATTAAAAATGAATAAATTTACAGATTTACAGGAATTTAAACGTGTAAAATACATAGATGGCTTAGCGCTCCAATACAACTTATCTACTGTTGCCATTGAAAAAGATTGGTGGATTAGTACTGTTTTGCGAGCATTGTACGCTTTGCCATACGCGGAAAATCTATCATTCAAGGGCGGTACTTCATTAAGTAAATGCTACAATATAATTGAACGTTTTTCGGAAGATGTTGATATTGCTGTAAATCGCGAGTATTTGGGTTTTTCCGGAACATTGTCTAAAACACAAATTAGCGACCGTTTACGCCGTGCTGCTTGTTCGTTTGTACGTGAAAAGTTGCAATTCGATATAGCAAAAGAACTTGAAAACCAAGGGATAAATACCGATTTATTTTCGGTAGAAGTAAATATTACGCCTATTTCTACCACCGACCCCGAAATTGTCGAAGTACATTACAAATCGCTTTTCCCCACAAGCAATTACATTAGACCGATTGTAAAATTAGAAGTGAGTGGTCGCTCAATGAACGAGCCTCTACGAAAAATCACATTGCAATCGTTTATTGACGAGGCATATTCCGATAAATTTTTTGCCGAAAAACCGTTTGAAGTGAACGCCGTTGTGCCGGAACGCACTTGTTGGGAGAAAATTTGCCTTTTGCACGAAGAATTTGCTAAACCGCAGGAATTTATGCGTACCGAAAGAATGAGCCGCCACTTGTACGATTTAGAAAGAATATGTGATGCAGGCATTGCAGAAAAAGCATTATCCAACAAAGAACTGCATAAAAGCATTGTAGAACACCGCCGTATTTTTATCGGTTTGAAAGATTTTGATTACAACACACTGTCTCCGCAATACATCAACATCATTCCACCCGAAAGCACAATCAACGATTGGCGCAAAGATTACGAAACAATGCGCGAAACAATGATTTACGGAGATTCGCTATCATTCAACAAATTGATAGACAGGATAACACAACTGAACGAAAGAATAAATCGTATTGATTGGGCTTTGTAAGTTTCTTTATTTCGATTTAACATACAACATTCTTTGCGATTTTCCGTCCGCCAATTTCGTAATATGTCCGTCTGCGTTACATTTCTCAGGCGGGTTGAGCGTGTAACCTCTGTTTTTGCAAAATGCTTTGAGAGCCTCGTTAAAGCGTTTTGTGTTCCTATTCTTTTCGTTAGTTTCGCTGTCGTTATAAAATCACGATAGGCTGTGCTTATTACAATTTCCGTGTTTAAGTAGCTGTTTGAGTTATTTTCATAAAAGCAGAAAGAGAACTATCTTTGTTTAATGCGACTCAAACAATATCGTTCAGACCTTTCTGCCAAAGGCTGGTAAGTTATTTTTATCTATCATAATATAAGAATTGTTTTATTTCTTGATATTTATCTATCGTAATAGATGATTTTTAAATATATTTATTCATTATACAATACAAATTAAAAAAACGTGTTTTTTGTTTATAATTAAACTTATATCTACTTTCACGTCTAAAATTTACTGCCGTATGGAAATATTAAATACAACAAAGTCGTTTGCTTATCCATCAAGAAACAAGCAGATTGAAACAAATAATCAACGTTTTGAACAAATGTGGGGAAATGCAATTTCCGGTGATGAGTTTGTGCGAAGAATTCATAAACGTATAGATGAAATGTATGCCCGGAACAAACAAAAAATTACATTGATGAAAATATTGCTTGTTTGCCTAAATATCCGGTTCCACTTTATTTTGCTAAATATCAATCTGGTATGCGGATGCGGTATGTAACATATAAATCGAATAACAGAACAACTTGGTACTTTTTCTTTCTACAAAAAGAAAACCAATATTTGATTTGTTACATTACTAATAATCATTTTGAAAGGCAATATATTCGTTGATTGTTTTCTAAAAATTATATCTACATTTGCGTATGAATTTACATCAGGCAAATATACTCATAGTTGACGACGACAAAGACGTTTTAACCGCCGTGCGCTTTCTCTTGAAACCGGAAGTTCAGAATATCGTTACCGAAGCCAATCCCGAAAACTTACGGAAACATTTATCCGGAAACAATTTCGACCTGTTGCTGTTGGATATGAACTTTAACAGTTCCGTAAATACCGGCAACGAAGGACTTTACTGGTTGAGGCAAGTCAAATCGTGGAACGACAAAATCGCTGTCATTATGATAACGGCTTATGCCGATATAGACCTGGCTGTCAAATGTTTGAAAGAGGGCGCCATTGATTTTATTGTCAAACCGTGGCATAACGAGAATTTGCTCCAAACGCTGAAGGAAGTGTTGGATAAACAAACTTCCCTCCGGAAAAAACAAACTGCCGGGCAACAACAAACCATAACCGAAATCATTGGAAATTCGGAAATCATGCAACATCTTTTCCGGAAATTGGAAAAAATCGCTCCAACCGATGCCAATGTTCTAATATTGGGCGAAAACGGAACAGGAAAAGATTTAATCGCTCAGGCAATATACAATCTCTCTTTAAGAAAGAACAAGCCGTTTATTAAAGTCGATGTAGGCGCATTGACCGATACGCTTTTTGAAAGCGAACTCTTTGGTCATAAAAAAGGAGCATTTACCGATGCAAGAGAAGACCGTGTGGGAATGATTGAATCGGCTAACGGAGGAACGCTTTTTATGGATGAAATCGGGAATATTTCGCTGCAACAGCAAGCCAAATTGCTTACCGTATTGCAAAACCGGCATGTTACGCGCCTGGGAACCAATATCCCCATTCCGGTAGATATTCGCTTGGTTACGGCAACCAATGTGCCTTTTGCGGAATTGGCAAACGAGCAACGTTTTCGCAAAGACTTGATTTACCGCATTAATACGGTGGAAATTACCGTGCCTCCTCTCCGTGAACGTGGGAATGATATTATCCTTTTGGCTCAACATTTTCTTCAGGTTTACGAAAAGAAGTATTTGAAAGGACAAATTCAACTCTCGGATTCTGCAAAAAATAAATTAATGGCTTATACTTATCCCGGAAATGTCCGTGAATTGCAGTATGTTATTGAGCGTGCCGTAATTATGTCGGAAAGCGAAACCCTCAAAGCCGAGGATATTGTATTTTCTCCGATTGAGCAAAAAACATCGGTTACCGCTTCTCTGCAAACACATAATCTGGACGATTTGGCGCGAAATACGATCGAACAAGTCATTGATAAACACAACGGTAACATTTCGCGTGCAGCCAAAGAACTCGGACTTACCCGCGCAGCGCTATACCGCCGGCTGAATAAATACGAATTATGAACACGATCCTTTTTCTTTGCTTGGTAGCTGCAATCATTGCGCTTCTCTATATGATTCGTCTGAATCGAAAAATATGCAAGGATGTGGATGATTTTGTTGAGGCTGTACGATACCGTGATTTTTCAAGAAAATATCCCGGAAATAAACGCTTGAAAAACCGGTTTTATCGCGGATTCAATACGATTACCAACACGTTTCTTACCTTGAACAGAGAAAAGGAGACACAACAGCATTATTTAAAAAAAATGTTGGAGTTGGTCGATACCGGAATCTTATCGTATGATGTGGAAACAATGGATATTCTTTGGATGAATGAAGCGTTGATGAATATGTTCAATATCCCGCAAATCAAAAATATCCGCTGGCTAAAAAAGCGAAATGAAAACCTTTATAACGAATTGTCAGAAATCTCTTTAGGTTCAAGCCGCCTGGTTACAATTAACGCAGGCAATCAGACTTTCAAAACATTGGCCAATGCTTCTACCTTTCAAACAGCGGGGAAAACCTACAAGCTGATCGCGTTTCACAATATCAGTACCACGTTGGAAGAAGTAGAATCCGGTGCCTGGAAAGGTTTATTGAGCGTAATGACGCACGAGATCATGAACTCTATTGCCCCCGTTTCATCGTTGGCAGATACTATGAAAAAACGGATAGAAAGCCTCAAAAGGGAAATAGGTAATGATGTTTATCCTGATTTTGATGATATAGAATTGGCTATGGAAACTATTCACCGGAGAAGCGAGGGGCTTTTAAGGTTTGCCGATACCTATCGAAGCTTGAGTAAAACGATTGTGTTGGAAATGCGTCCGGTCAATCTTTATGAATTGTTGAACGCCGTTTATCAATTGATGTTTCCTTCACTTCAGCAAAAAGGGATTTTGCTGGAAATAAAAACAGATAATCCGGAAGTCGTTGCTCATATAGACAGGGGCATGATAGAGCAGGTTTTAATTAATTTTATCACCAATGCAGCGTATGCCGTGAAAAATAAGCCGGAAGCCCGCGTTATTCTTTTTTCGGGAATAACGTTGGAAGGAGAATCTTATTTAACAGTTGCAGATAACGGCTGCGGCATACCTCCTGAAAATAGAGACAAAATCTTTATTCCGTTTTTTAGTACCAAGAAAAACGGCAGCGGTATCGGATTAAGTCTTTCGCGCGAAATAATCAAACTGCACAAAGGCCGGTTACAGATACAAAGCCAAGTAGGAGAGGGGAGTGCGTTTATGATTTTGCTCTCTTAAGTGTTCATAGAGGAGAGATGTTGAATTGGCGATGGCTGAGTTTCGAGCGATGAAAATGTAAAAAACAAGGAAAAAAATTGTCAATGCGGTAAAAAAGTTGCATTTTCGCCGCAAAATTTGCGATACATGATGTATATTCTCGAAAAAACAGCCGATGGCTCACATACATTTTTCGTTCCGGAATTGGACGAGCACTATCACTCCACCAACGGCGCGTTGACCGAATCGAAACATGTTTTCATAAATGCCGGATTAAATCAAATCAACCAACCGGAAATTTCCGTGCTTGAAATCGGATTCGGGACAGGATTAAACGCCATTCTTACCTGTTTGGAAGCAAAATCAAGAAATATCGCCGTTCACTACACAAGCATCGAACTCTATCCGATTGATAAAACATGGATAAAACAGCTTAATTTCGCCGGTGAAATTGGAATAGAGCGTGCTGTTTTTGATTTGCTGCACGATTGTGAATGGGATAAAGATGTACCGGTTAATTCGCTTTTCACGTTACACAAAATAAAAGGAGACTTGACGAAAACGCGCTTTAACCGCTCATTTGACTTGATTTACTTTGACGCATTTGCTCCGGATAAACAGCCGGAAATGTGGTCGTCCGGAATTTTCTCACATCTTTTTGATCAGACAAATTATGGCGGAATACTGACGACCTATTGCGCCAAGGGAGCAGTCAGGCGAATGTTGCAAGCTGCCGGATATACTACGGAAAGACTACCCGGCCCGCCGGGAAAACGTGAAATGCTGCGAGCAAGAAAAATATAACGAAAAGCCGGTTTAATCGAAAAAAGCCGCAGATAAAAATTACCTACGGCTTTTCCCAACAATCAAAACATTATGAAAAAAACTATTTTTCTTTCGTATCTTCTTCTTTTTTCTCAGTACTGCATTCCTTTTTTTCTGTGGTGCACTTCTTTTTTCCGGCACAGCATTTACTGTCTTTGCAACAGTTGCTTTTTCCGGTACACGCTACTTTTCCGTCTAACAACGCTTTTTGTTCGGCAACAGTCAAACTGTCAAAATTAACCAATGTAGCTTCACATTTTTCAATACAAGCCTTTCTTTCGGCAATATTTTTCTCGAAACAGGATTTTGCTTTTCCAATAATCTCTTTTTGCTCTTCTTCGGCAAGGTTTTCAAAATTTTGCCATTTTTCAGCAAAAGCCTTTTGTTCTTCGCTCACTTCACATTTAGATACACAACAACATTTTTTTTCTTCTTTTTGACACGTAGTCTTGCAGCCTTCTCCTTCCTTGTTTGAGTTAGAACAACAAGACGATACCAACGCCAAACAAAAAATGCCTAATAATAACTTTACTTTTTTCATTTTTACTTTAATGTTTTTTTAAATTTGAAATTAATTCCGCTAATATAACGAAAATCGGTAAATATTATTAGTGTAAATATGTTAATTATTCTATTTTGAGATGAATTAATGTTCTTTCCGGAATTTTTGTCGATTTTGCAATTCAGAAAAAATATTTTTACATTTGCCGTCAACGTTAATAAATACTCGTATGAAAATACTTTTTATCGGCGGAACCGGCATTATCAGTACCGCCATTTCCAAGCTTTTAATTGAACAAGGACACGAACTTTACCTGCTTAATCGCGGAAATCGAAACAACGTAATTCCACAGGGAGCCATTCCCCTTATCGCGGATATTAACGATGAAAAGGCTGTTTCCGGACTAATCAAAGATTTGACATTCGATGCTGTGGCTGATTTTATCGCATTTATCCCCGGTCATTTGGAGCGCGATTACCGGTTGTTTAAGTATAAAACGAAACAGTTTCTGTTTATCAGTTCGGCATCTGCCTATCAAAAACCGCTGTCGGATTACCGGATAACGGAAGGAACTCCACTCTCGAATCCTTATTGGGAGTATTCTCGAAACAAAATTGCGTGCGAGGATTATTTGATGCGCCTTTATCGCGAAGAGGCTTTTCCTGTAACCATTGTCCGGCCAAGCTACACGTATGACGAACGTTCCGTTCCTCTCGGCGTGCATGGAAAAAAGGGAAGCTGGCAAGTTATCAAACGGATTATGGAAGGTAAGCCGGTCATCATTCACGGTGATGGTACTTCGCTTTGGACCATGACGCACAACAGCGACTTTGCTAACGGTTTCATCGGACTTTTAGGCAATATTCATGCCATTGGAGAATCTGTTCAGATTACCTCGGATGAATCGCTGACATGGAATCAGATTTACGAATCTATCGCACGCGCATTGGATGTCAAGTTGAATGCCGTACACGTATCTTCCGAATTTTTGGCAGCATGCAGTGATTATGATTTTCTCGGCGGTTTAATCGGTGATAAGTCCAATTCCGTAGTTTTCGACAATACCAAACTGAAACGCTTAGTTCCCGGATTTGCGGCAACAAAACGTTTCGATACAGGTGTAAAGGAAACAATTGATTATGTACTCTCGCATAAAGAATACCAGATTGATGACGAGGAGTTTGACCGGTGGTGCGATGTCGTAATTACTACGATTGGCGATGCTGTTGAAAAGATAAATCAGATTGTTAGATAACCGGAGAATCCGATTTATCCGTCAATCATATAATATCATTCTCATTCCGTTGCTCGTGAAATTGGTCGGGATAAAGCACAATAAAGCTATTATTTGCAAAATACTTGGAAAGTTGTCCCGGTAATTTTTCAAATGCGGGGTTGTAAGAAATGGATGTTTTGCGGGAAACGACAATTACAAAAAGATCGTTTTCTTGCACTTGGCGCGTTAAAGCGAGGAATTCGTCCCAATTATCAAATTCTTCAAAGCGGGTTTCTACTCCAAATTTATTTCGTTGGGCAAGCAAGCGGATTTGGTACAGTGTGTCAGGATGCGCAAAGAAAGATGCCGTTGCACCGATTTGCTTGCATAAATTCTTTACGCGATCATACCATTTTACGAAACCGATTTCAAACTCTGCCTTTTCGGGAACAGCAATTATGACCCGTTTTATCGTACTAATCGGCTGTATAGATTTGGAAATTAAAATCATTTGATTGGTTGCACGCAACAAGTTGTCGGTTTTTGCCCCGAAAAAAGAGTCGGCAAAACTTGACTTGTGATGTAATCCCATTACCACTTCTGTGATGTAATTTTCCTTTATCGTGTGGATAATTCCGCTCGTCACATTCACATCATAGCGGGTAATCATACGTACCGTATTGTCGGTAGCTGCCGCAATACTCGCAGCTTTTTCCAGCAGCTTTTTCCCTTTGGCAATGCTATCGGCACTTGCAGCATCATTCGTTACATTGAGTGCGTAAAGCGGTTCCTTGCTCTTCTTCCCTTTCAGCAAAACGGCGAGTTCCATTAAACTGTTTAGTGTTTCGGGGTTATATACTGGAATCAAAATGCGGTCAACTAATTTTTCGCTTGTCAAGTCTTCATCCAAACGCTCTTGTTGCACTACCAGTTTTCGCGCTGCTTTTTCGGTTGCAAACGAGGCAACCGTGCACGTAACCAAAATCGTAACAATAGCTCCGCTCAAAATATCATCATTGAAAAGACGGATTGGCACTCCGTTAGCCGTATATCCCACAATAATATTATATCCTACCATAACTGCCGCCAATGTAGCTGCCGCCTGCGAGTTACTCAACCCAAATATCATTAGACCTTCTTCTTTGCTCATTTTAAACGTTTTGCGGGTAATAACCGCCGCCAAATACTTTCCCGAAAGCGCGACCGCACACATTACTACCGAAACAATCAGCGTATCAAAGCCGTTAAACACCACTTTTAGGTTAATCAACATTCCCACGCCTATTAAGAAAAACGGGATAAAGAGCGCATTTCCCACAAAATCAATCCGGTTCATCAACGGTGAAATACGCGGAATCAGTTTATTAAGTGAAAATCCGGCAAAAAAGGCCCCGATAATTGCCTCCAATCCTGCCAATTCGGCAAGAAACGCCCCTAAAAATAGCATTGCCAACGCAAAAATATATTGCAAAATACTATCTTCGTATCGCTTGAAAAACAGCTCGGCTATTTTCGGAAAAATATAAATGACGATAAATGCAAAAATCAAAATAGAAATAATTAGTCGAGTCCAGAAATAACCGTCCACCTCGCCGCGGGTCATACCTGCAATAACCGCCAGGATAAGGAGCGCCAGCGTATCGGTAATCATTGTTCCGCCCACAGTCGTACTGACCGCGCTGTTTTTAGTTATACCAAATCGTCCGACAACCGGATAGGAAAGCAACGTATGGGAAGCATACATACTCGCAAACAAGATAGTAGCGAGTATAAGATACGTTTCGGTATTCAGATGGTTGTTCCACAGGATATTCCCATCGGGTGCTGTGACATTCAACAGATGTTTAATTACAAAATAGCTTGTAGCCACTCCGAATATCATTGGCATTGTAAACGTTGCTATTCCAAAAAAAATGCCTTTTTTCTTATTTTTTTTAAAATCGGCAATGTCCAATTCCAATCCGGCGAGAAACATAATGTAAAGCAGTCCTACCTGCCCGAACAGCTGGAAACTTTGATCGCGCGAAAGAATATTAAATCCATTCGGACCAAAAATAATCCCGCAAACAATGAAGCCGATTATATGGGGTATTTTAAACCGGTTTAACGCAAGCGGCGAAAACAGAATGATAAACAGCACAATGGAAAAAATCAATATCGGATTTTGAAGAGGCAATGTGAAATTAATATGTTCGAGAATCTTATCCATAAACTTTAAAGTATATGGGTACAAAATAACGAAAATTTTTTCTAATTTTTATTGAAAAAAGACATAAGAAGCAATTTCTGTTTTTATACAATAATATATATCCATAATTAAGAATTAGTATTCTCTCTCCCATTTCTTGGAATATAAAAAACAATTAATGCATGTAATTACTGGTACCGGTATAATTTAAAATGTTACGCATATCAGCAATATTACTCCCAATGCTAAAGTCAACGAATTTTATAAACACAAAGACAACGGTTATAAAAACTAATAATAATTATTTCCCACAAAGAACACAAAGAACACAAAGAACACAAAGAACACAAAGGTCATAAAAAACTTTGTGTTCTTTGTGTTCTTTGTGGGAAATAATTATTATGGGTAATATGGATGATAAGCATATAAAACGTATCTCTCGATTCAATATTTCTTTGAGTCTTTGCGTGGTGTTTAACATTAAAAAGTGCGAGTGCATTTTTTATGTTTCACTAAACTTCGCT